>Ga0210396_10000928_pt1 | contig 33702 bp, 14 predicted proteins | sample IncBWH17OmetaG_FD_155466 | JGI IMG/M metagenome (GOLD analysis project Ga0210396, IMG submission 155466) | Forest soil microbial communities from Barre Woods Harvard Forest LTER site, Petersham, Massachusetts, United States - Inc-BW-H-17-O ...
AACCACGAACTCCACACGCTGATCCTGAACACCCACAAGCCTCCACGACATCCGCACCTCACCGGACCGGAAACGGTCAGGTGTAAAGGATGTCCTGATAACAACCTGTAAAGCATGTCATGAGACTTGACAGCTTCATCGCGCCTAAGGTGGGAATGTAGAACCTCATCCAACCAGCTCTTGCAGTTGTCCTTGTTGTTGTTCTTGTCCGTGCCTTTCTTATTTGTCATCCCCGAAGGGGATCTGCTTTCGCTCTGGCAGTTGTCTGTTCCTTTCAATACCTAAAAGAAGTGTCATCCCGAGCGAAGCAACTCGAGTTGCGAAGTCGAAGGACCTCGCGATTCCGGCCGGCTACGGTACAGCTCTCCGATTGCCCAAGCCTTCTCCCCAAAAGCCAAATCGTTGACGATACGTTTCCAATCAAATAAATTCGTTACACAGATTAAAACGTAATCGGTCGACAACCCATCCAGACCGCTTCAATCCTGTTCGCTACGACCAGAAGTCCTCTACAGGAGCAGCCTCCGTGAAGCTTCATCGTGCCCTCGCCGCCCTCGCTCTCTTCCTGTCTTCCACCGCCTTCGCGCAAATCGCCGCCGATCTCCGTGGCCGCGTCCTCGACCCCTCCGGCGCCGCCATCGCCAACGCCCGCGTCGAGCTCACCGAGACCTCCACCAACATCCATCAAGCAACGATCACCTCCACCACCGGCGACTACTTCTTCACACACCTCAACCCCGGCTCCTACAGCGTCGTCGTCACAGCCACTGGATTCCAGCAGCTCAACCGCACCGGCGTCACTCTCAGCGTAGGCCAAACCGTCAGCCTCGACCTCAACCTCACCGTAGGCGCCCAGCAAACCATCACGGTCAACGCCAACGCCCCTATCCTGCAGGCCGAGACCAGCAACATCCAAACCAACATCTCCGGCCCCATCATCGTTGCCATGCCGCTCAACACGCGCAACTTCATCCAGCTTGCAACCCTTGCGCCCGGCGTCGCGCTTCCTCCCGGCACCCTCCTTCCCCGCATCAACGGCGGCCGCCCCCGCACCAACGAGTACCTCTACGACGGCATCTCCGCCCTCCAGCCCGAACCCGGCCAAGTCGCCTTCTTTCCCATCCTCGACAGCATCCAGGAATTCACCGTCCAGTCCAACAACGTCCCCGCGGAGTTCGGCCGCTTCAACGGAGGCGTCATCAACGTAGCCACGCGCTCCGGCTCCAACACCATCCACGGCAGTATCTTCGAGTACTTCCGCAACGAGGCCCTCAACGCGCGCAACTACTTCGCCCCGCCCACCGCCCGCAAGCCCGAGTACCGCCGCAACCTCTACGGCGCATCCCTCGGCACGCCCATCATCCCCCGAACATTCAAAGACCGTCTCTTCTTCTTCGGCGACTATCAGGGCGTCCGTCAAAACATCGGCGTCACCCGCATCTCCACCATCCCCACACTCAACGAGCGCAAGGGCATCTTCACCGGCGTCTCGCACATCTACAATCCCGCAACCACCACAGTCGTAGGCGGCAAATTCGTTCGTACGCAATTCCCCAACGACACCATCACCACTCCGTTCGACCCCGCGGCCGTGGCCCTCCTCGCCCGCTTCCCCACACCAACCAATCTCACCGCCGCAGCCAACAACTACACCCGCACCGCCAACGACGCCGACCACCAGAACCAATTCGACGTCCGTGTCGACGGCGTCCTCACCCAGCGCGATCACGTCTTCGGCCGCTACTCCTACTCGAGCGATGTCGAAGAGCCCGTAACCCCACTTCCCGACGGCAGCGGAGCCATCACCGGCTCCACCCTCGGCACCGGCGGAGTCCCCGGCCTCTCCAGCGTCCTCGGCCAGCAAGCCGTCGCCGACGAGACCCACACCTTCTCCGCGCACTTCCTCAACAACGCAAAACTCGGATACACCCGTCGCGGCAACACCATCGTCGGCCCCGCACTCGCCGACACCGCCTCCACCGCGCTCGGCATCCCCGGCATCCCCACCAACGCCGCCTTTAACAACGCCCTCCCCCTCTTCACCTTCACCGGCTTCCAGCAGCTAGGCCCCTCAGCCAGCACCTTCTCGCAATTCCAAACCGGCGTCTGGCAGCTCGTTAACACCGCCGTCTTTACCCACGGCGCACACGCCTTCAAGGCAGGCATCGACTTCCGCTGGTATCAGCTCAACACCATCTCCCCGCCCAACCCCACCGGCTCCTTCGCCTTCACCACCACCGGCACCAACCAGCAAGGCGTCACCAACACCGGCAACGCCATCGCCAGCTTCCTCCTCGGCCAGGTCGACACCTTCCAGATCGACCTTCAGGAAAACAAGATCCGCCCCCGCGCCCACATCTTCGAATACTTCTTCCAGGACGACTGGAAAGCCTCCAACCGCCTCACCCTCAACCTCGGAGCCCGCTGGACCCTCCACTTCCCCTCCACAGAAAAGAACAATCAGGGCGCAGTCTTCAACCTCGCTACCCAGCAACTCGACTACCTCGGCGTCGACGGCAACTCCCGCAGCGCCCGCGAGCTTCACTTCACCAACGTAGCCCCCCGCGTAGGCTTCACCTACCTCCTCGCTCCTCAAACCGTAATCCGCTCCGGATTCGGCATTGTATTCATAGACCAATCCGGAATCACCACACCCTTCACCACCCCGCAGTTCCCCTTCATCCAGAACGTCCAGCAGCGAACCGGCGACAGCGTCAACGCCGCCTTCGCCCTCTCGCACGGCCCCTCCGTCGCACCCAGCCCCTTCACGCCCAACGCCGGTCTCGGCCAAAGCGTCTACACCGCGAACAGGTCTGCAGGCTCCGGCTACGTCCAGCAGTGGAACCTCGCCGTCCAGCGCGCCATCACCAACAACCTCTCCGCCGAAGTCGCTTACGTAGGCTCACACATCGTCCACGTCGGAATCCCCGACTCCAACCTCAACCAGCTCACCGCCGCGCAACTCGCGCAAGGCTCATCGCTCCAGACCTCTGTGCCCAACCCCTACTACGGCCAGATCCCCGTCTCCAGCCCGCTCGGCGGCAAAACCATGCCCACCGCCCAACTCCTCAAGCCCTACCCACGCTTCCAGAACGTAGCCACCTACCGCAATAACAGCGGCAACACTAACTACAACGCCTTCCAGGCCAAGGTCGAGCAACGCCTTACCCACGGCATCTCTCTCCTCTTCGCCTACACCCACTCCAAACTCATGGACGACGCATCCTCCGTCTTCTCTTCCACGGTTCTCTCTTCGCCTAACACCAGCAGCCTCATCGCCGCCGACACCTTCCGTCCTTATCTGGAGCGCGACGCCTCCAACGGCGACATCCCCAACATCACCTCCTTCAGCGGCATCTACCAACTCCCCGCCGGACGCGGCCACAGCTTCGCCTCCACCGGCATCGCCAACGCGTTGTTAGGCGGCTGGTCCCTCAACGCCATCATGCTCTTGCAATCAGGCATGCCCGTCACGGTCACGCAAGTGACCAACAACAACGCCTTCGCCGGATTCGCGCTCCAACGCCCAAACATCATCGCCAAGACCAGCCTTCCCGCCAGCCCGCGCACTCCCGCGCACTTCTTCAACACCGCAGCCTTCGCCACCGCACCGCAGTTCACCCTCGGCAACGGTTCACGCAATCCAGTCCGAGGCCCAGCCTACCGCGACCTCGACATAGCCTTCGTCAAAAACACATCCCTCCCCCACGAAGCCAACGTAGAGTTCCGCGCCGAACTCTTCAACATCACCAACACCCCCGCCTTCTCCCAACCCAACGGCAGCTTCGGCGCCGCAGCCTTCGGCAGCATCACCGCAACCACCACCGACCCGCGCGTAGTCCAGTTCGCTCTCCGCCTCAGCCGATAACAACAACGCCGTTGCCGTTGCGGTAGCCGTTGCCTGTTCTTTTGTTTGTCATTCCGCAGCGAAGCGGAGGAATCTGCTTTTGCCATTGCTGCCGATTCACTCCACTCCCACGCAATCCGCGTCACGGCAAATAAACCCGCCAACCTTAAGCCTGTCTTAATCAAACATCTGCGATAGTCGACTATCTGTCCCGGAGACCAAATGACCAATATGACAGTTCTCACTGTCCGCTCGGCAAACCTGTGTCGGTTTTTCGTCCTTCTTTTCGCGGCAATGCTCGGAGCTTCCTACACGGTCCTCGCGCAGTCCTCAGCCGCCAGCGGACGCATTGAAGGAACCATCGTCGACGCCAGCGGGGCCTTGATTCCCAGCGCCTCCATTACGGCTCAGAGCCTTACAACCAAGACATCTGCCACACAGCAGTCAGACTCGACCGGTCACTTCGGCTTTCTATCCGTCACTCCAGGACACTACGATGTCTCCATCGAGAAGAGCGGTTTCAAAAGCACGATTATCCACGACGTAGTCGTAAACGTGGGCACCACAACAACCCTCCGGCCACAACTCGCCGTCGGGGAGATGGAAACGAAGGTCACCGTCACCGCCGAAACCCTCGTGGACCTCACACAATCCGCCCTGGCCACCGTCATCGACCGCCAGAACATCGATGCGCTTCCCCTCAATGGCCGCAACTTCACCGACTTCGCTCTCCTCACACCGGGCGCAACGACAGACGGCGATGGCATGGTCAGCTTCAACGGCATCGCCGGCAACTTCAACAACTACTCCGTCGATGGCGGAAACAACAACAACGCCTTCTTCGCCCAGCAAATCGGTCGCACCAGCATCCCATTTCAATTCAGTGAAGACGTCATCCAGGAGTTTCAGGTAACCAGCAGCGGCTTTGAAGCTGAGTTCGGCCAGGCCGGAGGTGGTCTCGTCAACTCAGTCACCCGCAGCGGAGTCAACAATCTCCACGGAGACGGCTACTATTACATCCTCGACTCCGCACTGAACGCGAACGACCCCATCAACAAGTCTCTCGGTATTGCAAAGCCCGCAAATCGCCGCCAGCAGTTCGGCGGCACGATCGGCGGCCCGATTCACCATGATCGCATCTTCTATCTAGCGAACTACGAGGGGCAGATTCGCAACGAACCGCTCACCGTCAATAACTCCGCCGCGCTCGTCGGCCTGCCCGACGGCTTCCTCGCCGCAAATCCCGACCTCGCGGCTCAGGTGAACGCAGCCTCAGGCTCGTTCTCTCGCAGCTTCAATCAGAACGCTGCTTTCGGCAAGATCAACGCTGTCCTCAATAGCAAGAACACGCTCGACGGAACCTACAACTATCAGCGCTACCGCAGTCCGCACGGCTACTTCAGTACCCCAACCTCCACCGGCGACGGACTCTCTCTCACCGACGGCTCCACAAGCCATTTCTTCCAGGTCTCTCTTCACACCATCTTTAACGACAAGACGGTCAACGAGCTGCGCTTTCACTTCGGCAGCGACCTCCACTTCGATCTTCCCGACACCCCCGCCACCGGCCCGGCCATTGTCATCCAGAACCCCGACACTGGATTCGTCTTTGGCGGCAATCGCTTCCAGCTTTCTACCTCCGACCATCGCTACGAGTTCACCGATAACCTCACCAAGGTGATCGGAAGGCACACGTTCAAGGCAGGCGTCGACATCAACTACAACCGCGACACCGACTACTTCGTCTACGCCCCAAAGGGCGAATACCAGTTCGCCAGTCTTGCCGATGTAGCCACCGGCTCCTTCCAGCTCTATCTCCAGTCCTTCGGTCAATCGACCATACCCATCCACTCGCCCACCTTTGCGGTCTTCGCGCAGGATTCGTTCCGGCTCAACCCGAAGCTCACCGTCAACTACGGCCTGCGCTACGATCTCCAGATCCTTCCCACCCCGACAGTCTGCAATCCTGACCTGTCCCTTACCTGCCACATCTCATACAGCAAGAACAACGTTGCTCCCCGCGCTGGATTCGCCTATTCGCCGTTTGCCAACAGCTCCACCGTCGTCCGCGGCTCCTTCGGCCTCTTCTACATGCAGGAGGATCTTCTCGACGTCTCCCAGACGCTCGCCTCGAACGGCATCTCACGGCCCTTCCTTGCGACCACAGGCCCCGGCTTCGGCAACAGCAACCCCATCGTCAGCTTCCCCACATCCCTCACTGCTTTCCCTTCAGGCGCAGGAGGAACTCCCTCCGCCGTTGTCTTTAGCCCCAACTTCCGAAGCCCCTACGTCGAACAGGGAAGTCTCGCGGTGGAGCATCAGTTCGGTGCTCACACCGCGCTCAGCGTGGCCTACGCCTACAGTCACGGCCTTGCCCTGCTTGGCAACTCCAACGGAGTCACCCGCCAGGCGAACGGCAACTTCGGCTACGACCTGAACCTTGTCCCACCATCGCTCCAGGTCCAGGCCGGCGGAAACTTTACGGAAGATCAGGTCATCTTCCCTGACGGACACTCCGCCATCGTGCCCGACTACGAAGCCATCGACGGCAACTACAACCCCAACTTCGGCACGATCAACGTCATCGACAACACTGGCCATTCCAGATACAACGGCCTTCTCGTCTCCCTGCGGCACACCTCGTCTCAGTACTTTGCGACCGCGGCCTACACGCTGTCCAAAGCCACCGACCAGGGCACCGGCTACTACAACCAGTTCGATCAGAAGTCCCAGAGCGGGCGTTCACTGCTCGATCAGCGCCATCGCTTCGTTCTGAGCGCTGGCTGGACTCCCACCACGGGCATCGTTCGCGGGTTCATCCTCTCAGGTGTCTTGAATCAGTCGACCGGTCGTCCCTACACCGCCGTATTCGACTCCGCTCAACCGAACTTCTCCGTCGTCCCCGGCGAAGGCTTCAACTCCTTTACCGGTCCCGGCACCACCAATCTGGACCTCAGTCTGGCTCGCGACCTGCACCTCAACGATCGATTCACCCTCAGGCTCAGAGCTGAATCCTTCGATCTCTTCAACCACGCCAACTACGCCGACAACGTAAACAACATCCAATACACGACAACGCAACAGAGCGATGCCAATGGCAATTCAACCAACGTCTGGGTAGCCGCCGTAAACCCAACCTTCGGCGAGCCTCTGGCATCAACGCCCCGTTCCGGCTCGCGCAGCTTTCAGTTCTCCACCAAGCTCAGCTTTTAGAACCTTTCTAAAAGCTACAAGCGAAGGATGTCTTGCAGTTGTTTGTTTTACGTCGTAATCCTGAACGCAGTGAAGGATCCCTGTATTTCGTTGTTGCTTGTTTTATGTCTTGCTTGTCTTCAGAGATTGATCGACGCATCAGATCCTCACGGCAGAAACCTCGCCCCATCCCTCGAACGCAGTTCGAGGGATGGGGCAAATTTATGCAATCCCGCTGTCCATCTTTACCACGCAATTCACCACATTTTGTCCACAAAAAACCACCCGCGAAACACCAAAAACCCGCGAAATCCGCCCCTTCCACCACACCGAAAATTTCCGCCGCGATACCCTTGATTTAAAGCAATGGCCATTCTCGATAACGACACCATCGTAGCCATCTCCACCCCGCCCGGCCGCGGAGGCATCGGTATCGTGCGCCTCTCCGGTCCCGCAGCCCGCGCCATCGCCGAGCCCCTCTTAAAGCTCCGCCATCCCCTCGCCCCAGCCCAGGCCCGCTTCGCCGAAGTCCTTGATAAATCAGGCGAAACCCTCGACGAAGCAGTAGTCACCCTCTTCGAATCCCCCAACTCCTACACCACCGAAGACATCGTCGAAATCGCCGCCCACGGCTCCCCAGTCCTCCTCGACTACCTCCTCCGCCAGTGCACCGCGGCAGGCGCCCGCCTCGCCGAACCCGGCGAATTTACCCAGCGCGCCTTCCTCTCCGGCCGCCTCGATCTCACCCAGGCCGAAGCCGTCCACGACCTCATCGAAGCCACCACCCTCCACCAGGCCCGCATAGCGGCACAGCAGCTAGGCGGAGCACTCTCACATCAAATTTCCCCAATAAAACAGCAACTCATAGCCCTCATCGCCGCTCTTGAAGCGGGTATCGACTTCGCCGAGGACGACATCGACACCCTCCCCACCGTCCAGATCGCCCAGCAAATCGAGGCAATCCAAACCCCTCTCACCGCTCTCGAGCAAACCTTCGCCTACGGCAAAATCGTCCGCAACGGCTTCTCCCTCGCCATCGTAGGTCGCCCCAACGCAGGCAAATCCTCACTCTTCAATCGCCTCGTCCAACGCGACCGCGCCATCGTCACCGCCACTCCCGGCACCACGCGCGACCTCGTCACCGAGCGCGTTTCCCTCGAAGGCATCCCTGTCGAACTCATCGACACCGCCGGCTTGCGCGACTCTACCGACGAAGCCGAAACCATCGGCATCGCCAAAACCCGCGAAGCCATGGCCGAAGCCGACATCGTCCTCCTCGTCCTCGACTCTCCCGCCCCACTTCACCCCGAAGACGAAGCCACGATTGCCACCCTAACCAACCGCCCGCTCATCGTCGCTGCAAACAAAAGCGACCTCACTGTCGAAACCCCGCTCACCCATCACGACACCATCAAAACCTCGGCTCTCACCGGCTCAGGCATCCCGGACCTGCGCACGGCGATCCTCGCGCACGTCACCGCAACGGCACCCGCCGCCGAGACTGCTCTACTCACCAATCTTCGCCAGCAGCAGTCCGTCAGCACCGCATTGGCTGCACTGGCAAGCGCCCTCAGAGCCACCGTCAACACCATTCCCCACGAGATGATCCTTCTCGATCTCTACGAAGCACTCCGCGCTCTCGACGCCCTCACCGGCTCCACCACCAGTGACGACATTCTCAATCTCATCTTTAGCAAATTCTGTATAGGCAAGTAGACCTGCTTCCAAGGGGGTCCAAGGAATTCCTAAACCTGGGAACACGTGAACTTCGAAACTGCTGAGTGGCAAATTCCAGCGGAGAACTCCAAGACCGGAGTTCCGCACATCGTCTACCTCTCACGCCAATCCGTTCAGATCTTCCAAGAGTTGCACAATCTGGCTGGCGGTTCACCTTGGGTCATACCCAGCAGAAGTAGTCTCTCCAAACCTTTTTGTACAACAGCTTTGAATCAAGCACTGGAGGTGTGAGCTTTAGTATCAAGCCCTTCACCATTCATGACATGCGACGAACCGGCTCAAACCTCCTTCACGAAAAGGGATTTCCGTCCGATGTTATCGAGAACGCACTGAATCACACCATCGGGGGCGTACGAGGGGTCTACAACAAGGCTCAGTATTCGAATCAACGCAAGGAAATGCTTCAACACTGGGCTGATTACATCGACGGACTTGCGAGCGAAAAGAAAATTCTGTTCAGCAACTTTGGTCGGGCTTCGTAATACGCCTCGCCGCCGGCGTTCGTTCGATCTGGGTTTCAAATAAGTGAACTGTTGGATCGGCCACATCTCCACCGCAAACTTAGCCTGCAGGTAGACACCAAAGACCGACGGTCAAGCGAAGCTTCGAGTGTACGCTGGAGCGTGCTTTCGGCAATCCTTCAGCCTCTATCTCTCTAATCAAGTTGCATTTGAATGGACGGAGTCAAACTCAAATCTCAACCTTAGTTCCACCATCATCCTTTCCATCGCGATAACCAAAGTCGAGGTCGACACAGTTCTCTCAGCCGGGGCTGCTCGTGGCCGCGGTGGGCTCGAGGATTTGCGTCGATCCCGCTCCTTGAATTGTTAGTAGGTAGTGAAGAAGTAAGGAAGCCCAGAATTGTGAGGATTCCGAGAGCTTTTTAAATCCTTGGTAAACCTCGAATGTTACTGTGTTTTGAGTAACAGAACGTCCCGCGTACGCGGCATCTGCGGAGGACTTGAGAATTGCGTCTGTGCCCATTCCTCTGAAGGATATGCAGCAACGAAACACCCCACCTTCGGCTTCGGGAGGGCTGCCATTTTTCGGTGCCAGGCGAGCCGATCGGCCACCGCCTTCAGCTGCTTGTCCAAGAGCCGTGGCGCCGCTAAGTCGGGAGTTACAGGCTGCTGAGCCATCGCGCAGCGGGTTTCGGCGGTGATTGATGCGGGTGTAGATGTACTCCGGTGGGCGAATGAGCATGAGCCGGATTTCGCCTCAGTCCTGATCTCCCAATAGATAACGCGCATCACGCGTTTTTCAATCTTTCTCACTTCGGCAAGTACCACTTTGGTTGTAGAGCATACGCCGCGTTGTCCTAAATGAAGCAGCGATTTTGTCTTCGGCCTTCAATTTCTTCGCCGCATTCGACCGGGTCGAGGGCACTCACCAAGCGGTCGCGGAGATGCGACGGAGATCAGGAGGTCGCTCCGAGCCGTCCTAATTTTATTCTTGTTGATTCCATAGGCGGTCTATATGCTGAGGCCTCATACAATTCGACGAGGTACTGATGTCGGCCCTGCGCGTGCTACGCCTGTTTCCCTTGCTTTTCCTTGCAGCTTGCTCCACACACGAACCTATACTCCCCACGGCCAGCACAGCCCTTCGCGGCCTTGTACGCGGCGGACAACAGCCAATATCCGGTTCCACTATCCAACTCTACGCCGTGGGAACAACTGGCGACGGGTCTTCGGCGACTCCGCTCCTCAATCCGGCGCCGAGATCCGATTCTTCTGGAAACTTCAACATCACAGGAACCTACACATGTCCGAGTGCTACTTCTCTCGTATACATTGTGGCCACAGGCGGCAACCCTGGTCTTGCATCTGGCACTAATAACTCCGCTATCTCTTTAATGGCCGCACTCGGGCCTTGCGGCAATCTATCCGCCGCTACCTATATCACCATCAACGAACTGACAACTGCAGCATCAGTCAACGCCCTTGCTCCGTTTGCAGCATCTCCTTCTGCTATTGGCAGCTCTGCCGCCGACTCTGCTAGCCTCGCCTCGGCCTTCAGCCTCGCTAACGAATTTGCCAACTGGTCAACTGGCTCCTCTCCAGGTCTGAGCGTCCCCGCGGGCACGAGCGTACCCATCGCTAGGATCAACACGCTCGCCAATATCCTCGCAACCTGCATCAACTCTCCGGGGGGTACCGCTGGAGACCTCACCAGCTGCGGCAACATATTCTCGCTCACTACCCCCAGTGGAATGTCGCCCGCCACCGACACCGTTACCGCAGCTCTTCACCTTGCAGTCAGCCCTGCCCTCAATGCTTCCGCGCTCTTTAATCTGTCCGCTGCAACTGCGCCCTTCCAGCCTTCGCTCTCAGTCGCGCCGCCGGACTTTAGTCTCGGGCTAATGGTGAGCTCCGGCCTACAACCTTCTTCCTCTGCCGTAGCCTTCGGCAGTGCCAATGTTGGGTCAACATCAAACGTTCAATCAATTACGTTAACGAATACTAGCCAGTCGCCCATCGCCCTTTCCTCCATCTCGATCAACGGTATCAATGCCGCGGAGTTCAACCAAAACAACAACTGTCCCGTCTCGCTTGCCACGGGCGTCTCGTGTACAGTTCAGGTCACCTTCGCTCCATCCGCCGCAGGCGCCCACATAGCTCTGCTTTCCGTCGCCAACAGCAGCGCCAACTCCCCACTCCTCATCGGCCTCTCTGGCTTCGGAACTGTACCGGTCGTGGGAGTCCCACAGCTTTTATCCGCCGCTCCAGCCTCCGTGCCCGCTGGGTCGCCGAGCACTACGGTCACTCTTTCCGGAACCGGATTCACCTCGTTTTCAACCATTTATGTCTATAACTCCGCCCAGCCGACAACATTCCTTTCGCCGCAATCCGTAAGCTTCACTTTGGGTGCACAGTACCTCACCTTGGTTGGGTCGCTGCCTTTATCCGTACACAACTCCGGCTACGTCTCGAACGCTCTCATGCTTCCCGTAGTCAACCCGGTGCCGACGCTGACGTCCATTAGCCCGGCAACTGTAACCGCAGGTTCGCCAAATTTTTCGCTCACTGTGACCGGGTCAGGTATTTCGACTGCCGCCACAGTCTTGATAAACGGCATCTCGCACGCTATCTCCAACACTAACGGCGTAACGGCCACCGTGACCGTCAATTCGACGGAGGTGGCCGCAACAGGCGCGCTCAATATCACGATCGTCAATCCCAGCCCGGGCGGAGGAACCTCCGAGTCCCGGCAACTTCAGGTCATCGGTGCCGGCAATCGGCTGCGCACGCTCAACTATCCAACTCTTGATATCGTCTCGGATAACGTTCATCAGCTTATCTACGCTTCCGTGAGTTCCACCTCGGCGACGAACCCTAATTGCATCCTGGCCATCGATCCACTCCAGGGGACAGTGGTGGGCACCCGGACAATGCCCAGTCAACCCGGGCAACTTGCCGTAACTGACGACGGCAGCTATCTGTATGTGTCCCTTCCTGCGGTCGGTCAAATCAGTCGGCTCACCCTGCCGTCGCTCACGCCTGACATCAACTGGTCGCTCGGCTCTGATGGCAGCGGCCACGTCTATTCGGCCGAGGACATGGAGTCTGCGCCAGGTCAACCCCACACCGTTGCCGTCACCCGTTGGCTGAGTGGCTTCGGGACCGGTGCAACAGGTGGTCTTACGATCTACGACGATGGAGTCGCGCGCAATCTAATTCCCACAGGTACGTACCCGTTTTCATCGTATGACAGCATTGCATGGGGCAAAGACGCCACTACACTCTTTGGGGCTATGAATGCATATTCCGGGGGACCCGAGTATATTTTCACAATCACCCAGAACGGCCCCGTTTTGAGCACGACATTTCCGGGGGCCTTAACCAGTTTTGCCTCGCGTCTAACGTTTGACAACACGACTGGTCGACTCTACGACGGGTCAGGCGATGCTGTCGACGCGCCGACCGGCGTCTCCGTTGGTAAGTTCGCTGGCGTACAGGGTCCTTTTGCAATCGACTCAGTCGTCGGTAAGGCTTTTTTCCTGGTCTCCAGTTTGTCGGGATCCTACGGCGCAAGCGAGGATGTTCAGGCGTTTGATCTCAATCGCTTCTCATTTATCAATTCCATCACCACATCAGGCCTTTCCGGATCAAAGATGGTCGGTTGGGGTGGAAGCGGCCTTGCCGTCGGTGGTGGCAGCCAGATCTTTCTGATCGATGGTTCCTTCGTATCCTCCAGTGGAATATCTTCTCCGATTGGCGGCTACGTTACTTCCTCCCCAACCCTCACCTCTATTTCTCCGCAGACGATCGCGGCCGGCAGCGGCGCGGTGGACATCACGCTCAACGGCAAGAATTTCAGCCAGGCCGCAGTCGTCACATGGAATGGTCAGACGCTGCCCGTGAATTGGCAGAGTGACACGCAGGTCACCGCGACGATTCCTGCGTCGATGCTGGCCCAACCCCTGACGACGCCAGTCTTTATCTCCAATGGCCCTGGGACGGAGAACTCGCTCGGCGTGCCTTTCGCCGTTCTGCCTGGTCTCGGCCCCAACATGCAGATTACGGCGCTCAATATCTCGGGACAGGATATGGTCTGGGATCCGGCCAAGAGCCTGCTCTATGTCACCGGCACCAATTCGAGTACGGTCAACGGCAACTCCATCGCAGTCGTCGACCCCGCCAGATCAGCTATACAGAACATCGTCTATACCGGCAATCAGCCCAGCGCGCTTGGTCTCTCCGACGACGGGCATTACCTTTATGCCGGCTTCCAGACGCTTGCTGCTGTGAAACGATTCACTCTTCCGGACTTCGCTTTCGACCTCACCATCCCCTTGCATTCCATTAACGGTGCCTACGCTAGTTTCCCCAGCGACGTCAAAGTAGCCCCGGGACATCCTCAGACCATCGCCGTCACTATGGGCGCTGGCGGCGGTGGCATCGCCATCTTCGATAACGCTACGCAGCGACCCATAGCACTGGGCTTTAGCATTACAGATGATGCATACAGACTTACCTGGGGCAAGGACGCAACCAGGCTCTACACGCACTCGACCCCGGATAGTAGCTCCTCTGACATCTCGGTTTTGGGAATTGATGATACGGGGGTGGCATCCACAATTGCGAGGTACTCCGGTCTGTTGAACCTTGGCTGGCGACCTCACTACGATCCGGTGACCGATCTGGTGTACAGCGACGGGGGACGCGTCACCAATCCAGTCGATGGTAGTCCCGCCGGCCTCCTGGAATCGCGCGGCCTGATGGTCCTGGACTCGAAACTGAATCGTGCCTTCTTTCTGCGTGCAGATGGTGCGACGGGGTTGTACTACCTCGATATATTCGATCTCCAACGGATGACCTACCTCAAGTCGATCACCATCCCTGGTATCGCCGGCGACCCCACGCAACTTGTGCGCTGGGGTGACCAGGGCCTCGCTCTTCTGACGGACAGCTACGGCACCGGCCTCGGAATGCTTTATCTTCTTCAGGGAAGCGACATCTCCGGCGCAAGCACGTCGCCGGCTGGCTCGGTTACGCTGAGCCCTGCAAACATCGTCGAAGGCAGTGCAACGTCAGCGACGATTACGGTCAACGGAGCGGACTTTCTCCCAACCTCGACCGTATTGGTCAATGGATCTCCGCGAGCGACCACATTCCTCAGTTCGACTCACGTATCGTTCCAGCTTTCCGCTGCAGAGCTGGCATTCGCTCATTACATAAGCATCGCGGTGACGAACTATGCCACGGGAGGAACGACGTCTCCTGCAGCAACTTTAGAAGTGGACAATCCGGTACCGACGATTACGAGTCTCAACAAACCGAACATCCTCATCGGCTCAGCCGATACCACGATTACGATCTTCGGGAGCGGATTCGTACCCACGACGATTGCGCAATTCAACGGTTCGCCACGTCCCACGACTTATATCAGCCCGACACAGATCAGCTGCGTCCTTACCTACCCGGATTTGCTTACCGCAGGTATCTTCGCTCTTACTGTTGTCAACCCCGCGCCAAGCGGAGGAAGTTCGGCAGCCCCGCTTGAGGTCGACAACCCCACTCCAGTGATCCTGGGGCTTTATCCCTCGCTCGTGATGACCGGATCCGCTGGCCAGAATGTAGTCGTTCAGGGAACCGGCTTTATACCCAGCACAGTGATTCAAGTTGGTGGGACCCCACGTCAGGCGACATATGGAAGCTCAGGTTCAATCAATGTCTTGTTCAATACCGCGGACTTCGCCTCTCCGGGCAACCTATCGGTCGTCGCGGTGAACCCCGCGCCTGGTGGTGGAACCTCGGCTGCCGCCTCGATTGCCGTGAACAATAATATTCCGGGACCGATCACGCTCAATCCGAGCACGGTGCTTCAAGGGACGAGCACGCCGACTTCTATTACAGTCAATGGCTCCAACTTCCTGCCGGGCAGTTTTGTACAGATCAATTACATCAATCGCGCGACGACCTATGTCGGCCCGAACCAATTAACTTTTCTGCTCACGGTTGCGGATCAGGCGACGGCTTCGTCGCTGCGCGTTACTGTGGTCAACCCTTCTCCGGGCGGCGGAAGTTCCACGGCATCTCTCAATGTTGCCGCCCAGGCTCAAACGCCAAGCATCTCCTCGGTCTACCCCTCGCAGTTCGTAACCGGAACCACCAACGCCTCTCTTCAGGTGACAGGCACGGGATTTGGCGCGAGTTCCGTCATCGAGTGGAACGGAACGCCATTGATAACCTCTTATGATAGTTATTCCGGATATTTCGCTGCACAAGTCCCTGCCAGCCTGATGACGGCTGCGGAAACTGTCAGCATCACAGTCAACAATCCCACTGCGACGCCGCCGCTTTCCAATGCGCTTACAGTAACCGTGGTCGATCCTCCAGCCCCTTCTCTCACCTCTATAAGGCCAGCCTTCGGTCCCATCAATACGGCATTTACCGCGACACTCACGGGCACCAACTTCGTTCCCAACAGCACAGTGGCAGTCAATAGTGTGACTGTCCCAACCACTTTTGTCAGCTCAACTCAGCTAACAGCCTCTGTCCCAGCCAATGTCGTCGTTCCTGGAAATATCAATTTCACCGTCACGACACCGCAGCCGGGAGGTGGAACCTCGAGCACAATCGTTTACACCGCCTACGTTCCCATTGTGAACAACAGCATGGTCTACAACCCCGTCGACCAATTGTTCTATTTGTCTGTACCCAGTAACTCCGGTTCGACCTACGCGAATTCAGTCGTGTCTCTGGATCCGGTTACCGGCGCGCTGGGGGCGCCAATCTTCGTTGGCAGCGAACCAAACCGGCTGGCATTGGCGACTGACGGCAAATCTCTCTGGGTCGGGCTCGACGGCGCGAGCGCGGTTCGCAAGGTGGATCTGGTAACCCACACGGCCGGCCAGCAGTTCTCGCTTCCCACCTCATCCAGTTACGGCAACCCCCTGAAGGCGATGGCGATGGTGGCTGTGCCCGGCCAGACGGACTCGGTAATCATCTCCTCAGCTGAGGTGGACCAGTACGGGATTACGACCGGAGTGCTTACGCTCTACGACAGCGGGATTCCACGCGGCAGCTCGCTTCCCGCTGCCCCTCTCTCGCTTCAGATCGACGGTTCGCGCAATGAAGTGTATGGAGCCTCCGGGTCCTTGTATCAGACGTATCTCTACAGCTCTTCCGGTCTCAGCTCCAAGACATCGGTCAATGCAGGAAGCACTCTGGTGGCCTATGAGGACGACCGCATTCAGCTGGCGTCCGGCCGCATCTACACGGACTACAGGAAAACCTTCGACGCCGAGTCTGGAGTTCTTGTAGGTACTTTCAGCCCGAACACTACGTATAGCCCCGCAATTACGGCCATCGATCCGACCGCTGGACTTGCGTTCATCCTTAACACTTCGACGCAGTATGCCTCGTTGCCCAATAGCATTCAACTCTTCAATCTCGCTGACTTCACTCCGGCGGGCGCTGCCGCGATCCCGGTCAACATAGCGACTACCGACTCGTACAGTCCAGTCGCTGCTCTTTCAGATCTGACTCGTTGGGGAGCCAATGGTCTTGCCTTCCGAAACAATGTCAGCGTCTACCCGATCCGCTCCAACCTTGTCAAAGATGTCTCGGTCACTCCGGCTGATCTGGGCGTTACGCTTACTTCTTCCGGCCCCAACAACACCGGAACGCAGACGACCTACACCGCCACCATCTCGAACGCGGGACCTTCGAGTGCCTCGGAGATTTCCCTTACGGCGCTCGTTCCATCTACCGGAGTGTTGGTTTCGGCAAATTCATCGTCCGGTTTCTGCTCGAGCGGCGCAAATGTAACCTGCAATGTTGGAGCATTGGCGAGCGGCTCTTCCGCCACCGTCAACCTAACAGTAAGTCAGCTCACGTCTGGCATCTCAACGATGACGGTCCAGGTAAATGCATCGCAGACCGACGCCAATTTGACCAACAACCAGGCGGCATCAACCAGCACCATTACCGGCCCGACGTACACAGCGACTCCGACTCTTCTTTCCATTACCCCGACCACGGTCCTCGCCGGTTCGAGCGACACGACGATAACTGCGGCAGGATCGGGCTTCGGTCCGGGCTCCGCCATTCTGCTTGATGGCACTCCGCTGCCTACAAATGTGGTCAGCGCTACGCAGCTTAGCGCCATCCTACCCGCGGCGAGCGTATCTACACTGGGATGGCATCTGGTGACGGTATCCAATCCTTCACCAGGTGGAGGCATCTCGGCAGCCCTCACTCTGTCCATCTATAGTGCAATCAAGGCGGGCGCGAACCATATCATCTACGACCCCTTCTCGCGCAAGATATTTGCATCGGTGGGTTCCGCAATGAGTTCCGGCAACTCGATCACCCCGCTGACGCCCGAAACAGGAATCCTCTCAACTCCCGCCCCTATTGGCAGCGAACCAACCCGTATGGCTCTTTCCGACGACGGTCAGATGCTTTATGTTCTCGTGTCCGGTGCTAGCCAGATCGTTCGCTACAACGTGCTTACCCAGCAACCCGAGGCGACGTTTCCTCTGAACCCAAGTTTCGGCTCTGATAATGCGACCGCTGCAGCGTTCGCGGTACAACCGGGGAGCGAAGATACCCTTGCGTTGACTCAGGGAGTAGGACAGCCGATTGAGATCGTTGACTTCGATCCAGTGCGCCATACGGCCTCCGCTCGGTCTTCAGTCGTAAACGCCGAAGCCTACAGCCCGCGCTTCCTCGATCCGTCCACACTGTTTACTACGGGTAGTAATTTCACGTCATCGCTCGCGCGCTATTCAATAGTGCCGTCCGGGTTGAGTTCGTCGGTCACATATTCACTCGTCTCGCCCCCGATGGGTCCCTTTACTCTCGCCAAAGGCATTGCGTTTACAAGCTACGGAGGAGTTGCCGATGTCACAACGCAACCTTCTCGCCAGCTTGGCAAGTTTGCGTTCTCCATTCCAAACACCTACAACATCGACACCACCATCGGGCCTCAGATCTCCTTGGATCGAGCGTTCTTCCTCGCAGGCTACAATGGCACCAACTACACCGTGAACGGGCCGTCCGGCATCGCCGTGTTCGATACGAATACGTTCTTGCCATCAGCCTTCCTTCCTCTCAACATTCCGTTTATTCCTGAATACAATGCCTCTGCAGCTGCGGACGTCATTCGTTGGGGTCGGGATGGCTTGGCAGCATTGACCACTGACGGGACGATCTACCTTCTCCGTGGCCCCGCGATCCTGCCTCAACTTTTGCAGACAAATACTCCCCCTGTGCTGAGCGGTTCGCAGGGAACTCTCCAGCATGGCTCCGGAAATGCAGTTCTCAACCTGTCCGGCACCAACTTCCTTCCCGGAGTGGCCGTTACCTGGAACGGGACGTATCGCACCACTACCTGGCTGGATGCAAATCACATCACGGTAGACATCCCAGCGGCAGATCTCAATTTGGCAGGATCCGCATCGATTGCGGCAGCCAACCCTGGATCTGCTTCATCATCGACACTCATCGTCGCAATTAACTAGGGCGTGTTCACACTACGCGGTGTGCTTCGACGATGAATGCGACGCGGCTAGGGTGTGATCCTGGGCGAGGGCGATAATGCAGTTTGAGGTGAATCACATGAACCGTTTCGAAAACAAAGTTGCCGTCGTAACAGGCGGAAGCTCCGGGATCGGCAGAGCTACGGCGCTCGCGTTTGCCCGGGAAGGAGCTAGGGTCGTGATTGCTGCTCGAAGACCGCAACCCGCGCTCGACACTGTGAAAGAAATTGAAAGTGCCGGAGGAACTGCAGTCTTCGTTCAAACAGATGTCTCCAAATCCGAAGATGTCGAACGACTCATTGCCCGCGCCGTCGAAACCTATGGCCGGCTAGATTGTGCTTTCAATAATGCGGCCAGAACCGACGAAGCGATCGGACCGATGGCCGATCTCAGCGAGGAGGACTTCGACAAGACGGTCAGTGTGAATCTGAAGGGCGTTTGGCTAGGAATGAAGTACCAGATCCGGCAAATGCTCAAACAAGAGCCCAAGGGTGGTGTGATCGTCAATACCTCTTCCGGAAACGGGCTTGGCGGCTGCCCCCAGGCATCCTTTTATTCCGCAACGAAGGCCGGGATTATTGCGCTAAGCAAGTCGGCTGCATGGGAATACGCCAAAGAAGGTGTTCGCGTCAACGCGTTCGTCGCCGGGGCATTTCGTACCCCCATGCTCGAAGGCTCGATGGATCGGGCAGCGGGCGGAGATCACGAGGCCAGAAAGGCGGTTGAAGACCGCTGGATGACGATGACCGCTGCAGGCAGAATCGGAGATCCGGCAGAGGCCGCTGAAGCGGTACTGTGGCTTTGCTCTGATGCCTCGTCGTACGTGGTTGGTCACTCTCTGATTGTCGATGGCGGGTTGACTTCATTATGGCGCTAAACATCAGGCTTATATCCATCTACTTCATTACCCTAAGTAAATGTCTAGTGTGAACAGGCCCTAGGGTTGCTAAGAAATGTGTCCACAAAATGTGTCCACAACAACTCATTTTAAAAATGGATCTTGCACATTCAACGGTGGTTGGCTGGATTCAGCCAATTCTGTATAGGCAAATAGGCCCTGGGTTCGAAATGTAACCGACTCAGTATCATTTCTTTCGAGGTCTAACAGAGGAGGACTGCTTCGCCCTATCCTCGATTCCAGTTGCAGATCAGGACAGAAGTCGCATCGCACAAAGATTTCAGAATCGGGGTTGGCAAGCTCCGCGCCTCCATCACTATTCCGCAGGGTCGTAGTTCAGATTAGGCCCGAGCCAACGTTCCACCTCTGCAACGCTCATCCCCTTGCGCACGTGATAATCGTCCACCTGATCGCGGCCAATCTTGCCGAGGCTGAAATAACGCGATTCCGGGTGCGCAAAGTAGAGTCCGCTCACGCTCGAGCCAGGCCACATCGCAAACGACTCCGTGATCAGCATTCCGGTGTTCGCCTGTACATCGAGCAAACGCCAGATGGCGCCCTTCTCGGTGTGATCTGGGCAAGCCGGATAGCCCGGCGCCGGTCGGATCCCCCGATACTTTTCGTGGATCAGATCCTCATTGCTCAAGCCTTCGGCACAACCATAACCCCACTCATCACGCCCTCGTTTGTGCAGGCATTCCGCGAAGGCTTCTGCCAGGCGATCGGCGATTGCTTCGGCCATAATCGCGTTGTAGTCGTCATTCTCGGCTCTGAACCGGTCGCACAGCTCCTTCAGGCCAATCCCGCTTGTTACCGCGAAGCCACCAATGTAGTCAGGCAGTCCTGTTTCCTTCGGCGCGATAAAGTCGGCAAGAGACCGGCACGGTTCGCTACCCTCCCGGTCCGATTGCTGACGCAAAAAGTGGAACCGCTCCAACACCTTTTCCCGTGTGTCATCTGTGTACAGTTCAATATCGTCGCCTACGGCATTGGCAGGAAAGAAGCCGTATACGCCTCGTGCCGTAATCAGATTCTTTTCAATGATGTCATCCAGAAGAGCATTGCCTTCCTTGAAAATCTGGCGTGCCTGCGCGCCTTGTCCCTCGTGATCGAGGATGCGCGGGTAAATGCCTTTCAATCCCCATGTGTGGAAGAACGGAGACCAGTCAATGAACTCCCGCAGCGTCGCCAGGGGAAAGTTCTCCAGCACGCGCACACCGGTAAATGCAGGCACAGCTATGTCTTCAGATCGCCACTCGATCGGTGTCCGCCTCTCGCGAGCCGTCTCTAAGGGGACGACTTTTTGGCGCGGGGCAGCATGGGCCTTGCGAACCGCTTCATATTCGTCGCGGTGCCGCGCCACGAACTCAGCCTTACCTTCATCGCTCAAAAGGCTGGTAGTTACTGGCACCGCCCGGCTTGCATCCAGCACGTGAACCACAGGCTCACTGTAGTGCGGCGCAATCTTAATCGCCGTATGCGCCCGGCTCGTAGTTGCCCCGCCGATCAGCAGCGGCAGCTTAAAACCCTGGCGTTCCATCTCACGGGCCACGTGCACCATCTCATCGAGCGATGGCGTAATCAGGCCGCTGAGGCCGATTACGTCGGCCTTCTCTGCTTTGGCGCGTTCGAGAATCTTCTCGGCAGGCACCATAACGCCCATGTCGATGACCTCGTAGTTGTTGCACGCGAGCACCACGCCGACGATGTTCTTGCCGATATCGTGAACGTCACCCTTCACCGTCGCCAGCACGATCTTTCCCTGCGTCCTCACCACCTGGCCAGCCGCCGCCATCGCGGCCTTCTCTTCCTCCATGAACGGCGTCAGATACGCCACGGCCTTCTTCATCACTCGCGCAGATTTAACAACTTGGGGCAGGAACATCTTGCCCGCTCCGAACAGGTCGCCCACCACGCCCATACCATCCATCAGCGGGCCTTCGATCACTAGAAGAGGGCGGCCCAGCTTGGCGCGAGCTTCCTCGGTATCCATGTCGATGTACGTATCTATGCCCTTGACCAGCGCGTGAGAAAGGCGCTCCTCCACCGTGCCGTTGCGCCATTCTTCGGCCTTTTTCTCATTTGCTACAACGCCTGCACCCGCGGCCTTCAACATTTCGCCGTGTTCCACCAGGCGCTCTGTCGCGTCGGCTCGCCGATTCAGCAGCACGTCCTCCACCAGCACTTTCAGCTCAGGCTCAATCTCCTCATACACCTCGAGCATTCCGGCATTCACAATGCCCATGTCCATACCCGCCGAGATGGCGTGATAAAGAAATGCGGAGTGCATCGCCTCGCGAACCTTGTTGTTGGCTCGAAAGCTGAACGAGATGTTCGAAACGCCGCCGCTGATCTTCGCATGCGGCAGGTTGGCCTTTATCCAGCGCGTGGCATTGATAAAGTCAACAGCGTAGTTGTTGTGCTCCTCCATGCCGGTCGCAACCGTCAGGATGTTCGGATCGAAGATGATGTCCTCGGGCGGAAATCCTACTTCATCGACCAGAATTCGATAGGCGCGCTCGCAGATGCGGATCTTGTCTTCGTAAGTCGCGGCCTGTCCCTGTTCGTCAAAGGCCATCACAACCACCGCCGCGCCATACTTCAGTACAGTAGCGGCGTTCTGGCGAAACTTGTCTTCGCCTTCTTTCAACGAGATCGAGTTAACAATTCCCTTGCCCTGCAGGCACTTCAGCCCCGCCTCGATGACCTCCCATTTCGAGGAGTCCACCATAAACGGAACCTTCGCGACCTCAGGCTCGCTGCCCAGCAACTGCAGAAAGCGCGTCATCGCCACCACGCCGTCGATCATCCCTTCATCCATGCAGATGTCAATGACATTGGCGCCGTTCTCAACCTGCTGCCGCGCGATACTTACCGCTTCTTCGTACTTGCCTTCCTTCACCAGCTTCGCGAACTTTGGCGAACCGGCGACATTGGTCCGCTCACCGATCATGATGTAGACACCCGGCTGCTGGGTAAATGGCTGCGACCCCGACAGACGCAGGGGCTTCGTCTCCACGGCCGTGGCCGCGCTAACACTCTCCAACACGCTCATCCTCTTCTCTCGATCTGGCCGGCGTAAGATTCCTCACTGGACGCCACTCCCAGCTCTCGCGGAGGTTGACCTTCCAGCGCTTTTGCAATCGCCGCAATATGCTCGGGTGTATTGCCGCAGCAGCCGCCGGCTATATTAATCAGCCCTGCCTGTGCAAAGTCGTTCAGATAGCGCGCCATGTCTTTCGGCTCCAGATCGAATCCGGTTGGCGACAATGGATTCGGCAAACCGGCATTCGGATAGCACGAGATCGCCACGTTCGCCTTCTCCGAGAGTTCTTCAAGAAACGGATACATCAGATCGGGGCCGAGAGAGCAGTTCAGCCCGACCGACAGAGGCTTCGCATGTTGCACTGCATTCCAGAACGCCTCAACCGTCTGCGCGGAGATCATCGTCTCCCCGCCGCGGCCAACCGCCGCCGAGATCATCACCGGCAGCTCCTTGCCATCTTGATCGAACACCTCACGAATCGCCACCAGCGCCGCCTTGGCGTTCAGCGAGTCGAAGATCGTCTCGATCAGAAGAAGGTCCGAACCGCCAGCGATAAGCGCGCGCACCTGCTGGATGTACGCATCCTTAACCTGATCGAACGTAACCACACGGAATCCCGGATCATCGGCATCCGGCGAATTCGAAAGAGAGACAGTCAGCGGCCCAATCGCTCCAGCCACAAATCGCTGACGGGAAGTTTCATTCGATACACGATCGGCCCACTCACGGCACTGCCGCGCCGACTGCTCATTGATCTCCCACGCCAGGTCGTTGAGGAACGAATCATCGATGATCTTTTGATAGAACGCAGGATCCTTCCTTCCGCCGTGCTCGCGTGGATCGTCCACAAAAAATTCGCTCTGCGAGATGCTGGTAGCACCAAACGTGTTCGTCTCGATGATGTCCGCCCCCGCCTCCAGAAATCGGCGATGGATGTCGCAGATCATCTTCGGCTGAGTCAGGGAGAAGATGTCACCGTTGTTCAGAAGGTCCTTCTTCGAGTCTTTGAAACGCTCCCCGCGGATGTCGGCTTCCGTCATGCCGTACGTCCGGATCGTCGTGCCCATCGCTCCATCAATGATGGCGATTCGGCTCTGAAGAATCTTTTCAAGAGGATGTTGGTGAGCTGTCTTCATGTCTCCCTTGTGGCCTCTGGCATGGCTACCGGCATTTAGCTGGCATCGCCACCGATTGTGGTCTCCTGTCTCAACGCAACGGACAGGGGAACATCTGATCCATTTCCATCAGGCACTTGTACATCGGAAGCATCGGCCATCCGCATCGACGAGTGCCGTCAGGCTACATATCTTCCATTATCTCATTCGGATTCAGCAGCTTCTTGGATGACGGATCCTCGCCTAAATCCGTGCTTAACGATGCAGGTCCGCAGTCGTCTTAGTACGCAGCCCCACTACCTCATCAAGAATCCGCTCAGCCATCGCACTCTTGGTCATCGCAGGAATCTCCACCAGTCCATCCCGCGTCACAAAGACTCCCGCGTTCCGGTCCGAATCGAATCCCGTCTCGCAACCAGAGACATCGTTCACCATCACCGCATCCACGCCTTTGCGCTCTAGCTTGCCGCGCCCATTCGCCAGCACATTCTCCGTCTCCGCAGCAAACCCCACCACCAGCGTCCCAGCCTTCCGCCGAGCCACGACCTCCGCCAAAATGTCCTCCGTAGGCTCCAACTCCAGCGTTCTCGCTCCATCGCGCTTCATCTTCTGCTCCGCAACGCGAGTCACTCGATAGTCGCTCACCGCCGCCGCCATCACCACGATTGTCGCTTCAGGCAGCAGATCCATCACCGCCGAGCGCATCTCCTCGGCCGTCACCACCGATACCATCTCACATCCGTCTGGAGCCGCCAACGCAGTAGGCGCGCTGATCAAAATCACTCGCGCTCCCCTTCGCCGCGCCGCATCGCCCACCGCATAGCCCATCTTCCCGCTCGACCGGTTCCCGATAAAACGCACCGGATCAATCGCCTCCCGAGTCCCACCCGCGGTCACAATCACTGTCTCTCGCGCAAGATCAGTCGTAGCCACAGGCGACGCGAGGATCTCAGCCACCGCCACAGCAATCGCCGCAGGTTCCGCCAGTCTTCCGCCCCCAATCATCCCGCAGGCCAGATATCCACTTCCCGGCTCAACCACCGTTACCCCGCGAGCCTTCAGCGTCGCAATATTCGCCCGCGTCGCCGGATGCTCCCACATATTCACATTCATCGCCGGAGCCACAATCACCGGAGCCGTCGTCGCCAAAAACATCGTCGAAAGAAAATCATCCGCCAGCCCATGCGCAAACTTCGCCAGCGTATCCGCCGTCGCCGGAGCCACAATCAAAACCTTCGTAGTCTGCGCCTCATTAATATGCTCAATCGAAGACTCATCCCCCTCGGTCCCCGCACCCGCATCCTCACCCCAAAGGCTCGTAATCACCTTATGGCCCGAGATTGCCGCAAACGTCAGCGGCCGCACAAACTCCTCCGCAGCCCGCGTCATCACCACATGTGGATCCAGCCCCGCATCCTGCAGCAGCCGAACCAGTTCCACCGCCTTGTAAGCGGCAACCCCACCACAAACCCCGACCGTAACCTTCACGCGCCCCTCGTTCATCGGAACACCTTCCTCTAATATGCTACGCTTCTCAGCCCGGCGAAGCTCATGAGAAGGACATGTGACACAAGAAAGCGTTTGATCGGTTCAATCGCTACAAATTGGTGTTGAGCCTTCCACACTCACCTGTAACCGCATTTTCATCTTCGCGTAAACAAAAGTCCGCTACTCTGCTGACATCTACATGAACGTGCTGGTTATCGAAGACGACAAGCGCATCGCCGCTCTTGTCGAGCGGGCCCTCATCGGCGACGGACACCGCGTCACTCTCTCCCACAACGGGCGCGAAGGCGCCGACATACTCCTCGGCAACAAGTACGACGCCGCGCTCCTCGACATCCTTCTCCCCGGCATGGACGGCTTCGAAGTCCTCGAGCGAGTCCGCGTCCGCCACTGTAAGACCCCGATCCTGGTCCTCACCGCCGTCGACAACGTTCCCAAGATCCTTCACGCCTTCGACCTCGGCGCCGACGACTACCTCGTCAAACCCTTCATCTTGGAAATCCTCCTCGCCCGCGTCAGCGCCATCGCCCGCCGCATCTCCACCGTCGAGCAGCCACCCGTCGCCGCCGCCGGCATCACCCTCGACCGCAGCCGCCGCGTTGCCATCCGAGAGGGCAAGCAGATCCCTCTCACCCGCAAGCAGTTCGAGCTCCTCGAAACCCTCATGCGCCGCTCCGGCCTCATCACCTCGCGCGAAGAGCTCATCGAAGCCGGCTGGGGCTCGCTCGCCGAAGTCAAAGAGAACACCCTCGACGTCTACATCCACGGCCTCCGCGCCAAACTCGAAGACCACGCCGACGGCCGCCCCCTCATCCGCACCGTCCACGGCGCCGGCTACATGTTCGTCGCGGCCTAGCCTCGCATGCACGCCCTCTCTGTCCGTGCCCGGCTCATGCTGTGGTATCTCCTCGTTACCTTCGCCGGCCTCTGCGTCTTCGGCCTCATCTCTTACGGAGCCCTCCGCTACGTACTCCTGCAGGGCAAAAAGACCCACCTCCAGGGCCGCGAAGACCGCCTCCTCACCTTCCTCAGCGACAACAAAGCCAAAGGCGATACCTCACCCCTCGACGACCAACTCCGCGACTTCGCCCTAGTCACCCACGAAGGCAACCTCTTCCACATCCACCGGGCCGACAACTCCTTCCTCTTTCCCGCCGAAAAGAATCCCGACCAACCCACCCCCGACTGGCTCCCGCCCAACAGCGAAGACTGCACCCACCCCACCTGGGCCACCGTCGTCCTCGAACGCCAGCCCATCCTCGTCCTCTGCCACATCATCCAGATCAACGGCCAGCCCGTCCGCCTCCACCTCGGCGGCTCGCTCGAAGAGCAGCACGAGATCCTCCAGACCTACCGCAATGTCCTGCTCCTCCTCATGCCCGGCCTGCTCGTGGCCTCCGCGCTCATCGGCTACTTCCTCAGCCGTCACGCCTTCAGGCCCGTCGACCGCATGACCCGCGCTGCTCTCGGCATCGGCATCGGCAACCTCTCCGCGCGTCTCCCCGTTCCCGCCGCCAAGGACGAGATCCAGCACCTCGCCGTAGCCTGGAACCAGCTCCTCGCCCGCCTCGAAGCCGCCGTCTCCCGCCTCAGCCAGTTCTCCGCCGACGCCTCCCACGACCTCCGCACCTCCATCACCGTCATGCTCGCCACCGCGCAGCTCTCCCTGCACCGCGAACGCACCGAATCCGAATACCGCGAAGACCTCGACAAGATCGTCGCCGAGTGCCGCACCGCCGCCACCCTCCTCGACGCCCTCCTCTCCCTCGCCCGCAGCGACAACTTTATCCACGAGGTCGCCTTCAAACCCATCAACCTCTCCGACCTCGCCGTCCAATGCTGCCGCCGCGTCGAAGACCTCGCCGAATCCAACGGCATCCTCCTCGACTGGCATCTCCCCCGCGACCCCATCCACATCGAAGGCGACGAACTCTTGCTCCAGCGCCTCCTCGGCATCCTCCTCGACAACGCCATCCGCTACACTCCTCAACACGGCGAGATTCGCGCCGAAGTCTCCCTCCTCGCCAACGAAGCCATCATCACCGTCCGCGACACCGGCATCGGCATGTCCGAAGACGTTCGCCAACGAGTCTTCGACCGCTTCTACCAGGCCGACCTCCGCGAGCGCAAAACCCAGGCCGGCAGCGGCCTCGGCCTCTCCATCGCCCGCTGGATCGCCAACGCCCACCACGCCGCCCTCACCGTCGAGAGCACCCCCCTCAAAGGCTCCGTCTTCCAAATCCGCTTCCCCGCCCCCACCCCCACCCCCACCCTCGAACCCAGAGAACAAGCCCTCCGCTAACTCCGCCACCGCTCCCCATAACTCATCCGTAAAGTCGTCATTCTGAGCGCAGCGAAGAATCCCTGTATTTCCGAGGGGAGCGAAGCGACCCGAGTGCCTTCGAAATTACCGGAACAATCCCCACATCCGCCGCGTAACCACACCACACGGGAGAAACCCATGACCTCTCACGGACAAGACCTCGCCTACACCCTCCGTCGTCTAGCCAGAACCCCCGCCTTCGTCCTGGCAGTCATCATCTCCATCGGCCTGGGCATCGGAGCCAACGCCACCGTCTTCTCCATGATCAGCAAGTTCGTCCTCAGCCCCGCCCCCGTCGGCGACCCCGCCACGCTCATGAGTCTCCACACCACCCAGCGCAGCGACCGCTGCTGCAACAACTTCTCCTGGCCCCTCTACAACGACCTCCGCGACCAATCCCGCACCTTCTCCGACATGGCCGGCTACTACGACCTCGTCCCCGCCTCTATCGGCGGCACCGGCGACCCCGAGCGCGTCTGGGGACAAGCCGCCACCTCCAACTACTTCGACGTCACCCAGCTACCCATGGCCCTCGGCCGAGGCTTCCTCCACACCGAAGAGCACTCCCCCGTCATCGTCCTCAGCTATCGCCTCTGGCAGCACCGATTCGCCGCCGCCCCCGACATCCTCGGCAAATCCGTCACCCTCTCCGGTCACCCCTACACCGTCGTCGGCATCGCTCCACCCACCTTCCGCGGCATCGATCTCCTCCTCGACCCCCAGTTCTGGGTACCCTTCGGCAATATCGATCAGCTCGTCCCCAACCTCCCCGACCACAACTCCCGCCTCTTCCACTGGGTCACCGTCACCGGACGCCTCAAACCCGGCGTCAGTCACGATCAGGCCGCCGCCGAGCTGGCCACCCTGGCCAAACACTTCGCAGAAACCAACGCCGCCCCCGAAAAAAACCTCGAGTTCCCCTTCGAGCAAGCCGGCTCCCTCCCGCCACGCGATCGCTCCGCCGTCCTTGTCTTCCTTGCCTCGCTCATGGTCGTAGCCCTCCTTGTCCTCTGCATCGCCTGCGCCAACGTCACTAACCTCCTCCTCGCCCAGGCCTACAGCCGCCAACGCGAGATGGCCGTCCGCATCGCCCTCGGAGCCACCCGCACCCGCCTCCTCCGCCAGATGCTCCTCGAAAGCATCCTCCTCGCCTTCGCCGGAGGCATCGTCGGCGTTCTGCTCTCCATCGCCGCTACCCGCGGCCTCTCCTCCTTCCACTTCCCCGCGCCCATCCCGCTCAACACCGCCGTCAGCGTCGATTCCCGCGTCCTCCTCTACACCTTCCTCCTCAGCTTCGTCACCGGCCTCCTCTTCGGACTGATCCCATCCTGGATAGCCTCCCGCCCCATCCTCACCAACGCGTTGAAAGGTGAGGACGCCCTCGCCCGCCCCGGCCATCGCTTCAGCCTGCGCAACATCCTCCTCGTAGCCCAGATCGCAATGTCGCTCGTCCTCCTCTGCGCCACCGGACTCTTCCTCCGCAGCTTGCAATCCGCCACCGGCATCGACATCGGCTTCCGCTCCCACAACATCCTCATGATGTCCGTCGATCCCCGCATCCACGGCTACACCCCCGAGCGCACCATCCAGCTCCTCACCCAGGCCCGCGAGCGCGCCGCCGCCCTCCCCGGAGTCATCTCTGCCGTCGCCACCGATACCGTCCCCCTCTCCGGCGGAGGCCGCAGCGACGGCATCAAGATCGAAGGTCATCCCAACCCCACCGGCCCCTGGCCTATCGCCGAGCTTTACATGGCCACCCCCGGCTACTTCGAAACCATGGGCATCCCTCGCCTCTCCGGACGCGACTTCAGTAACGAAAGCCCCACCGGCCCCAAAGTCGCCATCATTAACCAGGCCTTCGCCCAAAAACTCTTCGGCCACGAAAACCCCATAGGCCAGCGCATCACCGGAGGCGAAACCACCTACCAGATCATCGGCGTAGTCAGAAACACGAAGTCCCGCACCCTCGGCGAAGACCAGCGCTACGTCCTCTTCCGCTCCCTCGACCAGACCGTCTCCTACGACCCAGCCTTCATGGGCTACACCCTCCTCGTCCGCACCGCGGGCGACTCCGCCTCCACCGCCGCCGCCGTCCGCCAGCAGATCGCGGCCCTCGACCCGACCCTCGCCATCTACAACATCGCCACCATGGAAGAGCACCTCCACGACGCTCTCTTCCTCCCCCGCCTGGCCGGAACACTCTTCGGAGTCTTCGGCCTCACCGGACTCATCCTCGCCGCCGTCGGCCTCTACGGAGTCATGAGCTACTCCGTCACCCGCCGCACCCACGAGATCGGCATCCGCATCGCCCTCGGCGCGCAACTCAGCGCGGTCCAGGCACTCATCGTCCGGCAGGGCATGCGCCTCACCCTCATCTCGGTAGCCATCGGCCTGCCCGCCGCCTTCGCCCTCGCAAAATTCTCCACCAGCCTCCTCTACGGAGTCCGTCCCCACGACGCAGTCACCTTCACCATAGTGCCCATATTCCTAACCACCGTAGCCCTCATCGCCTGCTGGATCCCCGCCCGCCGAGCCGCCACCGTAGACCCACAAACCATCCTCCGCTACGAATAACGCCATCGCCACGCGCACCATCGCCCTTGCCTTTGCCGTGCTTTTACCGTGGCTGTTGTTAGTTTTAGGTCGTCATCCTGAACGAAGGGAAGGATCCCTGTATTTCGTCTTTGCTGTTACCTTTCTTTTTTGTTATCCCCGAAGGGGATCTGCTTCTGCAGTTGTTTGTTTTTGCCTGTCATTCTGACCCTGAGTGCAACCGAAGGCGAAGAACCCCAGCATCTCCGAAGCGATCCGAGCACCTTTACTCCCGAAATCTTAAATCCACCTTATAAAAATCCCACCTCACCGGGAGCCGCCAGAGCCAACCCCGGTTACCGCTGAAGCCCACAAACACCCAGTAAAATCGCGGCATTCACAACATCAACCCAAGCCCCACCCCACTCCCAGCTCATCACCCAAGCCTCCATGTAACAAACCATTCATGCTGGGCCTCTACTTTTGAAAAACACTCTTGCATATTTTGCAGAACCTTTCGGAGGATCTTGTGACCACTCTTGTCTATCGCCTGTGCCGGATACTTACGGTCAGCGCACTTCTTCTTATCTCCGTGGCCGGCCACGCGCAGCAGTCTTCCGGAACCCTTACCGGAACCGCCCTCGATCCCAAGGGCAACGTCCTTCCTAACGCAACGATCTCCATCCGCAACGAGGCCACCGGAGCCACCCGCAAGGTCACCACCGACGCCCAGGGCCACTTCTCCCTCGCCGGCCTCCCCCTCGCCAAATACACCATCGAGGCATCCGCCACCGGCTTTTCCATCACCGTCCGCCGCGGCATCCAACTCACCGCCGACCAACCCCAGGACGTCTCCCTGGCCCTTACCGTAGGCGACGTCAGCCAACAGGTCACAGTGCAGGCCGACGAGGTCAACTCGATCGCCGCCCAGCTAGCCCCGATGACCGCTCCCCTCAGCTCCACCTCGGCGCGGACCATCATCTCCCCCGGCTTCGTCCAGAACTTCACCGCCCCCACTGCCGACTACGGCGAGATCGTCGCCATGGCTCCCGGAACCTTCACCACCAACGGCAATGGCGTCGGACTCGGCCAGAGCAAGACCTACTTCCGCGGCTTCAATGACGGCTTCTACGACATCGACTTTGACGGGGTCCCCTTCTACGACACCAACAGCCCCACCCACCACTCCTGGGCCTTCTTCCCCTCGCAGTGGATCGGCGGCGTAGACTTTGACCGCAGTCCCGGCACCGCCTCCACCACCGGGCCTACCCCCTTCGGCGGCTCCATCCACATGCTCTCAAGGGAGCTCTCGCCCTTCCAGAACGTCCGTGGTGGCTTCTCCTACGGCTCCTTCAACACCAAGCTCTTCGACGGCCAGTACGACTCCGGAAACATCCTCCCTAACCATAAGCTCAGCTTCGAGATGGACGTCCACCACATGTCCGCCGACGGCTACCAGACCTACAACTATCAAAAGCGCACCGCCGGCTCCATCAAGGCCCAGTACAAGTTCTCTGAGAAAACCGTCCTCACAGGCTTCGCGGGCGTCGTTCGCCTCAATGCCAATACGCCCGGCTTCAACGCAACCCGTTGCCAACTCTACGGCGCAGCCAGCGGATACACCTGCACCGGAACACTCGCACCCTTCGCCGGATCAGGAATCAACTTCTACCTCACCGACAACTCCGACCCCGCCAACTACCTCAACTATGGGTACAACACCTACCAGGTTCCCACCGACTTCGAGTACGTCAACTTCCATACCGAGTTCGGCCACAACATCACCGTCGATGTGAAGCCCTACACCTACAACTACGACAACGGCGAGAAGTACACCAACGCAACCCCCATCACCGAGCAGACCAGCATCAACGGCTCGAACACATATATGGGTCTCGCCATCAAGCCTTGCAACGTGGCCGTCGTCAAGAAGGGCGTAACCGCGATTCCTTGCGGAGTCGACAAGTACAACAGCTACCGCAAATACGGCGATACCGCGACCATCAGCCAGGTCTCGAAGTTCGGCATCCTTCGCACCGGCATGTGGTACGAGTGGGCCAGGACAGATCGCCACCAGTACCCCTCCGACCCGGTCAATAACTGGGCCGACCAGAGCCTCCCCAACTTCTCCGAGCAGTTCTGGAATAACTCCTTCCAGCCCTTCGCCGAGTATGAGTTCCACGTCACGCCGAAGCTCAACATCACCCCCGGCATCAAGTACGCCCACTTCAGCATCGACACTCGCCAGTGGGCTGACGATGGCAAGACCGTCGGCAATCTCTGCAACACCCTGGTTACGCCCAACTCCTGCGTACCCTTCGTCTCGAACAACGGAAGCTACAGTGCGTGGCTGCCCTCGTTCTCTGCCAACTACCGGCTCCGGAGCAACTGGTCGGCCTACGGTCAGCTAGGAACAGGAAGCATCGTTCCGCCCAGCAGCGTCTACGACTTCAACCAGACCATCTCCAAGACCAACCCAACTCCTGGCCTTGGCGTGCCTCCCAAGCAGCAGCGCTCCACCACCTACCAGTTCGGCACCGTCCTCAAACTGAACCGCATCACCTTCGATGCCGACTTCTACCGCATCCGTTTCCAGAACAGCTACTCGGCTGTCACCGATCCGGTCACCGGTGAGCAGGACAACTACCTTCAGCCCAGCTCCATTACCAAGGGCTTCGAGGCCGAGAGCAACATCTACTTCGGTCACGGACTCAGCGCCTTCCTCAACGGCTCCATCGGTCGCGCATACTACACCGGCGCTCTGTCCATCTCCTGCGTAAGCGGATCCACCGGTTGCACCTCATCCGCTCCGCAGATCGTCCAGACCGCACCCTCAGGCCTGTGGGTACAGCAGACCCCCACCGACACCGAGGCTCAGGGCGTGACCTATCAGAACAAGGGATGGGACCTCGGACTCTTCAACAAGCGCGTCGGTGTTCAGCGGATCGACAACGGCGCCTATCACAACCAGGCGACGATCGATCCCTTTACCAGCACCAGCGCCTTCCTCAACTACACCATTCGCAGCAGTGGCCGCTTCGACCAGACAAAGCTCAGGTTGAGCTTCAACAACCTCTTCGACTCGCACAACGTCACCGGCCTCACCCCCACAGGACCGCTCCTTACGCAGAACGTATCGGCAAACGGCACAACGTACGTCGATCCGTTCAACACCACTGGCCCGACCACCATCAACGGGGGTGACAACGTCAGTCCGATGGCCGGCCGCGGCATCATGCTCTCGGTCACCTTCGGCCTCAATACCAAACGCTAACCACCAACCAACCAACTGTTCCACCTCAAAAGAGTCCCGGCCACCCCAGGACTCTTTTGTCTTTCTTAAACCAGCCCCAAACGATCGGGTGCCCCATCTTCGGCGCGGCTTCATTGTCAAGTTCCATGACATGCTTTACAGGTTGTTATCAGGACATCCTTTACAGGTTGGAAGGTAGTTTGGGGTTCAGAGGTCCACTGCAGTGGACCTCTGAACCCCAAGGTCGATCTCTCGGATGAGG
>Ga0210396_10000930_pt1 | contig 33587 bp, 27 predicted proteins | sample IncBWH17OmetaG_FD_155466 | JGI IMG/M metagenome (GOLD analysis project Ga0210396, IMG submission 155466) | Forest soil microbial communities from Barre Woods Harvard Forest LTER site, Petersham, Massachusetts, United States - Inc-BW-H-17-O ...
ACGCCTACCGTAAACTAGGTCGGTACGACCAATCCATCGCCTGTTTCAAAGAGGTGTTGGCGATTGATCAGAAGTCGGCCGAAGCTTATCGCGGACTCGGGCTCACGTATTGTGCACAGGACCAATACAAAGAGGCGGAATACCACTATCGCAAGGCGCTTGAAATCGATCCGCAATGCGCGGCCGCTTTCGTTAATCTGGCCTCGCTCAAGTATGCGACGTACGACAACAAATCGGCCATTGACTACAGCGAACAGGCCCTCAAGATCAGCCCGGGAATGCTGCGGCCTCAAATCTGCATCGCCGTGGCTCTTGGCCAAGAGGGCCATTTCGACGAGGCGATCGAACGCCTCGAACAAGTCGTCGCTCAGATGCCGTTCGAGCCACAGGCCCAGCAGATACTGGACCGAACGCGGCAGATGAAACAGAACGCCCTGAGGAAATGAAGGAGCGGGATTCTTCCGTCTCTCAGGGAACAGCAAAAGGGACAGACGCGCTTTCTCAATCCTCACCTCGAAAAGCGCGCCCGTCCCCCTTCCGCTTACCGGAAAGAAAACTTTCTCTGACCTTGTCAGAGAATCGATGGAACTCCACAAAAGCTCCGAGAAACCATGCGACCTCTCGAAAATTGTGGAAAAAACGGTCTCCGCGCCTAACTGTCAAGCAGAAGGACAATTAGCCCGAACTCGCGAAATCGCCTCTTAATCAGTTGCCGTGTTGCGATCCGATCAACGCCAGCGTCGCCGTGCGAATCGCCGCCGGCAGACCGTCCCATGCCGCGATCACGCATTGCAGATCAGCGTCAAGCGACGACAGACAATTGAGACCGCCGGCATGCAGCGCCTGTGCAGCGCAAGAGGATTGGCACAGATCGCCCACCGAAAGGGAGGGCGACAGACTTCATCGCGACGCTGAGTCGACTCTAGTCGACCTCTTTGGCCGTCTCGATCAACTGCTCCTGTAAGCTGAACTCCCACGGCAGAATTGAGCCTCCGATCGACGCCCCCCGACGGTCCACACGGCGCGCTGCCTGGGCCGAAATCGGCCGCTAGAATGCCGCCTGGCCGATGGTGCGTCCGTGCCCGATCTAACCCGCATCGCCTTATGCGGGAACTTCTGCCTTGAGGAGAGAATCGTGAGAAAACGAGCATTGCAATGCCTTTCGATCGCAGCGTTCGTCCTTGTGCTCGGGACCGTTCGGGACGCGCAAGCCCAAGCTCGGAGCGGCGTGGTAGCCGTGCGGCCAGAGGCCGGCGAGTTCGACCTGGCTCAGTACAGTCTCGTGGGGAACGAAGCGGTTCGGAGCGTTGGGGGTCAACGACGACCAGGCATCGAAGCTTCAGGATGTGAGCGAAGATGTCACTCGTCAGCGAAATGAGATGATGAATGCGCTCGGAAGCGATTTGCGCCGCAACGATCTCTCGCCGCAGGATCGCGAGCAGTTGCATGCCAAGCTGGCGAAGGTCAACAAGGCAATCAGCGACAAGTTTCGCCCAAAGTTGGAGACGATTCTGAACAAGGACCAGGTGGTGCGCCTGCGCGAAATCGTTTTCCAAGTGGCCGGACCGGAAGCGCTGAACGATGCGCGGGTTGTTGGAGATCTTGGACTGTCGAACGAGCAGCTGGACCAGATCGCTTCGATCGACAACGACTACGACAAAAAGAGGCTCGAATTCCGCGGCGGCGAGGGAGAGGAACCGCGCGCGAAAGTTGACCGACTCCGCCACGAACAGTTGGTCAAAGTCACGGGAATTCTCACCAAGGAGCAGCAGACGAAGTTCGCTAAAATGAGAGGGAAGGCGTTCGACGCGTCGAAAATGCAGGGAGAATTCGGTCGCCGCGGAACTTGAATCGTATTGGCCCCTGTACATTGTGGCCAAGTTGCTCGGTCTTCGTGAGCCGTGGGCGACACCCGCTGCGGGGTTGATGTCCGCCGTGTCCGCCGGCCCCAGGCTAAATCGAGCGATCTCGCGCCGATACCGCCGCTAGAATGACGGCATGAGCCCCTTGCTCGCTCGTTATATCGAGATTGACCCAGCGACCCGTATGCTAGCGCTCGCCATTGTCGCGGTCGTGCCGGCGCTCGCGCTTGGGGCCTTCTTATGGTTCGCTTTCCGCAAATAAGCGATGACGGCATGAGCGACGAACCGAAGAAACGATCGCGAGCATGGATTTGGTGGATGCTGCTCGCACTCTTCGCGCTGTATCCGCTTTCGGTGGGGCCGGCCACGCGGCTGGTCACGTCGCCCGAAAGCGACGAAACCGCTAGCGCGATCTACGCCCCGATCTTCTGGCTAGCGAGCCAGTCTGTTTGGGCTGGGTCCGCGCTCGAATGGTATCTGAGCGTTTGGGTTCACTGAACTACCGTGCCAACGCCGAGGTGACGGCATGAGCGATGAACCGAAGCCGGACGGGAAACGTTGGCGATGGATGACGAAACAACTGGCCGGCTTCTTTTTTATAATGACATTCATCGTGTTCATTGGGCTCGTTGGCTTGTTTGCCATTGGGCCGATCGACGAAAGCCTGCTTCGGGCAAATCTGTTTCTGATTGCGTGGACCGCATTTTTGGCGTCGTGGGCCATAGGTCACTGCGTCTGGGCGGGGGCGAAGGGATATTCTCCGCTAGTAGGCATTCCGCTTGCTCTCATGCCGATTCTGGGCGTAGCTGCGCTCGCTTGGTACTTGCCAGACAAGCGGTGGTGATCCGAGCAACACGACTCGCACGGCGTCGGAAGTTTTTGTGCAGCCGCCCGAGTTTTGGCTCTCGTCCCGCTTCCGGTACAATCGCGGCATGAGCGGAGCCCAGCGATTTTGGCTTATCATCTTTGCGATGATCGTGGGCGGATGCGGGACGATCGTCGTTGGCGACCCCCTGTGGGTGAACGGCGCATCGGGTGAAGGCGGGATGGGGCGCGCGTCCTACCTGTACGTCCTCGTCGCACCAGCTGTCGCAGTCGGATGTGCCATTGTGTTGGGGTATCTGACACGAGACCGCCCGGAGCATTAAGGCCCCGAGTTTTTGTGCAGCCGCGCGACTTATTGTGCAAACGGGGGTTTTTGTGCAAAGCCCCCCTCGCCACTGACTTTCCGGGCACGCGAAACGAAGACGACATGAGCGACGAACCGAAGAAACGGTGGCGAGCAATTCGCCTAGCGCTCTCAATGTTGGCCGGCGTGTGGATCGGCTACGTCCTTTCCCCCAGGCCAGGAAATGCGCTGGATCATTGGGATCGGGCGCCGCCGGAGATTTACACCGTGGGCGGTGCACTAATCGGTCTAGCAATCGGAATGGCGCTGAACTCCCGTGCCAATCGGCAAAAACCCGGTTTCAAACACGGACACTACCCACGGTGGAATCGGCAGAATGACGGCATGAGCGACGAACCGAAGAGGCGGTCGTGGGCATGGGCGACGTGGTCCAATGCGATCGGGCTATTTCTGCTCGGCCTGTTGATGCTTCTGTTCGCTCGTGAATGCGCGAGAAGCGATCGCCTATGTCGTCCACTGTGGCATGCCGAGAAGTGTGAGACCGAAATTCGATTGCTCGGGGCCTTGGCTGGGCGTCAAACCGGTCGCCCTCCGCGCGACCGTGTTCCTTTGTATTCGTAACCACCGACGATGTCTGGATCCGATTCACTCCGCGATGACTTGGGTAAGGCTATCGCCTTTATTCGAGACGGGCGAGCAAGTCTCGCGATTCCGCTGCTCAACGGCATCATCGAATCCGACCCAAACTGCACATTGGCACTGCGGTGGCGGGGCTTGGCTCAATCGTTTCGAGGCGACCACGCTAAAGCGTTCGCCGACTTTTCCGCAATCATCATCCAACAGCCCACGAGCCCCGAAGCGTATGTAGACAGAGCGAGTGCCCGCCGACGCGCCGGCGATCTGCGCGGAGCGATAGAAGATTGCTCCGCGGCAATTGCCCTCAATCCGCACCACTCTGTCGCCTTCTTGCAGCGAGGCCGGATAAAAGCCGCATGCGGAGATTGGTCTGAAGCAATTGCGGACTTTACGGCTGATATTAGGCACTCTCGAACGGGCCAGTTGTCGGGACTGCTCAATCGTGGTCGGGCAAAGCACCGCTCGGGCGACTTCGCTGGAGCCATCGAGGACCTGTCCGAGGCCATGCGCCTAGAGTGCTCTCCGATTTTTGCTCCTCTCTTTCGAGGTCGAGTCAGGCTGGACGCAGGGGACTACCGAGGCCCCATTGCAGATTTCACCGCGGCGATCGAGGCCTTTCCACAACTAACGAATGCCTACCGATACCGCGCTGAGGCCAGAGCGATTATCGGTGACAGCAAGGGGTCGGCAGAGGACTTGCATAAATTTGAGGAACTCGGGGGGCGCGATCTTCCGGCGTATGAATAGCTTGTGCGTACGAGTTCAAATGGGTGCTTGGGGCGTCGCTGTCTTCTCGGATGATCTCGCCGCGGATGTGCGCGACGAGTTTCGCGACCTGATTGGCGAAGGCCTTTCGTCAACCGAAGCCGTGGAGAAGCTTCTAGGCGAGTACGCCTCATCCGTTGACGACGATAATGAGAAATCGGTCTTTTGGATTGCTCTTGCATTGACCCAGTGGAAACTAGGTCATCTCGAAGAGCGAACCAAGAACGAGGCGCTAGGCGGGCATGAGCGACGAGCCGCGCGGAAAGTGGCCGAGCCGAACACTTTCCCTGCTAATCGTGCTGGCGTCGTATGAGACCGTTCACTACGCCACATCGGCGCTCGGTTTCAGTCGCGGCGGGGGCTGCAAGGGTTATCCCACGCACATGATCGGAGAGAAAGAATCTCCCGCGTGGGTTGACCATTTCTTATTTTGGCCAGCGGATGCGATCGACCATCTGATCGGAGTCGATCCGTCGTGCTGGTCACGGCGCTGAACTCCCGTGCCAAACCGCAAAAACCCGGCTTCAAACACGGACACTACCGGTGGCGGGGAGTAGTGTCCTAATTTGAAATGGGAGGCACCCGGACCGCGCAGGGCACCGTCGCCCGGCGGCGCGTTTCTCAGGTTCGGCGCGATTCGAGCCCCGCTAGAATGACGGCATGAGCGACGAACCGATCCGCCAATATTCTCAGACGCAACGAGGGCTTCAGGCCATCGCCTGGGCGTATCTCATCATGCTTGTTGTCATGCTTGTCGTCGGGCACCTCACGGGACTGCGCTTTGTTACGCCGCGATACAGAACGGCACTTCCACATGTGGGCTTCGTGCTAATCATCCTGGCCTACCGTCGCCCCGGCCTAAAAGGCTGGATTTTGCTCGCGATTGCGTTGGCCATAGCAGCGTCCGCAATCTACGACTACTAATTCGCCCCGCTAAACCCCCGTACCAATCCGCAACTTTCGTTCAGGATGCGCCCCCACTACCACCTTGGCATTAAGGACTCAGGCGATGCGCGGTGCGCTCCGGCTGGCGATTGTCCTTTCGGTCGTCGCGCCAATGATGGCCATCGCTCGAAGCCTCACTACGAGCTCGCCGGCAAGGTCGTGCAGATCGCGGACGGCGACACGATGACGATCCCCGACGGGGCGGACGCCCAGCACACGATTCGTCTCGCCGGGATCGACGCACCGGAGAAAGGGCAGGCGTTCGGGACCAAGGCTTGGGAGGCGTTGGCCGGCAAGTGTTCGGTCAGACCGTCCGCATCGAAGTGATCGACGTCGACCGTACCGCCGCGAAGTCGGGAGGATTTACCTCGGCGATCGCTTCATCAACATGGAGATGGTCAGGGACGGCTTCGCTTGGCGCTACGTCATGCACGACAAGCCCGGCGAATTCACCGCTGCGGAAGCCGAGGCCCGCGAGCATCGACGTGGGCTGTGGGCTGATCCGAAACCGGTGCCGCCTTGGGAGTGGCGACAGCAGAAACGCCCGGCGTCGCGGTCTCGCTGACCATCCTTCCCGGCTCGCATGGACCCCAACGGCGGGTTCGGGCTCGACTCGCTGGATGGTTCTCGCGCCCTCGCTCCTCGGCGATTGAAGTGAACACCACCCACCGATCAATTGGTAACCGTTTGGAAGACCCGGTTCCAAGCTGTTATTGCGAGCGGGCGCGATTGATCGTCCATGTTGCTTAAAGGCAACACGGAGGAGGCGTTGTTCAGGGTGGCACGGCTTGTTTCCGACGTGCCGCGCACTAAATTTGATTTCGCGTCGCGAGTATTCGCGGCAAGCGGAGTCGAGCAAGACCGCGATCGGAGTTCGTCGTGCCGTCACAACTTCAAGAAATCGTCGATGCGATCCGTCGACGACCGTTCGTCGAGCCCTTGATTGAGCTCGAGCGGTTCGCGAAGGACGAGACGCTTCACGGACAGGGCGGCCAAGAACGGCGGCGCTTCCGCCGTTACTCACTGATCACGAACGTGGTCGTCCTGCCTCTTGACGATCAGCTGCGTCCCATCGGTGAACCGTTCGTGGCACTTTCGAGCGGCATGTCGCTCGACGGAATGCGGCTGATTTATACCGATCCGCCGCCCACCGACCACCTCTTCATTGAGATTGACGGCCAGCCGGTTCGCTTCGTGCTTTCCGTCCTGCGCAGTCGCCCGATTGGTCACTGCTTCGAGATCGCCGGCCGCCTGCTGAATGCCGACGTTGTGAACCACGAACCGGCGTCACCGGTTCCAACCGGGGGAAACTCGATCGCGACCAGCAGCGACGAGTTCGCCACCTCGCCCGCTGAAGTTTCGCCCGCCTTCGATGAATTTGCGCACTGGGCCGGCGTGAGTGCGGCCGTGCAATTGCTCCGCGCGAACCTCGGTGCGAAGTCACATCGCGCGTGAACCTACGTTGTGAGCGCAGCGGGTTTGGACCGGGATCCAGCTTGCTCGTCAGGTAGCGGCCGAGGTCGACGAAATGCGCGGGCGGATTCTCGTCTCTCACGATCAAGGTCCGTTCGGACCAATGCGTTCGATCGTGACGCCCTCGACAATTCGCACTTTTCGACCTTCGATTTCCTGCTGCTCGCGGGGCTCAACTTTCTTGGAACGGATGAAGACAGTTTTCCCCTTCTCTTTGGTGTGTTCCTCATTCAGGTTCAGCACCCCGGTAGCCGCGCAGATCCTCGTTGGCCTGCCAATGAATGACGAGGAGCCCGGCTCCGCGACCAATGCCCGGTGCCAAACCGGAGCGCAAACTCTCGCACTGCCAGCGACGCTGGCTGCCCAAGCTTCGGTTTCGAGATAGATGCTCATCCGCCGTATAGTCGGGGCCGTAAAGGCTTTTTTGTGTGCCGCCGATCGTACTCACGGAAATCTCAACTCGAAGGTCTTGATTTCAAAACCGCGGAGGTCGAACCGCAGCGTGTTGTTTTCGACACCCTGCGGCGCGCCACGATCTTCGAGCAGATTGCATTCGCACGCTGCCGCGAGGTTGCGGCGAAATTGAATGGCGACGTTTTTGGCCGGCCGGTCGGTGGCTTCGTAGACGCGCAAAATCGCGGTGCCGTCCCGACCCGGTTTCAGAGCCGAGACGACCACATCGGACGGCGTGACTTCGAGAAGGCCCCATCGGTGCGGTAATTCGCCAGTGTGCGTGGTCGCTTTGGCTGCGATGAGCGGACGATTGAATTCCAATCCGGCGCGGAAGACATTCGCGGTCCGCCAATCGCCGGCATGTGGATAGAGGGCGTATTGAACTGTCCGCGATTTTCCCAATTGTCGCCCGCTTTCGGAGGACATCCCCGGCTCGTAGCCGCCGCCGAAGCCGTAGGCGCCCAGCGTGTGCGAGCGCAGCAGCGAGACCATCATCGTGCCGTCGGTTGTCAGGTTGCCCGGCAGGCCGCGGTTGAGAAGCGCCAGGCCCCCCTGGGCATCGCTGTAATCGACCCAATCTTGTGCGGGGAACTCGATCCCCTCGGGCCGTTCGATCGAACCGAACGGGATCGAGTGCACGATCTTGCCGCGCGCAACGGCGGTCGGAAACAGAGCCTGGTATCTCACGTATTTTTCGTTGTTGACGAGTGTCGTCCAGATGTCGATTCGCGGCAGGCCGTGGTAGCAGCGGATCCGCGTCTCGAAGGAGCCCGTGTCGAACGGATGGGCCACGCGGAACTCGGCAAAAACCGACCCGGCACGCATCTCTTGCGGCGGGCCGTGAAATTCGCTGGTCAATTTCGCCTGGCCTGCCCGCGGGACCGGCTGCTTGCTCTTCATGGCGATGGCGCTTCCGCCATCGAGTCCCTGATACAGCTCCCAGAGGTCGCCTTGATCCGTCTCGCGGCTGATCACGTTGGCCGGTGCGGCCAATAACTCGCGCCCGCCGGCCTTTTCGACGAGGCTGGTGACTGCACCCGTCGAGGGATCGATCGTGAGGCGGTAAAACTCGCCATCCACGGACGGGGCCGTCTGTTTCTCCGGCTGGTCCGGATGTTTTTGGGGGATCGCATGCAACACGCAGTACCCCAGCGCGGGGACGTCGCGCGCCAGAAATATCAAACGCCCGGTCTCAATCCCGCCGTCTTTGCGGCGCGCCGACTCAGCCAGCTGCACCGGAACTTCCTTGCCGTCGGCATCTTCCACGCGAAAGCTGTGGACGCCGCGTTCGGCGATCCCGACGGTCGCTTCGGCCACGTCGGTGCGCGGCCAGCCCAGCGTGTTGAAGACGATAATCGGGATCCCGTCGCCGCGAGTGTCGATCTTCGCCGTAATTTGTTCGCGGAGCTTGTCAATCCACTGGTTGCCCAGGCGGCGGGAGAAGGCGTAACTGGCGAGCGTGTCTGCGTAGACGTGATCCGTCATCACTCCGGACGCAAGGTCGTGTGTTTCATTAAACAGCACCGGCTCCCACGCGGGCCAGCACATGCGCTCGGCGATGCCGCCGCCCAACCGTTCGGCGAGCACGCCGAGAGTCTCTGCAGTCGTCAACAGACGCTCCATGTCGCGCATCTCTTGTTTGAGTTCGATGCGGCTGCTGTACGTGCCCTGAAAAATCGGGTTCAATTCGCCGCGAAAAACATCCAGGTTCTTGCGTTTGGCGACGACGGCCTCGAAGTCGGAGGGGACGGCCATATTCAATCGAATCGGCTCGTTCGGCTGTCGGTTGTAGGCTTCGATCATCGGCGCGAGGTGCTCTTCTGGCACCGAAACGTCGACGCCCGACAAGCCGACCCGATCGGCCTCGCGCGAGTATCTCCCCAGAAGCTCGTAGCGGCCTTTGACAAACTGCTCGAAGTGGGGGAGATCCCTGGGCGCGTTGTACATCAGACCGTAACTGTGCGGCAGCCAGAACGCGGGAATTTGTGTGCCGTCGATTCCCTGCCAGAGAAACTCCGAGGAATGCTGTCGATTGGGCACGCCACGCGAGAACCAGAATGTTTTGTAACCGGCCAAGCGCAGCAGCTGCGGCAATTGGGCATGATGCCCGAAGGTGTCGATGAGCCAGCAATTGGTGACGTCCACCCCGAGCTGTTCGCGGTAGTAACCTTTACCGTAGAGGATTTGCCGAATAAATGTCTCGCCGCCGGGCATGTTCACGTCGGGCATGACGTCCAGTCCCAGCACGAGTTGGAGCCGTTCCTCGTCGACAAATTTGCGGAAAGCGGCGGCCTCCTCGGGATAGCGCTCCAGAAACGGCCGGACGTAGGCGACCTGGTCCAGCACAAACCGGTAGCTCGGCTGAGTCTTGAGGAGCCGCAGCGCTTCCAGAATGTGCGGCAATCCGATGTCGAGGTACTCTTCGCGCGTCTTGAAGACGGCCCCCTCCCAGTGCGTGTGCGGGATCACCCACAATACGCCCTGTGGCTTGGCCGGATCTTCGCCCCTCGCGGCCCCCGGAACGAAGACGGCTGACAGAGACAACAACAAGGCGGTGAGCAAAAGGCTGTTTGTGCGCATCGAATCCTCGAAAAAGCGCCGAACCTTTGAATGAGGTCAAATCTCACGCCGGCGTCCTGTTCGCAGACTACCTTGGATCTGCAAATCGGGAAATGGGCCGAACCGGACAGTCTCATTTCGGTGCCCAGGCGGAGGTTGTCCGACGGCTTCATCGGTTGAGCGCGGAGATTACGACGCCACGACGCTCGAATTTTGGCTCGGGTACATGAAAAAGGACATCGAGGCCTACAAGCGGCCCTTCGTGCACGTCACGGCACGGGGCCCGCAGCTCCTGCGTTTGCGTCGAGTTATGCTTGGGGCTAGCATCGGAGCTCGGCCGGTTTCTCCAGTCGGAATTCACCGGATGGAAGCTCGCTTCACCGTCATTTCGGGCCCGTTTCGCGCACAGACGTTTCAAGTTCCGCGTGGCAAGTTCATTCTCGACCGCGAGACCGATTGCCACCTGGTGCTCGACTCGCACTCGGTCAGCCGGCATCACTGCGTGCTGTTGATGGACGACTACACGCTGAGAATCCGCGATCTGGCAAGCAGGAACGGAACCTTCGTCAACAGAGATCAGACCCGAACTGGCGAGCGCATCTTGGTCAACGGCGATACTGTCCGAGTGGGAGACCTGGCTATCGGAGTCGAGTTGGAATCGGGCACCGGTTCAACGCCCGCAGCCGCGCTTGAGACGCAGGACGTTGGGCCCGAAACAATCGATCACGCCGGCCATTCCCCTGAGAACCGCAAGGTCGACGAGCCGACATCGGCCGAGGGGCGCAAGCAGCACATGAGGACGGTGTGATGCCCACGTGAAAAAAGGCGGTTCCAATCTCGATGACCATGAGCCGAGCCGCGCTCAACAAAGACGAGCAAAGCCTCGCCTTTCCCAAGAAAGGTCTCTTCCCGTGAAAGTGCCACATGGAGAAAGAAGCTGAAGGACTCAAGGCGATCAAGGAATTATGCGCCGCGGTCGAGAAAAATGAACCTGGCGTGCTGGTCTATCTCTGTCATCGCGTGATTAAGAAACCGGACGAGCTGGTGTTCTTCGAAGTCTACAAGGACCAGGAGGCACTTAAGGCGCACAGCAAAACCCCGCACTTCGCGAAGCTTCGCAGCGGCTTTGCCAGCCTCTTCCGTCTGCCCTTGGAGGTCACTCGGTTGGATCGTGTCGCGGGATACGCGCGTTAGCGCGGCGCCGACGTCGGCGCATCAATGACTTCAAACACGCAATTGCGAACAACTCTGTCACGCAGTGTCTCAGTCAGGATGCCCGCGTCGGCCGATTTGCCGACACAATGTCCAACCGGCTGGCGGCGCCGGGTCGCGGCGGTGAGACTAGCCAATCCACGTCCGCTTCGTCGGTTCGTCGCTCATACCGTTATTCACTCTGCAGGCTCGACCGAGAGAGTGCGGCCCGTGCCTTTGAGTGCCGGTGGCAATTTACGGATCGCCGCGTTCCCGTCTTCGTATTGATGGAACACCTCAGCGCACTCGCGACTGGCAAGCGTGCGAAGGCCAGACTTTTTGGCGGGACCTAGCCAAAAGACGCCGCCGATGCGACTAGTTAGCTTGACGATGAAGGGCATGCCGCGATTGTACCACGAGTCGGGAGGCGCAGGGTTCATCGGCTTTGAACACACCACGTCACTTGTAGGGCGATCGGAAGCAGGCGACCTTACTCGACCTCTTTGGCCGTCTCGATCAACTGCACCAAGCCAACGAGCCGTTCTCGAGCCGCTTCGACGCCACCTGCCAGCCGGATGAAATGCAGGCCGGCTTTCATGATGTGGTCGGGGCTACCGTGGCCCGGAATAACGGACCCCGGTTTACGCCTCCTGACGGACTTCTTCTTTCCCCCGCCGGCGAGCTTGTAGAACGTCGCTTTGAACGTCCCATCATTTATTTTCTGACTCGGGTGTGCCTTCTTAACCGCCGCCAAGGCGGCGGTCGCCGGGACGCCTCGATGGCTCTTCCGGAATTCCCGGATCGTCGCCGACAGATTGAAGCTCTCGCTCTTCTTAGCCATGCGCTAATGTCCCTCGTGGTAGCCTGAGATGGAGATTACCCCGGTAAGCGTACCGCGCGCGTTGAACTGGAATCAACGATTCCGTGACGGTCTGCTGCAGCCGATCGAGCCTTTTGTCGAGTTATTGGTGCGCCCTCAAATCGAAAAGCGGCATCGTGCCACGCGTGACTTCTAACGCGCTATTGGGAACACGGCTGTCGGGCGGAGCGTACCCATCACGGGGGGGGCGTTGGACACGATGTCCAATCGGTCGCACACCGAACGCTCAGCGCAACTGGCCAAGCGTCCCTCTGGAGCGCCCGTGGCGTCTCGAACTTGGGGCCGCAGCGGGCTCTCAAACCTGCGCGGCCCGATCACTGCCCTCCTGGCATTTGCGCGCGATGATTGTCATCCAATTGGGCGAGTGTTCCTACGAGTCGCGGGATTGATGGTGTTCGCGGTCCGATCGCGCCGGCGTGCTCGCAACTGACGGGCTGCTGGGGCGATTTGATTTATTCGTGCGCAATCGGACGGGGCTATTGCACTCCGCTACTTGGCGCGCAGCTCGAAAGTAGCCACGACACGGATGTGATGCTCGATCTTGTCGGGGCTTTGTCCGACGACTTCGGTGCCGCTTGTTCGCGTGGCGTTGCGCTGACGCATCCATAAGTACTGCCCGTAGTCTCCGCCCATGCCACGGAAATTCTGCATGTCCAACGCATCCGATGTCGTGTCGTCTTTGTGAACGGAACGCAGCGAACCGAGGCTGCTGCCGGCTGCCTTGGCGAGGCGGGTCGCGCTCTCCTTGGCTTTCTGGAATGCCTCAGCGAGCTCCTTTTCCTGCAGGTCCGGCGGCACCATGCTGACATAAACGAACATTGGCTCGCCGGGTTTCTCGTTCCCCTGACTGTAGCGCTGCAAGTTGGCCCCCTCCGACTCTTCCATCACCTCTTCTTCTTCGGGAAGCAGCTTCTCCGATTTCTTCGATCCTGACAGGTCGGCCGCTTTGATCTTTTCCGCGAGATCATGCGACAGGATCAGGACTTCGTCCGGCGACTTGCCGGCGAGCGGCCAGTCGGCCGTCAGCTGCGCGACCAGCACGGTGGGAAAGACGACTTCGGCTTTTTTCTTTTTCCCGCGCTGACGCATTTGCTGCGCCATCATCATTTCCATCTGCTTGCGGTACGCGGCCTGGGTCTCGTCGACTTGCGGGGCGCCGATCTTGATCGAATCCTTGGCCGCTCCCAGCCCGACGAGCGCAGTCTTTGCCGCCTCGCAGCGTTCCTTCAGTTGGGCGAGGCACGGCTTCATCTGCATGTTCTTGGCCATCAGCTGCATCGAGAGCCGGATCGTTTCGGGGGCGCGCTCGATCACCGCGTCGCCCGTACCCTCGACGTGAGGCTGCGGATCGAAGCTCGGCATTTGGGCGGCGGCCAGCGCGGGAAAGAACAAAATGGCCGTCAGACAAGACATCGGATGGAACTTCATGGCAGTCTCTTTCTAAGGAGCCAAGGTCACTGGCCGAGATGTGCAATGCCGATTTCTTCGCGAATCTTTTTGCGCAGTGCCAGAATCTGCGGTCCGGTCATCGTGCGGATCGTCCAATAAAAATCCTTCACAGAGAATCCTTCAGCAGCGTGAGAGTTGTCATCGGTATCGTTGTTTTGAAATTGCTGGTAGATCCGCGCCAAGAGCGGCACGTGGGACTCGGAATTGAGCTGCGCGATCGCCTGGTAAACGAGCCGGGAGACGACTGCATCGCGCGCCGCGTGCGCTTCCCAATAGCGCAGGAGCACCGGCAAGCCCTCTTCGTGGTCGAGCATGCACAGGAGATAGCCGGCGTACGCGGCCGTCTTTTCCTGACCCGACCGCAGGAGGGGAAGCACTTGCTCCGCCTTCAGCTCGGCGGGCAGCTCAGTCTTCTTGGTCTCCGACGGGTCGTAGTTGACGCGAAACTGGAACGTGTAAATATAAAACTGGCCGTCGGCCAGGGTCAGCGTGTCATCGTTCGGCTCGACCAGGAATGCCAGTGCCTCCTCGCAGAGTTCCGGGTGCGGCGACGTCAAGAGTTGCACGGCGGTGGACTGGGCGTGGCGTCGATCCTGCACTTTCAAAAGGATCCGCAACGCGTCCCGCCGGACGTTCAGAGGCTCGTTCTCGCCATCGACGAGTTTTTGGGCCAGCTCGGCGGCCGAGTCTCTGTCGACACCGACCAGCAGAGCCAGCCCGATCAATCGCTCGAATCGCTTGCCCGAGGTGACGTGTGTGGTCCCGGCCTCGATCACTCGATCACGGGCCTTCGTGGGGACGTTCTGGGCCTGATAGCGATTGTTTCCCAGATAGCATTTTTGCATGCCGTCGAACAGAGCGTAGGCCCGAGTGCCCGTGGTCTGCTCGGCGGCGGCCTCCTTCCACAGCAGATCGAGCGGGCGAAGGTCGTTTTCAATCGTGAATTCGTCGACGAGTCGATGGAAATGATCGTCCTCGGCGCCTGCCATGAGTCGCTGGAAAAGGTCCGTGCGGTCGGACCACAACAACCACGGAAGCGTTTCGGAGATTTCGGTGAAGTGCTCCGTGCCGGACGAAACCGCTTGTTTGAGCACTGGGACGGCCAAGGCGTCACGGCCGGCGGCTACAAGCGCACACGCGGCAGCAATCCGCTCCGCCGGCACACTGCTGTGCACGAGCGTTTCGATCCGCTGAATCAGATGCCGCCTCTTGTCGGACAGCTTGCGCTCGTCACGAATGTCTCGCAGCGGCTGATCGATCGGATCAAACGCTGGATCGGGCTTCACGCCTGGTCCGGGACGCTCCGCCATCAAAGGAACCCTCGGCTTGTTTGTAGGATGCTTTGTGGCTTGCTTCCTGGCCGGAGTCGCGGTGCTTGCGCCACCGCTCAATGCGCGCCCCAGTAGGTCGAAGAATCCAGGCGAAGACGAAGGCACGTCAATTGTGACGGACACTCCCTCGCTTCCTTCAGCCACAATCGCAAGCTCCGTGGGGGCAGTCCGCGGGTGGCTTGCGATAAAACTCCGGAAAAACGCGTGGAGGGCTGCGATGCGCACTGCCTGGTCGCCGTCGTTGAGAAGAGGCTCGATCGCGTCGTCGATCCCGACGGCGTTGCGGCGTCCCAGCCCCTCGATTGCCGCGGCACGCACGGCCGGATCGCGATTCTTGCAGAATTCCAAGAGCCGTGGCACGACACTCAGAGCCCAGTTTGTCCCTTCGTCGAAGGCGTGAATCACGGCCACCGTCATCTCCGGATGCACCTTGACGACGTCGAGCATCGGATCGACCAGCACCGCCAGATCGGCTTCGGTCAGCGCCTGCAGGGCACGGCTGACGACGAACGCGTCCGGATCTTTGAGCAGCGGAACAAGCGCGCCGTAGGCCTCGGTCAAAAACGCCGCGTTGTCTTTACTGCGATCGTATCGATTGACGGCTCCCTGCTTCCCGAGCAACTTGCCGATCCCTTCGGTCGCCTCTGCCCGCACCTGCCAACTGGGATGGGTAAGGAATGGTTTGAGCGCTTCGACTCCTTCTTTCGTCTTGAATTCGCGCAACACCCGCACGGCATGCGCGACGAGGTCGGTGTCTTTTTCGTTTTTCGCGTAGGCGGCAACCATTTTTGCGACCGCAAGGGTCGGCTTTTCGCTCAACTGTTTGAGGACGGCCGCGCGCACATTGGGATCAGGATCCTCGAGCAGCCGCGCCAACGATTGGTTGACGCCTTTGGAGCCCACCGTCCACAGCGACCGCAGCGCGATCTCACGAACGAGCGGAGCCGGATCGCTGAAGATCTCCAGAAGCAGCGATTCATCCTCTGTTTGGGCCATGTGAGAGAGCTCGTCGACCGCGTCGCGTCGCGTGTCGAGGTTCATCGACGCCAATCGCTCCAGCCCGCCCGGCCAGCGTAGCGGCAACCGATCGGAAGCCGCCAGCCGATAGCGCAACGCCACGAGCCGCTCGCGACCGGCGTCGGAATCGACGTCCTTCAGGCGGGCGTAAACCAGCGGCATCAAGCCGCGGCCGTAGCGCGCCAGTTGCTCGCGCATCGCTGCGACGTCAGCGGCCGGCGCGGTCAGCATTTTTTCAAACGCTTCCCGGGCCGTGGCCAGCTCCGAGGGCGACAAAGCGCGTTCGGCTGCCGCGTCGGCTTGCGGGAATTTGACGCTTGCCGCCCAGTCGGCCACATGTTTGATCCGCGCGGTGGTAAACGTGTCGGCCCGCCAGGGATCGAGGCCGTCGATGGGGGCCTTCCAATCGCGCAACAGGTCGAGCGCCATGAGGCGTGTCGAAAGCGACGGTTTCCCAAGCGACTGGCCGACAAGGCTGACGGAAACCTGGGGATAGGGACGCAAGCGCCGCAGCGCCGCCTCGCGCCGCAACGGATCGCGCTCCTGAAATTCGTCGATCAGCTTGGTGACGGCCGCGGCGTCGGGCTCGCCTTTGTCCAAGAGCGCCTCGATCCGCTCAATGTGGGCCGCCTGATGTTGTTCTTTGAGCCAGTCAGCCAGCTGTGCTGCCGGTAAAAAGCCGTCGTGCGAGGCGATCGTGCCGCCGAACGGCGTCAACGTCCGCAGCGCGGGGATGCCCTCGACGTTGAGCCGCTGCGCCTCTCCCGGCGAGCGATCGAGGTCGAGCGTGACCAGCGTCCACTCCTTCAAGAGCTCTTGAATCTGTGCCTTGGCGAGTTCAGCCTCGAGCTTTTCACAGTAAACGCAGCCATCACCGCGGACGCGGACCAAAATCGGGCGGTGATTCTGCCTCGCATCGAGCGAGGCTTTCGACAGCGAGTCGAGCCATTGAAGGGTGCTCGTGCTCCCCTTGGCCTTGGCGGCATCATCCTCGGCGGTCGCGGCATTTCGATCGAACGCAACGGCTGCAGCGCATAGCAGTACGGCGACGAACCACCGCAGAGCGCGTCGTTCGGTCTTATCGGAAGGCATCACTGGGTTGCCTTTGCTTTGGTGGACGGCGTTTCGCCATGGGCGACCTTGGCCCAGTACGCGGCAAACTCGAATTCCGGACTGTTTTCGTGGTCGTGACAGCCTGCGCACTGATCGCGGGCGACGAGCAGCGTCTTTGTTTCCGGGCGTTTGGCGTGGGCGCCGCTCGCGCCATGGCAGCTTTCGCACTGCACGTCGACGTAACCCGGGCTGCGGACGCGCGACTCGAATCCGCCGACACCAAAGCCGGTGGTGTGACAGCGCTGACAATCAGCGTCCACGTGCGCGCCCCGTTTTTCGAGCGTAGCCCAGGCGTGGGCATGCCCACTTTTGAGCCAGGCCGCAAACTCTTCCTGATGGCACGCCGGGCAGGAGGAGCTTTTTGCCCCCGTGTAGTCGCTCGAATGTCGGTTGATTGCTTGCTGAACAAAACTTGTCTGGACCGCGCTGAAGTCTCGCTTTCCCAGCTCGGCGTAAAACGACTTGAGATTTCGCTCTTGATCGGCGTCATTGGCGAATTGTGGGGTCATCTCGACCGTTCGGCCCGACAGCCGCGGCCGACCCGATTCGGCGCTGAGCGACAACTCGATCAGGAACTTCCCCTTGTTGGTGGCTGAGCCGACAAGCGACGCACCGACACGCTCCAACGGCAAGCTTTGTCCCGTCGGCCCGCCGATGATTGCGTCGACCTCGGGCAGGGCCGCTGCCAGTTGCCGCAGTTCGTCCTCGGGCAGGTAGGCCAATGCGACCGTGACATCGCAGTCTTTGAGCAAAGGCAGCGTGGTCAGAATCGCCTCTTTCGGATCGTCGATGTGAGTTTCACGAGTTTGAAATTTCGGGGAGACGACTCCGAGCAAAGCAATCCGACGACCGCCCGCCGACACGGTTCGGAATGGTTCCGCGATGAGGTGGCCGGCTCGATCGCGGACGTTGGCCGAGATCAAGGGTGCCTTTTGCTCTTGCGCGAGCCGCTCGAGATACGCTACGCCCAGCGCGAGTTCCGGACCGCCCAGGTTGTGCGCAGACAATCCCATCAGGCGCTCGCCCGAGAGAATAAAGTCGAACTTGCAGCGGTCATAGTCCGACGCGCCTCCCGGAGCGCCGCCTGCATCAGCCAGGACCACTTCATGGCTTTTCCGCCCCTCAGCAAGGAACGTCGCACGCCGCAGCAATCCGCCCGACTGGTTGGCCGTGCAGCCGCATGGGACGAGCCAGCCCGCGGTGTCGCCACTGACGACGAGTGCGATCGGTTTGGGTTGTTCGCTGTGACCCGACGAGCGATTCGCATCAACGTGCCCGGCTTCGAACGAAACCGAATTGCTCCGCTTCTTGCCGTGCCAGCCCGCCCACGCCGCACAGACCGCAAGTATGCCGATCGCAGCCACGCAGCTGGCGCGCCAGACGTTGAGGCGAGCGAACGGAGGCGCCATATCGGCCTTCCTTGAGGCGTTCAATAAATGACTGCGTAGGCCAGAATGTTTACGTTGACCTCGACGCAATTCACGATCTCGTTGCCCCCGCAACAACAGCAGCCCTGTGTGTGGGCCGTGTCGTTGAGCCCGTCCTGCGAGTAAACGACTCCGAGCCGGCCGCCCAGGGTCACTCCCTCGAGAGGCCGCGGCGTTCCGTGTCGGGCCTTGAGCGCGGTGATCTTCGTGACGGTGTTGAACATTGGATGATCCATCGGGATGACGCGTAGCGGGTGATCCTTGAAGAGCCGCGACATCTCCGTGCGGAACGCGCGATTCCACTCCTGTGACGAGCAGCTGGCGGACGCCAAGAGGAATCCGCCGCGCTCGACGTAGGAGCGCAGGTTTTGTCGTTCTTCGTCGGTCAGCGAGAAATCGCCTTCGCCCGTCATGATCACCAGTGGATGATCGAACAATTCGGCCGACGAGAGCTTGACGGCGTGAAACCGGCGACTGGTCGAAATCGTGGAAGTTTTCTCGGCCGCGATCAGGAAGTGATCGGAGAAGCAATGGCTGCTTTTGACGCCGGCGTAGATCAGATTGGCAACCTGGACGACGCCTTCCGGCTCGCCCCCTACCTGTTTGGGATCGGGGATGATGGCGCCGTTTCCACTCTTCGCCTTCGCTTTGTTGCTGGCCGCGTCGCGTGGCAGCTTGTTGGAAGGAGAACCGTCAGCACCGATCGAGGGCGCCGCGGCCGCGACAACGAGGCACACAACAAAACCGGCCCCGGTTGCTCGCACTCTTCGCACAAGTTTCGACGTCTGCATGATTGGCTCCGCTGGCTAGCGATTCCCGATTTCGTCCGCGATTCGCTGGAAGTAACGACTGGCGCGCTGGCGATAGGCCGGAGGAACGGTGAGTTCGGCCGAGCTGCGATGCCTGGCCGCGTCGGGGACCTGAAACGCCTCGCGCGGGTCGTCTTTGCTCCCCCGCCCTCGATCACCTGCTCTACCAAAGGCGCTGCGATCATCGGATTTGCCGGACTTTGATGACGAGGAGTCGAAGGTCGGCAGCGTTCCGTACAGTCCGATGTTTTGGGCCGTACTCTGCCGCGCGCTGTAACCTCCTCCCGCGCCCATGCCGAACCCGCTCCCCATGTTGGGCCCTTGGCCCAACCTCATGTCCGCCAGCATTTGATCGCAGGTTTGCCCCAGGCACTGGCCGAGCGACGGCGAAAACTTGGGCAGGCAGTTCTTGCAGCCCTTCCCCATGCCCTGACAGCGACTGATGAATTTCTCGAGAATGTCGGCGGCCGTTTTCGCTTCGGCGTGGGCCTTCATGCCCGCCAAATCGGAGAGCGCCGTCGCGGCGGCCGCCATGGCGTCTCCCGCGCCGCTGGCTCGCACGTCGGCAGCGAATTTCTCGGCCGTCTCCCGAAGCTGCTCGACGTAAGGGTCCTTGGGAAGCTGACCGGCGTGTTCTTCGATGTCGTCCAGGAGCTTGTCGAGTTCCTTTTGCAGACCCCGCTGCTCTTCCTCGAGATCGCGCATCCGCCCTTTGATCGCCGGGTCGTCTGTGTGCTCTTTATCCTTGAAGGAGGCGAGCCGATCCGCCAGGTCGCGTTGATGCTCGTAGAGCGCGACAAAGCGGGCCGAATCCTGCATCAGCGGAACGATCGCGGCCACGAATCGCACTGGGGCCATCGCCTCCTGCTCGAGCTGGTTGCGATTCTGCTTGATCGCCTTGAGCGCGGCTTCGACCTGCTTTTTTGCGTCCGCGGCGGACAGTTTCGAGTTCCCCTGGGACTCTTTGCTCAGCCGCTGCAGCTCGTCCGCCAATTTGCGGAGGCGCGGACTGAGCTCTTTGTCGAGATCGTACGGCAGGGCCCTGTCGGCCAGCTTTCGCAGCGATTCGCTCTCCTCTGAAAGCCGCTTGGTCAGTTCCTCCATTTGCTTTTGCAGCTCTTTGTTGAGCGGCTTGTCGCCTGGCTGCGCGGCGATTTTCTTTTGCAGTTCTTCGACGTCGTTTTGCAGCGACTCCATCCGCCGCTCGGCCTCCTGGTATTTGGACATGAGCATCGTCAGACCGTCGCGGGAGCGCTGCATGCGATCCAAGTCGGCCTGAGAGATGATGCGAATCATGGCCACGGTGCTTTCGGAACCCTTCCCGCCCGCAAACGCGGGGTCGTTGTCGGCCGCTCGGGCGAAGACCTTGATCTCGTCGCCGGGCGAAAGCCCATAGGTGGAAAACGGAAACAGGACCGTCTCGTAAACTTGCTTCGGCGGCGGCTGCGAGACGCGCACGTCCGTCGGCAAGAACGGCGATCCGTTCAGGCTGCGGTAAAGTTCGCAATGCGCGACGCCGAAGTCGTCCTCCGCTGAAACGACGACCGGCACAATCGCGTCGGGAACGGCCAGCGACAGGGCGTGCGGCTCCATCAGCCGGACGAACGGCCGCTCGTCAGGCAGGAGCGTGATCGACGCGGTGATCGAATCGCTCGACATTTCACCGTCGACGTCGGTCACGCGGGCTTCCAACCGACCCGATCGCTCGAGCGTGAACTGGCCCGTCGCCGTTTGTGACTCGCCCTCCGCGGCAAGCGGGTGCGACTTGCGGCCGTCGGGATCGAAGAGGGTCAATTGGCCCCCGTGCAGGGGCCGGTTGCTATGTGCGCGAACCTCGACGACGGTGCCTTTGATTCCCGTCACACCGGTTCGGGGAATCCCGCCCTCATAAACGGGGGTTCGAGTGTAGGCCGGTGCGATGATCCGCAGATCGACCGATTCGATTTGTGGAACGGTGACCAAGCGCACCGCGTAGCGCGGGCTTCGCGCGCGGCGAGCGCGAACATAGTAGCCCAGCGGTTCGGTGACGTCGGTAATCGAAGCCCGCCAGCCCCCGCCCGGAACGGGGAACATCGGCAGCACTTCTTCGCGCTCCGCGGTTGTGCCGCTGGGGTGCACGAGGACGAGATCGACGCTCTCGACGGCCCCTCCGCGAGCCTGGGCGTCGATATCGAACCCTTTGCCGTAGACGACGCGGGCGCCTGGCGGGGTCACCGTGAACTCGATCGGCGAATAGGGCGGATGGTCGCCGAACGGATCCGCAAACCGCAGCCATTCGGTGGCTGACATCCGCGGAGAGACAACAGCCAACGCCGCCGTAACGACCCCAATTCCGGCGAGGGTGCCATAGGATGGGCCGATCGGCCGGGCAGACACGGCTTTTCGAGTCGAGACTCGCTGTGCCAACTCACCTGCGCGGGTGACTGCCATTTCCGCCAGCCCGCGTGTCAAAAAACGATCACCCGTCGTCGGGCCGTCCTGCCGCGTCGCGAGATCGAGTCCGGATTGGATCTGGCCTCCAGCGCCGGCCAGCGCATCCAACGAACCGGCCAGACGATTGGGCCGAGCGCGATCGAGGGCCCTGATGATCAACCAGCCGAAAGCCACGACCGCTGCCAACAAGGACACGACGGTAACGGCGATCCGCGCACCGGGAGAAAACTCGAAGATCAAATCGAGCCAGACACCCAAGAGCACAACCGCGGCGGCGATACCGACGCCCCAGGCGAAGCCAGCGGCCGAGTGAATCCACAAGAACCGCCGCCGGAGCCGCCGGAGAACGTTCGTCAGGATCAAGGATGAGTTCATCGATCGCTCCCCAGAACCCGTGCGGTTTGCGTACGGCTCACAACGCGCCTCCACGACGGCGGACAACCCAGGCCGTTCCCCAAAGACCGATGATTCCCACCAATGCCCACCAACGATCCCACGCCGTCGTCCGCACGAATTGTGGCGGCCGAGCCCGTGCAAGATACTCACTAAAGAGCTGGGAGACGGCTGTGGGATCGATTTCCGTGACGGGCTTGCCGCCGCTCGTTTTCGCAATTCGTTCCATCAGGTCGGGACGCGCATCCACGTCGAGCTGCTCGCCAAAGAAGGAATGCACGTCGAACGCGATCGAGTTCGCAGGCGACTTGCTCTCTTTGCCGTCACCGACGATTTCCAGCCGATACTGCCCCTCGGCCAACTTGCCTAACGCGATCTGGTAGACGCCCGGGTCGTCTCCCAGCGGAACGGGGACAATGCGGCGCGCGGCCTTTTCGTTCTGGCGTCGCAGCTCGACGGCTGGGATTTGCTTCGTGGGGGCGTCCTCGCGACGCAGCAAAACGGGCGTCACGGGCTCGTCGGTCGCGAACGATACTCGGTCGAGTCGCAGGGCCAGATCGTGCCCCGGCGCCAAGCCGACACCGGCAACGAGCCATCGCATGAGATTCTGCCAAAGGGACGCGTAGATCGCATGCTCCTCGTGGTGCTCGGGCGAGAGGAAAGCCCAGCGCCACATGCCGGCCCCCTCGACCACGACGACCCGCCCTGCGCCGTAGCTCTGGTATGTGACCACCGGTCGGTTCTGCTCCGTTTCCGAGTCGGCAAGCACAACGGCAAGCGGCTTGGGAGCATCGGGAGTCGCCTCGGTTGCCAAGGAAGGCAGACGTGGCAGCACGTTCGACTCGGCCTCACTCGACGTCGACAGCCATGGCAGATTCTGGCCGCGATCGGTCAGATGGACGCGGAACCGCGACTCGCGCCCCGGCTTCCAATGCACGGGCATCATTCGTCCCAAGCGCTGCGACACGTCGGCCACGGGCGACCCCCGGAAGCAAACCAGCGAACCTCCGCTCCGAGCAATCCAGCCCCTGACATCGTCGAGCACCTGATCGGTCAGAAAAGTCTCAGCATCGCGACCAAGGACAATTATCTGGTAGGCGTCTAATCCACCAGCCGAATGCAGCACGAGCCGCGGATCGTCGATAATGGTTGCCGCCTCGGTTCGGTCGACCTCGGTCGAGGAAGCCTTGAGATCCTTGGCTGCTTTCCGCGGCGAGAGTTTCAAAGTTCGCCTTAAGAAGCGTCCTGTGGCCAGTCGGATCACCGCATCGACGTCGACCGAGCCGTCAGCGACGAGCGTTCGCAGCAAAAACTTGGTATCCCAGTAAGGCTTGCCCTCGAGCAGCAAGATGCGGATGGGTTGGTCGACAACCCGCAGCACGCAGCGCGTGGTGTTGTTGGCTGTCGTCGCTTCACCTGCAATCGGTTCGACCTTCATCTCGTAGGTAAACAGTCCCGTCGTGGGCCGCTGCACTTCGAACGAGGTCCGCGCAATTCCCTCGGAGTCGAACTTGACCTCTCGGCGGGCGACTTCCTTGCCCTCGGTGCTGACGACCACGAGGGCTCGATCGGCAAGCACGCCGCGTCGCCGCACCGAAACGCCCAGCGCAGCCGGTTGGCCGACGAACACCAGTTCCTGGGGACGCGGAGCCGTGATCTCCAGGTCTGCGAGTTCCGTTTTGCCCCCGAAAGTCTTGGTCCAGATCGGGACGTTCATCGCCTTCGCCACCTCCGCTGCGCTGAGAAGTGGCTCGACACCGCCCCCCGAGTTCTGAATGCCGTCGCTCAAAAGCACGAGGGCGTGCCCCTGGGGTCGATCGACCTCGAGGCTCTCTGAGATCGCCCGAGCCAGGTCGGTCGACACCCCGTCGGGTTGCATCTTTGACAGATCGCCGGGCGCCACCGACGTCGTCGTCCGCGCGAACGTGCGGACTTCGACATCGAAGGAGGCCGCCGGATGGGTAGCAATCTGCGCCGCGGCCTCAGAGGCAGCTGCAAACCGCGATTGGTTTCCGGGCAGATCGCGTACACCCATACTGCCAGTCGCATCGACGAGCACTGTCAGCAGCGGCTTGCCGGCGGGCGGAGGCACCGGCTCGACCCATGTGGGATTGAGCAGGATCGTGAATAAGCCGGCCAGACCCAGCACCAGACACCCGACGACGGGCCACCATCGCTTCTTTGCGAGAGACCGCGGTCGCCGCCAGGCATAGACACCGACACCGATCGCCGCAGCGACGGCCAGCGCCAGCCACAGCATCGGAGCGATCAACGGTTCGAAGACTAGCGCGCGCATCGTTATGTTCGAAACCAGGCCAGTGTTGCGATCTCCAGCAGCACACATCCGACGCAGCCGATCGCCAGCCAAATCCAAAGGTTGTCTTGCTCCTGCATCTGGTCGTCGATTACCGCATGAAACTCGACATTACGGCCACCCGACAGTCGCTCTTTGAAGACATCGGCGCCGATCGTCCGCAGGTCGCTCTCCTCGGCGGCGAGCTGGATCGGGGCGGCGAACAGCGTTTTGCCGTCGCGACGCACTTCATAGGCCCCGGGCACACCGGCCGACGCGGAACGCCACAGCACCCCCTGCGCATCTGCGACGAGTTCCCCGCGGTCACTTTCACTTGCGGTGCGCTTCGGACCGGAAATCGCCATTCCCGCGACTCCTTCAATGTCGGGTGGCAACGCGATCGAGAACGGCTCGCCAGAAAGAACCACTTCTTGGCGGCTGGCACGGCCCGACAGCCGCCGTTGCACCAATTCGCCCAACATGGGCACAAACATTGGCGAGCTCGGCAAGTTCGATTGGCCGAGGTCTGCGTTAATTACGGCGAACGTGCTCGCATCCGATTCTGCCGCGACCAGGAAGGCACTCTGGTCGTCGAATCGGCTCAAAATTTCCTCCGCGATCGAGCCAGGTTGGGGATTCGTGGCCAGCCCGCCGGAAAACCGTAGCTCCTCTAAATAGGACGGCAGTTGGTCGCCGAAGAGCGCGAACGGCGATTGATCTTTGCGCGCCTCGGCAATTGCCAGGTTCCGCCGCGGCCGGCGCGTCGACGGAATGAATTCGACGGGCAGCCGGAAACCACCGCCAATCGAGTCCGAAAGCAGTTTGAGGTTCGTGGCGTCGGTCGGCTCGCTGGCCAGGTACAAAATGCCACGACCCCGGTGGAAAAACGAGGCCAGCATTTGAATCGCCTCGGCCGGCAGCTTTCCGGGATGATCTATGATGATCGACTCGGCCGAGGAGAGCGTCTCGCGATCGACTGCCTCGGGCCGCAGCCGCACGATTCGCGTCGCCGAGCGACGTTCCTGCGACTCATAAGGAGACAGAGCCCGCTCCACGAAGTAACTCGATGACGGGATTGAGTCGGCTGATTGTCGCGTCACGAGGGCCAACAGCGGAGGAGGACGAACTTCGATGGCGAACGGCCGAGAATTGTCTTCGGCCAGCGCATCCTCGACGTCGAGCAAGCGGGCTACTCCCGTGTGCCATCCCGGCTCCCGCGCCATCATCTCCGCTGAGAGGACGGTGCGCGAGTTTGGAGGCAGGTCTCCTTCAATTTGCGTGACCGTCGAGCCGAAGTCGACCGAGAGCCGCGCGTGGCGGAGCGTGGGCGAGAAGTTCCCGACCGCGACATTCAACCGCAGCTCGTGCCCAACTTCCGCCCGGCCGAGTGCCGCCACGTCGAGCACGGCGAGGTTCGATAGCGGCGTTTCGGGAGCCACCGACTCGAGTCGAATCTGGGTATCGGCCGGCAACGATCCAAAATCGACGCTTCCCCAGTTCGTGCGTTGAAAATCGCTGATCACGACCAGTTCGCGCTTCGCGCTTCCCGGACTCGCCGCGAGCATTTCTGCGGCAAGGTTGATCGCCTCCTGCGCTCGCAACCGCTGAGGGAGCGGACGCGACTTGGAGAGGGCCTCACCGAGCGCTGAAAAGTTGTTGGAAGCTCGCGCGAAGACAGCGGACGGTTTCGCGGCCGCGAGAATCAGATTGGCAGAGAGTCCCGGCTCATATCCAAATTGTTTGGCGGCGATCGGACGCGCCCTGTCGAAGAGTTCTGTATTGCCAAGCCGAGCTGCCATACTCTGGCTGGCGTCCACAATCACAATCCGCACATCCTGTCCGCGCTCCGACGGCGGCGTGGCGTGAACTGTGCCAAAGAAGGGTCTCGCGATCGCGGCGGCCAGCAGTCCGATTGCCGCCGTCCGCAACATCAGCACGACCGCGTCCCGCAGCCGCCACAGTGCTCGACGCTCCTCGACCAGGTCCCGCACAAAGCGGAGCGTCGAGAGCGGCAACCGCGCCGGTTTGGGACGCGTGAGCCAGTGGATCAAGAACGGCAGTGTCGCGGCCAACAGACCGACTGCGATCGCCCAGGGGTGCAGCATGGTTGAAGCGCTCCAACGCCTCTTTCCTCTTTCCTCATCCAGCCCGTTCGACGAGGAAGTCTCCCAGGGTTTGCAAGTACGGAATGCCGGTCGACACGCGGCGGTAATCGCAGGCCACTGCCAGCGCCATCGACCGCACGACGTTGCAATGCGCCTCGAATCGGCGGGCATACTCGCTGCGAATATCAGCCGGTGAGCAATCGATCCGCCCGTCGTCCTCCATCCCCTCGAAACGGAACGCGCCTCCCTCGGGCAGAGATTCCTCGAGTGGATGAATCAGATGCAGAATGATCACCTCGAATTGCCGGTGTCGAAACAGCCGGACGGCCGCAAACACGTCGGTCAGATCGTCGGCGAGAAAGTCGCTCATCACGATCAAGACGCCGCGAGTCGTCGTGCGCTCGAACAGCTCTCGCAGAGCAGGGGCCATTTGCGACGTCGGGCGAGTCTGCATGTCTTCAATCGCCCCTTGCACGAGCGCGACGTGCGAAGATGTGCCCCGCGGCGGCAGCGCCATTTCAAGCCGGTCGGTCAGCACCGCCAAGCCGACCTGGTCCTGGCCGCGGCTGATCACGTGAGACATGGCCGTCGCCAGATATTTGACGTAGGTCAGCTTTGACTGGTTCCGGCTTCCGGGCGACGACCCGCCGTCGAAATTCATCGACCTACTGGCATCAAGCGCCAGCGTGCACAGCAGGTTGGTCTCTTCCTCGTAGAGCCGCACGTAACTCTTGCCCGTGCGTGCGAGCACCTTCCAGTCGAGCCGGCGGAGATCTTCTCCCGGAGCGTACTCGCGGTAGTCGGTGAACTCGGCCGATCCGCCCTGCTGCCGCGATTGATGGCGCCCGCTGTAATTGCCTTCGATGCGATGCCTGGTCTTGAAGCGCATGTGCTCCAGGGCCGCGAGTGCCGGCAGATCCAGGAAGGGACTCGCTTCCAGACGTGTCATCCGGCGACCTCGCGCAGCAGATGATTGACGACGTCGAGCGATGTCACGCCGTCGCCGACCGCCCGGTGGTTCATCAGGACGCGATGAGTCAGGATTGGGACGGCAACTTTTTTGACGTCGTCGATCGTGGGAGCCGTGCGGGAATCGAGAATCGCGGAGGCCTTGGCCGCCAGCACCAGGTTCTGCGCACCTCGTGGGCCGGCACCCCAGGCCACATATTTGGACGCATAGCCATTCGCGCCCGCCTCGTTCGGCCGGCTAGCGCCGCAGAGGCGCACTGCGTAAGCCGCCGTGCTCCGCGGGACCGGGGCCGCCCAGACCAGGTCGCGCAAATCGAGGAACGTCTTGCGATCGAAGACTGCCTTCGGCAGCGGAACGGCACCGCCCGTCGTGCGGAGCACAATCTCTTCCTCTTGGGCGGGAGTGGGATAGCCGATCCGGATCTCCATCATGAAGCGATCCAGTTGAGCCTCTGGAAGCGGGTAAGTCCCCTCTTGCTCGATCGGGTTCTGCGTCGCGACAACGACGAACGGCTCCTCGAGCGGGAATGTCGTGCCGCCGACCGTTACATGCCGTTCGGCCATCGATTCCAGCAGCGCGGACTGCGTTTTCGGAGCCGCCCGATTGATTTCGTCAGCCAGCACGAGATTTGCAAACACGGGACCGGGCCGAAACGTCATCGACGGTGCGCCGTCCGCGTTCGAGCGACCCAGCAACTCGTAGCCCGTGATATCCGATGGCATCAAGTCGGGCGTGAATTGAATCCGCGAGAACTTCCAGTCGAACGCCGAGGCGAGCGCCTTGACGAGCAGCGTTTTGGCCAAGCCGGGAACTCCCAGCAGCAAGGCATGTGAGCCGGTCAGCGAGCAGGTCAACAGGTGGTCGATGGTCTCGTCTTGACCGACAATGACCTCGTGCAAGCTGTTGCGGATCGCCCTCACCTGGTCGACGAATTCGCGCACCCGTTCTCGCGCAATTTGGGTCTCTTGTGTAGCCACCGACATGATGTGACCCTCCGCTCGTTGAAAAATTGGCGACTAAAGAGGTGCGATCTTAGTGTGGATTGGATGTGCGGGAAAATCAATGAGCGCGCGGTCAATACGGCACCATCGATCAACAACATCTCTGGTAGCCTGAAAGCCAACGAGACGCAAAGGTGCGCAGCGCCGCCCAAAGGGGGTCGGGCTGCGCGCATTGCAGACTAAGGGGTGTCCGGGCGGCACGCGGGGCAAGCTCGCAACCCTGTCCTTCCACTTGGACAGCCACGCGTACTGCCTTGATGACGCAAGCGGTGAACTAGCTGCGGAGCCCGATTTGCCGTCTCTGGAGCGTCCCCCTCGCATCACAGAACCGGGCAAGCGGTGACACTACGCAGCGCGCTGGCGGGGAGCCTTCTGCGTGGGACTTGCGACGCAGTTGTGGACTTCGGGCAAAGACCACCCCACCCCACCACTCTCCCGGGGGAACAGCCGGTGACAACCGGTCTTGAGCGGAACGAAACGTGACGGTTTGACGCCGTTAGCCTGATGACCGCGAGCCAAAGTCTGCGGCGTTTGCGACGCGACCACAGCGATTACCGCTCGACCCTTAGGTCGTGACCCTCTCGATGGGCCGCGGCTTCCGCCGCCCGCCGAAGCCGCCGGCTTTCGGCGAGGTAGTGGTCATGTTCCACTTGGTCCTCGTGAGAAAGATGGCCTCGGCTACGAGCCTTCACTCGCTCGGCCAAGCTGGCAAAATCTTCGGCTGTCCTCGTCAATTGCTCGGCAATGTCGGGCCAGAGTTTGGTACGCTCCGAGATCGCGTTGGCCGCTCCACGCAAATCCCCCACGAGCGAGCGATAGAGGAACAGCCGATTGTAACACCCGCTTAATGACGCGCGGTGTGTGTGATTGGATTGTTCTCGCTCGAAAACCTGTTTTTGGATTGCAGCCGATTCCCCGAACGCGGCCAAAGCCTGATTGCACTCGCCCAAGCTCCAACGCGCCTTGCCGATCCGCTCCAACACGCTGCTGAGCGAGTCTTCGTGCCGAAAACCGTCCGGGGCTGTGCGGATCCATTCTTCGATGGTGCGTCGGCCCAATTCTGCTTGCTGAAGGGCCAAAGTCGGCTCTCCGAGCTGGTTGGCGAGCGCGGAACAAGTCGTTACCGTGCCGCTCAAAGTGGAAAGGAATGCCAAGTCGTGCGAGGGATAGACTGCCAATTGTGAGCAAAGTTCAGCTGCCTGACGGGCCAGTCGCAGCGCGGCGGCCGACTGCTTGGCCTCTCGAAGCAGTTGGCCGAGATTAACCAACGTCGTGGCATGATCCAGTGCGAACACTGGTTCGATTCGTCCTGTATTGAGCGCTGTGGTGAGGACGCCCACGCGGTCGTTAGACACGAGTTCTGCCTTGGCCGTTTGGCCTGCCTTCGCATGGCACAACGCCAGGTAGCAATAATCTTCCAGGAGCAATTCCTCGAGCCAACCGGTTTGTTCCTGCTTTAGGAGCGCATTGAGACGTAGGCCGGTTTGTTCGAGAAGCGAGACGGCCCGGAGGTAATACGGATCATTGGGCTGTCCCTGAATGAGCCGGGAACAAGAAATCGCCAGCGCAATGTTGCCCAAGAGGTCGTCTCGACCTCGTTTCGCCAAAATGCTGTAGTGCTCGAAGGATTCGCGCCAGTAGGAAGACGCCTTGCCCGCTGACCGATTCCGAGAGCAGATGTCTCCGAGAAAAAAGCATGTCAGGGCCAGTCGCTTTCGCACCACCCCGTCGCTTGGGTCTTGCCGAACAAGTCGGTTCAGTTCGGCCCGGCTCTGCTCAAGGGGGCGCAAGCAATCGTCTCTGACAACCTCGCTGCCGATGTAGCCCGCCATCAGGAACCGGCACTCCCAGATTTTGTGCATCAAATCCAAGCTGCCGGGCTCCGCGTCGGCCAGCTTTTGCCAGATGGCATCGGCCCGCTGAAGCATTTGGAAGTGCCGTGGAAGACCTCCGCCGCAGTCCCACAAGTAAGTGGTGGCGAGCCAATCCAAGCAATCCCGGTTCCCACCGACGTCCCTTGCCATCGGTTCCCAAAGATCCTGGGCTTCCCGCAACTTGGTGTCGGCCTCTTCCGCCTGCCCTTGTATCCGATAGAGGGTCCCCAATCGGCCGTAAACTTTCGTCAAGGCAATTCGTAGTGTGATTTCACCGGGGTTTTTCTGCAAAAGCTTCTTGCAATGAGCCTCGGCCTTCAGCAGCGACTCAATACTTGGCGCGATAGGGCGATATCCCCGCACAGGAACCACGGGGTTCGATTCGATCAACTCACTTAGTAGCTGCTGAGCTTCTACGTCGCTGGCCAGAGCGCTTTTCAAGGCAGCCTCGGCCCTGCACCATTGAACCGAGATGCCACTCAGCCCCGCTAAGATCGCAATCAGGAGAAGGGCCACAAGGCTGGCGGCTCCCGGTTTGCGAAGGCACCAACGCCAAGTGCGGCCGACCGGGCCAAGAGGTCGAGCCTTCACCGGCTCCCCATTCAGAAAACGTCGCAAGTCTTCGGCCACGGCCGCGGCCGATTCGTAACGGTCCTTGGGTGACTTTTGCAGGCACTTGAGGCAGATCGTTTCAAGATCGCGAGGAGCGCGCGGGTTAAGCAATCGCGGTGCGATCGGCATCTCTTCGACCACTTGTCGAAGGACTTCAGCAACCGATGCGCCGCGGAACGGCGCGAGGCCAGTCAGGCATTCGTAAAGGATGGCACCGAGACCGTAAACATCCGTGCGAACGCTGATCAACTGCGTCGTCAGGTCGAGCTGTTCCGGTGCCATGTAAGCGGGAGTGCCCACGATCTGAGTTCGCTCGTGAGTATCCCGCTCGTTGATTCGCTTGCATGCGCCGAAGTCGGTCACTTTCGGAACTTCGCCGTCCGCGGTTGTCGACAAAAGCACATTGGCCGGTTTGAGATCGCGATGAACGATTCCATGATCATTGGCGTATTGAATGGCCCGGCTCACTGTCTCGACGATGGAAGCGGCAAGCTGCGCGGGCAAAGGTGTTCCATTGATGCGATTGGCGAGACTTGACCCATCTACGAACTCAAACGAAATGAACGGCCGGACGGCCGTCGCCCCGACGTTGTAAATCTGGACGATGTTCGGATGGTTCAACTGCGAAACGGCCAGCGCCTCTTTCATGAAGCGATCGAGCTCCGCGGGATTCGCAAACTCACCACCGCGAAGCAGTTTCACAGCGACTGTGCGGCCAAGAGGCTTTTGAATGGCGCGGTAGACCACGCCCATGCCGCCGCTGCCGATTTGTTCCAAGAGCTCGTAATCGCCGAATTGCATGCCATATGCGGTCGGTGGCCCCAAGGCTTCACCGACGATCAAATCAGCCAGTCGCAGCGCCCTCAGTTCCTGTGCGTACTGCGGAAATTTCCCAACAATGCCATTCCAGCGGCTGGGCTCATCGGCTTTCTGCCTTCCGACGACTTCCTCGTAAATGATCTCGGCCGCTGACGCGGGATCCCCGGCCAATGCCGGATTCGCCCTCAGACGCTCAGCCAAGGCAACGCACTTCGCTTCCAGCCCTTCGCGATGCGGTTCGACTTCGAAAGCATTCACCAGGCCGCCGTCGGGAAGCAAAGCGGTGTCCGCTAACTCGCTTGCGCGCGGGCCACGCCGTGCAACTTCATCCACCGGTCAACTCCTTGCGATTCAACCCGCAGATCGCCGTAGCGACCGACCGCCTGAGTCGCATGCGAAGAGCGTCCGGCGTCTCGCCGATCATTCCCGACAGCTCCGGCCAGCTGAGACCATGCATGCGTAGATCGAAGAGCTCTTGGCTTCGTGGATCGAGGCGACGACGAACGGAAGCCACGAAATCATCCCCTTCGACGTTCTTGTCCACTGTCGCCGAGGCCCTTGGGTCAGGCCACTCAGACAGGCTGCCGGCATGCCGCCGCTCCTTGCGAAACTTCGCGCGGATTTTCTTTTCGACGGCCGCCATCAGGTACCGTTCCGTTTGAATTGTCCTCAGGGGCTTCTCCGCCTGCCGATTGGCCCGACCCACAAAGTCTTTGAGCAGTGATTGAAGGATATCCGAGACTCCTGCGCCGCTTCCCAGTCGCTGGCCTGCCAGTCGCGAGCGGATTATTGCGCGAAGCCAAGGCTCTAGCCATTCAAGCAGCTGTTCGAGGGCCTCCGCGTCATTGCCAGAAAGAATTCGAAGAAATTCCTGGAATTCTGGCCCGGACAATGTTCGCTCCCCACCGTGATGCGCAATAGACACTGTAGAGCGTACCGATCGGCTTGCCATCACTATTGTCGCAAACGTCCGTCAAGGCAAGCTGCAATCGCAACGAATGCCAGCAACGAAGATCGGGCTGGCGAAACGGTGGATACCGCGTTCCGAAGGCGCGGAATCCGGCATAATGGCACCTCAATAAGTTGCGCCAAGCCGAAGGTTGCATCGAAGTTAATGGTTTCTACTAAGGCAGTGTGGAGTCGCTGAATCTACATCCATCATCTTGAGGGGCCGAGGATGATAGAGAATCGCGTCGCCTTGCGATCTTCTTTACTGCGCCGAGTCGCTGAGAACGCAGGAGGAAGGAGATCGTTGCGAAAGACGCCGGCATGGCGATACGCAACTCTCGCTATTTTGGCTGGCTCACTGTGTTTTGTCACCGAAAGTCAAGCAGGCAAACCACCACGGCGCGGCGGCGGTCCAGCTCGGCAGCAGCAAGGCAGACCTGCAGTTCCTTCCCCAGAAGAAGAGCCGCAATGGGAATTGCCTCAAAGAGCACCAAAACCCCCACGGCCAGAGCGCCGGCCAAACCGAGAGACGACGCCCGAACCGCCTCGCCCGCTCCCGGATGACCATCCTGACCGTGAACCCGGTACCAGTCGCGAGGTGCCCCCGTCAGTTACGCCGCTGCTTGAGTCACGGTCGATTAGTCCGCCGGCACTCCTTGAGCACCATACCTTTGTGCGACGTCACCAGCGGCACGTCGAGCGGTGGGTCGTAACGGGAGTCTATCCCGGCGTTCCGTACAGCCTTGGCTGGCAGGTCGAGGAGGTCATGAACGGCAACACGATCCGCGCCCGCAATCCGGCCAACGTGTCGCAAATTGTTCGGCTGTTTGGCGTCGCCGCGCCGCATGAGGGGCAGGTCTTCTTCTCGGATTCGCGCGATCACCTGAAGTCCCAAATTCTCGGACAGACTGTGTACGTCCAGCGCATTGGGAATGACGAAACCGAAACCCTGGTAGCCAAGGTCTTTTATGGTTCCGTCTACGTGAACAAAAGTCAGATCTCCGACGGCATGGCCTTCTATGATGCCGACCAGGGGATCGATCTTGATCTGGCGAACGCACAAATCGAGGCGCAAGACGCTGACCGGGGGATTTGGGGGG
>Ga0210396_10000931_pt1 | contig 33536 bp, 35 predicted proteins | sample IncBWH17OmetaG_FD_155466 | JGI IMG/M metagenome (GOLD analysis project Ga0210396, IMG submission 155466) | Forest soil microbial communities from Barre Woods Harvard Forest LTER site, Petersham, Massachusetts, United States - Inc-BW-H-17-O ...
CCTGTCCAGCCATCGGCAAAATCGACGCATTGCCAAGATGAAATAACACGACGGAAGCCAGCAAGATGATGAGTTCTCGCAATGACCGCCAGCTTCGGCAGACAAACAACTAAAAGGCTGCCGATGCCTACCATTATTCCGGAGATCACGACCAAAAGCCGCTTTGCGCGCACCGCGTCGACTAGCAAACCGGCCGGAATTTGGCAAATCGCCGCGGTGATAGAGCTAACGGCCATAGCAATTCCGATTTCACCCGATTGCCAATGCAGAGCTCCTTTCAGATAAATCGAGAGATAAGGGCCGACGCCGTCTCTGACGTCGGCCATTAAAAAGGTGAGCGCATCCAACCCCAGGATACTGGAACGAGAAGGTCCGGAGTCTGGTCGATCCATTTTCATGAGCGGTGCTGGGACTTTGAATTATGTTGGAACTATCGGCGAAAGCGGTCAGCACGATGACAGGGACTGAGGGCTTTGCTTCCCGCAAAATTCGATCCCTTCCGAAAAAGGTTTCAACCTACCGTGTGTGCGACCCGGCTCAGTGCGCCGAGGAGATCACCTGCCGCGGCCGTGAATGGCGAGTCAATCTGAATCCCGCCACACTTGTCACTCCCACCGTTCAATGCCCGATACTAATCTATCTCATGACCACCAACCAGCATATCGTATCGAGAACTGAACGAACAACGAAAGACACCCAAGGGAGAGAAGAATGATGACCGGGACACATGAAGAGTGGCTGGCAGCGCGGCTCGAGCTGCTCAAGGCCGAGAAGGAGCTAACGCGGCGAAGCGACGAGCTGGCGCGGCAACGTCAGGAGCTGCCGTGGGTCCGGGTCGGCAAGGCGTATCGATTCGAGACCGATGAAGGGAGCGCCTCGCTGGCAGACCTCTTCCAAGGACGCTCGCAGCTCCTCGTCTACCACTACATGTTCGGGCCCGACTACACGGCGGGGTGTGCGACCTGCTCGACGATTGCGGACGGGTTCGACGGCTTCGCCGTTCACCTGGCGAACCACGACGTCACGCTTTCGGCGGTGTCGCGGGCGCCGCTCGCGAAGCTGCAGGCGTACAAGCGGCGGATGGGGTGGACGTTTCCCTGGGCGTCCTCGTTCGGCAACGACTTCAACTTCGACTTCAACGTCTCGTTCACCGAGGAGCAACAGCGCGAAGGCGTCATCGAATACAACTACCTGCGCGGCGGCCACGCGATGGATGCGACGCAGGTCCCGGAGCCCGTCGCCCAGAACGCGGCTATGACCGGAACCGACGCGGCCACGTACTCGCGCGATAGGCCGGGCATGAGCGCGTTTGTGCTCGAGGACGACGTCGTCTACCACACCTATTCCACCTATGCGCGTGGATTGGACGGCCTCTGGGGCATGTACCAGTGGCTCGACCGCGCCCCCAAGGGGCGCAACGAGGAGACGGGCGGCATCTGGTGGCGCCGCCACGACGAGTACGACAAACACTGAGCGAAGTCCTGGGTCGCAGCCTCAACCGGGGGACGGAAGATCTCACGACGGCATGGAAGCTCGAATAAAATCGTGTGGCCCTCGGAAGATCGAGTCTCCGTCCCCCTCTACCTTCTAGTTCCGAGCTGGAGCCCTTCCGTTGCGGTCCTCTTGGGTTATCGATCCATGTTCATCGCTTGTGCGGTGCTGAGCGGGTTGGGACTATTAGTGTTAGTCTTAGTGAGTTGAATTGGTCATTCCGTTGGTGGACATTGAGCTTTTGGCAGGTATTGGTACACTTCTTTAAAATATTTCTCGCCTAAATATCTCGCATCATCCTCCTGCTTCGCACGGTTAGGAAAAGAGGCCGGTTTTTCGTCCCCCTCGGGCTTCTGCTGACCTTGGTAGGCCTCCCACGCTTGCTCCCACGCTTCCGTCCACGGTTGTTTTTCAAACGAGACTTTCTCTATACTTGCTTCTGTTTGTTGCTTTTCGTTCATAAGGATTTTCTTTCTTGCGAAATAGCGCCATTCGTGTCGGCTCATTCGAGTGAAACGCTGATTTTTTCGAAAACGCTGTCTTCCAGCCAGCGTGACGCAGAGACCTGAGGAGAGTTGATCCGATGGTGAATCAGTCTCTAACGATCCATGCTCTGCGTCCATCTTTTGCAATAATCGGCTCTGCTTTCGCGATGATACTCTCGGCATCATCCTCAAAAAATGTAACGACTGGTGCGTCCGAAAGTTCGGTCCCACTTGGTAAAACTTCCTTTAAGCCGGTTCGTAAGGCTCTCAGTTGCGCACGCCCCGCGGGTGTCCCGAGTACCTGACTTTCCCAAAAGTCTTTGTCTTTCTCTCCAAGCTCGACAAAAACTCTGAATTGCGGATCCGATGATTTCGGTCTTGAGGAAGCGACCCCCATCCAATGTCTAAAGGCATAGGCGATCACGTGGGCCAAATGCGCTCCCAAATGTAATCCAGTTCATTTAATGAAAGTGCGACGCTGCGGTCGCCACCACCGATCGCTGGAAGGCTTCCTGACAATCGATCACGTTTTCGGGGTTAGTATCGGGTTTAGCGATTGGTAATTCGACAGATTCGTCCTTTAGAAAACAGTGAATTAAAACGCGATCGCCGAGTCGCAGATCCCACAAAAGCCCGCGGTCTACGGAAAGTTCGGCTCGCTCAATGACGCTATTAAAAGGCGCCACAACTTCGCTGGGCAAGAGATTGCGCTCGATTTGGATGTGACCAGGTTTTTGCAGCCAAATAAGCGGCCAATTGGCGGTCAGTTTCAATTCCGTACGAGTAGACGTGGTGACAGTCGCATCTATTTCGAACATAGGTGAACCAAATTTAAAGGACGCTAGGTGGGTTTCTTGTTTTTCGCATTAATCCGATTGCCCGGATGTATCATTAGTTTGCGCGGTCGTCTGATTTCCGGTCGCGTCGGGCCCTGAAGGGGCACCCGAATCTCAGGGCTCTTCGCTAGGTAGGTACGATTCCCAAGGTTGAACCGGTTGAAACCCTGGGGCAAACTTTCAATCCCCTTCGGCTTCGGGGCGATGGACCGTCCCGAACATTCCTTATCTTAGCGCCATTCAGGTCGGTGGTGCACAGGTGGACCAGTCTTCGGCCGATCGAGTGCTACATAGGCATTTGACCGCCGGTTGCGCCGTAAACTTCGCCAGTGACATAGCTGGCTTGGTCGCTGGCCAGGAAGACAAAAATAGGAGCTAGCTCGGCAGGCTGCGCAGCCCTCCCGAACACCGTCTGGGAGCCGAATTGTTTTACCTTCTCTTTTGGCATCGTAGAGGGAATAAGGGGAGTCCAGACTGGACCTGGAGCTACGGCGTTGACTCGTACGCCTTGTTTGATCGCGAGACTAGCAAGCGACCGGGTGAAGCTGACAATAGCCGCTTTGGTCGAGGCATAGGCGAGAAGATTCGCGCTGGGATCGAAGGATTGGATTGATCCAGTGTTAATAATGGATCCGCCTTCTTTCATTTGGGGGAGGAGCGCCTTGCAGAGGCGGAACATGGCGAAAATATTTACCCGATACGTTTCCTCGAACTCCTCATCAGAAATATCTTCAAATTTTTCATAAGTCCGCTGAAAGGCGGCATTGTTCACGAGAATGTCGATCGTGCCGAACCTCTCGATGGCTTTCCGGGCAACAGCTTTCGATTCGGAAGGTTCGCCAATGTCGCCGGGAAGCAAGATCGCCTTGCATCCGGCTTCGGTGACGAGTCGTTCCGTCTCCCGCGCATCCTTCTCTTCGGACAAATAGGAAATGGCCACATCCGCTCCCTCTCGTGCAAAGGCCAGCGCGACCGCGCGACCGATACCGCTATCCGCTCCCGTAATAAGCGCGTGCCGGCCTTCGAGTCGACCGGTGCCTTCATAGCTCAACTCTCCGTGATCAACTCTGGGACTCATTTCCTCTTCATTTCCCGGAGGAGTCTGCTCTTTTCCCGAGTAGGGCGGCTGCGGGTAGAGTTTTCTAGGATCTTTCGTACTCATATATGCAATCCGTTCGCTCGTAACGAAATAGTTGGCCGCTTAGTCCCTTCGTTTTGCCCCCCTCCACCCTGAAGTGAGCCACACACGTAAGTATGTCCTGCCTATCTGCCGTAAGTAAGGCGTCCCGCCTTACCTTCCCGAAACCTTGGTCGGATAATACTCTCCCCGGGCCTGACGCGGCTTATTGTTCAATCCGGCGGCTTCGGACGTCAATGGGTGCCAGACCTTCCTCTCCCTGATAGGCCGATAAGGCAATGGCCGACAACCTTTCCTGTTCTCGGCCGCGAATTTAGTCAGAGGCGTGCATCTCGACGCTGCACCGAAGAATAAAAAGAACTCGAATAGCCCACCAGATGCACCCAGGGTTTCATTGTGAAAACCGACCGAATACGCCCATTCAGAATTGAGGTCGCTCAGGAGGTGTTAAGCGACCTTCGCCGGCGGCTCAAAAAACACCCGGTTTTCTCATGCGGAGGGCGCAAATTGGGCCTTCGGCACCGATATCGACTATCTCAGGGACTTCGTTCGCTACTGGCATGACACCTACGATTGGCGGAAGCACGAAACTGCCCTCAACCGATTCGCTCACTTCAAAACCGACGTGGATGATATCGGCCTGCATTTCATTTACGAGCGCGGAAAAGGATCGAGTCCGTTTCCGATCATTCTGACCCATGGCTATCCTGATTCGTTTTATCGCTTCGCCAAAATAATTCCCATGCTCACGGACCCTGTGTCTTTCGGCGGACGACCCGAAGACTCTTTCGATGTCGTTGTTCCCGACCTGCCCGGTTACGGTTTTTCTGATAAACCGTCGAGAGCTGGAACGCTCTTTCGCGTCAACGACCTCTGGGCGCGCTTGATGAAAGACAGACTAGGCTACGGACGATTCGGGGCGCATGGCGGAGACTGGGGCAGCACCATCACAGAACAGCTCGCGCGCAGTCACTCCGATTCCGTCGTGGCCATTCATCTCACCGACGTTCCGTTCGGGCACATTTTCCAGAAGCCCGACGATCCCTCCTCGGCTGAAATGAAATACTTTAGGAACAATGAGAAGTGGATGCAAAGTGAAGGGGCTTACGCGGCGATTCAATCCACCAAACCGCAGAGCTTAGCTCACGCATTAAACGACTCACCGGCGGGATTGGCGGGGTGGATCGTTGAAAAATTCCGCAGCTGGAGCGATTGCAACGGCAATATCGAATCGCGGTTCACCAGGGACGAACTCCTGACTCACATCATGATTTATTGGGCAACCGAATCGATTGGATCCTCGTTTCTGCCTTACTACGATTACGCGAACGCCAACGCCTTGGATTGGATAAAAGAGGGGATGAAGAAGTGGACCGGCTCTTCCAGCGTTCCAACGGCCTTCGCACTCTTTCCGAAGGATATCAGCCAGCCGCCGCGCGAATGGGCTGAGCGATTCTTCAATGTGCAGCGTTGGACCGAGATGGCTCGTGGCGGGCATTTCGCGGCTATGGAAGAGCCAGAATTGCTCACCGAGGATATCCGTGCATGGTTCCGGCCCTTTCGAGACGGGAACTGAGAAATTCCTCTTTTGGACCGTTAGAGCGCTGAAACACTGAAAAAGCCATTTTCGGTCTGCTCATTTTTCGACAACTGGCGCATTTCAACCACGCGGAAGCGATCCGACGGACGTGTTAAGAGAAAGCGTCACTCCTATTTCTCGCCCCAGAGCTAAGTGTGGCACGAGGCTTGCTGTAAAACCCCTGCGGTAAAATCCTCTAAATCGCCCAACCCAAAGCAACCGAAAGCGTCAAGCGGACGTGCGTAACACCAACGAAATAAGAAATGACTGATAATCACCATGGCAAAATATAAACTGGAATACATCTGGCTCGACGGCTACGAACCGATCCCCAATATCCGCGGCAAGACGTTGGTTAAGGACTTCGAAAGCTTTCCCACTCTGGAACAACTCCCAAAATGGGGATTCGATGGCAGCTCGACCAGGCAAGCGGAGGGACATAGTTCCGACTGCGTACTGAAGCCGGTTGCCGTTTATACTGACATCACCAAAGAGAATGCGGCAATCGTGATGAGCGAGGTTCTGCATGCCGATGGCAGCCCTCACTCCAGCAATGCTCGAGCGACGATTCTAGATGATCCGGATACTTGGTTCGGCTTCGAGCAGGAGTATTTCTTGTGGAAAGATGGCCGTCCTCTCGGTTTCCCGGCCGATGGCTTTCCCGATCCGCAGGGTGAATACTACACCGGTGTCGGCTACAGAAACGTGGGGAAGATTGCCCGCGAAATCGTCGACACGCACCTCGATCTTTGTCTCGCTGCCGGAATCAACCACGAAGGCATCAATGCCGAGGTGGCCAAAGGCCAATGGGAATACCAAATCTTCGGCAAAGGCTCGAAGACTGCCGCGGATCAAGTGTGGGTCGCCCGTTTTCTGTTGGCCCGTCTCTGTGAACGCTATGAAGTTGACGTCCAGTTGCATTGCAAACCCGTTCTGGGCGACTGGAACGGTTCCGGGTTCCATTGCAACTTTTCGACCAAATACATGCGCGAAGTAGGCGGCAAGGAATATTTCGAAGCGCTCATGGCAGCGTTCGACAAGTACAAGAACGAACATATCGCGGTGTATGGGCCGGACAATCATCTGCGTCTGACCGGTCTGCACGAGACCCAGTCGATTGACAAATTCAATTACGGCCTGGCCAATCGCGGGGCTTCCGTCCGTCTGCCCCTTAATTTCATCAAAAACGGCTACAAAGGTTACCTCGAAGATCGGCGTCCAAACTCGGCCGGCGATCCCTACAAGATTGCCAGCCGCATTCTTCAGACGATCGAATCGGTGCCTAAGCCGTAAGCTGCACCGAAGCGGAGGCTGAATTGAGCTACGACGGGCCATGCCATACCTCGGCATGGCCTGTCCGGTTGGTAATGGTCCTGGCAATCCCGGCCAGGAAGGGTGTCGTAGCTTGTGTACTGGCCCGGAACAGCTCATGTTGCCCGGTCTTTATGGAACAAGTAAAAGACACTTTACGGGCCACGGTCCGCGTCAGTTACGATGGTCGGGTCTATAAGACTTTTCGTGGTCCCGATGCCCAGGAGCGTTTTGCGAACGAAGTAAGAGTTCTTCGTCATCTCGAAAAGAAAAAATGTAACTTCGTACCAAAGTTACTGGAAGCGAATGCCGAGCAGCTCCGGATTGTCACGACGAATTGCGGCGTCCGGGTCGAACATCTGGATAAAGAACGCGCCGCTGAAGTTTTTGCGGAATTGGAGCCCTATGGTGTGCGCCATGAGGACGCCGAGGTGCGCAACATTACCTATCGTCAGACGGACGGGCGCTTTTGTGTGATCGATTTTGAATTCTCCACGATTCTTCCGGGCCATGAAGAACCTACAAATGCATCATCCAAATAACGAATCCCTCTGGCATCGTTTGCAATGGTGGGGAGCGACAGATCGTGGAACTCGCCCGAACAACGAGGATTCTTTTCTGGGTTTGCAGCTCGATCCCAAAGAAGTTCACCATTTGGGAAGACACGGCGAAGGATCAACCGAAACCACTGATTTCGCCTTCGCGGTAAGCGATGGGATGGGCGGAGCAACCGGCGGAGAATTTGCCAGCCGGATCACCGTGGATCACCTCACCCATCTCCTCCAACGATCGTTTAAACAGTCCGCACTCGGAATTGAAATTTATTTTGCCGACATCTTCACCACCTTGTTCGACCAAATTCATCGATCGTTAATGTTAATTGGGGGGAGTTACGCGGAATGCTCCGGCATGGGAGCAACCCTGACCGTTTGCTGGTTCACTCGAGGCTGGATGTATTTCGGGCATATCGGCGACAGCCGCCTTTACTATTTGCCGGCTCAGGAAGGGGCTATAAAGCAGATCAGCCACGATGATACCCACGTTGGCTGGCTTCACCGAAATGGGAAGATCAACGAACGCCAGGCACGGACTCATCCGCGTCGCAATGTGCTGCAGAAAGCGCTAGGCGCCGGCAACCAATTTGTTAATCCCCAGGTCGGCGCCGTCGGCTACGAGAGCGGCGATCTTTTTCTCCTCTGCTCCGATGGTTTGGTGGATGGACTTTACAACCACCAGATTTTAGAAATTTTACGTTCTCCCAAAGCTCCGCCGACGAACCATAGCTTCGCGCAACGCCTGGTGCAAGCTTCATTGGAGACGGCCGGCGGCGACAACACGACCGCGCTGGTGATTAGGGTATCTTGAAAAGGCACGCTCTCCAACCCAATCGAGCTTCGATGGGCGGATGGCTTTTGTCCCGGCACGAACTGCCTGGTTACCTGGCAACTGCGAGACGCTCACACTGAAAGCGCCATAACCCTGTGGCCAGCTAAAGTTGTCCGGTTGTCGACCCGTCACCGCTCCGCTACTTCATCGTCCGAAAGGAAGACGCCGCTAACTTTAGCAAACCGGCTAAGGGCAATCATTAGCGTTAGCGCAATAGGTGAACACCAAAACCTACAAAGGCAGCGATGGATAATGCCACTATTGTAACGAACGCTACTAGCAGCGGGACGATCCATTTATTAAGCCATCCACTCATTTCAGCATCCTGGTTACTCACGGTTATTCCACATTGCACCCAGAGAGTTGCCTCCTGTCCGACTGATTAATATCTCATCGGAAAGATCCGTAATCACAAGGTCCCCAGAGCATAAAGCGCCATTGAGAGCTCCTCTCTGAGGTGTTGGGCAACGGAATTGATGTCGCCGTCGGTGATCACGTTGCCCGCCAGGAATTTTAAACTCCTCACTGACGGATCACTTGGAAGAACAAGAAATTGTCGACTTTGCGAAAAAGAGCGGAGCGGAGCCCCAGGAATGCAAAAAGGCCACCGTGCTCTGAAGGGGAGACAGATGCCTCGCACCTGGGGTCCGTTTCCAACACCCAACAAACGCTCTGCCGTTCCATTAGAGCAACGACTGACCCGAATGGCGCTAAGTTAAGGGTGTTTTGGGGTGTTTCTCGGCCCCGAAGTGTAGAAAGGCTAAGGCAGTAACTAGCGTTTAACGCAATAGGTGAACGCCAAAACCTACAAAGGCAGCGATGGATAATGCCACTATTGTAACGAAGGCAACCAGCAGCGTGACGATCCATTTATTAAGCCATCCACTCATTTTAGCATCCTGGTTACTCACGGTTATTCCACATTGCACCCAGAGAGTTGCCTCCTGTCCGATTGATTAATATCTCATCGGAAATATCCGTAATCACAAGGTCTCCAGAGTATAAAGCGCCATTGAGAGCTCCTTGGTGAGGTGTTGAGCGACGGAATTGATGTCGCCATCGGTGATCACGTTGCCCGCCAGGAATTTTAAATTCCTCACTGAAGGATCACTTGGAAGAACGAGAAATTGTCGACTTTGCGAAAAAGAGCGGAACGGATTGAACGACGGTATTGATGTCGCCATCGGGTGGCTGTTTAGCGCTGGTTTTACGGCCCGAAGGGCCAAGGTAGCTTAGCCCGGGCTTTAGCCTGGATTTTTCGTTTTATCGCGCGAGGCCCTGAAGGGCAACCGCTAGAGGCCCAGGAACCAAATAGCGAAGCGAATTCTTCGTTCCAGGCAAGAGGATCGTTCATCCATACCACGGCCGGTGAGGCATCCATCCCTCCCAGCAACCGGTGAACTCCTCAACTCGACCCCACGCAACGAAACCCGAGCGCCCCTTCAGGCCCGACCGCCTGGGAAAAGAAATTCTGGCGATTCGGCGAAAGCGAGCAGCCGCGAAATTGGCGCGTTCTCAGCCAAAGAATTCGAGAACGTGAACGACGACGAGGAGGGGACGATTAAAGAGGCCCTAGAGCTCCACCCGGGCAGCAACGAGGGATCACGGAATCCGCATCGCAGATCCGGAGGCGCGGGATTTCGAACTGGCGTTGAGCGAAGCGGAGCCCGCGGGCAATGCACAAGCCAATCATGCACTGAGAGAGCGGCAGATGCGTTGCGTTTGGTGTCCATTTTACACGCCGAAATGCCGCCGCACTTTTAGTCCTATCCCACGGTACTGGCCGGATCATCTTACCCCGCTCCAGCCCTCTTTATCCTTGGCGCGCGGGGCCGTTCGCGGTTACCGTCAGTCCCCAGTAACCCTACCGAACCTTGAGCCGTATGAACCGCAAATACTTACGATGGCTAAATCTTTGGGGGCATTCAATGAGAAGCCGGGAAAATTTTATGAAACAGGTGCTGTAATCTAGAGACCTTGGGCGTGTGTAACGGAGATGGGTCCTGGACCGCCATTCATTTCGATTCCTGCTATGAAAACCAAAGGCTTTACGCTCGTTGAATTAGTCGTCGCTTGCACGCTTCTGCTCATGCTATCGACGATCGCGACAACTTCGACGTTCAATTTCGTTCAAGCTACGGGCAACCTGAAAGCGCAGTACAACAACATACAAAATATCATGGCTTTGCATAGCGTCCTCGTTCAGGCGAAGATGAACTACGCAACGGATCTAGCTTCGGCACGTACTTCGGCATCTGCTACCCCCAACAACCCAGCCGAAGTACCAATAGAAGATGCCATATCGAACTGGAATCTTCTCGCACGACAGAACGACAGCCAGGACTTAATAAGTGTACTGATAAATCCTCCTGCTGGCATCCAGCCGGCTCTCCCGCTTGCTCCTCTGAATCCGGCTAGCAGATCGTATCTCCCGACGTCCCGTAACGTACCAGTAACGACCATGGTCGGTGGATTTCCGGTAACAACTTACGTTTTGGTCCAGATTACAGATATGCCCTCCTTGCTAAAAGCCTATCAACTTACAGACAATGGTACGCCTACCGGCAATATCGTTGCCACAATATCGGTTGGACCGATCCTGGACCTTGGGCCTCCCTTAACCCGCCCAACGCTGCCGATAATAGATTGGAAAAGCGGGACCCCTCAAGAAATTCAATTCTGAAACAAGTTTTTCAATTTTTTCTCTGCCCGGGCGATGGAGTGATGGGCCCGATCGGCGGCTTCTTTATTTGTGCCGCCGGTGGACTCGTATTTCCGATCTGCGGGCTTTGATCTGACGAGGTTAGACGGAATCTCACCGTTCCCTTTTCGCTTCCGTTAGAGATCACCGCTTCGAACAACTTCGGATCCGCGTTGGGGTGAATTTCGACGATCCGGAAATGGTCTTTGTTGGGTTCGGAGGTGACCTTCTGCACGTCATTCGTCTCGGTATTTTGGACAAAGATGACAATCTTTCCGGCGTCATCCAGCCAACTGACTAAAACTAGCTTATCAAGGACGTCGGCTTTGTACTCGCCCACGATGGTGTTTTTGACTGATTTGTCCAAAAACGGGTCGCGAGGAGACCGACCGTAATCATACCGAGTAAAGTTCGGCAGATCCGAAACCTCTCGCGGGTACACCTTTGGATCCGTCGTCTGTTTGGGAGGTTGGGGCGAATGATCCTGGCCGTAGCTCAAACCGGCGCACAAGAGGAGGGTCAGAACAGACGGCGCGGCAGTAATGATCGTCATCATTGGCGTCCTCGCAAGGTTGAAAAAATTCCGGTGAAGGCGATTGGACCGGGGCTCAGCGCAAAAGGCGGGCTTTTAGATTTCAGGTCGATCTCGATAAATCGACCGAGTGGGTGTTGGTTTTCCAGCGCGGAAATCGCCGGCATCAGGCGATGGTACTCGATCGCGGTGCTACTCAGTTTGTAAGTCCAAATCTTGGCGCCTTTATTCGCTGACGCCTCCTGTGGTGAGATTTGAACCCCAAGGGAAAAAAGATCTCCGAAAGTCTCCGGGCCGATGGCGAGCGGTTCCGGGGTATAGCCGCTTAACAGAAGGGCTGCTTTGTTTTCAAGTGCATCCTTATTGAGCTTGAACCTTTGCAGCGCCGTCTCCCGCTGCGCGATGCTCAGGGTCATTTTGCTGTTTTGCACGATCTGGCCCTGGAATTGATCAAAACGGGCAGCCAGGAAGAGCGTTTCCAGAGCGACAATTGTCAGCCCGACCACTAAAAAACATAAGAAAGCGGCAAGTGAATGTCTCATTGGCTCACGTAGTGAATTTTTAGATCGAACCGAGCAAAGGTTTCCGCCCCCTGAACCACTGCGTTTCTAGCAATTTCGACGTTTGCACCCTTGGGCAACTTTTCCTCCAAGGTTTTCGTAAAATCCGTCAGGACAACCGTAGGAATCAGGCTCGTGGCTTTGATTGCACCGGTGATAAAGATGGTGAAATCGTCTTTGCTGTTTGGGTCATTGGGATCGAAATGGTTGGAGAGCTTTAGCTCGATTAATCCCACCCGTTCATTCGCAAAGAATGCCTCCTCAATGTTGCTAATCAGGCGGGCGGCAGGAGTTCGGTTCACAATAAGCGGCTTGAGCGAGGTCAGAATTCCCAGTTTCCGCAAGAGCGGAGTATGTTGTTCCTCCTCGCTCGCCAACCGTGTAAGACGTAATTCAAGAGCCCGCGTCTCCGGGTCTATTCTCCTTTCCGCGATCAATAATGCGCTGGCTGCCGCCACCACGAAAACCTGCGCCACAAAAACAATAACGACAATCGTAAAGGTCCCGCGGTAAAGCTTGTCGTGGCGGTACCGCTGGCGGTTCTGCTCTCTCCGGCTGGTAAATAATCCGTACGCGACCATCGACGTTAGCGGTAAGGATTCGGAGGCACGAGACAAAGAGCTCGGTAAAGAGCAAACGCCTCGATCGGGGCGACCCTGTAGCCCTCAATCATCTCCTGGAGATCCAGAACCTCCGAATCGCCGGTGGATACGACAGGGATTGAGAAGTCCTTGGCCTCGTTCGCGAGTTCCGCGCTGGAGAGATCCGAACTGATAAATCGAGCCGGGTGCTGGGCTATTTCCGGAAATGTATCTCCAAAACTCCCGATGATGGCGTCGATCTGGGTAGCCCCAAGCCTCTGGATTGGGTCGACCCTGGTGATGAGCCTGATCTCACCCTCCTGCGTGAGTGCAATGACAGTATGATTGGTGGTTAAGACGACGTGAAATCCCGTTGGACTCAAGGTGATGGACAGTTCCAGGAGCACCAGCGCAAGAGGGAGAATGGCCGAGACAGTGGACCGGAGGTGGCGAGACCAACCCTCCAAGTCCTTAATGACGCTTTTGGGCAAACCCAAGAGGATGGAAACCGGAGTTGTCTCCTGTTCGATCTGCTCCAACCTCGAATTGACCAACTCCCAAGCCGCCAAGTCCGCATTAAGAACGCTCGGAACCAGCTCCATGACCCTGCGTGCGGTCAACTCTCTCGTACCGCCGTACTTGAGCGAGTCGATCTGGTGAATTTGCACCTCAGGTGTATCAACCACGAAGACCCATTCAAACGAGTGATTGACGTATCGATCGGCCAGGGCTTTCCTGCGGAACTCCGTGCCCGGTCCTGCTCTACTGGAATTGGTTAACGAAGGTGCACCTCTGAGTTCCCTCAGCCCGCTAGAAAACACCAGCTTCCCTCCAACCGGCGAGAGCATGGAAACTCGGTCTTCCTTGACGAGTAAAGCTCCCCTCGCCGTTCGACCCCTCCCGAAAAATGTCTTGAGATAGTAGCGCCATGGATAATTGGACAGAAACTGTAACATTTACGCTGCGCTGAAGTTTTCCGCAAAAGTTTGTTCGTCGATTAAACTGTTGCCGTACAGGGTTTTAAGGGAGCTTGTCAAGTTGATCATTCCCTGTTCCCGGTGAGTCGCTAACACCCCTTCGATTGTTTTTTCCTTGCTCTCGCGGATCAAGTTTGCCGTGGAATCGGTCTGCATCATGATCTCTCGGGCTGCCACTCTGCCTCCTCCCACCCGTTTCAGGAGGAGTTGGCTGATGATCATCAGGAGGTTGTTGGCCAGGGTAGAGCGGATATCTTCCTTTTCTTCCGCCGGTGACATTCCAATCAAACGGCTGATCGTATTATAGACCCGCTTCGTATGGAGCGTGGCAAAAACCAGAAGCCCGGTCTCGGCAGCCTGAAGGACGGCCCTCGCAGTTTCGTAATCTCTAACCTCACCGACCACGATCACATCGGGGTTTGAGCGTACCGCGCTGCGGATTGCAGCCGAGAATGTGTCAAAGTGCTCCCCCATCTCGCGCTGATCGATCGCGCTCCTGGCCGGCGTATAAACGAACTCGATCGGGTCCTCAATCGTCAGGATGTGGTCTCTTCTAGTCTGATTGAGATGGTCGACCAGGCAATTGACCGTGGTGGATTTACCGCAGCCGGATGGCCCGGTCACCAGGATGAGTCCCTGGCGGGAGGCCTTAACTTTGTCCAGGAGGAATGAATCAATGCCTAGTTCAGCGGCCGGAACGACTTTCTCCGGGATGAACCGAAGCGCGGCCGAGAGGCCGGTTCGTTCCTTATAGACCGTGGCTCTGAACCGCTGGCCGGCAATGACCACCGGAAGGTCGGCGGCTCCGCTTTTGTGTTTGAGCGCTTCCTCGAGTCTCGGGACCAGCCGATTCAATTCGGAGATGAAGTCTGGACAAGGCCCTTGAGGCTGCACTTCCCCATCCACGCGAAAGTAAAGCTGCGTATTCTGGCTCAAGAGGATATCGGAGGCGTCCACTGCACCGGCCCCCTGGACTATCTCTTCGATCGGTCTCATGGCGTCAGAATAGTTACCTGCCGGCTTCGGCCCTGATCGCTTCGGAGATGTTAAAGATCGGTAAGAACAGGGCTAATAGAACGCCTCCGAGAATGATCCCGATGACGACAATAATGAGCGACTCGATCACGGGCTTCAGGTCATCAATCAAGACATTGAGCTCGTTATCCAGCTCGTCGGCGAGCGGGGCCAGGATGGCGGAGGTCTGGGCGGTTTCATCCGCGAATTGGAGGAGCCTGACAAAGTCCTTGTTGAAGACATCGGTGTCGGTCATCTGCGGCGACATCTTCCGTCCCTCGTTCACGGCCAGAATGGCCTGGGCGATCATCGCGCGATAGCAGAAATTCGGGGAGACGTCCCTGACCAGGCTCAGAGAGCGAATGAGTGCGACATTGGCATCGATCAGGTTACTGAACGTTCGGGCGAAATTCGCCATAATCACCCGGCGCTGAATGACGCCGATGATGGGGAGTCGTAACGAAAGCCGGTGAAGTTGATGAACTTGCCTGAAAATCCGGGGAAACTGAGCAACGAAATAAAGGAATGCTCCCGCCAGTCCCAGCGTTAGCAGCGGGTGTGCGCTGGCAACCCCGGAGATACTCATCAGGATCTGCGTCGGCAAGGGAAGGCTCATGTGGACGGATTCAAATATCACCGCAAATTTCGGGATCACCTGGGTCGTCAGGATATACAGCGAAACAGTGAGGACCGAACAAACGGTTACCGGGTAGATCATGATGGAGCGGAGTTTTTTCTGCAGCTGCTGGTTGCGCGCCAGCAGGATCTTGATTTGGCGGCACACTTTTTCCATCACGCCGGCTTCTTCTCCTACCGCGACCAGGGCAAGCGTGACGGGATCAAATATTCTCGGATACCTGGCGATTGAGGCGTTGATTTTTCCGCCGCTTTCAATTTCCTCTTTGACCTCGTGAAGGATGGCCTTGAACGTTTTGTTCGCGCAGGCCTCTTGCATGATGTCAAAGGCTTTTGCCAGATGGATCTGCAGCTTGTAGCAGGTGGCCATCTGTTGAAAGAAGTTGATCTTTACCTTAAGAGGGATTCTGACCCGGTTGATCTTTTCTTCTTCTTTCTCCCTTTTCCGCTCGACTTTGAGAACGGCTAAACGCCGGTCTATCGCCTCGTTTTCAAAAGCTTGCAGACTTGGCCGGTCAGCAACCCCTTTCGTGATTTTTTGTTCGCCCGCTCGAATCGCGAGGTAATGGAATTCGGGCATGGCTATTTTTCGTTGACCAGCCGGCTGGTGACAGGCGCCTTTTGAATCGCTTCGTCGGTCCGGAACTGAATGGCCAGTTTGAACGGGATCAGTCCACGTGCGCAGGCTTCGACCGCTTTCTGATAAATGGACTTGCCGCCCTGTGCGATTTGTTCCTCGAGGATGTCCCAGGAGGGACTCTTGTTAGTGATGAGTTGCCTCAGTGAAGGGGTGACGACGAAACTTTCCGCAAGCAATATCCGGCCGCGAAAACTTGTGTGATTGCATTGCGTACATCCATGAGCATCCCGGAAATTGAACCTGGTGCCAAACCACGAATGGGAGATTCCGTTGACCTCCAGATCCTCCGCGGTGGGAGGCGAGGCCGGAAACGAGCAGTTCGGGCAGAGCCTGGGAACGAGCCGCTGGGCGATGACCGAAGAAAGCGTGTCGGCCACCATATAGGGTTGGATGCCGAGGTTGATCAACCGGTGTGGGGCGCTGGCAGCCGTGTTGGTGTGGAGAGTGGTGTAAACGACGTGACCGGTTTCCGCAGCGCGAATAAGCTCAACGGCAGTTTCTTCCGTTCTGGTCTCGCCTACCATGATGTAGTCCGGATCCCGGCGCAGGGCTGCTGCGATAAATTGATCAAACGTCAGGGGCGGACTGACCTCGGTTTGGATGACCATCGGTATTTCTCGCTCAACAGGATCCTCGCCGCTCATCACCGAGTATTTGACCCGGTCGATCCCGAAAAGCGTGGCGTAAAGAGTGGTGCTTTTCCCGGATCCGGTCGGACCACAGACCAGCGTCAGGCCGTGATCGCTGTCAATCGAGCGCTGCAGGATATCGATTTCGTGCTGCTCAAAGCCCAGTTCGCGGATGGTCTTTTGAGCCGCGTTCGCCTCCGCCAGGCGCAAGGAGACGTGGTCGCCGTGAATGGTTGATTGAGAGCACACGCGCACCTCGATCATTTTCGCTCCGATTTCGACCGAGAACCGGCCGTGCTGCGCGATCGACGCGGGCTGGATATCAATTGTCGACATCAACTTGATCCGGTTGCAGATTGCCTGGTAAATCGCCTTGGGGATCGGATCGGGGAAATCGTGCAAAAGGGTGTCTGTCCGGAAACAAACCCGTACACTGTTGCGGAACGGGATCAGATGAATATCCGTCGAGACGGTCTTATCTGCGTGGGTCAGCATCGTGTTGACGAGATCGATGACGGTCGCGTCCTCGCTGAAGATCCGTTCCTGGACCTGGACGGTATTGATGCGGTTGATTTCCTGGGACTCGCTCTTGGCGTAACCCTCGGCTGCTTGGGCCAGGCGCTTGGTCAGCGGCGCCACTTCCATGACAGCGTTGCCCTTGATGGCAACTTCGAGTTGGTCCAAGAGAACCTGGACAAAACGGGCGGTAATTCGGCCGCCAAGTTCTGTGGTGATCCGGCTGATTTGCTCCGAACGCGGCCGATCCCCGGCGATTGCGACCGTCACCTGTTTCTCGTGAAGATACAGCGGCAAGACTTGGCATTCGCTGGTGGTCTTGGCCGAAATTTTCTCGGAAAGCTCCGCAGGTATTTTGAAGCTGCCCAGGTTGAGCAACGGAAGGTGCCGCTTTGTTGGCAGAGCGATCTCCTTGCCGTCGGGCTCGACGAAGTCATAAAACGCTTCTTTCAGGATCTCCTGACTTTTCAGCTTGGTTTGGTAGCGCTTGAAGTTTTCAGGTGTGCAGTAAACCAGGTTCAGGGTATAGCCGCCGAAGAGGCTGGCAAACAATCGCAGATAAACCTGACTGGGGCGCACCAAAGGCAGAGGACAGACCAGGGTCGCAGCCTCCAGTCTCGTGTTAAAAGCCAGCGGGAGGAAGAGGCTCGCCTCCGTCAGCTGCCAATCTCTCTCTAGTTGCGGGCTGGGCAAGGCCAGGGGGTCAACCAGCACGTCACCGCGCGAGTGTCTGAGCGCAATATCGAAGGTCGTTCCCGGGTCCTGCTTGCGAGACAGATCATAGGCCGTATAGAGATCAGCCTGGGCTCCATGGGTAACGAAAAAATCTTTCAAGTCTGACCCCAGCCAAGTGACGATGCTTTTCAGATCGTAAAATGGCCACCCTTTGATCGCTATCGGATTTACGACCGGCGGTCCCTCCGCGGCGACCTTGCCGCGGGAATCGCCCTGGTAGCGTTGCTCGTCTTGTCCCACAAGTTCCGATCTCCAATATTCATTCAAGAGGCTTCCGATGGCGTACGGTCGGCAGGGTAGAACTCGCGCTTCTCCAAGGTGGGGCTCGAGTTAACTCCCCGGCGAAAGAGATACGACTCTTTGTCAGAGATCGATCTGAAATCCAGCCGTCGTTGAACGCGCTGCTCGACGTATTTCACCACCTCCGTGGGAGCGCATCCTCGATAAAGAATCAGTGAACCAAAGTTCGGCAAAAGGTTCCTGACCTCTTCGGGGCCGCCGAGTTTCTTATCAAGCTTCTCCGGATTTCTGACGCCAAGCAGCGGATGAAGCTTCAGACTTTTGGATGCGCTGAAAAAGGCCATGTCCTGCGGGGCCGCAATCTCAGAGTAATCCTCGCAGACAAAGAGAATTTTCTTGGTGAATTCCAGTTGGAACGACCGCACTCGCGTCTTCTCGCGCACCACCGATTCAAACTGCCTCTTGAGGGCCAGAGCGCTCAGAATGTTGTGGTCACCCATTTCGAAGAGGACGTATTTTGATTCGTCAAAGACCAGATTCCAGTCCAATGTCGCGTGTTCGATGCGAGTGATGGGGTCGAGTATTCGCATCAGAGTCTTCTGGTCCTCTTCTTTGTAATTGGGTTTCGGATCCAGCCAGCTTTCACGGACGGCTTTCACTTCTTCCGGAAACTGGCCGCTGGCCGCTTTGGAAGAGAGAAACTTTTCGAGGGAACTATCGCTGTAAATAATCTGGTAAAGTTGGACGATATTCAGCAGATGGAGCTTGGCCAGAAGCTCGAACAGGTTTTCCAGGAACTGGAAACAGTGCAACTCTCGGTCCGGTCGCAGGAAGTTGATATTCTCAATCAGCTCCTGAGCCACCTGCCTCGGCGAGAGGGCCAGGCTGAGCGGGTCGAATCCTTCGATCCGCACGATTGTCTTGCCTTTGAGGGAAAAAACCCTTTCAAAAGGGCCAGGATCAGAAGCAAAAACGAGCCCAAGAGAGTCTTTTGCCGCCAACTGCAGGACGCAATCCTCGAGCAAACGGCTTTCGTCACAGTAGACAAGGACCCCCTGCTCTACTTCAGCCCGGCTAATCGGCGTTAAAATGGTCTCTTGATATGCTTCAGCCCACTGAAACGGCAACATGCGCTGGTCGGCGGGGATTTTTTCGAGCAGTGCCGCCAGAAGAGAAATCTGGCCCAGCTCAATTTCGCCATTCTTGTACTTCGACAATGTGCTCGGCGTAATGCCAAGGTCGCGGGCGATCTCTTTGTCGGTGATCTGACGGCCGTTGAGAGAGCTGTACAGATTGATCGCAGAATTGATGATGAAATTGCCTTTTTTGATGGTCTTCCCGCTATACTTGGTAATCCCGGCCATGTTAAGCTGCTTTTTTTTAGAAACCTTGTCCGCTTTTTGACTCGCCACGGAGTCTGACTCTCCAACTTTTCTTGGCAGTGCCGCCCGCGCAGCTTCAGCTGCTGTCGAAATCCGAATGCTCTATCCGGTCTTCCTGCTTTCGCTCCAGTGATCTGACTGAATCTAAACGCGAGCTCACAAAATCAAAAATATTGCGCAATAATACCAAAGACGGTGCTGAACCGGCCAACAAATGTTCCAATGTGCACCTTTTTTAGCGCAAACGTGGAAATTTCTTCTCGCGCCAAACGATTTCCTCGGACGCATTTAAATTTCCTCTGCGGGCGCAAAAGCCCGTTTCAGGCACGTTGTTTCAATCGCCGGAGGTTGAGCAGGCCTGCCAAAAGCCTCATTTAGGCGCGTAAAGCTTGGAAATAAGACTGACCGGGGTAAAAATTATTCAGGGAACTTAAACGGCTCTCCAAATCAGAACAAAGAGGAGGTCTCAACAGATCAGTCAGAGTCAGATTCAGATCCCAAATACCGGAGTCAACATATGAAGAGGAATCTTAGAGCGCGGGGCAACAGGGGCTTTACAATTGTCGAGTTAATCGTTGTCATAACTGTCATCGGTTTTCTGGCCGCGATCGCGGTCGGCGCTTACAATAAGGTCGTGAACGACGCCAAGACGACAAAGAGCCTAGCTTTGGTCAACACTCTGTCGACAGCCAAGTCGCTCTTCGTTGCCGATCCTGCAACGACGGAGGCGAATATACAGGCATTCAATACAGCTACCGGCGACGGCCAATTTGCCCTGATTGCTCCATATATCAGAGTGAATGGGGCGATCCCCACCGATGAGGCCAATTTGCTGCTTTTATCTGGATTCCCCGCAACTGGCGTTACCATTACGCTTGGGACAGTGGATGACAAAGGTCCTCCTGTCGTTGTAGATTCGGCTCCGACGGTGAGCGGGTACCCCTAGCCTGCATCGATCACAAATCCTTAGAGAGCTTGGAGCATTTTGGCTGCGTCGGGTGCAAGGGGCTGGAGAGTCCACGCTTTATTACACGCTCTTAGAACGTTATCACTACTTAGGCGCCAAGCCGGGCGGCAGCCCTCATCTAGTGCGCTATATTTTCGGGCTGGAAGATCGGCTCTTAGGGGTCATCGGTTTCGGCCCGGCGGCTTTGAAGGTTGGGGTCGGTGATCGTTTTGTTGGCTGGCAGAGACTGAAGAACGCCACCGGCATTTGCGCCTGATCGTCAACAACTTGAGGTTTTTGATTTTACCCTGGGTGCGCTGCGCCAATCTGGCCTCGAAGGTTCTGGCTCGCTGTGGGCGGCAACTGCCAGAGGATTTCGCCGCTCGCTACGGTGATGCTCCAGTGTTCAATACACCATACATTTATGTTACCGTTACTCTCTATCTTGCGCCCTTACAGGGCGCCTCGCCACGGGTGTTCCGTTCCCAGGGTTGAAACCCTGGACTGAATCCTCCTGTCCCTTCGGGACGAAGAACCATCCCAAACTGCCGTTATCTTCGCGCCATTCAACCCTGGGCTATGCTTTTTTGGCCACTTCGGGCCACAGATTGGAAACATATAAACCGGAGAGCCCTTCGGGCCGTATGACCGGGGCTAAACACATACTAGCCGGAGAGTTGCGCTGCTACAGCTTGCTCACGGTGTTGCTGCCCTGGTTTGCCACCCAGATGTTGGCTCCGTCAAAGGCCATGCCAGCCGGCTGGTTCCCCACGCTGAAGTTGCCGAGCTTAGCTCCGTCGCTGGCACGCAGCTTGGTCACGGTGTTGCTGCCCTGATTTGCCACCCAGATATTCGCTCCGTCAAAGGCCACGCCGAACGAGGCGCTGCCGACGTTGAAGTTGCCGATGTTAGCTCCATCGCTTGCACGCAGCTTGGTCACGAAGTTGGCCCCTGCATTGGTGACCCAGATACTGGCTCCGTCAAAGGCGATGCCAAACGGCTGCTCCCCCACACTGAAGTTGCCGAGGTTCGCTCCGTCGCTGGCGCGCAGCTTGGTCACCGTATTGCTGCCCTGATTTGCCACCCAGATACTGGCTCCGTCAAAGGCCACGCCCAACGGGCTGCCTCCCGCCGTGAAATTGCCCAGGTTCGCTCCGTCGCTGGCACGCAGCTTGGTCACGGTGTTGCTGCCCTGATTCGTCACCCAGATATTGGCCCCGTCAGAAGCCACGCCAAACGGGGCGTTCCCCACGCTGAAGATGCCGAGGGCGGCACCGTCGCCGGCACGCAGTTTGGTCACGGTGTTGCTGCCCTGATTCGTCACCCAGATATTGGCTCCGTCATAGGCAACTCCAAACGGGTTGGCTCCCGCCATGAAAATGCCCATGCCAGCGCCGTCGCTGGCGCGCAGCTTGGTCACAGAGTTGCTGCCCTGGTTCGTCACCCAGACATTGGCTCCGTCATAGGCCACGCCAAACGGCCGGCCTTCCACTTGGAATGATACGCCTGAATAGGGAGCCCATTTGAGCAGGCCGACCTGCAAGGGATTGATTGCCGACCCGGCCGGGCGAGCAGGCGCTGGCACTCCCTGCGGCCCCGGCGGACCTTGAGGTCCTTGTTGTCCCGCGGGACCAGCCGGGCCTAACGGGCCTTGCGGACCGGTATCGCCAACCGTTACATCCAGAGAACCAAAGCGCCGGGATACGCCGGCGGCGAAAACCACCAGACGGTAAGAGCCAGTGGGCAGATCTCCCGGCAGCTTTGCCTTGATGGTCGTTGGACTGAACGAGGTGACCTCCAGCGCGGTTGCACCAAGATTGACCACGGGCAGGAGATCGCCAAAGTTCCTGCCTGCGATGGCTATCGTTTTGGCCAAAAGGTCGACCTGTGCGCTGTCGATCACGACAGAATCCGGTGACGGGCGATCGCCATCGGCTTCCAGAAGGGCTGGGAAACAAAACACCAGCATGAGCACTGGCATCGGAACTGAGAGAGTGACCGTTCTCATAGAAAAGTTTCCAGACTACATGCTGCTCTGACATGCGTCGATTCTTTGTCAACTCGGGTCTGTTAACTCCGCTGCTGAAAAAAACTAGCGGGCGGACGCCTGTTTCGCCTCGATACCTCAAAGTTCCGCAGCGGAATTTTAAATTCCTACGGAACCATTCCAATCGCGTCGCAGGCCTGTGCTGGCGACCAGAAAAACCGGCGAGATCGGCTCTCAGAGCCAATCTTCGAGACGAAAGCGTTGTGACGAACGGTTTCCCAAACGAGTATTTAATCAGAAAACAACAGAACGCGTGGAACCGGATAAGATCCGACGCACTCGATCTACAGGTCCAGCTAAACCAATCCTTTTTTACCCGATCCGATGATCAATCCGACGACCAAATTCTCTTTAGGTCCTGAGGAGGATAATGCGTTTCAGGATCTTCTTGAAAATCATCTCCCACTGGTTCGATCGATTGTCGAACGGATGAAGCGTAAACTGCCGAGCAACATGGAAACCGAGGACCTCTACAGCATTGGAGTGACTGGCCTTGTTGCTGCCGCTCGGAATTATCGTCGCTCGCAGGAGCGCACTTTTGCAGCCTATGCCGCTATTAGAATCAGCGGAGCGATCCTGGACGAGCTTCGCAGGACAGACTGGATGAGCCGCGCCAACCGATCGAAAGCCAGGCGTCTCAGTTCAGCCATCTCCAAGTTGGAACAAGAACAAGGTGGGAGCATCAGCCAGGACTCTCTCTGTGCCGAAATGCAAATGACTGAAGGCGAATTGACCGAACTCATGGAAGAAGTCCGGCGGGTGACGTTCGTCTCCATGGACGGCACTCCTGAACAGTCTGAGCTCGAGGACCAATCGATGCACGAAATCATACCGGATGATTCCTGTATCTCGGCTCTGGACGTTTTGGATCGCAAAGAAGTTCTCTCGCTGCTGACCCAACGGATGGCAGAACTTCCGGACACGCCAAAGAAGGTGTTGGCCATGTACTATTACGAGAACATGCGCCTCTCCGAAATTGCGGCCTGCTTCCGAGTAAGCGAGTCTCGGATCTGCCAAATCCACACGCAAACGATTGGCTTGCTCCGAAGCTACCTCGGCAGGCACTTGGCCTGAACCATTGACCCTTCGGCTTCGGGGGCTCCGACCGATCTCGGTCCTCCCAGAAAAGGCCTTCCATCGTAAGCGAAATCTTTAGATAGCTTCGGAAAAAACGAAAGAGGAATTCATTGAAAATCTGATCTGCCAAGTCAATGATCAAAACGAAGCCAAACTGAGGCAAAGATAAAGAGACAAATCGCGACCAAAAGAGCCACGAAAACCAGGATGCCCAAAACTCCCATGACAAGCCATGCAGTATCGCGATCGAATCTTCTGCGATGTTCTCGGCTTTGCGCCACAGAGGTATGTAGTGCTCTCACCCGCCCTTTGGCCGGTGGAATTGCTGACTTCAACCTTTGAAAGAAGCAGCCGCTACTCTCGAAAAGCGGCGAACCTTGAAGGCCCCGGTAGAGGACGGCATTACCGGCGTCGCCCAGGCCGTTTACGTGCTTAAACCAGCGCCTGAGCCTACCCTCCCTGTTTATCTTTTCGCCACCGAGCAGTTCGTAGGAGAGCAACGCCGCTTGCTTAACCGCCAATCCACTTGAACTGCCACCCTTCGCTTTCGAGATCGGAAAAGGCCAGTCAATATTCTTCCTGGGCCTGACGAGTTCCCAGACGTCCATCTTGACGAAAAATGGCGGCAATTCGGAGAGCGAGCGCTCCTTGGAATTAACTGCCAACGAGCGCCTCGATTCGGCGAACAGCCAGCGAGCAGAGATAGAATTTGCGCAGCATGCCAAAGAGGCGGCCAGATCAAGAGCGCCTGCTAAAGGAGTTATCAAGGCCAGAACATCTTCCGGATCAAAGCGCGATCGCTCTTTCAGCAGATCTGCGATCGACTGACCCCGGGGGGATTCCGTGATGACAAAGTCGCTCGACTTCTCGGAGACTACGTCGATAACGTTCAAGAAACTGGCATTTCGCACCAAAGCGAGTGGCCGAACTTTCTGGCGCCAAATATCACTGTCGTGCGGAGATGTCGTTAACGCCTTCCTGACAGTTACGGTTTGATCCAGCGCGAGGTCATGGGCCTTATAACTGTCGCCGTCGATCGTTGCCAAGACTTTATAACGACCTGCCAAAATGGTCCCAGCAAGGGAGGACTCAGACGTTTTGACGCGGCGATCCGATCGGAAATTGACCTGATCCTTTCTTGATCCCAGCTCTAGGAGAAGCAACGTTCGCATAGCCGGAAATTTCGGTTATTTGTGTACGGCCGATGCACTCCTTGCTCCTCGGTTTTATAACGGAGTTGAGGCAGGGAATATTCGACGAGATTGCTGAGGCGAAGCGCCAAAACCGAATCGCACCACTTACGATCGGCACTTGTCGCTAGCTATTTAATTCGTTTTCCCTGCTCAACCCCACATCTCGATCAGCATTCTGACACTTCTTGATACACTCCTCTCGAGGGAATTCGATCTCCTGGAAGGTTGGCGATAGACCTTCGGTTGGTTGGTCTCGACATCATAACTAAGTTGCTACGATGTTCCAGAATAACTTTAGCTCTTGCGTCGTGACGCGCCATGGAGGCCAAGGGAAGACTCTTGAGGAGAGGGCCTTTGGTATCAGTTGCTGTTTTTCTGGCCGCTTTTGGCCGATTCGACCCAGCTGACCGCTGCTTGGTGTACTTTTCTGTATTCATGACTTTTATGGCCGGTTTAGAGACTAGCAGTTGAAAAATGAGATTTTTTAGCAGGCTTTGGCCTGGGTTTTTCGTTTTATCGCGCGGATAGTTCATCCAACCACGGCCGGTTAGGCATCCACCCCTCCCAGCAACCGGTGAATTCCTACTCGACATCACGCCCCGAGATTCGGGCGCCCCTTCAAGGCCCGACGCGATAAAACTGCGTTTCCCAGGGTAAACCCTCATAAGCGCTAAGATGATTGTGAGGCGCCTCGATGGGCGAAATGGCTTTTGTCCCGGAGGGACAGCACGATAGTAGCCAGGCACGAAGTGCCTGGGATCATGAGGAAAATAGCCCCGTCCCGGCGGGACGATTGAACCGATCAGCTTAGATCAGACGCAAGCAAAAATACTTAGTAAAACAATGTTTTAGTACTAGAAGTTCCAGAATATAATCCGCCATGGCCAACACCTTTTGCTCTCTCAATATTCATTGTATTTTCAGCCACCAAAGAGCGTGCCCCGATATTGAACCCTGAGCTGAGGGAACGGCTCTGGCCATTCTTGGGCGGAATTGCCAAACAAAACGGTATCACCCCATTGGAGGTTGCCCCAACCGGGACTGTCTTTACTATCGTGTTGCTCTCTGTTCATGTGTTCACGCTGTGGTCAGTACTCGACGGACTCCTTTGAACCTCATTAGACGGTTTGATTTGATGGCCCTTCGATGGCTTTAGGCATTGTTGTACGATTCGCCGACATTCTCTTCCAACTCCTGCAACTCTGGGCTCCCAATCCGTTTGTACTTAATAGAGACCACTGCTCAGGGTTTCGCGAGAAACCGGTAGTGAGTCAAATCAGAATAGAACTTAAGGAATCCCCGTGAGGGGTCCTTAAGCGGCAAACCGGCCTAGGTCACCCGAGGACCGCCAAAATTTTTAAAGCGTACAAAACGTAAAAACAAGGACCATAAAAAATGAAGACAATCAATCGACGTAGTGCGCTCCCGTTCGCCGCTATGGTGACGCTGATGTTTCTGGGCGTTGCCCTACAGACGTTCGCCCAGAGCGTCCAAGACCAACTGGTAGGAACTTGGACGCTCACCTCAATCTACATCGAAGGCCCGGATGGCAGCAGATTAGATCCGTTTGGCGCCAATCCGACAGGCATCCTTAATATGGATGGAAACGGCCGCATTTCTGTGCAGTTCATAGGCTCTGATCTTCCGAAATTCGTGTCCAACGGCCGTTTGGATGGCACCCCGGAGGAGAACAAAGCGGTTGTCCAGGGTATCCTCTGCTACTTTGGTACGTACTCGGTCAGCGATGCAGATCGTTCGCTCAACATTCACATTGAGAGCAGTTCGTTCCCGAATTGGAAAGGGGTTGATCAGAAGCGATTTGTGGCCCTTACAGAGGACGAAATGAAATGGATCAACCCTACTGCTTCCAGCGGGCCAGGTTTTACGGGTCATACGGTATGGAAACGAGCCAAGTAAGCGCAGCTTAGGACGCAACCAACAGAGGCGCTAGCCCCCATATGTTGACCGAGACATAGTAGGGATAATCGAACCGTACCGACTCGTCCGCGGTCGTAAGTAAGTAAGGCGTCTCGCCTTACCCTCTTCGTAAGCAAACCGTTCGAGTTTGGCCAAAGAAATAAGAAAAGCGTCTCCCCTTACCCCAGCCTGCATCGTTCTAGGAATGTCCAAACTGCGGGCCCCGCAGGGCCAGAAAGCTTAGCCTAGGGTGCGTTCGCCGCTTTCGGGTTTGGTTATTGCCCGGCACCGCGCGGTGGGCTTCTTGGTTTCTAACGACAATTTGGCCCCTTGGATAGAGCAGCGCTGCAGCAACCGTGCCCAAGGTCAAATAGGACGCTGGGGCACAAGATGAATTCACCCTTTCCGCAACCTGATTTCGCCCCAACCGTATGGCCAGATCCCTGCTATCGCCCGCAGCAAAGTACTCTTTCCGGCGCCACTGGGCCCGGAAATCAGGCACCGCTTGACCACCCGGAGGCAAACGGGCCCCCCAAGAGCGGCGCACCATCAGGAAGATCCAGATCGACTCCATCGACGACGATCCCAGTCCTACGATCCGATCCCTAAAGCGCGCATAATGAAGGCAATCGTAAATAAGGCCACAACCGTTCCCACGACAGTGCTACTACTTGATTCAAGTCTTAGTACATCGTACTTGGCCGCGAACATCGTGGTCATAATTGCTGGGGGCAAAGCACACAGCAAAATCGCTTCTTTTGCCAACGCTCCTGTGATACCAAAAGCAATAACCGCTCCAAACATAATTAAAGGATGCACCACAGTCTTATTAAACACATTCAACAAAACCGGTTTACTAATGCTAACGTTGTCCTGAGACATGATTAGGCCTAAGGCAAACAGCGACACGCCCGAAGTAGTTCCTCCTATTAAATTGAGCGACTCCATCGCCAGCGCCGGCAGGTGAAGACCGAAGCGTGAATAGATAGCTCCGATGATCGGGGCAAGAACTAAGGGCTTCTTAAAGACTTTCAGCACGAGAGGCATGATATTGGTTTTGACTTCCGCCGCCTGGGCGATTTCCAGAATGGAAACGGTCAGCGGGATCATGATCAAACTGGTTATCAAATTTCCGATGACAATCGAAATCAGAGATTCTTCACCAAACAGCACCAGGAATATCGGAATACCCATAAATGCCATATCAGGAAACGAAGAGACAAACGCGGTTTGGCAGCTATGGCTGACGGATATTCGTCGAAGATAGCGATTGAATAAAAAGACCAGCAGATACATCCCGAGCAAGCCCAGACTCAAACCCGCGATAAAGCGGTAATTAATTAAGTTTTGCAGCGATGTGGTTGCAGTTTTGGCAAAAAGAAGACAGGGAAAGCTAAAACTCATTACATAGGTTGCCAGACTGGAGCTGTGCTTAGCGTCAATGATCCTCCGCCAGCCGGCAAACCAGCCCAAAAAGATGACGAACGCCAGCGGAACCAGCGATTGTAAAATCAAATTCATAAATGAGCGTTTAAGCGTTTGAGCGAGTGTAGGCGAGTCGTTTCGCTTTTGCGAGTTGGCTCAAGCTGGTGCCCGAAAAACCCAAAGCGGGGAATAAAGTTGCCTGAGCGGCGAAAGTTTGAATATCCCAGTGGTCTGCTCTGGCAGATCGTGTTGATCCTCATCCTGTTGAGGCTGGGGATATGCCAGCTGGATCTAAGCCAGAAGAGCATTGCAAATGATGTGGCGATAGCGAAGAAGATCACTTACCAATCACGTAACATCCTCCGCTCCGAGTGCCATATGAACCAGATCCCAGACCACATGCACTACTGTAGCGTGCACTTCCTGAATCCGATGGATGCTGTACGACGGGACGACGAAACAATAATCCGCTATTTCCGGAAAGCGACCGCCGTCCTTGCCGGAGAAGGCCACCGTCAATATTTGTTTTTCGCGGGCTGCTTGCAGTGCATAAATCAGGTTGGGCGATTTACCGCTCGTACTGAACACCATCGCAATGTCGCCCGGCACGCTCAAGAGGCGGAGTTGATTGACGAAGACCCGAGTGAAGTCAATGTCGTTCCCGATCGCCGTCATGGTGGCGATGTCGGTCATCAGTGGAATTACCGGAAAGGCAGGTCGCTTTTCGATGATTGGATGATTAAACTCCACACACATGTGGAGCGCATCGCACAAGCTGCCGCCGTTTCCCATTACGAAAAGTCGGGCGCCGTGCTGAAAACGTTCCGCCATCGCGCGTGACACCGTTTCGAGCGACTCGGCGTATTTTGTGAAAAACTTCTGCTTCATTTCCACGCTCTCGCCGCATTTACGAATGACTTTGTCCCGAAAACTTTCAGGCGTCTCGTCGACGGATGCACTGATTTGATGTGTTGTGCTCATTTGACTTCTGATGATTCATTAACTTTTAGGCCCGCCCCGACGGCGCTCGGCTGCGGATGCCCCTCCAAGTGCCGCCCATAGGCATAGTAGGCTGCACACGCTCCTTCGGCCGAAACCATTGTGGCACCCAGCGGACGCTCCGGAGTGCACTGCTTGCCGAAAGCCGGGCAGTCTTGCGGCTTTTTGACCCCTCTCAATACCAGGCCACTGATACAGATATCCGGTTCCTTGGTATCGATTTCCTCGACCTCAAAGATTCGTTCGGCATCGTGGTCTCGGAACTCGTAGCGAAGCTTATAACCGCTCTTCGGAATGGAGCCCACTCCGCGCCATTTGCGATCGCCAACCTCGAAAACCTTATTTACCAAATCTTGGGCCGGCAGGTTGCCTTCCTTCTTCACCACGCGCGGATATTGATTCTCGACCTCCCACTTACCACGTTCGAGCTGGTGGACCGTCATGAGCACTCCTTCGAGGATATCCAATGGCTCGAAGCCGGTAATGACTATCGGCACATGAAACCGTTCAGCGATCGGCTCGTATTCCCGATAACCCATTACGGTGCAAACGTGTCCCGGTCCGAGAAATCCCTGCACCCGATTTAGCGGTGACTGCAAAATCGAAGCAATCGCCGGAGGAACCAAAACATGGGAAACCAGCGCAGAGAAATTCTTGATTCCTTGCTTGTGAGCCAGCCAGATGGCCATCGCGTTACCAGGTGCTGTGGTTTCGAATCCGATCGCAAAAAAGACAACTTTCTTGTTCGGATTAGTTCGCGCGATCTTGAGAGCATCGATCGGCGAGTACACGATGCGGATATCGGCTCCCCGCGATTTGAGCACCAGCAGGTCGGACTCGGAACCCGGTACGCGCAACATGTCTCCAAACGACGTGAAGATTACATCCGGCCGAGACGCGATCGCATGCGCCTTGTCGATCATCTCCAGCGAGGTGACGCATACGGGGCAGCCAGGCCCGTGCACAAGTTCCACCTCTGGAGGAATTAGGTGATCGATCCCATATTTGACAATCGTGTGCGTCTGGCCTCCGCAGACTTCCATGAGTACCCAAGGCTTGGTGACAACACGACGGATTTCGCTGACCACTTTCTGAGCCAGCTCTTCGTTTCGATATTCATCGAGGTATTTCATATAAATCCTCTCGGCGCCATTCAGACTGGCGGGACCTTCCCAGATGTACTCCAAACAGAGCTGTTTGACGTCACCGCTAAAGTTCGCTTAATCCATTCTTGCAGCAAATTCATGGACTCGAGCTCCTTCTATGCTTTGCCATTTGGCAACTTCGGCGCGCAGCGACCACGGCTTGCCCTAGTGTACCGTCTCCTAAATTCCCTTGAGCTTCGCCGCAGGTCAGTTGGCGGTTTTTCAAGGCGCGAGGGCTAAAGAAGATACCGCTTCTGGAAGCGTCCGCCAGTGTGGAATCAACAGTTGCTCTCTGTAGGAGTTTTTCTGGCTGCTTTTGGCCGATTCGACCGATCCGACCGCTGTTTGGTGTACTTTTCCCACTTCATGACCTTTTTGGACGGTTCAATGACGCCTCATGGACGAAAGGCCCTCGCGCTCTGTACCACCAGTCAAATAAGCTCGGGACGAAATTTTCTCGAGGGGGGGAACCCGATACCTCATCCAGGAAAACATTGCCAAGGTTTTAGCGTCTATGCCAATCCGCAAATCCATTAGTGCCGCCGCCCGTCGTGTAGTACGACAATCCGCCCTGCAACTCTTTACCGATCGAAACCAGGAGCGGGAGCTTCTGCGCCATTTTTTCGAACGATTGCCCAGGGTCCACCGGGTGCACGACGTTCGGCCCGAAAAGCCGATCCTGAGTATTTGGGGAGTCGGTGGGATCGGGAAAACTAAACTGCTGGAAAAAGCCACAGAAGACCTTGGCCAGAGGCTTGCCGGACTACGATTAATTTCTCTCGATCTGGATCATGATCGGTGGACACCGTCTTCTTCTGTGGCTGAGTTCTTCTGGCATTTGCGTTCCAGGCTATGGGAGACAAAACCGCGCGGCATAAGAGGCGGAGCCGGTATTGAAACACCGCTTTTCGATTATCTCTATTTCGCGCTCTGGCGAGCGCAGCATCCAGGTGAAAATTTTGCTTTGAGTGACAGCGTGCTAAAGGACCTCCTAAGCACCTCCACCCTGGGCACCACGATCCTCGCGGAAGCATCCGCGAAGCTTGCCGCTGGAGTTTCCGATGTCGCCACAGCAGGTGGTGTGGCGGGCGGTCTGTTTCAGTTGCTCGGTAAAGCCCTGACTTACTTGCGCAACCGAGATCGCAAGGGCCTGTTGACTAAACGCGGACTGAACCCTGAGTCAATGACCGAAAAGGACATGGAGGCGGAGTTGGCGCCCATGTTAGCCGCGGATGTGGAGCAATGGCTGGAGGAACACCCCAATGGTGCGCTTTGCGTCGCCATCGATGGGTTTGAACGCATTCAATCAACCACTCTAGCAGATGACATCCAGAAAAATTTGGCCGACTGGTGCGGGATACTGACGGATCCCGACGGGCCGTTCTCCGGACGCTTTGGCTGCGTGTTGCTCGGGCGAAATAAGAACCGTTGGGATGAGCTTTACGACAAGGAATGGGAGACGCGAATCAGTGGAACACGCCGTTCGCGGACTCGGAAAAGAAGACGCGCTGAAATTTCTAGAATCGGCAGCGACTTATCATCAAGGTCGCGGAGACCTGACTACGGCCGACAATTTGCGAAAACATGCGGAGGCGATCCTTGCGGTCATTCGCGAGCAGCGTAGCCAGGACAAACAGTCGTCATTCCACCCTTATTACCTCGACCTCGCCTATGGCATCGTCTATGAGCAGGGAGTTCACTTCCAACCCGCTGACTTAGGCCAAACGCCGGCTGAACTGCAAATCCGCTTTCTTCGCTATCTACAAACAGGGCAGCGAGGGGTCTTCGAAACCTTTCGTTGCCTGGCACTAGCTGGCAGCTTCGATGAATCACTTTTCGATCATCTTGTTGAGATGCGCTTGATTCCAGCCGGCTTCCATTTCGCGGCCCTTACCGGAGGGGATTACTCTTACGTGGAGGAAATTCGCGATCTTCCCGGAGCTTTCCGGTTCCATCGATTGATGGAACTCGCCCTCATTAAAAACCAGTCAGCCAAGGCAGAGGATCGGCCCGTGGCTCGCGAGCGTATCGAGGTGATCTTGGACTATTTCAAAAAAAAGGCCGAGTTTTCGAAACTCGCCGAGTGTTCCCCAGAGCATCTCAGTGCATACCAGAAAGCGATGACGATAGCCTTCGACAGGCATCATGATCGTTTATTAGATTTTCCGTCTTTGGATGCTGTGTTCCTCGGACTGGAAAAGCGATTTGATTTCACGGCGTTCGTCGGTGCGCGAATCGACTGGCGGCGCAAGCTGGCCGAGCTGTGGAAGCGCCATCAGCCAGAGGGTGAGCGGTCGCTCGACACGTTGTCTGGTCTTGCCGCAATGCTGTACGCCCAAGGCCGATATGGAGAGGCGGAAGATGTGGAACGTCAGATCCTTCGAAGCTCAGAGCGCGTCTATGGGCCCGACCACGTGGACACAGTGACGTCGATGAATAACCTGGCCCAGACGCTGTACGCACAAGGAAATCTGGCCAGGGCACACGAGCTCCAGGAGCAGGTGGTCGAGGCCATGCTGAGGCTGCTGGGTAAGGAGCACCCGGACACACTGACGTCGATGAACAACCTGGCCCAGACGCTGTACGCACAAGGAGATCTGGCCAGGGCACACGAGCTCCAGGAGCAGGCGCTCGAGGCCATGGCTCGGCTGCTGGGCAAGGAGCACCCCAATACACTGACGTCGATGAACAACCTGGCCCAGACGCTGAAAGCGCAAGGAGATCTGGGCAGGGCACGCAAGCTCCAGGAGCTGGTGCTCGAGGCCAGGGCTCGGCTACTGGGTAAGGAGCACCCCAACACACTAACGTCGATGAACAACTTGGCCCAGACGTTGTACACACAAGGAGATCTGGCCGGGGCACGCAAGCTCCAGGAACTGGTGTTTGAGGCCATGGCTCGCCTGCTGGGTAAGGAGCACCCGCACACACTGACGTCGATGCTCAACCTGGCCCAGATGTTGCAAGCGGAAGGAGATTTGGCCGGGGCCGAGCGGCTCTACCGACTGGCGCTGGAAGGCCGAAACCGCGTGCTTGGATAACTATGCACTCTATCTGCGAACCATGGATGGTAGAATTTTTCGAAGACGTCAGGTGCGCCGCCAGATGAACACACTCAGATGCTGCGGCAGTCAGAAGACCGCCGATTTCTGGCAGTTATCGGTTCCAGTGGCTGCGGGAAGTCGTCCCTAGTTGTAGCGGCCTGAGAACATAAACGGCTCGAACCAATAACATCGCTCATTTCCGGACCATATTGATTGAGAATAAGGAGGCCCTCAGGTGGTCCACCAGTCGGACTTCAACGCTTAGACCGTAATCCAAACCCGGACACTCTTTGCCTATTTCCACCGCTTCATCCAGGCTATCCACTTGTAACAGGATATAGCCCGCGACGGTTTCCTTGGACTCGGCGAAAGGACCG
>Ga0210396_10000934_pt1 | contig 33513 bp, 38 predicted proteins | sample IncBWH17OmetaG_FD_155466 | JGI IMG/M metagenome (GOLD analysis project Ga0210396, IMG submission 155466) | Forest soil microbial communities from Barre Woods Harvard Forest LTER site, Petersham, Massachusetts, United States - Inc-BW-H-17-O ...
CTCGCGATGGACTGCAGAGAGGCATTTTTTGCAGATGACTTTGCAATGCTTGAGAACCGCTTGCAGCCTTGGACTTTTGGGCGAGAGGGACCAGAGAATTCTTTTTTCAGGGCCGGTTGAGATGACCCTCAAGTCTTCCGTCGAGTTGCACTGAGAGCATGGGCCGTTCTCTTCGATCCAGCGGGTTCGCCTGCTCTTGATCCAGTTGACCTGAAAGGCGCGCTGGTATTCCTCTCGGTTGGCTTTGCTCTGCGACTTGTAGCCGGAAAAATCTACTGCATCCGGGAGCGCCCAACCGTAGTGACCGGACGCCAGCGGCGACCACCGGTAGCCCATGTCGGCCAGATATCCATTTACCCTGGCAGCACATAAAGCAATATTCTTAGAGGCCAGAATGCCGGATATCTGAATCGTGCTTAGCCTGCTGTTGGCCTCTACCGCTTCCTGAATTACGGCTCTGGTTATAAGGGTCTGTCTGTTAGGCCCACGTTTACGTCCAACAGAGCCACTTGCGGCGTCTTTACTGATGAATATCTCAGGGTCGAATGGTTGAATGTGGAATGGAGTACTGATAAGGTTTTGAGTGGCCATGACTCGCCTCGCTGGTTTGTAGTTGTGGTCATTCAGTCGCGTCGTGTAGGTGGCAACCTATGCGGCGCGTTTTTCTTGGGCTCTTTCCTTGTTCTTTTTGGCGCAGGATGTGCAGCGGGTTGATTTCTTCGGCTTTTTGTGGCCGCAGATGCTGCACAGTCCGGCCAGCTCCCGGATGACCTGCCAAGCCCTTTGGCGGGTGAGTCCGAAGGCTGCGGCAAACTCGCTGATAGTGGGTTTTGCCTGCCTGATTTTGACTGGGATGTCTGTAATTTCACTCATAGTAATTCAATAGACGTGAAAGAGTGTAGCGCAGAGGTAAAGCAACAAGCAAATTTTTCTTTGCTTTAGTTTCAGACACTTACAATCTTTTTTTGCTTGACGACTATTTTTTGTCTATGAGTTGAGTTATAAAGATGGCCTGCACATCAGTATCGCAGGTCTAACAGTCATGGAACAGAGATGGTTTTCAACCCGGCAAGCTTCCGAGTACACCGGCATTCCCATAAGTACGTTGCGTTGGTATCGTGCTGAAAATTCAGGGCCAAAATGGACAAAGCCTAAGGGCAGAGTCATGTATGATGTTGCCGAACTGGACGCATTTATGCGCTCCGGGGAACGTGTAACTTCTGTGCGCGCTAGCAAGGAAGGAACACGGCATGCCTCTGTATAAGAGAAATGGCAACTGGCATTTCCATTTCGAGATCGCAGGAAAGCGGTATCGAAAGAGCACCAAGACAAGCAACAAAAAGGAAGCTGAGAGGATAGAAGCTAGGGCGTATGCAGCGGCGGAAAAGGGGGAAAGTCTTACCCCCAAAAAGCCCCCGGTGTTGCGCGATTTATTAAAGGAATTTGAGACTTTCTTTTGGGCATCCCGCATCGCAAAACAAACGAAGCGGGACTACCGCAACGGATGCCGTCTCATCTTAAGTACCAAGCTGGCAGGAATGCGGATCGATCAAATAACGGCTGATCACGTGGAAGTCACGCACTTCCATGATTCGCCCTATTCGACTAACTGCGCCCTGCGGACTCTCCGGCGGGCTCTCCATAAGGCTGTTGAGTGGAAGAAACTGACGGATTGTCCGAAGTTCGGGACGGTGGAAGCGCCGCCCAGGAACATGATTTTCACGGCAGAGCTGGAGGACCGAGTTTTCAAGCATCCACGCTGCACACCTGTGCTGCGGGATTTCCTCTGCATGATGATCGACGGCGGCTTTAGAGATTTGGAGGCCCTGTCGATGAAGGTTCAATATGTCCAGATCGACCACGGCTATTATGCTAACCTCGAAGGGAAGACCGTCCGCGCCCGGCGCCGGGTTCCTCTGAGCAATCGCATGATAGAGATTCTGCAGCGGCGCTGCGCTGGCCGTTACAGCGGGTTTGTCTTCCGCTCGGAAAAGTCGAAGTCTGGACACGTCATCTGCCAAAACCTACAGAAGCGCTTCCGGGAGATCCGGCGGGAGTTGGGCTACCCGGAAGAACTGAAAATTTATTGTGGCCGGCATACCTACGGGAATGACGTGATGGATGCCACCGGTAACCCCTGGCTTGTAAAAGAGAGCATGGGGCATGCCGATTTTGATTCCACTGAGCCATACCTGAGAAATAAAGTTGCGATTGCGAAGTCCGCTATTGACCAGCGGAACCTCGCAAATCAGCAATTGCTTTCAAAGGCGGTCCAGTGAACAGCCACGAAAACAGCCACGCGGCTAACTGGTGACAATTTTAGGATGAAGGTAAGCTGAGCATAATCAATTGTTTCTGCCCATCTCACAGAGTGGCGTCACTGCTGATTAGAAATCAGATGAGCCTTACAAAACTAAACGTTACCACAACACTGAAAACATTGATTTTATATCTTATGCGCGCACAGAATTACAGGACTAGAAAAAGCTAGAAACGTTGGTAATATACGGAAGCGGACAGCCACACGAACAACCACACCCCCTTTTGCTCTTGTGGTCTGATGCTTCATTTGCAGTGCAGCAGTAACTATTAATTTACCGCGCAAAATCTACAAGCTTTTGCATAGTTTGGGTAATCATCACGCTATAGGTTGCGGCCCTGTTTTTATGCGGGTAAACCCAACATCTTGCGATTGACAATCGGTAAATGGAAAGCGAAGAATTAACTAGCATGAGAGCGCGAAAATCAGGTATTCTCCGGACATCAACGGAGGGCTTCACCCATGAAAAAGCTTGCAACAATCGCTCTGCTTCTCGTTCTTACCGGTGTCGCTGTAAATGCGGTGCCACATCAATCAACCTCATCCACGCCGGTTCTGTACGCCTGCGGACCTACGCCGCCGCCTATCTGCTTCCCTGGCGAAAACTGTCCCAAATAGCAACAGCCTTTTCCGGGGGTGAATGTGTATAAGTACCTTTCATCTCCGGACTATTCAATCTGGCTCATTGGCGCTCTGCTGGAAATTGGCATTGTCTATTGCATGGTTGCTACCGGTGCCGTCGCCAAAGCCAAACTAGCCTTCACCTTTGCAGTCCTGAGCGTGGCACGTGAGCTCGCCTGCTTCCTTGTTGGGATATTCCTTCCGCCGTCTTCCTACGCTTATACCTATTGGTCATTCGAGCTTCTAGGTTACGTACTCCTGATCGCTCTCGGTGTCCAATACGTTTATTCCGCCGTGGGCAAATACTTCTCTCTGTCGGCCTTTTTTGTAGCACTAACAGCGGTTCTGCTGGCAACTCATCCATTCGTCTTTTCCGGGGCCGGATGGAAAACACTGTTTCTGGTGAACCTGAGTCATATCGCGGCTTTCATGCGTTGCGCCTTGTTTCTGGTCGCTGCCATTGGTGGGCGGCGCTGGGCATGGCCTCACCGTGGAATTGTTGCCTCTTTTGGAATGGCCGCGGCGTGTGATCTGGTTTTCAATGCGATCCGTGAGCAGTCGCTTTGGATGCACTGGAACGTGCTGAGTCGCACCTATCCTGCAACGTCACTGATTTATCTATCCGTCTGGCTTGTGACCATCGCGCGGCCAGAGGCTAGCTGTGAAAACGATGAGGCTTTAATACCGAATATCAAAGAGCAAGCTGCAGTAGCTCTCCCGGAGTAATAGGAATGCCCCACTTCGCCATCGATACAATCATCAGCGTGACTCTAGCTGTTGTCGTCATCCTTGTGGCCTTAGCAATTCTTCAATGCCGGCCGATTTCAGACCGCGAATTGATGTTGAAATTACGGAAGGTCAATCTCAAGAAAGCCCGCTTTAAGGATCTGCTCGACATGATCTTTAATGCATGGTTGCTGCGCCGCTACACGCGCAACTTCCCGGATGCTGATACCGAACTCCGCAAGACTCTGAACGATCTAAGGGCCGAATCCACGCGCGTTATTACCCTGGCCGGGAAACGTGCGATCAGGCAACGTGCAGACTGTGTCGTGACTGCTTACAGAAACATGGTCGCGACGGCCACCTATCTGAATATCGAAGTGGCTCCCGATATCGTCCGGCAGTTTGAAGACCGCGCACTGAGAATGATGTAAAATTTCCGGTAATCCAGCAGGTCAAGCAATAAGTGTGCCCGATCTAAACATTTGAAAATTTTAAGGAATGATATGGCAAAACAGCCGGAAATAATCCCCGATCTGGATAAGAAGATCGACCGCATGGTTTTGAAGCGTGTAGTCGATGTCTTTCGTGGCATCGCCAATAATCTGGAGCGCGAGCTTAAGGCGCTTGAGGGTGGGTTACCTTACCGGGGAATGAGGGCATCCAAGGCAATAGAAATGATTCTGCGTAAAGCAAAAGATGTTGATCCTAATTCGAGCATGACATCTTTTGAGTTACGAGAATTGCTGGTGGAAGGCGGGAGCGCAATAGGAGAGACGGACGATCCGCAAGGCAATACAAACCGCGCTATAAAACAGGGCGCGAATGAAGGCTACCTGATTATTTTGGAAGACGGAACGGTTACAGTCCCAGAACAGAAGGCCGTAGGGGAAGGGCAAAAATGACAGAACCAAAGAAGCGCAGAACTCCGTCCGAGTTTCCTTCCGCCGGGGCGCGCATGCTGGCCGCTCTGGTGAGCTACGTACGCGGTGCTTCCGGAGTTGATAGCACCCTGAAGATGTTAAAGGGCCGCGAAGTCGCTCCCGAATGGGACGATCTGGCCACTAAGCTCCTGGCCGACCTGATGCACTCCCTTGATGAACCGAAAAAACCAAAGGAAAAGAAGAAAATCACAATTCCAGAAGAGGCCCTGAAAAAGCCGCCTCTCATCCAGTGATCAGCGCTTTTGGTTCCTCAGATAATCGTCCAGGCTCTCAATCTTGTCGTATAGCCGGTTGAACTGCTTTTCCACGCTGTCCTTGTCTGCCTTCTTCTCGATCTGGGTCGAGTTCGACTTTCCGAGTTCGAGAGCATTGTCGGCTTTCGCGGATATCGCGAAAATCCAGAACAGCGCAGTGAGCAGAGCGGCGATTACTGGCACGAGTTTTGTAGCGGTGGACAACATCTCAGATTTTCTCTGTGGTGTCATGGCGTGGATTCCCTTGTGGTGAAGTGGCAAAACAAAACCCGCCGGGTAAAGGCGGGTGGTTGAAATCGGGTTGTGTTTATTTTTAGATCGGCTTGCCTTTTGGTTCTTCCTTTTCGGCCTTCTCGATTTTCAGAGCGCGTTGCACTTGCGGGAGCTGGAAATATTTAACCCGTTCGTCGTACATCCGCTGAGCGGTTTCAGGATCGCGGATCATCTCCGCTACCGTCATGCCGGGTTTTTTCTCGTCGCTCACTGGCTTCCAATCTGGGATATAAGATGCTGCCTTATACCCTCATAGGCCTTGGCCTTCACCTGCTCAGGCTTATTGTACCCTGCAGCCAGGTCTTTTGCGGCATTTTCCAGAATGTCATCCACTGGACCGCGTACGGCGCTCAGCTTGTTATAGGCTTCCATGGCGCGGGTCGCCTGCTCAGCGATTTTGGCATTTTCATCTACCTTGATCGACTGGCCTTCTACTTTCGCGAGCTGGGCTGCTTTGCCCTTGGTCGCTACAGCGCCAAACGTACGGCGCTCCTTGGCAATCTGCTGCTTAATGTAGGAAGAAATATCGGCTTTGTCTAGCGCCAGAGAGTGGATTTCCTGATTCGCGCCGAACAAACCACCTTGCTCCACAGTCTTATTGCCGCTATTTTTAACGAACCGGGAAAGCTCGGCTACGGTGTCATTGTTGACTCTGCGGCCTTTGGCTTCCTGCTTATCGATCAGCTTAAGAATAGCTTCCTGCTGGGCTGGATCGTCCGTCGCTGCGCCGATGGCCACCCCGCGTGACTCGCTGATGTCTCCGGACTCGATCTTATTAAGAATCGAGTCATCCAATCGCGCCAGCGCGATGCCGTCCTGCACCTTGGCTTGTCCCAAAGGAAGATCGCGCGCCTGGGCGTCGGCTACCGATTTGATGTTTGCCTGTTTGAAGAATCGGGCCGCGTCGACGCCGGTTCCATGGCCTTCGGAAATATTTACCTCTGCGCCGATCGCGCGGGCCTCTTCCGCGCTGCCTGCCTTGATTTTCATGATGGGGACGGCAGGTTCTCCAGTGCGCCGCGCCAACTCAAAACGGTGATGGCCATTGACCACATACGTTTTCTTGTCGGCTGGGTCTTCCCATGTGAGCAGGACACCGGCCTTGTTGGGGTCATATTTCTTGCTGTCTTTGAGCGCGTTGGTTACGCCTGATTCATCAACTCCGCTCTTGTATTGGAAACGGCTGGGGTCGGTGCGCAGTTCTTTTGTATCCACCATGGCCAGCTCTCCCGGATTGACGCGAGAGACGGCTGTAGTCTTGATCTCCGGCGGGCGCGGTGGCTTCGGGGTAGGCGCGGGCAGATTCTCTGCTGTCGCTTGGTCCGGCTGCATCCATGGCGAACCGCTGGCCCTCGTAATCTCGTAATCTATGCCCTGCTGAATCTTCTCTCGCTCTGCTGGATCGGCAGTCCGCACCAATTCATTCCGCAATTCGCTGATGCGAGCTGCAGTGTGTGACGTGGGATCAAGCTTCGCCACCAAGGGCCTGTCGTCTCCACCTTCCTGCACCTGTCGAATGGTTGGGGCGGCTGTCTGCTCTGGAGTTTTCGGCTGTGCCGGCGGGGCGTCCATTTCCACTTGCGGACGTCGCATCGGAACCACGGACGGATTGTCTCCGGCGCGCAGTTGTAGTTTCCCTTGCGGCGGCGTTGGGGCCTCTGGCTCAGCCGCGCTGGTCAAGAATTGGACACGGCCTGTTTCAGGATCAACACGGCGAGCCGCGCGAAATACTCCCCCATTATCGGCGGTTGCGGTCAGCGGAGATTCACCCAAAGGAACCGGCCTTGCTGGTGGCGTAGTTCCTTGGGGCAGTAGCAGTCCCATGCGTTGCGCTCTGGTGGTAGCCGCTATTGGTGGCGGAACCGCCGTTACGGGGCTTGCGCCTGGCTGTGGCGTAATGATCGGGGCTTTATTGAGCGCTCCGCGAATCATCGGCGCGACTTTTGCAGGCGGTGGAAGGATTTCAGGCGTATCAAGCTTATTCCCAAAATTCACCGCGCGAGCTGCACCGGTTCTAAATGGTGTACTGTTGACGACTTTTCCAGCCATCTTGAAGGGTGAATTCCAGACATCCATTCCGTCAAAAAATCCCTTGTTTTCGTGCTGAGCAAGCCTCCTGAGTATTCCAGTCCGAGCGCTGATCAAGTTCGACGCGCGGTCATTAAGTGGCGCCGCTTCTGGGACTTCATTATTGACGGCATCTTTTATGCCGCTATAGATACTCTGCATGGCGGCTGCTGCGCTGGCTTCTACCGGATCGGTGGATTTGAATGCTCCCAGATCAGAGGCTACCTTGCCGATTTCTTTCTTGAGATTGTTCATCTCGAACGGCGTTCCCTTTGTTGGTCCATACTCCGTATGCAGAGCCTCGCGGAGATTTTCAAGGCGCGTGATCATGGCCTGATTGCCGGTTTTTCGCGCCGCGGTGACTGCCTCATCAATCCCGCTGTCGATGATGGGCGCGGTGTCAATAACAGCATTGGCGTTGGGGTGGTTCTGCAGGACTGAATCGGTTGCTTTCGACACCTGGGCAATTCTGGCTTCTGTCTTTTCCGCCAATCCCTTAGTGGTTCCAGCGACGATGCCCTCATCTGCAATGCCGCTGGCCGGCTGGCGCTCAAACTGCATATCGGTGAGAGTTTTTCCCAGAGGCTTACGGATAAGAGGCTTAACGATGGACTGAGCTACTTTAGACCTGGCATCGTTAAAAGAGTCAACCGCGTTGGAAGCTGTGTTTACAACTGCCCTGCTCATTCCAGGAACGCGCGGGACGACGTATTTAAGTCCTGATTCAATCGCCTTAGGAGCAAGCAAATTAACGGCGAGTCCTCCTGCGCCTTCCAGTGGATCCTTGCCGATTTCTTCCCCTGTTTGTCCGGCGAATGGGCCGATTCCGGGAATTGATCCTGCAGCCCTGTGGCCCAAGCTCTCTATGCCGGTGGTCTGGTCAGCCTTTTTCTGCTCTGCGAGCATTGGATTGCCGATGAGTCGATTAATTCCAAGGCTGAGCCCTCCGCCATGTTGCACCGCTGCAACTTCATCTGGAGTTTCCGCTGGATCGGTGACGGCGTGATAGACCTGGCCGGGAAGAGCCAGCAGGCCTTTAGCTTTAGCGATAGCGCCTTTTCCGATTCGCGCTACACCTTCATAAGGTGTGCCTACGGTGGGATCGGGTTGCTGATTCGACGGTCCAAGCTTGTAACCGTTCTTCAGGGCCTCCGCTACCTGATCATTGGGCAGCAGGCCATCTTGCCCGTTGGGGTCAGTGACGTGTACCCCGGCCTTGCCGCCCTGCTGAAGCACTTTCTGGTAGTGCTCTGGAGATACGCCGATGGAGTATTGCTGGCTCTTTACCGCGTCGGCCAGTTGCTCCACAGGAATGCTTCCGGGCGTACCTGTGCTGTCAGTCACGAAGACACTATTACCATCAGCGGAGAATGCCGGAATTAGATTAGGGCTGCTCATTTATTGTGAGAGTGGAACAAATTTGAATTGCGGTTTCACTGGATGCGGCGGGTTATTGTTATTGTCGCCTTCGGTGCTCCGGCGGGCGTTTTTGTCCACCTTGGGAACGCCTTTCATCTCGCGGTCAATATCAGCGATTGCCGCATCGATTTGCTTGTTCGCATATTTAGAATCGGGCGTGGCTGCTCCGGGCAAGGTCTTTACAATCGCCCTGATTCTCGCGTCCGAGTTTCCACTGGCCTGCAATAGGCTGCGCAATCCCTGAATCTGTTCACGCGCATTCAGGACAGAGATAACATAGTCTCTTTCGTCATCGTTAAGTTTTTCTGCGGCTGGGCTCTGCGAAAATTCAAGGGCGGTGCTGGTAGGGTCGGCGAGTACAGCAGAAATGATTCCTCTGTGAATTATGCCTCCATCCAAAACTTTAGTGTGGTCTTTGACGTTCTCCATTGACTGACGGATGTTTTCAGCGTTCGCTTCCTTGGCCATAGACGGCAAGCCGCCCTGAGTGGCGAGAACCCATGTTCCTCCATCTTTTTTATTGGCCTGGGCGAGTTCGCCGCGTGTCATTACCTGAAGCGTTCTAGTTTTCGTGTTGATCACGTTGTAGGGAGTATCTTCAAAGCCCTGATTTCTGGTCGCTGCTCCAGCGGCCGCTTCCTGCATCTTGATCTGCTGAACAGATTTTCCCCATGCCGCATTTGCCTTTTTGTATTCCGCGTCTTTCTCTCCCTGCGGATACTGCGCCGGGACAGGTGGCCGTCCGACCTGGGCCACGGCTTCAGCAGACACGCCCTGCAACTTCTCTTCCTGCTGGCGCGCTGTAAGGTCTTCGCGCTCATCGTCTGAAATGGTTCCATTGGTAAGCTTGGTTTCGAGCGCTCTACGTTGCGTCTTGTCCTGCTGAGCTGTATCTGGTTTATTGTCGGCGATGTCCTGCTGCTCTTTCAGGCGCTGATTGTGGGCTGCTACCGCGCTATCTCCGAGCGTCTTTAATTCGGGTGGCATGTTCGGCGCGCCAATCGCGTATTCATTGCCTTGGCCATCAGTGATGCTTACCGGAATGCCCTGATCGAAATTGACCTTTGGAGGCCGTGGCAGTGGATGTCTCAGAGAATTTGCTTTCGCTTCTTCCTGATCTGTGAGCGCTGCCTGTTGGCGCAATTTCGAGCCCATCATGCGGGTATTGTTATCGCTGGCAGTCCGCAGTTTCTGATTGAGCATGCTTCCCGGAACCATCGCCATCACGCCAGGCGCTAAAGTGCTTGCGCCGATGTCCAAACCTTTGAGCAGACCTCCCCAAAAGTGATGCTTCTGCGAGATTTTATTTTCCGCGTCGGAAAACAGATTAGGCCGCTGCATGGGTTTTACCCCGTTGCTGGTCGGCGCCATCAATGAAGACTCTAAATCGTCCGATGCCGGCCGCTTCATCGGAATGATGCTGCTGTCACCGGTAGGCGCTGTCAGTGAAGACTCGAGACTGTCTCCATCTTCGCTGGGCGCAGCCGTGGATGGGCGCATTGGTTTTGGCGGCGGGTTATCGACTGGCGTTCCTGCATCAGCCAGAGGAATTTGCTTTAGCCGCGGTTGAATGGGAAGTACAGAGGCAGGGGTAGCGTCTGCCTGCTGGTCATCATCCTGCGGTCTGGCAAGGCTCAAGAGTTGCTGCTGGACCGCGAGCTGCGCTGGATGAAGTCCAAGCTGCTCTAAGAGGTCTTCCTGTTTCTCTTGTGTGCTATCGTCCTGTGGATCGTCTGCCATGGTTTTTATCCAATGCTTTCTTATGCAAAGAATCCGGCATCAGCGGCACCACTGAGTAACGTACCTGCACCCTGTGCGCCCTGGCTGAACGTGCTTATCAGTTTCATGAAGTTCTGCAGCCAACCGCTCTGGCCAGCATTGATTTCTGTATTCACGTCCTGATCGCCCAGGCCCATTGATGCCAGTAGTTCATTTTGGCTCTGGCCTTCCAGTCCTGCCATACCTGCAAGTCCGGCTTGCTGCTGGGTCTGTTTCAGCTTCGCGTTTTCGCCTTGTATGTTGACGGCATTTTCTGAGTTCTGCCGCATGCCTTCCCGCGCTGCTTCATCGCCAGCAGCTTGGAAGCTTCCGGAGTTATGGGTACGAGCAGCTTCTAAATCGCCCGCGCCCACTGCGCCCGATACAGCGCCTCCAGTGGATTGCTGTGAGGCAGTGTTCATAGCGGCCAGATCGTTAGCCCCAAAGCCCTGCGGGTTCGTAGCTTCGCCCTCGTAAAGCGGGAATAGCGTATTGAACAGCGTGTTGGTGTTATTTTCCGCTGTGTTGGCTACGCCCTGCGATTGATTAAAGAGCTGATTGGCTTGATTGTTTGGGCCTCTGGCCATGGCTTAGACCTTTCTCCAAAAGTCGGTCCACTCTGGTTTCTTCCACCCTAATAACCGCATCATCCGGCGACCGAAAGATTTAACGAGCTGGGGAGGACACCAAAAATGACCATCCTCGATTCCCTTTTCCTTCAACTCCTGACGCATCGCCTCGTGCAATTGCTTCAATGCCGCAAACCTGACAGCGGGCGTGTCCCACGTGTGATCTACGAAGCCATAGAGTTCCACAGTGATCCGCGCCGCCACTCCCATGCGAGCAGTGTTGTTTTCGTCTGTAACTACCTTTTTGGCGATTATGTTGTTACTGTCAAGCTCCGGTAGTTCATAGTCGAAACCCTGAGCCTCAAAAATCTTGCGTATCTGCTCGATGTCCCCATTTTCCAAGCGCCTGATGTTCACTTATGCGCCTTTGTTCTGCGGCCTGTTCGGTACGAATCCGAATCCCGCGCCAGTTCGCGGGTTGACGTTGGTTTCAGTTCCGCTGCCCGCGCCTGGGTTGCCGGCAGTGGCAAGAAATCCACCTCCTGCATCAACCGGGCCGCTGGCAAATACCGGGGATGATGGTGAGCTTGTCGAATACGCGCTATAGCCGCGAAGGAAAACGTTTCCTGAACCTACCGGGATGCGCGCATTCTTTGAAGGCCCCATGGGGAAGGTCTTCGTTGTGGCGGGCAAGAAATTCTGATCGGTCGAATATTCACAGAAATATTCAATCCCGCGCGTTACTGGATTGTTGTCAACGATAGCGACATCCACAAAGCCGCTGCCGATCGCCACCGGCGTAATAGAGCTGATCTGCGGTGGCGCTGGTACTGGAGCATTCGGGTTGCCGTTAACCTGCTGTGAGAGGTTCGCAATAGCCTGCTGCATGTCCGCAAAGGCTTCGTAAAACTGTGCTGGCGTGGCCTGCCCGCTCCTAATCGCGGGTAAATTCCTGACGTTTGGGATTGGCGGTGTTGGCATTATCTTGGTCCTGCGACTGGCTGATAAGACTCTTCTTTCATCGTGATACAAAGGCGCTGAATGCTAAATTTCACATCTGTCTGCCCGGCGAGCGGAGTCACGGCGAACCTGAAGGCGCAACGTTCACCGCTGAATTGCAGGGTGCGCTCGATGTCGAATGTCAAAGTGCTTGTTAGCTGCTGGCCTCTCAGCCCGCGCAGCGGATTGGTCAATTCGTTCATGAGTGGCGTAATTTGCAGAATTCCCGCGCCTGTCACGCGGGCAGTCAGATAGGAATACGAGTGCCGGTGCGATCCCATCTGATACTGCTGTTCCATTTCCGGCGTGATGAAAAAGTAAGTTGTGTAGTACGGGAAAATCTGGCCGAAATCGTCATCAGTCAGCTTGGCTGGATCAAAGAAATAGGAATTGCCGAATCCGGGCGCAGCACTGGGAGCCTGCCCGTTGCCATCGCCAACACAAAATTCCTTCACGTTGCCTGGGCGAACCAATAGAGCGCCGCAGTTGAGAGTGAGATTCCAGCGCGTCCACTTTCTTACCAGATCGGAAGCGATCATTTTTCCGGAGTAAGAAATATGAATCGGGCCGCTGGTGGAAATCTGGCCTTCGCCGTCCAGCTCGCGATAGTCGAGCACCAAAAGCAGATTGGGGCGCGCGGCAGTACCTTGCGGAGTTCCGATGTACGTTCTACGGTTTACCGCGTCGTTCACTACCCATGACGTGTTCTGAGTAGCCTTATTGATGCTGTCAAACCAAGTTTGGTACTCCTGCGAGATTTTCCGCGTCACGCCGCCATCGAAAATGTAGAGCCCAAGTCCGGAAGCTCCAGCAGAAGCGGTCATAAACCAGTTTTCGCCCTCGGTGGGCGGCCCCATTGAATTGACGCTCATCGCTCCAACGGCTTCAATCTGATCAACCTGCCAGCCGCCTCCCGGTCCACCTGGCTCTGTAAGTCCGTTATCGCGCGTCTGGTGCATGTTCTCGGTGGTCTGGAAATACATCGTTCCGCGCAAAGAGTTAACGGCCAGAATCGGGTTGGTGTCCTCAGTGGATCCGAGATTTCCGGTTACGCCGTCGAATGATTCAAAGTCGTTCACATAGGACATCGTGAACTCTGTTTCGCGGTAGGGCTGGGCCGTGAATACAATCATCATCTCGTCAAGGGTGATGGTCGCTCCGAGATTCAAGCCCGTTTGCTGGATGGTCAGCAGAAGGTCTGCGGGAATTACGGCCGGCGTCTTGAGCGAGAAATCCCCTTTAACGAATCCTCCAGTTGTGGGGCATGTGTTGATTGGGATTTGTGCTGTTGAGCTGAATCCAAGGCTCGCGCTGGATAATATTGCTTGCACGTTGCCGGTCAGTCCTGCGGCTGAAGCTGTGGCCTTAAACCAGAAAGTATATTGCGTGTTCGGCGATAGGATTGTCTGATTGAAGCTGTCCTGATAGGCCGATTGCTGGATTTGCCCTAGCGGAGCGCCCGTTCCGTTTCCTGAAATCTGCCACGCCTTTCCAGGCGTCACATTGATCAGCGTTCCTCCACCGGTGAGAGTCTGCCAGCCGCAAGGATTATTCGGAGCGCCAGAAAGAATGCCGCCCTCGAATCCCATATTGAGCAGCCTCTGTACGGTGTTGAACTCTCTCCAAGCCCAGAGCCGCGAAGCGTAGAAGAAAAATCCCAGACAAGGTGTAAGCGTATGGAGCGCAAAAAGGTCGTTTCCTGTGATGTCAATGGCGTCTGCAGCAAAAAGAGTGTTATCGGCGAAGTCCATCACGACTGAGGTTGTGGAATTGTCTGGAATGATCGTCGCGATAGCGCCTGATGTAACGTTGGTCGGAATCCAGAAGAAATTTCCACCAAAAGCGCCAGTAAAGAACAGGATTCGCGCCATGACGTTATCCGGGCCGATGGACATATTTGAAATCTGTACCTGCTTGCCTCCGGCGCTGATCCACGATGAGATAGGGCAAGGCTTGCTGATATGCCCGCTGCGGAATAAGAACGACATGCAGACCTGATGAGGCCCTGCAGATATCAAGCCACCAACCTGCACGTTGCCGCCTGCCTGAGCTGCTGCCACTCCAACATTTACGGCCATGGTGAAAACCGTGGGCGAAACGATGGAAGCAATATTCCAGCTCGCTTGGTTTTCAACGGTTCCTCCGACTGCATCTGTGGATACCTGGCCATTGTTGTAATTGTTGTTGGCGTTGCCGGAGATAGTGACCGAATCAGGCACAAGCTGCAGGCCGTGAGCCGCGCCACAGGTGACGGTGACAAGATTTGAAATCACGGTCCCGCCGGTTGCCGAAGTTAGTCCTGATGTCTGGGCCGCTACGGTGAAACTTGTAGGCGTTGGGACTGTTTCAATGAAGTAGGAACCATTGAACCCGTTGCCTGCAGCCACAGCGATATGTACCGGCTGGCCTTGAACAAACCCATGCGGCGCTGTGGTGATACAGGTGTTTACCAGACCATTTTGAGAAATCAGCGCAATGGTGAGGGCCGCTGAGCCTGTGATGTTGGTAATAGCTACCGATTTATTCAGGTCGGCTGCGGTAACCGGGAATGCCGGGCCATCCTGCGACACGCGATCAAGGAATCCATTATTGAGTTGCAGGGGAACGTCTATCCCATGCTCTCCATCGTGGAATGCAATGAACTCTGCGCCGTCGGCGGTGCAGGAAAATCCATTTACTCCCGGCGCCACGTTTCCAATCTTTGTCCTGATGCCCGGCGCATTGAAAACGTCTTCCTGATAAAGACTGCCGTCAGAGTAAAGCGATAGAGTGAGCGGGTTTCCGTTGGGCAGAATGAAAGTCTTCGAGTAGACCGTGGTCAGATTTCCGCCGAGCACGTCCGAATACAGCTTATGCGTACCCCCGCGAGAGTCAGCCGATCCGGGCAGGAAAATAATGTCCTGATTATCGGGACTGACTCCCTCGGGTATATCTACGGGGCGCAGTTCGGAATTTGTACCGCTGAAAAGACTCAGCGGAACATCGGTTCTTTTTGGCATTTAGATCAGACGCGGAAAGATTGCTTCGCCTTGGAGCTTGCTGCCAGTGATCGAGCCCGGATATGCAATGCCGGTAAGCTCGGTATTGAATGCAGTGGTGAATTTCACCTTGCTGTTTGTCTGAGTGGTTCCCAGCACCGGGAAAACTCCGTTGGCAAGGTTTCCGCCGGCGTCCCACACGTCCAGGCTGACTGGACCAAGGCTTGATTCAATGACCTCTGCGATTCCGGTAAACAATGGGTCTTTAACCGCTTTGGTGAAGTCGAGAGTATCACCGCCGGGCGAATAGTTCCCGGAAGGGATAACGTTGAAGGCCACGCGAAGCTGCTGGCCATCGGCTTTAATGTTGGTGATTGATACCTGCAATGGCATTGTTTTTACCTCGTAGATTTAAATTAACGGCGTCCTCTGGAGCTACGGCGCGAGTACGGAATGCGCCGGAAGTTCTCGCGCTGCAATTTGCGCTGAGTCTGAATGCACATCTGCTCGATGTACTTATTTGCCCTGGCATCCAGCTTGTCCGCGGCTTCGCCGTCCACGCTGGCAGAGAAAAGAGCGGCCGCTTTATAGCCGACTGCGTTTTCACAATTCAGAATGAGAAGCTGCTGAGCGCCGCCACCCGCTAGCGTCAGCTTGGGCAAATAGGGGATGTAACGAAACTTGATGTCGAGCGAAAGCAACGCTCCGACCATATAAACCGCATCACTGCGCCAGTCCCATTCTGGCGAGTAGCTTGTTTTTACGCGGGACGGTAGCCCCTCTTTGGAGGCATGCATTTCCCTGAATGACATCATCGCTCCAGACTGACGTTGCCAGAGCAGCAAAGGCAATCTCAGGTCTGCTGGAAGCGTGAAGCCGGGTTGATTCTGAACTCCATCAAAATAGCCGGTGAATCCAAGCGATACTTCCGCGCCGGGGTCAACGGTCGCAACGGGTGGAATGCCGGTTACTGTGGCCTGCTTCGCAAACGTTTCCACGCCGTTATTTGTGAGTTCGGTCTGTACCTCGTCATAAGCGGACTGGATGATTACCAGTGTGCCTGGCCTGTCATCCGTGAAAACGTCACCGACAATATTTCCGGTGACAGGATCTACTCCCGCATCGGCCATTGCTGTACGTGCGACGTTCAGGACTGTTTCTACAGTCGGATATGGGCTGGTAGCTACAAAAGGCATGGGATTTTAAGGTTTGCTTGACGTGAGTAGTACAATATTTGGCGCTATGAAGAAATTACTTATTGCCGCTATTTTCCTTGTATCTGTCTTCTCTTTTGGAAAAGCTAAGACCGAAAATCTGGAATGGAAAACCGGAACACTCCTGAATCAAAACTCTGATAGCGACTGCCGCGTAAGAGACGGCAATAGCATTTGTCACACAATCACTTTCTACGAAATTGACACTGGCGAGATGATTTACACCTTCAAGCGCTCAGCGCCGCGCCGCGCAAAGAGCTTGGACATCACAGTGAATGCCCCCATCAAATATGCGTTCTCCGGCGAAAAGAGTTTCATCCAGGATGAGCATGGCCAATCGCATGAAGTTTCTCTTTCCCAGAAAGCCTTGAAATCACCGACTCATTGATAGGCTTTTTCAATCCCGGCCAAGACGTCTGGCTGAAAACCTTAAGCATGTCGGATGAACTACCGGGAACGGTGAAGAAGATAGTGGCACTCATGCAATCAACTTCTATTGTGCCGGGTGCGCTCACGGCTTTTTCGGTGACATTCCCAATAAAATTGCCTCCATTCACATTGGCCACGGTCCATGTAGTCCCCCAAAGATCGGCAGGGCCACCGAAGGTAAAATTGGTTGAAGTTGGCGTCATGTTCCCAACTCCAGTCCCCTTGTTTACGCCTACCAAGGTTCCCGAAGGGGCTTCTATCCTGACAGTATTCCAGGCACCTGCATTCGTGGTGGTGGGCGTCAATGCTGTTACGTTGAGCTGAACTCCCACGATAGTTGCGTTGGTAGGTATGCTGAAAATAATTTGACCGCGCAGGTCATCTGTCGTAGCCGTACCGGGAAGTATGGTTGCTAATACGCCATCGCAAGCGGTGATATTTAATGGGTTGGTCCATGCAACTGTGCCGCCTCCAGCAGTATTGCTAGTACCTGTAGCGGTGTTTGCTAAAACCGGCCCTTGACTGCCAGCAAACGCTAATACAGTCAAGAACAGAAGAGAAAATGACTTAAGAAATCTTTTCATTTTAATGGCCCTGATCCACGGCAACGACATCCCATTTAGTGTCCAAAGCATTCCAGATACAGCCGATATAGTCCGTCTTGGTTGCTGTTGTGGCTGTTGGAGCTACTATGCTTGTGGAGAAACGATAGGTGGCGTTGAAGCTGTAGGTTTGAGCGTTAGTTGTTTTGAGACGGATAATCAACTTCTGGCCATCGGTGGGCGTTCCTGTTGGAGCGGCGATAGTTATTGTCCCTGCGACTCCAGTCATATTCATCACCGTCTCGTCTGAATTGTCGCTGTCTGGGGTGAAAGTCGTGGAGGTGGAAAGGGTGACAATGCGCGGATCGTTGCGTTTGTTCTGGAGGCGCTCTGTGCCGCTATCTGTGCCGGTGGTGGAGGGACTAGACAGGGCGCATCCTGTGGTTAAGCAGACGCTTCCACTTCCCGATGTTCCATTTGAAAGATCGGACGCGGCCAGAGATGAATCAACAAAGTTGGTTCCATTGCCACGCAAAACATGACCAGAGCCAGCGCCGCCATTCACACGGTAGCCGGTTGCGATGTTAAAGACTCCACCATCAGTCAGAAATGCTTCAATCGTGTCCACTGACCCGGTACGTTTCGCCCATTCGCACTGCCACCCGCTTCCGTCGCCACAATAAGTTCTGTTTGCATGAGGGGTTCCCAAGCCGCCTACGACTCTAAAATCTCCAGTTCCAGCCGTTGCTCCAAGTCCTGTGCTCGCTGTAACACTGAGAGAATCGCTCACGGATAGAGTGTTGCCGTCGTCGGTTACGTCCGCGTTGCCAGTAACTCCAGTCGCGCCGTTTGTGTATTTAACAAGCGCATTGGTAGTGCCTGTCCCTGTGTTGATGGTTCCAGCGGGGATATTCGATCCGGTGACGGTTCCAGTAGCGGAAATGTTGCCGCCGGCTGAAATATTGCCGGTTGTCGTTACGCTCGCGAAGTTGGCCACGCTTCCAGGTACTAGAGGCGCGGCGAACGGGTAGCATGTCGTACTGGTGATTTGCGGAGAGGTCGCGGTGTAGCAGTAATTTCCAGCCGGGACAAAGAACTGAAAATATCCATAACCGTCCGTGGTCAGCGTCGTGATTGGATGGGTAAGCGCCGCATCTGAATAGATCGTGATGGTAGGCGAGCATGGTGCACCTGTTGCACCCGCATTGCAGGCGGTAATCAGGGCTCCGGCAATCGGCTGGCCTTGACCATTGGCCACGCTGCCCGAGAACGGCGAACCCTGAGAAAAGGCCGTACCCATAGAGAGTACGGCCATAGTGATCAGGAGGAGAATTTTACGCATGGTTTTACTTCTTTGCTAAGACGCGCTGTCTCTGGGCCTCAAGCTTCGCGGCCTTCTCTTCGTTGATGATGGTTCCGCAGGGGTTCTTGCCTCCGGTGTGCGCCGCGGCTTCTGCCCAAACTCTCTCACCGCAGCCGGGGCATTCAATCGTGCGCTTGGATTCGTTGCACCATTCGGCGTCACGTCCAAGGAAGTCATTGGCCCAGCGGTGATATTCGGTGATATCAACGGCGTGGTTCGGTCCCTGCATGTGGTACGCCTGTCCCTGTTTCCAGAGCTCTTCTGCTTTCTTGGTGAGCTTGGCATGGGCCTCTTCCAGTTCTTCTTTGGTGGGTACGTCGCCCTCAGCAAGGAAGCATCCCCATAGGGTCAAGTCCTGATTCGCGTTTTTGAATGGGCCGATTCCGAGCACATCCGCCGCGACCAAACGTCCGTCCCACTGAGTGAAGGAAATCTTCCGGATATCCACGGCGTTTCCTTCGTTGACGATCTTCGCCACTTTGCAGGGGCGGGAATACGACATCTCGCCTGGCTTGGCCGGGCGTCTCTCGTAATCGCCACTGGCGGCAACGTCTTGAGCGTTTTCGCCCTTGGCCGGTTTGCGTGGTTCCCACACAAAACCCTCTTCAGCCTGCGGGATCAGATACGTACCGAGCGTCCCAAGTTCCTGCACCCAATGCGGGTGGAAAGTGTTGATGTTGAAAATCTTGAAGTACCCCATTTTCTTGATCGATTCGGCGATAGGGGGGACATTGAAACTCTTGTTTGCCTGAAGCTGCCCTTCGATGAGGGCCTGAGCATCTTGAATGACCTGCATGAAAATTCTCCTTAATTGACTTGCCGGAAATCTTTGGCAGCGTTGGGCATGCCTTTTTTCGCTATATCTTTCGCGGTCACCTTGAAATCGTCAGGCGCGGAACGATATGGTGATCCGCTGAGGCCGCGAATCGGGAATGCCGGCATAGCGTCCCTGATCATCTCCTCAAGCTTGTCGTCCTTGGCCTTTTCTCTCGCGTCGAGAGCGTCACGGTGGGCAAGCTTGATGTCGTTCTGACTGTATTTCTGCTTGCCGTAATTGATCATCTGAATGCGTTTTTCCACCAATGAATATGGCGGGTAGAAAGAAAATGTATATGCAGCTTCAAAAACTCCGCGTGAGGGATATGGGCCTAATTCGAGTAACCCGGTTTCTGCATCGCGCATAACCATGTTCCAGAGTTCCTCGGTGCATTTGGCATATTCTTCAGCAGATAGCCACTTTTCCAGCACCCAGCCGTTCTCACCGCCGTACCTTGGAATCCAGCGGTACTCGTCCACGGTGCGCACGATCTTTCCCTGTTCGCGATCCTGCCAGCGTCCGCCAACCTGCCACATGCGGGACGGCGCCCAAACTACGCGCCAGATATTCTCCCCGTAGGGGTTCTGCCCGAAGGCTTTGAGCGATCCGCCGGTCCACAGAACAGGATTAACGTCGTTTCCTTTCACTGAAACCATTTCGGCCTTGGCAAGCTTTTCCAGCCGCTTGATCTCAGTGGCAAATTTTTCCTGTGCTTCCGTCACTGCGAGTTTTACCTGTGATTCGTCCATCTCGCTTGTGAGGATGAAAGCAAAAATGAATGGAATGGTGCTGTCTGCGGTCGGCTTGAATACCAGATAGGAGATAAATTTTCCGGGTTCGTCAGTCTCAAAGAGGATGTATCCCGGCGCTTGATGGTGGTTATCCATCAATTTCAACTCGTCGCCCAGAATCTCCATTGCAGCTCCGTTAAGCGCTACCGACAAACGATCAGCATCCATTTGCATTGCTCCTTAAATTGGTTTCGGGGCATAGCCCTATGCGGTTAAAAGAAGCGGACAGCCTGCGCATGGCCATCCGCTTCAAGGTTGATTAGTAGCCCGCTGGTACGGGGATGTTGTTGATGAACACGCCTGCAAGGACGTTATCCATGCCGATGTTGAAGCCGATATACAGATAGAACAGCAGGTTGGTCAGCAATCCACCATCAGGGGCGATCTGCGGGAAGATGGTCTGGCCTCCTACTTCGTAATGATCGATCTTCTGGAACTCGGTACGGAACCAGTGAGACAGGACGAATCCGTCGATTCTTCCGGGGGTCTGGTGCAGTCCCACAATGACCGGACGCTGCGCAAAAGTGGACGGCGGCTCTTCCATCGCCATGTCTGGAGACGAATTACCCTTTTGCTGCTGGTAAATGTTCTGGGTGATGGAGATTCCAACGTTTTCCCACGCTGCAATCGTGTCCAGGCCCATGTAATATTCCAGCTTCTCTTCCTTCGGTGCCTTGATGCCCAGCGCCCTTTGAATTGCGGCGATGGAGCGGCGCGCGATGGCCGGAGTCAGTGGAAGTCCCTGAGCGTTGACGTTTGGAGTTGAAAGACGGCCGGGGTAAGAAGTACGCGGCACGCCCATGACCGAACCTACGTTCGCATTAACGTGATACGCCTTGGTTCCGGCGACACTGGTTCCAGCCTGCCCAGAGGATCCGCGAATCAACAGAACGTCGCCTACTTGCAGGTTAGGGATAGGTGCAAGGAAGTTGATAAGTTTGTTGTTCTGGTCTGTGGTGTAGATGGTCCCGGTGCCACGGAAAACGCCGCCGCCGATTTGCGACCAGGCATCAATCTGGCTTCCATCGGCAAACATGCTGGGGTTGTTAACTCCAACAACAGAACCCGCAATGGAGACAACCGTGTCAAGAGTCCCTGAGCCATCGGTGTTGATTGCAGCCTCGATGCGCTCACGGAACTGCTTCATGGCCAGCTTTTGAGTCTTAACGACGAAGTTCTCAATGGCCTGCTGGCTGCTTTTGGTGGTGATCTCAGTCAGTTTGGTGTACTGATGAGCCTGAGAAAACACTACCGGAACAAGAGTGCCAGCGTCGGAAGTCGGTGCAATACCGGTTCCGAGAGAACCGCCGTTAATATCTGTCTGCTGGAATTTGGCTGCGCCCACCAAGATCATGGGGACGCGCATGGGGCGGTAGGACTGTGAATCTTCGTCCGTCCGCTCCTCGAATTTAGAGTAGAGAGTATCGTCAGTCTGAAAGAATTCATCCGCTTTGGGGCGGACTTTTTCATGCATCAGACCGATTGCCTGAGACACTGAGCCCATGGCAAGCCTCACAAAAATGGACTCGCTGTGGTTGCGCGTTCCCCGGCTCAGAGGCGGGACAGCATGCGCTTTGCTGTGTTGGGAACCTTTAGCGGCGTGGTACGGGTATTGCTTTCGTGCGATTTGTCCTGCTCAGGTTTTCTCGGTGGCCCGAGCAGCGGTGTCCTATCCGCTCAGCAGTGACAAGAACTTTTTGGTTTACGCTTCTACTGTGTAAACCTTGCGGCCATCTTTCAACACGCGACGGCCTTTCAAAATCATTTGTTCGTAGTCCAGACCGATCTTTCTTCCTTCAGCTTCGGTCAGACGGCGTGAAATCTCAGAAGCGGCGGGCGGTTTATCCATCTTGATCCAGCCCTGGCCGGGATTAGTGTTCTTCGCCCCGCCTTTATCGCCCTTGTCGCCATTTTTTCCGCCTCCGGCAAACTTCGTATCGCCGGTCAGAATGCGGTAGGCGCTGTCCACGATTCCGGCCTTGCCGTTCTCGCCTTTGAGCGCAGCGGCCACGCGGGATTTAAGGAATCTCACGAGCCCATCACCGTCTTTTGCTTTTGAGTAGGCAGCGATGGTGTCCCGGAAGTCGCCGGCTGCATGCATTTTTTTGGAAAGGTTCTTGAGGGCGATATTCACAACAATTTCCCGGCGCTCCGGGCTGATCGTTTTACTTTTCGCCTTCAATATCGCGTCGAGCTGCTGATTGATCAGGCCATCGCGGTAGGTGTTATACGAGAAAGAAACTTCGCGATTGAACTGAGCCATTTCACGTTGCTGATGCTGCAGATTCTTCGCGGCGTCTGGATCATTTCCACTTTTGTTCTTGTCCGGAATTTTGGCCGCTGCCATCGTGTCAAGACTGGTGGTCCAGTCGTTGAAATTCTTGTTGATGCCCAGAAGTTTTTGAACAATCGACTTGGCGCGCGGATCGTCCACCATTTCAAGCAGGGTTTGCAGATGCTCGCGCTCGATATAGAGCGCCTGCGGGACTTTTTGCTCCTGCAGCTCGGCAATCACCATGCCTGCATAAAATTTGGTGTACCCTTCCGGGGATTTCTCCGCGAATGTGTTCACAAAATGCGGAACCATGGCGCTGAATTCTTCCGGGTACTGCTCGGCCAGATTCTTCACGAGCGCCGGGTCTTTGGCTTCCCACTTTGCATCCAGATCGTGATAGAACTTGATCTCTTCGCCCAGAGTTTTCAGGCCGTTGACGCCGCCCAAGTTCTTGTCGATCGCGCCTTTCAGTTTCAGAACGTCATTCACGCCGTTCGGGAAATCCTGCTTCAGCTTAAAGAGGTCTTTCCGCATGTTCATCTCTGAAATGACGATGCCGCGGACTCGCTTGTACAGGGCGGGATTCTTGGCCTTCAGTTCGTCCAGGTGCTTTGTGACATCGGCATGCATCCGGGGCTTGTCATTGGGGTTGTGCTCGCTGCCTTCCAGCTCGGTTTCGTCACCCTCTGCGCCCGCTGCATGTGCGCCGTCGCCCTCGCCAGCACCTTCACCGCCGCCGTCATCTTCAAGTTCTGCGTTTTCCTCGCCGCCTCCGGCTTCTTCGCCGCCATCGCCAAGATCCAGAGCATCAAGGACGTTGCCAGCGGAGAATCCACCTAACCCGGTATCTCCTGCGGCAAAAAACATCCCAAGGAAGCTCATGAACCAATTAGCGAACGGGAAAAAACTGTGAATCTTAAACATGTTTGCTCTCCTGCGCGTTAAGCGCTATTTCTTTTTCTTTCTCGGCCTGGGCCGTTAAAATTTTTCCTACTGCTTCAGCGTGGTCAGCATCGCGGCAGTCAATAATCACGCGCCTTTGCCCAATAGAATTGCCGTAAAACCGCTCTATCAGGACTTCTACGCGGCAAGGCTTTTTTACGGGAATCATGCTGCAGCGGCTGCTCCTGCATCTCCGGGCTGCGGTGGATTGAGCTTGATTCCGTCCATAGCCGCCATCTGAATCTGTCCCTCTGCTGGCATGTCCTTAAAATTCATGGTCATGCTGGGAGGCTTTTTCTGTTGCTGTTTTTGCGCATCGGCTTCGGCCAGCGCTTTATGAATCAGTCCATGCATGCGCAAATTGGTCCAGCCCTTCGGGTTCGACTCTTTCTCGTGCTCTCCGTCCACGGACTCAAGGAATTCTTTGACCACTTCCCAATGCGCCGCGTGATCGTTGCATTCAACATCCACGTTCACGCTGGGCTTGGTGAAGTCCTCTTGTTTTGGCTCGGGCGGAATCGGCTGCGCTGCTGGCTGGCCTGTTTGCTGTTCGGTCGCCTTGGCTGCGGCAACCTGCACCATCCACGCCACTTTTGCCTGCTCATATTTCTTGGTATCGGGAACAGGGGTTTCAGCCAGGAGCTTTTCCATCTCGCGCAACTGCTGGTCGCCCGCTGACTCTGCTGGAATCTCGAAATCCTCAACACCGAGTGCCTGCAAAAATACCTTGAGATTGTTCGGCGTCTGCAGGAACGGCAAGATAGCCTCTCCAGCCATGGAGATGAGCTGCATAAGGCTCTGGCGCTTCGCTGAGAATGTTTCCGGGAAGCTGGAATCTACATCCGGGAAGCAAAGTATCTTGCCTACGCTGATGTTGCCGAAATTCATTTCCTCCACTCGCGTACCGCGTTTGCCTGTGATTTCCACATTCAGGCTGGTATCGCCGCGCTTTTCCGCAGCAATCATCACGGCCTGCTCATAAATGCGCGCGAAGTGGCGCTGCATCGATCCCCAAGGCAATCCCATCTGCCCTAAAGCCTGCTCACGTGCCATCGCATAACCGCTCGCCGTCTTTTGGTCTGGCATGGCGCCGCCCCAAAGTGACGGAACTGCGCCGCTGATGAACTGCGCCAGATTGCCGCGCACATCCTGCACGAAGGAAACAAAGTCAGCAGAGACGCTGGCGGGATTCTCTGTGTGGAACTGATCCTCCATCGACTCGCCAGCAGGCTTGCCAAAAGGAATGTGATTGCCTGGCTCTGAAATCTGCTCACGGATGGCCGGCATGTCGGCAATCTTGGCATTGATCCAAGTGACCGGGATGGTGTAATCGTAAGTCTCTTTCCAGAGGTTGTAAGAATCGTTCGTTGTGTTCTGCACTGGAACGATTGACCACCCCATGCTGCGCCGCGACATACTGTCGCCGGGAAGCGGGAAAGATACTTCCAGATGGTCATCCATCGACTCTGCTCTGCTGCCTACATAGACATCGCCCATAAAGCAGACGTGACAGCCATTCGGGAAGAGCTCGCGCAATTCCTTTGTGATTTCCTGATGCTTGCCCTCATCGTTCTTGGTTGACTTCGTTCCCTGCTTCTTTCCAACGTTGTGAAACCAGCTCGGGCGCATCCACACCCAATGCTGCGTTACAAGGTGGCTCTGTACATCTGCGGTCAGCAGCTTGCTGCCTCCGCTGAGTACACCCATGCGCGCGGTGCGCTCGTATTCCTCTCCGAAACCGGATGGACCGGGGCTGATTTTGTCCGCAAATTCCGGGTTATCCTCTTTCGCTTCGACGCACTCAATTTCCTGAGAAATGATGAAATATGGGCATTTTTTTATGTTTCTGGCGCGCATAGGAACCTTGGTTTCAAGGGTTCCAAAAGCCTCAGATATTTCTCGCTCTTCTTTTTCGCAATAGCGCGTGTAGGTAGTGGTGCGCGTGTCCGTGTAATAGAGCCGCGCCATGTCCTGTTGAAGCTTTTTGTTATCGTTTGCACGATCGAAGTAATGGCGGTAGCGCTCGGCTTCGGCCTTGGCTGTGTTATCGCGTCCTACGCGGGGATTCTTTGCGGCAAAGCGTACGCCTGGAGGGTTCTGGGTGAAAGCGGCAATCAGACTGCGACCGTAAGGCGTGTAAATGTTGTACACGTCCGTATAGCGGGGCATGTCGATGTGGGAATCACCAACCTGGAACGTCTGCAAGCCCTGTGGCGCTGCGGCATAGCATCCGTCGACTGAACTCCACCAGATGTATTGAAGATCGCGGTAATAGAAGCGCTGCAACGCGGCGTCCTGCACTTCCTGCAGGCGCTCGGCGCGGTCCATCATGAAGGCGTAGTTAACCAAGTCCTTCAAGGCGCGCTGAAGCTCTTCTTTGCCCTTGAGAGGATCTAAGTTCTCTTCGGCTTGTTCTTCGGATTCGCTCTCTGGCCCGGCTTCTTCGCCTTCGTCCAGCAGCTCGTTTTTGTCTTCGATTTCAATAGCCATTAGCAATACTTTTGGGGCTCGTCAAAACCTTTAAAAAAATGCTGATCGAGCATCGGTTGCTCGTAATACGGTGAAACTCTCGCCCATCCCTGGAAGGCTGCGCGCTGTCCGCGCTTGTATGCCTCCATGCGCTTTTCCTCTGATGGAACCATGCAATCCATCACCTGCTGCTGCATCTTGCGCACTATGGCGGGGTCTAACTTCTTCAGTGCTGGCCTCATTTGTTCATTGCCTCCGCGATGCGTGGGCGTTTGCGCTTTCTGCTGGGCAGTCCTTTTTCCGGGGTGTCCGCAAATTCATGTAGCTGTAAATGCGTCATCTGAAGGAGCCCTTTATTTTTGGCAAAGAGCTCCTCCGGATGGTGTTCTGCGATGGCCATAGCGCGCCGCTGTTTTTTGGAAACGGCCGGCATCGATTAATTGACGGTTTCTTTCACTTCGGTTGCGGCCGGCTGTTTTTCCGGCTCTTTGACTTCTGCTGCTTCCTTGGCCTTGCTTTCCGCTTCGGCCTTGCGCTTGGCCGCTGCCGCTGCAACTTCGGCAATGACCTCCAGCGGGTCCCGCGATTCGTGATAGCGGCCAACGGGCATGGTGCGCTTGTACTGTTCTGCGGTCTTCTCGTCGGCAAATTCATGGGAAGCGTGTACGCAGTCATGGACGATGACTGTTTTCAGGTTGGGATCAGCAAGATTCAGGTGCTCTTTGGCCGGATCGGGGTAGAGCACATGAACCATGGGCTCTTTATTTGCGCCCAGGTGAGTATGCAGGCCGTGATGCTCGTGATAGACGATGGCATCAAGCACCTTGCCGTTAAATGCAAGTTTTACTGATTTTCCATAGAACATGGCGATGTCCTCAGCCGCATGAGAGCGGCCCGGTTAAGACTTCAAATTGTTTGTGGATTAGAAGCTGGGAGCTACGAGCTTATAGCCTTGAAACACGGCGTGAATTGCGCCTGCGGAAGCGTTTGCGGTAGTGCAATGCGCAATCGGCAAGCCTGCAGTACCAGTAATGAACGTGGTGCCACCGGTTGAGGAATCTGTAGTGGTTCCAGCGGTCAGCGTGGTGTTTGCAGCCGTGAACTCAGTGCCGGAAGTGATGCCCAAGGACCATCCACCGGTGCAGGTGCCAATGGTGACGTTCACGCGCGCCGTTGCGGAGATGACCACAGAGCGAGCGGGAATGTTCACAGCGCCAAGGTTGGTATTGGCAGCGCCGGTTGATAGAGTCACCTGGCCAGTGTCAATCCTCCACCAAACTTGTCCGCCACCTGAAGCGGCAGCGTCGTTGATGGCTTCCTGAATGCCCTGATCTCCAGACTGCAGCAAGTCACCCGGGCCATGCGAGTTGGTAAGGCCGGTGAATGTCACAGAGCAGGTGCCGAGCGCCTGGCCGGTGAACAAGCATCCTGAAACAGCGGAAGGGGTAGCGGTTTCCTGATTTGCTCCCACCCCGATTAATACCGGTGTGTTGGTGGAGAAAACCTGAAAGGTGCGACCGTTCGGCAGTTCCACGCCTCCGATTGTCTGAAGCTGGAAGGTCTGAGTACCGTTGCCAGTGGGTGAACCGGGGGAAATCTGCACTTTCCACTGCGCGTAGTCAACGGAGTTGTAATCACCGTTGCGCCATGGAGCGTTCTGAGCCTGAGCACAGAAAGGCAGCAGGATCATGAACGCGAGAGCAAAGATCAAATTGCGAAATTTCATGATGATTTTCTCCTTGAGAAAAAGGGTTAGGGGTTGATGGTTAAGCGGTCAGTACCGCGTATTTACCAAGGCCAACGCAGCAGTCACTGCTATTTCCCACGTTGGCCATATATCAGTGAAGCGGCCGTAATTAACTGCCCAGCCCGGATTCCCGGGATGATCAGATTTGAATATGCGGGGCTTCATTTAGTAGCCCTCTTGGTCGGATTCCTGCTCTGAGCTCTGCTCGCTGGCTGAGCCCTTCGGAACTTCGCCGGTTCCTTGGCAGAGAGGGCAATTCGGATCGTGGCCGTGGCACTCTGGGCATGGTTCCATCTCGCCGCCGGCGTGTTCGTCACCCATTTCCGTTGACTGCTCGTCGCCAGAGGTCAAATGATCCGCAGCCTCAGCCGTAGAAGCATGCTCGGTGCGCTCTTTGTGGCCGTCTTTGTGATGGATGATGGTTTCAACCTTGGCCACGCCGCCATGCTCGTCTTCAGAGCTGCCAGACTGCGCGCCCTCGGGTTTTTGGCGCATCGGCGGCACAGGTGGCATCTTTGCGTTATCGTGCGCTCTGGCAACCTGGGCATTGCCGTAAAATTTTCCATTCTTGGCCATTGGCATCTTATTTTTCCTCGCTCTCTGAAGTTTCGGGTTCAATTACCGGCATGGTTCTACGTTTTGGGCCTTTTGCTGCCTGCTGCTGGCTGGCGTGTTCGATTAAAGCTCTGGCGCCGGTCGGTCCATTCCACCTGACAGCGCGCGGCTTCGTGCTGGGAACCTGTTTCAGTAGTTCGTTGTGACTTTTTACAATTCTTTCGTTCTCGCGCTGCAGTTCCTCGACGGAAGCCTTTAAATCTGCGTTCGCTTTTTCGAGATCAGAGACTTTGTCCTGATACTCGAAGGTTTTTCTACGCTCAGCGGTAAGATTTGTGCGTAAATCCTCAATCGTGGTGTCTTTAATGCGCTCTCGCGCCGCGGCTGAGTCGAGCTTGCTTTCAGCAGATAGTTTTTCGGCCTCAAGATTGAGGATCTTCACAGTCAAATCGCCAGCAGCTTTGAGCTGGACCAAGCAAATGACCGCAAGGGCCACGCAAAGCAGGACTAAAATCACAATTGTTGCAATCAATTCGCCCTCCCTCGGGAAAAACGACTGGGCCGCGTCAATGGCTTGTGCGTCCGCTGCCATTCCTGTTCAAATTTGAGGTTTTCAAGGTATTTGTCGGTCATATCACCGCGAGATTGGAGAGCGTCTTTGCGCTGCTCCTCTTTCGGCTTCTCGGCGGGCTTCAATTTCGATTTCAGCCCATAGCGCGCGGTGTCGCCGCAGTCCTGCTCGAGCTTTGCCGACTGCTTATCGGTCTTCAGAACGTCATCCAAGTTTTTTGGATCACGCATCAGCAGCGGAATCGAGCGAATCAGCTCCGGGCAATTCGCGGCAATCAGCCAAACTTCATCATTCGGCGGTTCAACTTTCTTGGTCTGAGTGGCGTGGAAACGTTTCGTGGCCAGCAGCATGTTGTACATGAGCGACCATCCATCCACGCGGGAGTTATCTGCCTTCTGTGGGCGCGGCAAGCCCTCTGGCGAAAGGACGTCGCCGATGATCTCAGCGATTTCACTCTGCCCGGCGCGTCTTACTGACATCTCGAACGCATCTGGGCTCATCCAGAAATCACCAACCTGCTTGCGCTCGTCTTTGGGGGTGCGTTCCACCATCTGCCGAGCAATGTCAGACTCGGAAATCTCTCGCTCTGCGCCCTCGTCGCTGTCCGCAGCGCCTCCAGCGATGTATTCCCGATAGGTGAGGCAGAATTTAACCGGCTTGCTTACATTCCAGCCGAGTATTTCCTTGGCTTCTTTGGGCGAAAGAACGCCGCGCGCATGCCATTGCGTTGTGCAGTAGTGGCCCTTGCCCCAATCTTGCGACATCCAGCGATTCAGCCAGGGCTTGAGTAGCAGCGCTACCTTGTCATCGCTGATGACTGTGGCGTCACGGTCAAAGACGCGGCCAAAATAAGCGCCCTCAAGCGCTGTCCATGAGCCTTTCCAATCGCGGTTACGCAGGACTTCATCTTGAGAGTTGAGGGTGTGTCCATAGTCTGAGCGGCTAGCGCAGTATTCCTCGCGCTCAGCATCGGTCATCACCATGTAATATTGGTGATCCTGCTCCTCTTCTGTCTCAAAACCGTCTTCAAATAGAGCCTGACGCGACCATTCGATATTGTCCCAAGGCCGAACGTGAATAAAGGCAAAGTCTTCCGCCTGTTCACGCTGGTTGTACTCATGCTCGTGGAATTTCTTCGATAAGAAGCTGATGCCAGCGCCGCCCATGTTGAAGAGCAGTGCCATCTTGCAAGTCTTCCTCTTCGTGTTCTTCCAGCGAACGGCCTGCTTTACTTCGCGGATCTCTTTTTCTGAGAACTGCTCGGCCTGGTCGATGATCACGTCAAAGTAGCTGGCAGAGCGAAAGCGCCGTTCGATGTCCTCAAGAGATTCCCCATAGGTGAAATGAAGCTCTGACGGTGGACCTTCCGGCATCGGGAACACGATTTTCTTTTCCGTGATGTGGTACTGGTCATTCAGCTCCGGATAATCCCGCAGCAGCGGGTCAATGTGGTAGCGCTTCACCTGATCGTAGTTCCGCATCAGGATCGCTCCGATTGTTCCGGGGTTTTCTAATCTGCGTTGAATCATGATTCGGTCTGCTGCTGCTGACTTTGCTGCGCCGCGCCCGCCACCCATACCCAGCCACGTTGAAATGTGGCCATCAAACAGTTCCTGAAGTTCAACCTGCTTAGGCTGAAGCTTTATTCTGGGCATCGGTCTTTTCTGGGCGCACCGGAATACGCTCTAACAGGAATTTCACCGGCCCGCCATTCTTGCCAGCAATCTCATGCTTTTGCGAGAAGCGCTCGAACTTGCGTCCCAGAATTTCGAGTGCCGGCGTCTTTGGTGCAAGCTTCAACTTGGTGCGTCTGTGAGTGGATTTTTCCTCACCTTTGCCTTCCGTCCATGTTTCTGTTGTGATCTCTGCGACTGCCGCCATCTGTGCGCGGGTGGATTCCTTCAAATTCACAACAAATTCGCCTTCCTGATCAACAAAGCCGTAATCCAGAGCATTGCTATAGGCGATCTTGCGCAGCTCGACGGCCACGCCGAGCGCCGTTACTCCAATGCGGTACATCATGGAGTTAGTCAGGCGCTCGATTTCCTCTTGAATGGCTGGCTTGTCGAGAAGCTGAGAGGCTTTGACCTTGGCTGACCGCGCGCTATACCCTGCCTTTATGCAGGCTTCCGTAGCGTTGAAATCCGGATCGGCAACGTACTCCGCGCAGAACAGCTTCTCCTTGATCGTTAGCCCTTCTTTTGTGACCTTGCGGGATGCTGGCATTTACTCTACTTCCACCTGATTACTTCATCTTCCAATCGTCCACGATGGGAGCCGCGATGACGTCTGAGGCGATTGCACTTCAATACCACTAGGTTGCCGTCGCCATCAGTTTTGTATTCGAGCTCAAGGTCGCAAGTCCGCGATAGCGTTTCTACTTTGGCCAGCGGAAAATAATTGTGGGATGGATGTGTGCAGTCTTCGCCGAAGCAGAAGCTCATTTACTTCTTACCAATCAGGCCGGTCATGTTGACGCCTGGGCCGGTCACAATCACCATGCGGACAAATGGCAGTGGCGTTGTGAATGGAACGTTGTCGCCAGCTACGTTCGTGCTGGAAGCTCCGGCAATGTCGGTATAAGCTGAGTCCGTGTCTTTTGCCGCGTGTTGAATCTTCCAGCTAACTGCGACTGGCGCTGAAGCGAATGCAGCCGAAGCGTAAAGCTGATGTATTCCGCCTTCGCCGTAGGGCTCACCCAGCGCGACCTCTTGCGATTTGAAGCCGGTAGCCGGGTTCTCATTGTTGATGACAGGAAAGCCAGCATCGCCGGGGTAGATCGCCGTTAGCGGGCTATTCGTGAGTTGGTTTGCTTGATAAGCGGGCATGAGCTCTCCTATTCAACCCCGATGTTGATAACTGCCAGCACTACCGCACCATCTGAGTTGCGGAAGTAGATCGAATTCTCTGGGTGCATCCAAACATGAGCAGGCTTGTTGAAAAGTCTGTGTTGGGATTTGAATGCTTCCGGAAGTTCCACAACGAAATCGGACGTCTTGAAAACGGCTTTTACTTGAAGGCCGATATTTTCAATGACTGCATGCACACTCAGGTTGGCATCACTGAAGGACCAATCCTTGGTGTGCAGGATTTCAGCTATGGCCAGCAGCGAAGCGGCATACAGCTTCGCGCCTTTCAGGTTCATTGATTCATAGTCGGTGATCATGCGGCTAGTGGAACCTCGGCAATCTGAATCATCAGCGCCGCCGGGCAGTCCAGGGCTCGGGCTAATTTCGTGAAGGTGGTAGCGGACGGCTGGATCGTATTGTTCTCAACCTTCGAGATGTACGTACGGGCCATGCCTACCTTGGCGGCAAGTTCATGCTGGCTCATCATCCGGGTAAGTCTGAGCAGCTTCACTGCAAAACCGGTGTCGATCGATCGGCGTTCCGAACTGAGGAAAACCACCTTCGCAACGTCCGTTAAATCTGAGATTGATTCCGTTTGAGGCTGGCTCACCGCATCCTTTGCGGGCTCACCATTGATCGAATGACGGCAACGGCGACAAAGTCCGGTCTTCGTCATGAACTGATTCAGGTTGCAATTTGCACAGCGGGCCGCTTCTTTGTCGGCTACTGCGGGTTGTAACGTTGCTTCAAGCATTCTTTGCCCTCTTCAAGTAGTTGCGGGTGCATGGTGGCGAAAATGGCCAGCTCTAAGCGGGTATCCATGCCAGTTTTGTTGAATACCTCGCGCACCCTGTTTTTGGTGACCTGCTCAGTGGTTCCCATGATCTCGCCTATCATCCTGTTCCTGTGACCATCGGAAACCAGATACAGCACGATCAATTCATTCTCTGTAAGCTCACCCAGAATCCTTTTTGCGATCAGGTCTTCCGGCTGTTCTTTGGCCATCGGTTTGTTACACCGACGGCAATTACCAGAACAGATAGGAAACTGATTGAGCTGGCAGTGAGGACACGTAATGACCGTAAGCTTTATGCCGCCGACATCAATTCGATTTACTTCGCCGGCAGGATCAGCGGTATTAGTTTCACGTGGTTGCATTCGAGTCCTGGCTGATAGTTCGGTAGAGGTTTACAGTCCCGCGTGTCATAACGCACCCTGATGGGTACGGTGATGGGTTCTACGCGCTTGTGAGCGCATCCCAGCGTGGCTATAAGCATCAATCCAGCTATCAGAGCTTTCATAAAGTGGCGGGGCAGAGCCGGTTAAGACTCTGCCCTTTTTGTTGAGGGAGTAGTAGCAGCCCTGTTTAGCGACCAGTGAACGGGATCGGCAGGCCCAGCACACGCGCTCGGGGTACGCTCAATTTGGCGTTCGTGTGGTTCTTGGCCAGCACGTTCCAAGTCTTCGCGATCTGCCGCGTAGAGTGGATAACGTGTTTCTTGCCCTTTGCCGGTGGTGCTGAGTTATCGACCATCTCATTCAGGACCATATCGGCTTCCACGTCTCCAGATGAGAACGCGACGGCATGCAATCCAATCACGGATCCGCCGAACACATGCGGCATCTTCAGGCGAATGAGCTGCGCTGTAGCGGCAGGCTGCTTGGCGGTCAAGTCCTGAACGAATTGCAGGATTTCACCCGCTACGCCCGCGAACAGGTTCACCGCTGCCGTGCTTGTAGGGTCTTTCACTCCCACTGCGGCAACGATCTGGCTCAGATGGCTTGAAATGTCCTGATAGTAGGAATCAATCTTCGCCAGAATGCCGGGGTCTTGGGTAGCCTTGTAGTCATCCACAAGAGTTTTGAGCAGGTTGGCGTCGGCTGCAATGACTCCAGCTCCAGGCGCGATAAGCGGCGCATATTCCGGCGCCACAAGAGCGCTGATGCCGGTTGCCATCTGCGCGAGCTGCGGGAGATGGTTCTCGATGGTGGTAATGGTTTGGTCGAAAGTAGCAATCTGGGCC
>Ga0210396_10000935_pt1 | contig 33489 bp, 23 predicted proteins | sample IncBWH17OmetaG_FD_155466 | JGI IMG/M metagenome (GOLD analysis project Ga0210396, IMG submission 155466) | Forest soil microbial communities from Barre Woods Harvard Forest LTER site, Petersham, Massachusetts, United States - Inc-BW-H-17-O ...
TGCCCGACCAATTGGCCACGGTCAGGATCGGCCCTCGATGCGTGATCAACCCCGCGAGAACGTGGTGCGAGTATTGCCACACGGCCTCCGCCACGATGAGCGGCGCCTTCGGATCGAGCTGCGAAAAGACGCGCATCCCTTCGCGCTGCGAGGCGATAAAGCCATGCCCGGCCTTCTCGCAGTAGGGATGGGCCCGCACCACCTGATAGCCCTCGGCCTCGACAGCCCGGGTCAGCGCTTCCTCCATTTCCTTCTGCGCGGGCCAGCACTTCTGGTTGGCCGAGAGGCGGAGGTCGCCGCTGGCGACGAGATAGACCTGCTTTTTCGGAAGCCGGCTCGGCTTCTGCCGCTTTCCATTCGATGGCGCGGATTCGGACTCGGTGGTCATCACGGTTTCCTGGAATCAAGATGTGACGAAATGTTTGGGAGCGAACGATTCAGCGAGGTCCACATAGTGGTGGTAGAGGGACGTGTACGTCTTCGTTGCGTCGGGATTCGGCGCAACAATTCGCAAGGCCCGTTCGCCGTGTGTCGCGCGGGACTGTGCCATCGCAGCGATGGCCTGTGACGATTCAGAAAATCCGCTCGCTTCGGGCCCAGCGGCGAGCACCCCGAGAATGGCGGCTCCCAGCGCCGGCCCGTGTTTGCAAGGATGGACGGCGATCGGCTCGCCCAGCACGTCGGCGTAGATCTGCACAAGTAGCGGATTGTGGTGCGGCAGACCGCCGGTCGCCACGAATCGTTCGACCGGGACGCCGAACTGGCGCAGCAAATCGACGATCCAATTCAGGCCGAACGCCGACGCTTCCATCAGCGCGCGATACAGGTGCCCGGTCGAGTGACCCAGCCTGAGCCCTGAAAAAACCCCGGTCAGTGAGCCATCCATCAGGGGCGTACGGCAGCCATTCAGCCAGTCGAGACACTTGACGCCGTCGGCGCCGGGAGGCAGATTGATCGCCGCTTGCGTCAGCCTCTCGAAGTTCGGTTCGTTGACGAGGCGCCGGAACCAATCGAAGGCATCGCCGACCGCCGCCTGCCCCGTTTCATAGCCGAAATAGCCGGGGAGGATGCCTCCTTCGACAATTCCGGCAACTCCCGGAAAGAGCCGCTCGACCGTCGCGTTCAGCATGTGGCAGCTGCTGGTGCCTAGCACCATCACCAGCGTGCCGGGCTCCGCCGCTCCGGCGCCGGGGACGCCGGCATGGGCATCGATGATGGCCGCGCTGACAGGGATTCCAGCCGGCAATCCGAAACGGTCGGCCATCACCGGGGTCAACCGGCCCGCTTGCTCACCTGGGGCGAGAAAGCGGCCGGGCATCTTTTCGGCGACGACATTGGCCAGTCGCGGATGCACGGCCCGGAAGTAGTCGGCCGATGGAAAGCCGTCGCGCGAGTGCCAGAGCGCTTTGTAACCCGCCTGACAGGTCGAACGCGGCAAACGAGCCGCGTCGCCTCCGACGAGTTGCCACACGAACCAGTCCCCGGCTTCGAGCCAGATGGCTGTTGCGTCGTAGACCTGGGGCGAATGTTCGAGCGTCTCGAGGATTTTCGGGAAGAACCATTCCAAGCCGATCGTGCCGCCGTAGCGGTCGAGCCAGCCTTCCTTGCGCTCCCGCGCGACGGCATTGATGCGGTCGGTTTGAGACTTGGCGCCGTGGTGCTTCCAGAGCTTGGGCCAGGCGAATTTCTCGGACGCCCAGCGCGGATCGACACACAAGGGCGTGCCGTCGGCGAGCGCCGGCAGCATCGTGCAACTCGTGAAGTCGACGCCAATTCCCAAGATGCGTGACGGTTCGACTTTGCCTGAACTCAGAGCACCGTGCACGGCCGCAGCCGCCGCGTCGATCCAGTCGAGCGGATGCTGCAGCGCAAAGTCGGGGGGCAGCACTTCGCCTGTGGTCGGCAGCCGCTCGGTGATCTGTCCGTGGGTGTAATCGACGACGGCCGATCCGTGTTCGTTGCCCTCCACATCGACGAGCAGGGCACGGACTGATTCCGTGCCAAAGTCGAGGCCGAGACCGACCGGGGATGAAGCGCTCATGCCAGCCCAACATACCGAAAAGCCGATCCGCGCGGCAGCGAACGGGGCGGGCTAGGAGAAATGAAGCAGGCTGAACGGCCCCGCGGGCTTCAGTGCGTGAACTTGCGCACCATCCAGGACTGCTCGCTCACTCTCCCGCTTGCGTGCCGGAACGGTCCGCCGAGGGCGAATCGTCGCCGGAGCGCATTTTGCGTCGACGGAATTCCTCGAGCCGACGCCGCAGCTCGGCCTCCAGTCCGCGATCGACCGGCTGATAATATTCGCGATCGACGCCGAGGTAATCCTGGTCGACCCAGCCCTCCGGCGCGTCGTGCGCGTACTGGTATCCTTGGCCGTGTCCCAGGCGCTTGGCACCCGCATAGTGGGCGTCGCGGAGGTGCGTCGGCACCGGCAGCACGCGCCGCTCGCGAACGTCGGCTTGGGCTGCCTCGATCGCTTTGTAGGACGCATTCGACTTGGGCGCCAGGGCCACGTAAATCACGGCCTGCGATAAAATAATCCGGCACTCAGGCATGCCGACCATCTCCGTCGCCTGGGCGGCCGAGTTGGCGACGACCAGCGCCATCGGGTCGGCATTGCCCACGTCTTCAGATGCGGCGATCACGAGTCGTCGCGCGACGAATCGCGGGTCTTCGCCGGCCTCGAGCATCCGCGCCATCCAGTAGACGGCCGCGTCGGGGTCGCTGCCCCGCATGCTCTTAATGAATGCGCTAGCCGCGTCGAAATGCTCGTCGCCGGTGGCGTCGTATTGGATGGCCTTCTTTTGAATCGAATCCTGAGCGACGGTCAGGTCGACGGTTCGACTTCCCTCGGCCGTCGAGAGCACAGCCACCTCGAGCGCGTTAAGGGCCCGGCGGGCGTCGCCGTCGGAGACCTCGGCCAGAAAATCGAGCGCCTCCTTCGTAACCCGGCCCGGCTCGCAGCCCAAACCTCGCTCGCGATCGGTCAAAGCCCGTTCGAGCAAACGCCGCACGTCGGCTTTCGACAATGCCTGAAACTCGAAGACCTGGCTGCGGCTGACGAGGGGTGACACCAGCGAGAAGAACGGATTGGCGGTCGTCGCCCCGATCAGCGCCACGACGCCGGCCTCCACGTCCGGCAACATGACCTCCTGCTGGGTGCGGTTGAAGCGATGCAATTCGTCGACGAACAGGATCGTGCGGCGACCGTCCGCTGCCAGTCGATCGCGGGCCTCGTCGAGCGCGGTCCTTAGCTCTTTGACGCCGGCTGATGCCGCATTGAGTGGCGAAAAATCGCGCCGCGTCTGCAGAGCGATGACCTGGGCGAGCGACGTCTTCCCGGTCCCCGGCGGCCCGTAAAAAATTGCCGACGAAATGCGATCGGCTTCGAGCATCCGCCGCAGCAGCTTGCCCTGTCCCAGGAAATGTTCCTGGCCGGCAAACTCGTCGATTGACCGGGGCCGCATGCGGGCCGCCAGAGGCTGGGCCCGCTCTAAGTTCTTGGCTTCCTGGCGGTCGAAGAGCCCCAAGCGTGCGTCAACTCGTTAAAAGAAAAAAACCTCCGCCGCAATGCCGTCCGGGGTGAACGTGTTTTTGAACCCGTAAGTGCAACGTGGGAAGCTCTGTCCCGGGTTGTGTGAGCCGAATCTAAATTCGGTAATACACGCGGCCGGAACTCAGCGAGGTTCCCTGGTTCATTATTGTAGGGTCAACACATTGGTCCCTGATTCGAACATAGCAGAGGTTTTTGCAGATCCAGTGGACTGCGCCCCTATCCTATCCATGGGTGGGACCGCGGACAAGCAGGCAGTTTTTTGACGTTCGGCAGCTTCGCTCGGCGCCATTTCGCTCTCAGCGGTCTCCGCTCTTTTTGGTACACGGCATTCTCAGGGTGAGTCTGCTCAACAAAAGTTGCAGGCTCGATTCTGGGATTGAATCCGGAACATGCGGTACATAATCTGCAGGATTGATTCGTGACCGAGTGAGCAATTCTCCGCTCCCGGCGCACGGTTTGCGTTGAACTCGTAAGGAGGCGCTTTCCATGACGGTTCAACAGGCGGATCTATTTCATTGTTTGGCCTGCGGGCGCGTTGCTTATGAGCCGCACGGCGGGCCGGCTCCCGATTGCTGCGGCCAGCCAATGGTCCGCGCCGTGGCCGATGTGGCCAGGAGCATGACGTCGGGCTCGGCTCCCAACTCCGCAGGCGCCGACTCCGCGGCGACCGACATTACCGAGCATGCCCTGTTTGCCGAAGTGGTTGAACTGGCGCAGTGGTGCCACGGCCTGCAGGACGTCGACATCTCACGCAGCGAAGAGTTGGCCAACCGCCTGTCGGTGCTGTATCAGGCCCTCGTCGATCAATTCGAGGATCTGCATCAACCGGAGCCGACTGCAGCCCGCAGCTCGCGAGAGCAATCGCCTGAACGCGTTGCCGAGCGGTTGAACGAACGAGGACGGCTGCTGGTGGCGAGTTTCGGGCGTTTGGTCGCCCAGTTGCGTAACGGACCATTCCCCTTCGCCAGCTGGGCGCGACTCTGCGATCGCATGGACGAGTTAGTGACCGAATTTCGGCAGTATGTCGAGGCCGAGAGCGGTCAGCCGGCAAAGACGCCGGCTCCGCGCGAGCAGACGACCGGCTGAGCGTGGGATCTATGCCGCTTCGATTTGCGCGGGCGGACCGGCCGGCGCGGCGGTAGCGATCTGCTTTGCGCCGCTGTCAGAGCGCGAGAGGCTGCAAATGATGCCCAGGCAGCCCAGGCTCGTCACCAGCGCGCTGCCGCCGTAGCTGACTAGCGGTAGCGGAATGCCCTTTGGCGGAATCAGGGCCGTCACGACGGCGGCGTTGGCCAGCGCTTGCAACACCAGTTGGGTCAGCAGGACGAAACCGGCTGTTGAGGCGAAGCGATTGTTTCGCACGTCGCGCAGGGCGCGTAAGCCGGCCCAATACAGGGCAGCAAACAGCATCGCGAGCCCGAGCGTGCCCACGAGCCCCAGCTCTTCGCCGACGACAGCAAAGACGAAGTCGGTATTCGCCTCGGGGAGAAAGCTTAGTTTCTGCCAGCCCTTGCCCAGCCCAACGCCGAGCAGGCCGCCGCTGCCCATCGAGACGAGCGATTGGTCCAGCTGGTAAGGGACCTGAGACCAGTCCGACCAGACGGCGAGAAAATCGGTCAGACGCCGCACCTGGTACGGACGAAGCAGAGCCATCAGTCCGGCCGCCGGGATCGCAGCGGCGCCGGCTGCCAGGAAATAGCGCGTCGGCAAGCCGGCCACGAACAGGGTCATTCCGCCGATCAGCACCAAGAAGACGCACGTGCCCAAGTCGGGCTCGGCCAGCACCAGGCCAGCCGTCACGGCGATCGGAGCGACGAGTGCCGCCAGTTGTTTCCAACCGAGGGCCAGATTTCCGTCAGCCTGCTGGCGCCGCGCATGGAAGAACTCGGCTTGCCGACTCAGATAGAGCACGAGCGCGATCTTGGCCAGTTCCGAGGGTTGGAACTGCAGCCCGCCGTAACGCAGCCACCGTCGGGCTCCGTTCACGCGGGTCCCGATTTTCGGCACGAGGACCGCGGCCAAGAGCGCGACCGTCAGGGCCAACAAATAGGGCGCGGCCGCATGCCAGAACCGCGCGGGCATCAAGCCGCAGACCGTGGCGAAGACGACGCCAAGGGCCAGCGCCTCCAGCTGCCGCGAGACGTAAATCCGCTCGAATTCGGTCGGCCAGGAGGTGATGCTAGCGCTATACACCATGACGATGCCGAATCCGACGATGGCACCACCCAGACTGACAAATTGACCGCGTTTGGGTTCCATCGTGGCCGATCGTGCCGGCAGCGGAGGAAAGGAAAGTCAGCGCGCACCGCGGCGCGCGGGGCGGCCGGGCCCGATGCAAGATGCTTTTCGACCGACCGGCGGCCAGGAATGAGTCCCAGGCGATTCGTCGAACGCCGGTGCCGGAAAAGCGGGCGGTCTGTTTCGGTTGTTCGGACGACACCGCACGAACGGGTAGTGTGCCGCGCCCGCACGACCGATCCCGTCGCGGCACGCTGACACCGCTGGTCAGGCCGTTTTCCGCAGTGGACCGCCGGCCTGCTCGATGGCCTGCACCAAGCGGGGGCCGTGCGTCGCGAGGGAAAACGCTTTCTCGACGCGGCGTCGACCGGCGCGGCCGATCGTCTCTCGCAAAAACGAATCCTTCAGCAGCCGTGCGACCGCCGGAAACCAATCCGGGAGACGCTCGGCAAAGAAACCGTCGACGCCGTCATGAATAATGTCGCGATTTACGCCGACCGGGCTGCAGACGGCGGGAATTCCCAGCGACAGATATTGCAGCGCCTTGAAGCCGCACTTGCCCTGCGTCCAGCGATTGTCGGGCAGCGGCATCAATCCGACGTCGAACGACGCCGTCTCGGCGATTTCTGTTTTCGGACTCCAGGGCACGAAGACGTGCGGCACGCGCCCGAGTCGCGAAAAATCGAAACCCTCGGTCGTGTCTGAAATGATCTTCACCTGCACGGCGCCATGTAGTTGGGCCAGGGCGGGAAAGACGTCGTTGAGATACGCGTTCGTGCTCCGGCTGCCGGTCCAGCCGACGGTCAGCGTCTGCGGCCGTTCGACTCGCAGGCCGGGGCGATAAGCGTCGGTATTGATGCACGTGGGCACCACGAGAATCCGGTCGGTGTGGCGGCCGGCCTCTTCGGCCAGGAACTTGTTGCCGCAGACGACCAGGTCGGCCGCCCGCATCATGGCAGAGAAGCGACCCCGACGCCGTGAATGATCGTCGCCGCCGGAGGTGTACATCACGGCGTCGTCGACGTCGTAGATCAGGCGTTGCACACGGTTCCGCAACACGAACAACTCGACGCGGCTCAAGAGTCGCTTTTGCAGCACAACCGCGTCATACAGTGCCAGCTTGCGATAGAGCAACAACCGCCGCCAGGCATTGGGCGGCAAGAAGAACGTGTCGCACCGATGGCGTCGGGCCGTGAAGTAGGGCACCATCTGCTCAATGCGAAACCGGTAACTCGGTTTCGACGGCCGCGTGCTGAGAAAAGCGATCTTCATTCCCATGACCCGCGTTTGGTCTCTCCAAGAATTGCGCTGGCGACACGCCCGCCGATCGAAAGCCGGCCCACATCAGGCGGCCTTGGCGCGTTCCGTCCGCGGCGTGCCGAGCCAGCCGTCCACACGGCCGCTCGCCGGCACGCTGACGATGTGCCACAGCGGCGAAATCCCCCACAACACGGCGTGTCGGGCAATCGGGTTGAGCCCGGCCCGCCGCAGATCGTTCAAGAAGGCCCACACCGGCACGGGAACGTGCGAGCGAGCGCCCGTGGCCGCCCGCTGTCGCCTCATTCCCAGCGGCAGCGAGCCGAGCGCAAAGGCATTGCAAAACGAAACCACCACTGGCCCGCGACTGATTCGTCGCAACTCCCGCAGCGCTTCGATCCGCAGCTCGCTCGCCCCCTGCCGATCGAAAAAATCGGTGCAGACGACGGCGGCAAAATGGCGCGACGGAAAACCGGTCTGGAGAGGGTCGACGCGGACGAACGTCGGCTCCGGCGAATTGACGCGACTGGACTGCGCGATTTCGTGCCAGCGACGCGACGCACCGTCGAGCGCGCTCTCGGACGGATCGGCACACGTCACCTGAAAGCCGCGGCGAGCAAACAGATCGAGCCAGCGTCCGCCTTCGCAGGGAAGGTCGAGCACGGCGGCACCGGCCGGCACGCGGGACAGGGCGCGACACACGCTGCGGGTCGCGCGTCGCTGCCGCCAACCGCGCGATGCGGCGGTGTCGGCGACCCGCTCGATGGCCCAATCGGCGTGCATAACGGCGTCCGCCCGTATTGATGAAATCAACCGGCCCGACGTACCGACCGGGGCGGGATTCTAGAGGCTTTCCCCAGTTGCCTCCAGACGGCTTTCCAGTCTGAGGAATTGCTGAAGACAGCCAGATACGCGAGCAAAAAACGGCAACGCAAGCTCGGTGTAACACCCACCATCCGATTGGTCGCGGCGTGCAATCGCGCGAGATTCTTCAGCCGCACGGCGTCGGCGCGCACGCCCAAGCGCGACGCGCCGTCTAGATCGACCAGGAAGACATCGACTCCGGCATCCCGCTCGCGAACAATCAAGTTCGCTGACTTAAGATCGCGGTGCGCAATGCCCTGCGCATGCAGCGTGCCGATCAATCGACCCAAGCTCGCGGCGGCGTCCCGCAGCGCCGCGCGCTGTCGAGCCGCCGGCCATGCCGCCGCCCGCCGCGCGAAGGCATCGAGCGGCACGGCCCCCTCGATCCACTCCGTCGCCAGATAAGAAGGGCAAAGGATCTGATGCCACCGCGGCGAGACGGCAAGCACCGGTCGCGGCGTGGCGATTCCCAATTGCAACAGCCGGTGCCCGAGCCGAAAGTTGCGCAGTGCCGCCGACGTCCGCACGCCGCGGACGAATTGTCGCAACCGCGTGCGGCTGCCGCACCGCTTGTAAGCCACGGTCGTCGGGCTGCCGCCGATCGTCAGGTCCGTCCGCACCACGAGCGCCGAACGCCCCCGCTTGACAACGAGTGCCCGCAGATCATTGACGATCTGCTCCGGCGCGGCCGCCAGACACGTTACTTCAGCGGCCGTGAATTCACCGACCGCCACCGCGCGATAACGGTCACACACCGCGAGGCGCAGTGTTCGCGTCGACGCACACTGATCAGTCGGCTGCACAGTTGTCCGCCTGGCGAGCGGCGGGTGTCAGCCCGCCGGTTCTCTTTTGTCTTTTGTGTCCTGCTCTCACAAACCTCTCACGCGCTCACACACACTCCAGCCCCTGCTCATCGCCCGGAATCTTAAATCCAAGTCCGGCACCGCCAAACCCCAGTTTCGCTGCATTTCCGCCGAGCCGCGCCGTAAGATGACGTCACGCGAACGGGACAATCTTTCCAAGGGAGCGCACCTTGAATTCGTCGAACTCTGTGTGTCGGTTGTCAGCCGCTGCGGTTGCCCTGCTTCTCTGCGGTCTTTTCGACGCGAACTCGTGCCGCGGTCAAGTGAAAGCCGCCGTCTCGCGTCCCAACTTCGTCATCGTCTACGCGGACGACGCGGGCTACGCGGACCTGGGATGCTTCGGAGCGAAGGGGATCCAGACGCCGAATCTCGACGGCATGGCGCACGACGGCCGCCGCTTCACCAGCTTTTGCGTCGCGCAGGGCGTTTGCTCGGCGTCGCGGACGGCCCTCTTGACTGGCTGCTATCCGAACCGGGTCGGCATTTTGGGTGCGCTCAGCCCGCGCACAAACCATGGCATCAGCGACAGCGAGCACACCATCGCCCAGGTGCTCAAGCCGCTCGGCTATCATTCGGCCATCTTCGGCAAGTGGCACCTCGGCCACCACCAGAAGTTTCTGCCCACGCACCACGGCTTCGATGAGTATTTCGGCCTGCCCTATTCCAACGACATGGGGCCGCTGCCTCGGCAGAAGGAACGGGGCGTGTCCGGCAACCCGGCGCTGCCGCTGATCGACGGCGACCGCGTCGTCGAGACCAATCCCGACATGTCGCAATTGACGACCCGCTACACCGAGCGGGCCGTCCACTTCATCGACGCGCACCACGACGAGCCGTTCTTTCTCTACGTCGCGCAAACGATGCCCCACGTGCCGCTGGGCGTGAGCGAAAAGTTCCGCGGCAAATCGGAACGCGGGATCTACGGAGACGTGATCGAGGAGATCGACTGGTCGGTCGGGCAGATTCTGGCCGCCCTCGACCGGCATCATTTAAATGAGCGAACGCTCGTGATTTTCGCGTCGGATAACGGCCCATGGCTCTCCTATGGTGACCACGCCGGCTCAGCCGGCCCGCTCCGCGAGGGCAAAGGGACGGCCTGGGAGGGGGGCGTGCGCGAACCCTGCGTGATGCGCTGGACCGGGAAAATCCCAGCTGGCACCACATGCACCGAGCTGGCGGCGACCATCGACATCTTGCCCACGTTCGCCGCCCTGGCCGGAGCGGAAGTCCCCTCCGATCACATCATCGACGGCAAAGATATCCGCCCGCTGCTATTTGGCGAGCCGGGAGCCAAGTGCCCGCACGAGGCGTACTACTATTACTGGAACCAGGAGCTGCAGGCGGTTCGTAGTGGGCCCTGGAAACTTCACTTTCCCCACACCTATCGCAGCTTGAAAGCCGCGGGGGGCCACGGCGGCAAACCCGCGCCCTACGTCGACCGCACAACGCCCCTGGCGCTCTTCAATCTCGAGACGGATATCGGCGAGCAGCACGACGTGGCCGCCGAGCATCCGGATGTCGTCGCCCGGCTGGAAAAGCTGGGCGAGGCCGCGCGCGAAGATCTGGGTGACAGCCTGACCGGCCGCAAGGGCAAGAACGTGAGGCCCGCCGGTCGCCTCTAAGGCGGCAGGGCGAGCCGCTCTTACCAGACGCGCGGTTAAACGAACGGCGTGATGCCCGGCAGGGCGATGGGCGGCACGTCGATCTTGCCCCAGGCGTAGGCTGCCGGCGTCAGGTCTTCCTTGGAATTCATCGCCTGTTCCCAGGTGATCCGCTGGCCCGTGTAGGCGGCCATGCGACCGATGACGCCCATCATCGTGCTGTGCGTCATGTAGTGGCCGTTGTTGATCGGCTTGCCGCTGCGGATGCTGGCGAATAGCTCGTTGTGCTCGACCTGGTACATGTTGGGTTTGGGGCCGCGGTAACGCCAGACCTCATCGCCCTTGTGGTCGTAGACGATGTGTTTCATCACATCGACGCGCCCCTTCGTGCCGAAGATGTGGTCGTTCACGTCGACCGCACAGTGATCCTGCTGGCGGCAGCGGCTGAACGTCTTCACGCCGTTGGGATATTCATAGACCACGGCCATGTGGTCGAAGATGTTGCCGTACTCGGGCTCGGTGCGGGTCTGCCGGCCGCCCGTGCCGCTGCACGCGATGGGATACTCGTCCCGCATCGCCCAGGCCGTCTTGTCGAGGCTGTGGACGTGTTGTTCGACGTTGAAATCGCCCGACAGCCAGGTGAAGTAGAGCCAGTTGCGAATCTGCCATTCCATATCAGACCAGCTGGGCTGCCGTGGATGGTTCCACAGGCCGTGCGTGTTGTAGCTGGTCTCCATGGCGACGATGTCGCCGATCGCGCCCTCGTGGATCTTGGCAAACGTGGCCCGCATTCCCAGGTCGTAGCGGTAACACAACCCGGACACGACGGAGAGCCGTTTGATTTCGGCATGCTGGCAGCTTTCAATCACCGACCGCACGCCGCCCGCATCGACGGCCACGGGCTTCTCCGCAAAGACATGCTTGCCGGCGTCGATCGCCGCCTTGATATGGGCGGCCCGGAAATGGGGCGGCGTGGCCAACAGCACGACGTCGCACGCCTCGATCACGTGCTTGTAGGCGTCGAAGCCGGCGAATCGCCGCTCCGGCGGAACTTGCACGCGCGCCGCCGTCGAGCGGTGCTGCAACATGCTGTGCGCCGATTCGATGCGATCGGCAAAGGTGTCGCCCATCGCCACCAGGTGCACGTTGGGTCGGCGGCCCAGCGCCTGCTCGGCCGCTCCGCTTCCCCGACCGCCACAGCCGACGAGTCCGATGCGAATGACGTCGCTGCCGCCGGCAAAAGCCCCCGCACTCATCGCCATCGGCCCGAGCAACGAACCGCCAACAACGGCTGCTCCCGTCTTGAGAAAGTCACGTCGCGAGGCGGCGTCCGACTGCTTGCCAGGGAGGGATTCGGCGTTCATGCGGCGGGCTCCAAGTGGGGAGTGGGTGGAACCGCATCATAACATGCGGCGTGCGCCCCGAGCCAACGAGCAGGGCCAACGAACGGACTGGCCAGTGACCGCCAAGTTTTGTACGTTCCAGCCATGTGGATCAAAATCTGCGGACTGACCGAGCCGAACCAGGCGCGGGCCATCGCCGCGCTGCGTCCCGACGCCATCGGTCTGAATTTTTATGCGAAAAGCCCGCGGTTTGTCTCCGTGGCGGCAGCCCGTCAGATCGCTAACGCGGTGGGCCCGCAGATCGAGCGGATCGGCGTGTTTGTGGAACCGTCGGCTGACGAACTCCGCCGCACGGTCGTCGAATGCGGCTTGAGTGGCGTGCAGATCCACTCGGCGGATGAGGAACACGCCCTGGCCGAGATCGCGCTCGACGCCGGACCGGTGACGCGGCGGATCTGCGGCTTCCAGGTGGGACTAGCCGGCCTCACTCACCTCAAGACGTATCTCAAGGACCACAAGCCGAGCAAATGGATTGCCGACGCCTGCCTGGCCGACGCGCTCGTGAAGGGCATGTACGGCGGAACGGGGCAATCGCCGCCGTGGCACGTGCTGCGCGATGAGTATCGCCACCAGGAGTGGCCCCCGCTGATTCTGGCTGGCGGCCTGCGTCCCGAAAACGTGGCCGAGGGCATTACCACGGTGCGGCCCTGGGGCGTCGACGTAGCCAGCGGAGTCGAATCGTCGCCGGGAATCAAGGACGTCGACAAGGTCGCGCGATTCATTCTCGAGGCGCGCCGGGCCTTCGCCGAATTAGAGCGCGGGCGGCCGAGCCCCGTGGCTTGAGCGCTCGACCGCGAAATCAGATGAGGAGCATCGATGGCTGACGTGCATCCGTTTCAGGGTTGGCGCTACGATCTGGGCCAGGTCGGCGATCTGTCCGACGTGACGGCCCCGCCTTACGACGTGATCAGTCCCGACCAGCAGCGAGATCTGTACGAGCGGCATCCCTACAACGTGATCCGCCTGATCCTCAACCGCGACGAGCCGGGCGACACCGATCCCCAAATCCGCTACCAGCGGGCCGCGAAGTTCCTCCGCCATTGGCAGTCTGAAGGGATCCTCATCCAGGAGCATGAGGACGCGCTCTACGTTTACCACCAGGAATTCGACTGGGAGGGTCGCCGCTACGTCCGCAAGGGCTTTTTGGGCCGCGTGCGCTTGGAAGAATTCGGCAAGGGCCGCATCTATCCCCACGAGCAGACCTTGTCGGGTCCCAAGGCCGATCGCCTGGCGCTCACCAAAGCGTGCAAGATGAACCTCTCGCCGGTCTTCGGCCTTTATCCCGATCCCGACGGCGACGTGAACGAAAACTTGGACGCGGCCATTCAAGGAATGACGCCTCTCGTGGCCATCGATCACTTAGGTGTGATTCATCGCCTGTGGCCGTTGACGCACGTGTCGGCAATCAACGAGGTTCGATCTCTGATGCGGTCGGCCCCCGTGTTCATCGCCGACGGCCATCATCGCTACGAAACGGCCAACACCTATCGCAACTGGCTGATCGAGCAGGGACAGCACCGGGGCGAATCCGATCCGTCCAACTTCGTGCTGATGATGCTGGTCGGCATGAGCGATCCGGGCCTGGCTATCCTGCCGACGCACCGGCTCGTGTCCGGCTTTCCGAATTTGTCGGCCGACGATGTGGCCCGCGCCCTGTCGTCCAACCTGGAACTCGAGGCGATGGGCCAGGGCCCCGCAGCGGCCCGCCGCGTGTGGGAGCGAGTGGAGTTGGAGGATCAGCAAGATGTGTTCGGTTTCGGTACTGCGGCCGACGGCATCTGGTCGTTCGCCCGCGTCCTCGACGCGTCGCCGATGGCCCAAGTCGCGGCCGACCAGAGCCAGGCGTGGCGCGAGTTGGGCGTGAGCCTGTTGCACAAGCTCGTGATCGATCACTTGCTCAAGAGCGAATACCCGGAGGCGACGCCACAGTTCAAGTACGTGCACCTGCTCGACGAAGCGACCGAGGCGATCGCCGCCAAGAGCTGCGATCTGGCCTGTCTCGTGCCGCCCGCGCGGATCGATCATGTCGAAGCGATCGCGTCGAAGTTCGAGAAGATGCCGCCCAAGAGCACCTACTTTTACCCGAAGCTGCTGTCGGGCTTGGTGTTCAACTCGCTCGAGCGGACTTGAGAACGCTCGCGGGCAAACATACGATGATTCCAGATCAGCCCGCCTCCCACGCGTGGGGAATATCATGCCCGCCGACAAGTCCATCCTGTTGATCGAAGACGACCGGGAAATTTCCAGCACGATTCAAGGCGTGCTGCAGGCGGCCGGTTACCGCGTGGCGGCCGCGCAAAACGGCGTCGAAGGGCGGCGAATCATCGACAGCGACCCGCCGGCTCTCATCATCACCGACATGATGATGCCGAAAATGGGCGGCTTTCCGATTCTCGAATACCTCCGCGGCCTGCCGTCTCCTCCCCGCGTGATCATGATCACCGCCAACGAAGGAGGCCGGCACAAGGCCTACGCCGAAATGCTCGGCGTCGACGAGTATCTGCGCAAGCCGTTCGCCATGGACGTGCTGCTCGAAGCCGTGGAGCGAATCATCGGCAGCGCGGAAGATCGCGGCGGAGCATCCGGCGCCGCCCGCCTCAAACGCCCGCCCTCCAAGCGCACGCCGTAATAGCACGCTCCTAGATGGCTCACTCTCCGAGCGGGGGGTGTCAACCCCCCGAGCACTTTAAGCGTTTTGTCTAAACGCCAAAGACCGCCACTAAAAGTCGCCGCCATGCGCGCCTGGCTCCTCACCTGGACCACGTACGGCACCTGGCTACCAGGCGACAAACGAGGCTCCGTCACTCGCGTGCGCGAGACCCCGGGCCCCCGACGCCTGCACAATGTGCCGCACACACCCTACGATCGCGCGCTGCCCGCGTTGGAAGCCGCAGCGAGATCTGCGCTCAAAGGTTCCCCGATTTTTCTCACGCTCCCCCAGGCAGAGCGGATCACCACACAGTTTCGCGAAACGGCCGCGTACCGCGGCTGGCGCCTTCTCGCATCGGCCGTGATGCGCAATCACGTGCACCTGGTCGTCGTCGCCAACGATGAAGTGACGTCGGCCGATCTTCTGCGAACGTTCAAAAGCTACGCCAGCCGGGCGCTGAACGCCGCTTGGGCGCGGCCCGCCGGGGGTCGCTGGTGGACGACCTCGGCCTCGCGACGGAGCTTGAAAGACGCACGCGCGGTTGAGGCTGCAGTGAAGTATGTGCGCGAGCAGCCGGGGGCGCTCGTCGTGTCTATCGCGGAGCGCGGCGAGGATTGAGGCGCGTCAACCTGCCAGCTGCAAATCGGTCGCGGCTTCGTCGTCTCGGGGGGCTCACGCCCCCCGCTCGGGTGCGGATGCGAGAGACATTGTCGTCCGTGCGACGACGTTAGTTGTCCACACCCAGGCTGCGCTCGATCGATTGCGCTCGAGGTGACTCCATTAAGTCGCGGAGCGGATCAAAGGTTTGTGCCGGCGGCGGGTCGGCGCCGCGCATCTCGCGGCCCATCTTCGTCCACTCTTCGTCTTCCTTGCTCACGGAGCCTGGCAGTGAATTCCCCGCGCCGCGCGCGGCGGCCGGCGGAAGATCGTCCGCATCGTTCTTGGGCGTCATGCAGCCGAAGGTCAAACCGAGGCAGACACAGAACAACAGCGCCAAAATGCAACTGCGCATGGTGGCCTCTTTATCGGCGTCGCCTGGCAGCACGACAGGCGAGCCCGTGGGGGGTTGGCTATGATGGGGGTGAAGGCAGAGAGGGCAGGAGAGGAGCCGCATTCTCGACATCTGCCCGATTCTCGTAAAGACCAAAAACCGCCTCCGCTAATCCGCCAAACCACGCCGCATGACGCAGAACCCGATACAGCCGTTAGATATTCTGGTGATCGCCACCCACCCCGACGACGCCGAAATCGGCGTCGGCGGCACCCTGGCCCGGTGCGGGCGGGCCGGCCTGCGGACCGGAATCCTCGACCTGACGAACGGCGAGCCCACGCCTCACGGTTCGCCCGAACTGCGGGCCCGCGAGACCGCGGCCGCCAGCGAAGCGCTCGGCCTGACTTGGCGAAAGAATCTCGGCCTTCCCAACCGCAGCGTCGAAGCCACGCTCGAAGCCCGCCGGGCGCTCGCCAGCGTGCTGCGAACCGTGCGGCCCCGCTACGTCTTCGCTCCCTATTGGGACGATTCGCACCCAGACCACATTGCCGCCAGCCGGCTCTGCGAAGATGCCCGTTTCTGGGCCAAGCTCTCCCGCAGCGATCTGGCCGGCGAACCGTTCTGGCCGCCGCGGATGTTTTACTACTGGAGCGTGCACCTCCGCATTCACCCCAAGCCGGCCTTCGTGCTCGACATCAGCGACGCCATCGACGCCAAGATGCAGGCGCTGGCGGCATACCAAAGCCAATTCGTCACCGGCCGGCCCACCACTTACCCGACCGCTCTCGACGACATCCGCGACCGGGCCCGCTACTGGGGCTGGACGATCGGCAAGGCCTACGGCGAACCCTTCGGCAGCCGCGAAGAGATCGGCCTCAAGAGCGTGCTGGACATCATCTAGACGTCCCGCCGACGCAACTTGCGGCATCAGCCTTGCGCGGGGCCGAACGACCAAACCAACTGCACGCTCGGCGCATCGCGCCACGTCGCCTGCAGATCGGCATCGTCGGCGTACGATCGGGCGGGGACGCGGTGCGCGTCGACGCTGAATTCGTGGAGCCCATCAGAGAGCGGATAAGGCTCAATGGCCATGTGCCATTTGCGATAGTCGGGCCGCGCGGTCTGCAGCCGGAACACACCAGCCGGAGTGTCCGAATTGGCGACAGTCTCTGCGGGGTCCGCGGGGCGAGAGGAAAAGGTGACGACCTCGCCCAGCGGAGCGGTCATCGCCTGGGGTTCGTGCTCCGCGGCACAGCAAAGCCACAGACTCACGCGATCGAAGAACTGCACCACGTGATACGCCAGCTCGCGATGCCGAAGAAACACGTTTTGCCAGCCGAACCGGGCCGATTCGGACTCAAGCTGCGCCCTCAGAGCGGCTTGTTGCTGAATAAACCGTGTGACGGCAGCCCGGTCTTCCGCATCATGCCGCCCCGAGCCACGCACCTGTTCGGCCAAATAACAGAAGTGGCGGCTGACAGCGTAGGCGGAGACCGGGGACACTTTGGTGTTGCAGGCGGCAACGCTCCTCGTCCAAATCGCCGTCGCATCCTGCATCCGCATCTCGCGAAAATCGCGGGGCCGACCCGTCCCCGGATCGACGTGCGGCGCCCAGTCCCACTGGCCCCAACCGTCGTCGTGGCGAGCGACGGCAATCGCCATGCTAATGCGAGCCAGCCTCCAGTCCTCATCGGGCCTTTCGTCGCCGCGCGCGGCCAATGCTACGGGAAGATCTCGCGTGAGCGGCTTGAACCGCTCGTTGCCCCACGCGCGAGCGATCTCGGCGGCCAGACGCGCGTGCTGAATCTGATCGATCAGGAGCCAGTCGCCGCCGTCGCCGCGCCGGATCATGGCAGTTGTCGCAAGCGTTTTTCCGCGTCGGCGCGGGCCTTTGTCATCACGCTGGCCAGCGTCACGTCCGCGCCATGCTGGCGTTTGCTTTCGTCGGCCGCCTCCATGAAGGCGTAGATCTCGAGCGTTTCCTCTTCCTTGACCGGTGCGATGCCCGTGTAGAAGAAGTGCACGATCGCCACGAGCAGCGGCCGATAGCCGTCGTACGAACCGACGGCCATGGTTCCCTTGGTCCCCGTCGCCGTGCCGCCGTACCCCCCCTTTCCTCGTGTGCCGCGAAACGTGCCGACGCGCCCGCCGTCCCATTGGCCGACGACGACGTCCTCGGTCGGCGTGCTCACGGTGCGGCGGACGCTCTTGCAGCCGGTGCCCATCACAGTGAAGAGCGATTCGACGCCGTGAATGCCGTACCAGAACAGATCCGGATGCGTCTTCTCGAGGTGGCAGGGGCTCGTCGTTTCGCAGGTTTGCACCGTGCCGATCTTGCCGTTACGGACCTCGAGCGTCGCTTTGCCGAACCGTAGCGACGAGCTAGAAAAAACCGGCACGTGGTACCGCCGGGCCAACTCGAAAATGGCGATGGCGTCGGCGAGCGAAGCGGCAATCGGCTTGTCGATAAACAGGGGCTTGCCCGCCTTGATTACAGCCAGCGCCTGCTCCAAGTGCGGACGGCCGTCGTTGGTCTCCAACAATACGACGTCAACTTTGGGGAGCAGGGCCGAGATCGAATCGACGATCTCCACGCCGCGCTTGCGAAAGTCCTTCGTGTATTCGGGAATTCGTTCGGTGCTCGACGCGATGTCGGCGCTTCCCCGCGGATACGCGGCCACCACGTGAAAGCCGGCCACGTCGGGCTTCGCGTTGGGGTCGTTCAACACCTGCGTGAAGGCGGCACAGTGCGACGTGTCGAGCCCGATGATCCCCACGCGAACTGGGCCTTTTTGCCCGTCCTTCTTGACGGACGCCGTGGTGGGAGTTTTATGCACCGCCTGAGCGGGCGCCGGCGACTTGGCGTCATTCGATGCAGTTGTCTTGGTGGGCGCCGCCGCCTCTTTCTTGAGGAGGTCCTTCACGTCCCACACGGTGACGCGTTTGTCGTAGGCGCCCGTGGCGAGCAGCGACTGGTCGGCGGACAGGGCGATGGCGTCGACGCGAGCGGCGTGGACGCCCATCACCGTCAGCTCTGTGCCCGAGTCCCGCTCCCAAATTTTGACCTCGTTGTTCCCTTTCGCCCGACCGCCCGACGCGCTGATGACAACCGCACCGCCGCGAGCGAAGAGCACCGCATTGGTCGGGCGGCTATGCCCGGCAAAGAAGGAAACGGCCTTCCCCTTGTCCAAGTCGTAGAGGATCACCCGCTCGTCGAACCCAGTCGACGCCAGAAATTTTCCGTCGGGCGAAAAGGCGACGCCGGTCGCCGCTCGCTTTGGATTGGAGAACGAATAGATCAGCTTGCCATCGGCCGCGTTCCAGACTTTGACTTCGCCGGGCTGCGTGATGCGTTCTTCGTCACCGGCCGCCGTGGCGATTCGTTTGCCATCGGCCGAAAAGGCGATCGCCCGCACGGGGAACGTGTGACCGGTGAGCACGTGCACGACTTTGCCGGTGGCAACGTCGAATACGCGGGCCGATTCATTTGGGCCCGCCTCCTCGGCCGTCGCCAGCTGTTGCCCATCCGGCGAAAACGCGAGCCCCGTCACGTACCCCGCGTGTTCTCCCAGTGTGCGTTTGACGGCCAGCGTCGCCGCATCGAGCAGGCTGACGGCCTGGTAATGCCCGCACGCCAGCGTCTTACCGTCGGTCGAGAGCGCCAGGGCCTTCACGTAGCCGGGCGTCAACGCTTCCGACTTGGGAGCCGCCTCCTTGCGGGCGTCGAACAGGAGCAGTTGCTCGTAGGTGCCGGCGACGAAGTGCTGGTTATCCTTCAGAAATGCCAGCGAGGTGATCCAGTCGGGCAAATCGTCCCATCCATGCAGCGGCCGCACGCGGGGCCGCTTTTCACCCGTTCCCTCGCCCGGTTGGGCCAACGCGGCAGAACCGGTGATCGCAGCGAAAGCGATGACGCAAAGCGCGACACCGAGAGCAGTGCAGGACAAACGCCGAAACGAACGGGGGGGCATGGGCGGCTCCAAAAAACGGGGACGCCGCCATTATTCCACACGCACGACGCTCCCCGCGAGCCATCAGCCGAGGCGCGGAGCGGGACACTTCAAGAAGACATCGCCTCAAGAAGATCTCAATGAAGCGACGGAACGGCGCCCGCCTTTGGTCCCTCGCCGCTCGGCAGGGCCGAGAGTGCGGCGCCGAACGGCGCGGCGCTCCAGATACTCAGCGCCGCGTCGCCGCCGGCCGCCAGCGACTGGCCGTCGGGCGCGAAAGCGATCGGCCAGCTCGAACGGCTCGCGGCGGCCGTACCGGATGAGACCGGACGGAGCGACTCGCGAATCTCGCCCGTGCGTGGATCCCACAGCGTGACCCCCTGCGGACCGGACGCGGCCAATGTCTTCGAGTCGGGCGAGAAGGCCACGTCGCTGATCTCAGCTCCCGCCGGTCCGAAAGCCAGCTGCTCGGCTCCCTGCGGTATCCGCCACAAGCGTAATGGGCGTTGATCCGGACGATTCGCACTGTCACTCGGAACCCCGGAGCGTCCTTCCGCCGAGACGAGGAAGCGGCCGTCCGGAGAGAAGGCGAGCGCGACGACCGGGCGGCCGTGACCCGTCAACGTGGCCGCGGTTTGCTTGCGCTCGACGTTCCACAATCGAATCGCTCGATCGGATCCACCCGACACTGCGAATTTGCCATCCGGCGACAGCGCGGCACTGAGCACGGGGCCCGTGTGGCCGGTGAGCCGAGCGATCGCCTGGCCGTTGGCGGCGTCCCAGAGCCGCACGGTCGAATCGTCGGAACCCGAAATCAGCGTTTTTCCGTCCGTGGAATAAGCGAGTGAATTGACGCCCGCCGTGTGGCCGTTGAGGGCCAGCTCGACTCGCTGTCCGGCGAGCGTCCAGACGAGGATCGGCCAATCGCGACTGGCGGAGGCCAGATGCGCCCCGTCCGGTGAGAAGGCGAGGCGGCTGACGTCGCCCGAGCGATTGGCCAGCCGCGCCCTTTCGACGCCGACCCGCGCGTCCCACAGTCGGATCGAATCGGCCGTGCCAACTGCCAGGCGGCGCGAGTCGGGCGAGTACGCCAGCGCTGCCGAGCGGGGGATCTCCCGCACGACGACATCGGGCTGAGTTTTGTCGACAATGCCGCCGCGGGTCTCCCACAATCGCACCGTGCCGTCGGCTCCGCTGGTGGCAGTCAGGTCACCGCTCGGCGAAAAGCCAATCCCGCTGACGAGCCCGTCATGCCCTGACAATCGCCGCGGATTGGCCAGGTCGTAACCGGCCAGCTCGACCCGTGCGTGCGGTCGGGACTTTTTCGCGTCGAGCGCCGGGTCGCGGACGACGCGATTGAAGAGGAAGCCTTGTTCACCAGTCGTGGCCGCCAACCAGGCCCCATCGCTCGAGAAGGCCAACGCGGTCACGGGCGCGTCAACGGTTCGCGGCCCGGAGCGCACCAGCAGCGAATCGACATCACGGAGGGAAATCGAGCCTTCGCTGCCGATGGCCAGCGTCGTCGAATCGGGTGAAAAGGCAAGGGCACTCACGTCGCCGTCGGAAACCGCGAGCGTCGTCTTCTCGTTCGCCTCGGCATCCCAAATCCTCACGACCTGGTAGCCGCCCGAGGCGACCAGACGGCCGTCCGGCGAGTAGGCGACCGCGCGGACAAAACGGGTCGGATCGTCGGCATCGTCCGGCTCGTGGTTCCGCGGATGGCCCCAGCGAGTAGCCACCGCGCGACGCGAGGCGACATCCCAGAACTTCACCGTGCCGTCGTCGCCGCCGGATACCAAAGCTGAAGCATCGGGAGCGATCGCCACCGAAAGGACTTTGCCGAGATGGCCGAAGAACGTCGCCTCGAGCCGACGTCCGGGCACGTCCCAAAGCTTGACGGTCGAGTCGGCTCCCGCAGAGGCTAGCCGATCGCCGTGCTGCGAGAAGGCCAGCGCGCTCACGCCGCCTGCGTGTGCCGCGAGCGACGCCAGTTGCTTGCCGCTGGCCGCATCGCGGAGCGCGATCAAACCGTCCTGGCCAGCGCCAGCGACGAGCGTCCCGTCAGGAGACCAGGCCACCGCGTTGGTCGGAGCCGTCGCGCGCCAAGTCGTGCGATCGTTTTTCGCGCGGCCGTAAAGGTAGCCCCAGGCAAAGTCATGGAGTTTGGGCAGGCAGCCTTCGGCGTCCTCCAGCAGCGCGGCGGCTTGACCGGGGCTGCGCTGCCAGCAATCGCGAACGCGGGCCAGCTGGGCGTCGTACGCTCGCAGTTCCATCAACTGGAGCCGCTCCTCGGCCTGCCGGAATTCGTCGACGGCCTTCTGGCGGGCGGCCGTGTCGCGGGCGCGCTGGGCGGCGTCGGTCTGTTGCTGCGTGCGCCACAGGATGGCTGACTTTTCCAATCGTTCGCGCGCCTGATCGCGCTCATGCTGGGCTAGCTCGCGGTCGTGCTTCGATTTCTCCAGATCCTCCTCGAGAGCCGTGATTTTTGCTTTGCTCGCCTCGACTTCCTCGCTCGAGCTTTCGGCATTCGCATCAATCGCGACCGTTTCGGCGGTGCTCGACGCTGCAGACCGCGAAAGCCTGGATCCGCCGATCCACCCGAGGATGAGCGCGGCGACGACGGCGGCCGCCACTCGTGCCCGCTTCGGCAGGCGACCAGCCGTTTGCCCCAGCGCGCCCACCGTTGCCTGCGCCCCGCGAGTGATGCGCGCGAGGCGCGACGGTCTCGCTTCGGCAGCAGGTGCGACCGAGGGGGCGTCTGCTACAGTCGATGTCGATGGGGGCTCAGCACTCCCGGTGGCGGAATCGGTCGGCGGTGCCGCGCCGCCAGTCGGCTCGCTCACCGCGGCTTGAGCAGCAAGCGGATCGATGAGCGGCGCGCCGCTCGCGAGCGACTCGATGGGAACCTGATCGCCCGTCACAGCTTCATCCGCGGCCGCTGGAGTCGGCGCGACCTCCGGAGACACGACCGAATTTGACTGGCCCTCTGACTCGGCGACTGCGTTCTCGGCCGGCGTATCGGACGCGGAGTGATGAGCACCAATCTCGCGAACGTGGCCACCCGGAGCGGTGGCCGACGGGTCCGCGAGCAACGGTGCGGGCGGTTCTGCCGGCGCCGTCGCTGTGTTCGTCGTCTCCGCCGGCGGAGGTTCAGAATCGGCGGTGGCCAACGGCGGGGCGGGGACCGGTGTTTCTTCGATCGGCGGCGGGGAGCGGAACAGGTCGGCCGCCGACTCCATCGGCGGTTCCTGCCGCGGACGCGGGCGCTCGGGCGATTGGGCAGCAGGAACGTTGGTCAGCGTGTCGAGGTGATCGTTGATCGTGTCTTCGGCGAGGGACGCCAGTGGCGCGGCGTGGCCGTCCGCCGTGCCGAACTTCCGGCTGACTTCGCCCAGCACGCTGTCCAAATCCTCGCCGCCATCGATGCGTGGCGGCAGCGGCGGCAAAGCCGACGTCGAATCTGGCGCGCTTGTCGTCGGCGCAGAGGGCGATGGCGGCGCGGAGTCTGTGGCCGCGGTCGTGGCGGCGTCCGAAGCTTCCGCAGTCACCGCGGCAGCACCCGGCGCTTCGGCCGCGGGCTGCGGGGAGTCGGCGGCGTTTTCGGATTGGATCGGTTCGGTCGACATGGAGAGCGGTTGTGGCCCCGTTGCCGGAGAAAGCGAGCGCGCGAAGTCTCGCTATCGCAAGAGATCGGCTGCACCGTGGGGCGCCTGTGGAGAGAAACGCCTCTTGAGCGGCTGCCCGACCGGGCAGGCGGCGCGGCGTCGCGGTCCTGCCGCGTACGTCAAAGAAACGCGTCACTCGGGACTTGCGGCAGCCGTCGACCCGAGCGTTAAGGGCGATTCCGCGTCCGACCCAAGATCCGGATTGGTGGCCAGCCGGCGAATGGCCGCGTCGATCCGGGCGTGAACCAGGCTGCGAAACTCGTCCCAGAGCACCAGCGGGAAGCGGCCGAGTTTGTCGTGCAGCGCGACGATTTCGATCGTCTCGGGAAGGCGACCCACCATCGCCCGCACCGCTTCGGCATACAACACCAACTGGATGGCGAAATGGTCGCGGAGCGCGGCCGGATCGTTATCGGGCAGGCGGCCCGTCTTGTAGTCGAGAATCTTCCAGTGGCCGTCGGGCGTCTGCAGCAGGCAATCGAGCGTGCCGGAAATGACGGCCGTGCGTTCCGCCGGCGCCGCACCAATCGGCCAGCCCAGGAGGAACTCGATCTCGCGAAAACAGCGGGGAGCGGACCGCATTTCGTCCCACAACGGGCTTTCGACCAGTGCCTGCACGCGGCCGACCAGCACGGCGGCATCGCACGACTCCAGATCGCGCGACGACTGTCCTTTGAGCACAGTCTGCACGCCATTCGCGATGGTTTCCGCATCCATGGCTGTGCCGTGCGGCAATCGCTCGATCACGCGGTGCACGAGCGAACCGATCAGCGTGGCTGCCTCGCCGAACGGTTCCGCGACTTCATCGGGAGTCTTGGCGGCGGCGCGTTTCTTCCGCCGCGGCGGTTTCTCGTCCCGCGAGCGCGCATCGACGTCTTCGATCCGCGAAACGCTGAGCGAAAGCGGGCCCACCTGCCGCGCGACGACCGGGCCCAAAAGCGGCGGGAGTGGAGCTGTGTCGGCGGTCTCCGCCAGTTCTCGCCATTGGCGGAGCCGGGCCGATTTGCCGTCAGGCCGCGGTACGACGGTCAATTCCGGGCACTTGCGGTGCACGCAGATGTCGGGAATCTTCGGCCGCTCAGCGGCAATCTCCGCGGCGCCCTTCTTCGCTTTCGCCCCAGTCTTCTCGCGGGTGAGCGACGCGAAATAAGGATCGCCCTTGGGGAGGCCGGTCCCCAGGTCGTACCGCTCGGCCACGAGCCGCAGCCATTGCGAGCGAACGCCGCGCTCCGTGTCGAGGGCCGGATCGGCGGGCAGGCCGGCCGAGAGAATCAGATGGTCGGCCGCGCGGGTGAGCGCGACGTACAGGATCCGCAACGACTCCTCGTCGTCCTCGCGGTCTTCGACATAGCGATGCATTTCGATGGCCGGGTGGTGCGGCTCTTCGGAGCCGAATTTCGGCGGCACCATGATCGGCCCGAACTCGCGGTGATAAACGGCGTCGAAAAACGACCCGCGGTTCTTCCGCTCCATGTCGGCTAGGATGACGACGGGGAATTCGAGCCCTTTGGCCTGGTGAATGGTCATCAACCGCACGACGTCGCTCGACTCGGGGTGGGTCGCCGCCAGATCCTCGATCGACTGTTAGATCGGAGAGTCCTGAATTCGCCGAGTGAAATCGGCGAGCGTGCCGATGCCCGAGCGGTCGAACTGGTGGGCCATGTCGACCAGCTTGCGGAGGTTGGCGACCTTCCGCCGGCCGAGAAACTCGCATAAGAGCGACGCATCGTAGGCCGTCCGCTCCAACGCCCGCTCGAGCAGTTCGGCGAGTGGGATGCGGTCCTTCTGCTCCAGCAGCTCGTCGATCACCCGCGCGGCCAGGCGTACCTGCTCGCACTGCGGCTCGGGAATTCCGGCGGGCGGCGGCTGGCGGAGCGCCTCGCGCAGCGACATCTCGCCCACGCGGGTCATCGCCACGATCGTGTCGTCGCTCAGGCTGCACAAGGGCGTGCGGAGCACGCCGACGAGCGCGATGGCATCGGCCGGATCATTGAGAAACGTGCACAAGTTGACGACGTCATAAACTTCCTGCTGAGCGAAGAAGGCCCGTCCGCCAACAAGATAATAGTCGACGCCCCGCCGGCGAAAGACGTCTTCATAAATCGCCGCGTCGCTCATCGCGCGGAACAGCACGGCGATATCTCCCGCGTCCACGCGTCGCAACCGCTCGAGCTGTGTGTCGGGATCGCGCTCGGGAATGCGAGGCGTCGGATCGGAGAGCAACGCCAGAATCCGCCGCGCGATCCACTCGGCCTCGCGTCGGCGATCCGCCTCGAGCGAGTCTGCGTCTCCCTCGTCCGTTTCGTCCGGACCGGGAAAGGCGAACAGAAACTCGACGGCCGGCCGCGGCGAGAGCTGAGCGCGGTGCGGGACGAGCGCCTCGTAGTCCGGCATCGCCGGCGCGAAGACCGAATTGACGAAGTTGATGATTTCCGGCTGGCTGCGAAAGTTGTGCGTGAGCGACAGCCGACCCTCCGTCGGCAGATCGTTGCGGCGGGCATCGAAGACGGCGGGGTCGGCCCCGCGGAATCGGTAGATCGACTGCTTTTTATCGCCGACCACGAACAGCTTGCCCGTCGCCAGGCCGTCGCCAGCCAACAACTCGACGATCTCGGCCTGAATGCCGTCGGTGTCCTGAAATTCGTCGACCAGGAGCGCGTCGATTGAAGCCGACGCGTCGGCCCGCACGTCGGGCGAGTTTCGCAAGAGATCGCGCGTCTTCACCAACAGGTCGTCGAAATCAAGCACGCCCGCCTCGGCCTTGGCGGCGGAAAAATCGGCGGCTGCCGCCTCGACCACGCCGACGAGGGCCGCCGACGCTGCCGCCGCCTGATCGACCTCGCACGGGTCGAAGGCGACGAAGTCCTTGAGGTCGTCGATCTTGTCCCGCAGCCGCTGTAGGGCGTCGCGGACCGCTTCGTAGGTGGATTCGTCGTCCCACGCGCTCTTGTTGCCGCCACCCTGCACCTTGGCGGCTTCGCGCAATTCGAGCACCTCGGCGAGAGTCGGCTTCGGTGTCTCGCGAAGCGCGGCGAGGCCGGCCAGGAGGACGAGCCGCCGCTCCTGCATTGTGCGGTGGGTGGGAACGTTGTCTTTGAGCAATCGCAGAATGTGCGACACGGTATCCGACTGCCCGAGGTCGTGGGCCGCGCGGGGCAGAAAGACGTTGTGCAAATGGTGCATCCAGCCGACGGCGAACTGATCGGCGGTGCGATCGACGAAGGGCCGCGCGTCGACGAGCGCCCGGGCGACCACCAGCTTGCGGAGTGCCCGCCGCAGCGGTTCCAAGCCAAATTCCGTCAGCAGCCGAAAGCAGTTTTCGTCCCCCGCTTCGAGCAGCCGCTTCACGGTGCGGGCCACGCTCTGCCGCAACAGCGCCTCGCCGACTTCCATTTCCAGCGGGCGGAATTGCGGGTCGATACCGGCCGTCACCGCGTGCCGCCGCAACAAGCCCGAGCAGAACGCGTGAATCGTGCTGATCCGCGCGGCATCGAGCCCACGGACGATGGCCAGCCAGTGCAGGACCTCCGCCTCGCTGCCCGCCTCTCGCAGCCGCGTGGCGCATTCGGCCCGGATGCGATCGCGCATCTCGCGGGCCGCGCGGTCGGTAAACGTGATGGCGACCACGCGGGCCAAGGGCGCCGTGGTCGCATGTCCGTGTTCCGACGGATCGAGATAGGTGAGAAAACGCCGCGTGAGCACCAGCGTCTTGCCGCAGCCCGCCCCGGCCGACAGGCCGATCGAAACGTCGCGGCTGCCGATCGCCGACTGTTGCTCTTCGGTGAGCTCGCTTTTGCCGGCGAGAGTGGGCTCTTCGACGAAGAGCGAGCGGGTGTGCGGCCCGAACTTGGCCGCGCCGCCTCGCTTGCTTCCGGTGGCACCGCGGCGAGCGCTCATCGTGGCGACAGCCCCCAAACTTTTTGTCGCTCCTGTTGGAGGCTGCGCACCTGGCCTACGCGGCAAACCATGCTGTAGGGGCACCATTTGCCGCAGTCGTGATCCGAGTTGAAGACGGGGAACTGGCCGGCCCGCAAGCGCTCGGCGATCTTGGGCAGCACGTCGTCGAGCGTGCGTTCCATCTCGCCGACCAGTTCGGGATCAAGCATCTCGAGCGCCCGCGACCGCCCCTTCAGACCGACGACGCAGCCGGTCAATGTGAGGGCCCAGTAGGCCATCTGGAACACGGATGCGTCCGGATCGAGCAGTCCGCTCCGCCGCGCGGCTGACGCATAAATTGCCAGCTGCAGGGCCCGACCGAGCCCGATATCGGCAAACTGGAACCGCGGAGCCCAACGGGTTTTGTAATCGATGACCGTAAAGGCATCTCGACCGCCGCGACGGCCCACGTCGATCCGGTCCACGCGGCCGCGAACGCGGACGGGGGTCGGCCCGGAACCAAACGTGACGCACGGAAGCGGCTTAGCTGCGTCAGGTTGCTCCGGAGCATCGGGGACGTTGCCGAAGGCCAATTCGATATAACGCGGCGCGGGCGGCTCATCCCAGCCCTCGCCGACCGAGGTTTGATACTCTTCGCACTGGCGGGAATAGAGCTCGGCGAATCGCTCGGCAAACTGCAGCTCGGCCGCTTGTAGGGCCCGTTCGTACGGCGGGATTTCGGCACCGACCGCGAACTCTCCCGCGACTAACTCGCGCAGAGCTTCGGCGAGTGACGCGCTGTCGGTCGGTGCCAATGGTCGCCCGCCCTCGAGTGGACCGTGCAACTTGGCCAGCACGCGGTGCAGCGCGAGGCCCCGCTTCCGCGGATCGATCTCCGGCTCGACCGGGTCGTGCGGCTCGAGGTCGAGCACATCGGACATCAGGAAGCGGAACGGACAGGTGGCATACCGCTCGAGCTGTGTCGCGCTGAATTGGTATTCGGTCGAATATTTTTTTCCGAGCTGCGCAACCGTCGACTCGTTTTGGAGCACCCCCTCGAACGGCGTGAATCCATGCTCTTCGAATCGCTGGGCGTTCATGTCAGCCGCCGCCAGAATGCTCCGCGCGGTGGCGCCGCCGGCCGGCAAGTCGGCCAGGGCGCGGAGCAGGCCGGCCCGTCCCGCGTGCAGTTCGTCGGTCGCCGCCAGCCGCAGGTCGGCCGCCGACAACACGCGTTCGGGGGTCGCGACCGGATCGAGGTCGATCTTGGGCGACGGTTGGATCGCGGGCCGGTAAAACAGATCGCGAATCGCCGTCACATACGGGCTGGGGAAGAGCGGCTGGCCCGACGAGCTGACGCTCGGATAGCTCAACGTGAGGCAGTGCCGCGCCCGCGTCACGATCGAGTAAAAGAGCAGCATCTCGTCTTGCTGCGGCGTCGAAGGCTCCTGGCTCGAACGATCCTTCCGCAGAAACTCGCGACGCTCGGCCGCACTGTAAAAGCAATCGTCCCGCCGCGCGCGGGGAAAGCTGGCTTCCGACAGTCCCATCAGGAAGAGATATGGCACGTCGAGATTGCGGACGTCCGCGACCTCGACCACGCGGACGCGGCCGCGCTCGCCCGCAGAGTCAACCAACGTCTGCGATTCGAACAGATCGCGTACCAACCGCGCGAATTCGGCCAGCGAGAGCGGTCGCTCATCGCCGAGCAGCTCGCGAACCTGCGCGGCTTCGTGCAAGACATCGCTAAGCGCGTCCCAGACGCGGCGATCGCGCTCGTCGAGCTTTGTACCGGGTGCCTCCGTCGCGGAGGGTCGACGGCTCGGTGTAATCCCCAATTCGCTGGCCAGACCCAGCAGGCTTTCGGTCCAGCCGCGGAGATCTTTGGACGATCGCAGCCGCTTGGTCGCCTCGGAATAGGTTTGTAACAGAGCGGCGGCCGTGCGGACGTCCTCCTGCCGACTCCGCTTCTTGGCATCACTGTCCGGTCGCTCGGCCAGCCGGGCCAGCCGATTCAAGATGTGCTGGCGATCGGAGCCGAGCTGGTAACGCCGCAGTGCGCGGATCGTTGCTTCGACGGCAACGGCCCCGGCTGACGGCCAGCGCGGCCGGATATAATTCGATCGCAGCACCGAGGCGAGCGAGTTAAAGGCCCAGTCTTGTAGCTCGGTCTGCAGGACGGCGAAGAGCGCCCGGCCGATCGCCGTTTGCGAAAAGTGGGTGGCCGTGTCGCAACTGGTCGGAATTCCCGTCGCCTGGAGCGTGGCAACCAGCTCCGCCCCCTCTTCATCGAGCGAGCGAGTGCCGATCACGATCTCTTCGGCCGGCACGCCGTCAAGCAAGAGCCGCTTGACCCGTTCTGCGACGGCCCGCGCTTCGCCAGCCGGGCCGGCCGCCGCGATGATTTCGATGCCCGTCGCATCCGCCAACTGGGGCGTCGTCCGCGGATTGTCGAACAAATGATCCGCCACGTGTCGAAAGGTCAGGGTTGCCGGTTCGCCAGCTACGCTGGGCACTGGGTCGCACGCCACCAACTCGACAGTGCAGCGGCGACGGATCTCTTCCAGGGCCTTCTTCGACTTGGCGAATAAATCGTGCCGCCGCACAGGCTGCTCCAGCGGCAGCGAGACCACAACACGCTGCGCGTAGCCGGCCAGATGTTCGAGGATTTCGTACTGCGGCTGCGTGAAGTCGGCGAAGCCGTCGGCGATGACCAACGTCAGCGGGTCGAAGATGCCGCGCCGCTTGTTCTCCAGCTCGATCCGCGCGGCCCAGAACCGTCCCTCGGCGTCGTACAGGGCCAGTTCGTTCAATCGCTCCTGGTAGCGGGAATAAATCGCCAACAGCTCGTTGTCGCGGGGCAGATTGCGTTGCCGGCACGAGCGGGCAAAATCGTCGGGCTCGGTTTCATCGCGCTTGAGTTCGGCAATCAGCCCGAGCACGAGGTCCAGAAAACCGGACGTGTCGGCAATCCGTCCGAAATGCGGCAGGGACTCGGCCGCCAGCGCCTCGTCAATGATTGTGCGGACGATGATCCGCTGTGCCACGCGGGACAGGGGGGTGATTCCCGGCCCAGTCGACTGCAGCAGCCGCTCGGCGAATTGATCGAAGGTCAACACATTGGGGGCGAAGCAGACGTCCAGGCTCGGATCGAGCAGGTCGTGGCGGATGGCCCGGCGCGAGCGCGCTGTCGGCGTGATCCACACCGCCTGGCCCGGAGTCCCCGCGGTCTGCAGCCGTCGCAGTTCGTCGCGGAAGAGGGTCAGCAGGTGGCTCGTCTTGCCCGAGCCGGCCGCTCCGCACCAGACTTCGACCGGACCTTTCATCGCGACGGCGCCTCTCCCTGGACCGTAAACTCGGTGGACCGTGAGCGTTCTTCGGTCGATTGCAGCAACCGCATCCGAACGCGTCAACCAAGCGGGCGATTCGGCAAATTCTCGTCGGATTCGGGCCGTCTGGTCCGGTTTCGCAAAAATGCGGAACTTGCCGAAAATACGGCCGCAACCTAGACTGAACTTAACCAGGGTCACTCAAGCGCGCTTTTCACTGAGCGCCGACCTCGAGGGGAAGCTGATGCCAATGAAACGCGTTTGGTCGCCGGCGTTGTGGGTTCTCGTTCCGATCCTGGCGGCCGCCGTTCTCGCGGCCCCGTCCGTCCGAGCCGAAGAGGCCGACAAAAAGGACGGCGCGAAGGACGACTACTACACGCTGATGAAGACGTTCGTCGAAACGTTCCAGCAAGTCGAACGCAACTACGTCAAGGACATCGACCGTCGGGAGCTGTTGCAGGCCGCTATCGAAGGGATGATGTCCAAGCTCGATCCCTATTCGAGCTACATCACGCCCGAAGAGATGACCCAGTTCAGCGAGTCGGTCGACCAGGAGTTCGGCGGGATCGGCATTCAGATCCATCCGGACGAGCGGACTCACCAGCTCACCGTCATGTCGCCCCTGCCGGGCACGCCGGCGTACCGGGCCGGACTCATTGCCGGGGACACCATCACCGATGTCGACGGCAAGTCGACGAGGGACTGGACGGTCGACAAGGCCGTTGGGGTCCTCAAAGGCAAGCCGGGCACGTCGGTGAAGCTGGGGATCGAGCACGTCGGCTCGCACAAGAAAGATCAAGTCACCCTCGTCCGCGACGTGATTCATGTCGCCACCGTGCTGGGCGATCACTACAAGCCGGACGGATCCTGGGACTACATGATCGACAAGAAGGACAAGATCGGCTACGTGCGGCTGACGCACTTCAGCCGGCACAGCGCGATCGAGCTGGAAAAGGCCATCAACACGCTGCTCGAAGAGGGAATGAAAGGTCTCGTCCTCGACCTGCGATTCGATCCGGGCGGGCTCTTCTCGCAAGCGACCGAAATCGCCGACATGTTCATCGATGGCGGGACGATCGTCAGCACCAAGGGTCGCAACACGCAAGAACGCGTTTGGGAAGCCAAGAAGGAGGGAACGTTCCCCAACTTCCCGATGGCCATCATCGTCAATCACTATAGCGCGTCGGCCAGCGAGATCGTGGCCGCCTGCCTGCAAGACCACCATCGCGCGGTAATCGTCGGCGAGCGGTCCTGGGGCAAGGGCAGCGTGCAGAACGTGATCGAGCTGGAAAATGGCACGAGTGCCCTCAAGCTGACAACGGCCAGCTACCATCGGCCCAGCGGCAAGAACATTCACCGGTTCCCCGGCATGAGCGAAAGCGAAGCTTGGGGCGTGATGCCCGACACAGGCTACGAAGTGAAGTTCACGCCCCGCGAAACGCGCGAATACATGGAAACGTATCGCCGGGATCGCGACATCCTTAGCAAGGATGGCCCGCCAACCAGCGAATTCAAGGATCGCCAGCTCGACCGGGCGCTATCGGCCGTCCGCACCAAGCTGGCCGAGGTCGGCAAAGGCGCGCCCAAGGGCGATCAGAAGGCCAAGGCAGCTCCGGTGCCGGAAAAGAAAGCGGCAGCCAGCCGACCCACTCCCGCCAAACGGCCCGCGCTCTACGGCATCGGCTGAGGTCGGCCGGGTACTTGCAGGCATTGTCGGGGTCGGCTTTCAGGATCGGCACACGCGGATTCATGAACGCCCCCGGCCTGCTTCTGGCAATCGAGTCGAGCTGCGACGAAACGGCCGCCGCGGTGATCGACCGTTGTCTGCGCATTTGCTCCAACGTCGTTTGCAGCCAGGACGAGCTGCACCGCCAGTACGGGGGCGTGGTGCCTGAGGTGGCATCGCGGGCGCATGTCGAACGGATCATCCCCGCAATCGACGAGGCGCTCCGCGTTGCCGGCGTGGGTCTCGATGACCTGGCGGCCGTCGCCGTCACCAGCCGACCGGGCCTCGTCGGATCACTTTTGGTCGGGCTCACCGCGGCGAAGACCCTGTCGCTCGTGCTCGACATCCCGCTCGTCGACGTCAATCACGTCGAGGCCCACCTGTTCGCCTGCCAGATGTCGGCCGGCCGACCGGTCTTCCCAGCGGTCGGCCTGGTCGTGAGCGGCGGCCACACGCTCCTGTTCGATTGTCGCTCGGCCGTCGAGTTCGAGATCCTAGGCTCGACGATCGACGACGCTGCGGGCGAAGCGTTCGACAAGGGAGCCAAGTTGCTCGGTCTGGGCTATCCGGGCGGCCCGGCAATTCAGCGCGCGGCAGCCGCGGGCAATTCGCGGGCCGTCAAGTTTCCGCGACCGATGATCGACAGCCCGCAACTCGATTTCAGCTTTAGCGGACTGAAGACGGCACTCCTCTACGAAATGCAGGGGACATCGCACGGACGGCTGCAGCCCGGCGCTCTCGAGCCGGGAGCCCTCGATCCGGCACGCGTCGCCGACCTGGCCGCCGCCTATCAAGAGGCGATCGTCGACGTGCTCGTGGCGAAGTGCCGAAAAGCGGTGCGCCGCACCGGGAGGCCGAGACTCTTGGTGGGAGGAGGCGTCGCGGCCAACCGCCGCTTGCGCGAGTGTCTGGCGGAGTTGGCGGCAGCGGAATCGCTCGAAGTGATTATCGCGCCGCCCAACCTCTGCACCGACAACGCGGCCATGGCCGCCATGGCGTGGGAGCACCTCGACCGCGGCCGGCGCGCGGCACTCGATCTCGACGTCAGCCCGAACCCCATTCGGAACCGCTGATTCGCCGTAACGCCTATTGCGATCGCTGCGTCTGTCCGGCGTTGCTGCCGACGAAGGTGAACGTGAAGACTTCGCTGATTGTCGAGAAGTTCGGAACGACCGCGAGCCGCACGTAGCGCAGATCGGCCGAGATCACGGCGGCTGCCGTCATCATCGACCCCTCGGGAATCACTTCGATTTGCGGTTCGAAGCCGACGGCCAATCCGCCGGCCGGCACGTTGACGCCGCCGACGTTCCCGACTCCGCCCCCGCCCACGCCGATTTGCCCAATCACGGGCGTGCCGCTCACGCCTTGCCCGCCCCCCTGTCCGCCTGCGTTGACTACGCCGCCGCCGCCACCGCCGCCAACCTGTCGCGTGTGGCCCTTGCGAGGCAGCGCGACACCCGGCGCGAACGATCTCGGCAGCGAAGACCAGTTGATCGAACGAGGCGAAGGGCTGTGGGCGA
>Ga0210396_10000939_pt1 | contig 33424 bp, 26 predicted proteins | sample IncBWH17OmetaG_FD_155466 | JGI IMG/M metagenome (GOLD analysis project Ga0210396, IMG submission 155466) | Forest soil microbial communities from Barre Woods Harvard Forest LTER site, Petersham, Massachusetts, United States - Inc-BW-H-17-O ...
GATCTACGAACGCTTCGGGAATTGGTGGGGACGCTTCTCGCTCTTCGATCTGCTTGCTGTCAATTTCCTGACGCTCATCACCGAGTTTGCGGCGATCTCGCTCGCTCTGAGCGCAATGGGCATCAGCTCTTATGTCTCTGTACCCGTCGCCGCTGTTGGTTTGACCCTGATGGTGGTGACCGGAAGCTATCTGCGTTGGGAACGCATCGTCATTGCGTTGTGCTTGATGGACTTGACCTGGTTCGTGCTGGCCTTCATGATGCATCCGCACTGGGCGACCGTTGCCCACAACTCCATCGTTCCGACGATGCCAGCGGGCGGCGTCACCAGCAGCCTTATCTTCCTGGTGATCGCCATTGTGGGTACGACCATCGCGCCGTGGCAGCTCTTCTTCCAGCAGAGCTGCGTGGCGGAGAAGCGGTTGCGCTTTGCGGACCTGAAATGGGCGCGGCTGGATACGCTGATTGGCGCGACCTTCACCGTCTTGGTCGCCGGCGCAATGATGTTGGTTGGCAACTACGGCTTCGAACACCGAGTTTCCTTCCAAGATCCGGCGCAGCTTGCTGTGGCGCTCGGGCCGATTGCCGGCAACTTCGTCCGCAACGGCGTGCTGTTGTTGATGGTCAATGCCGCCGTGTTGGGCACGACGGCGATCTCACTCGCCAGCGCCTGGGCTTACGGCGAGGTGAAGGGCTGGGAACACTCCCTGCACAAGAAGCTGTGGGAGGCGCCGGGCTTCTACGCAACGTATATGGCGTGCGTCGGCGCGGCGGCGGCGATTGTGCTCATCCCGCATGTGCCGCTGCAACTGATCATCATTAGCGTGCAAGTCCTTGCGGGGCTCATTTTGCCCTCGGCCATCATTTTTCTCCAACTCCTGCTCAATGACCGCGAGTTGCTCGGCGATCGTTGGGTAAACCGGCCATGGAACAACATCATCAACTGGACAATCATTGTCGTCCTCTTTGCCCTGTCGCTGCTCCTGGCTGCGCAGGTGATGCTTCCCAGTCTTTTCAAATCATGAGGGGTTAATCATGGCAACCATGGATGTAAGCCCGACTACGAACGGATTCCGTGTCATTCATCCGCTGGATGATGTCGCGGAGCAGAAGTGTTCGAGCGATGGTCTTGGACAGATTGCAATGACGCCGAGCGTACGGCTCTCGCTCAAGATCCTGCGTGGGTATCTCATCCTGATGAGCCTGATGTTGATCTATCACGTGCTCGATCTCGCGGGCGTCCTTACGCACGTCAAGTTCTAACAGTCGGAGGTTGGATGAATGGATGAAGTCAAGATAGACGAGCCTCCGCAAGCCGGAGGCGACCCCAGCTAGAGCACCGGCTTTTGCTTCATCGAATCGCTAGCGCTTGATGCTTGGGAACAAGCACAAGAGCGAGCTTCGTTCCGTACGAGTTCCTCAAGAAAACAGCATTCGCAACTCACGGCGAATGCACGAGTCCACTGGCGGACCGCACGCGGAGTTTGCCCAGAACACTCGTGGTGTGTCTGCTCCCTGAGCAGGCCACTACATCGGAGACGACGATGAATCACCGGAACTTAATCAATGATGCCTGGGTATATTCCTTCAACGCTCGCGCCGAAGATGGCTTGAAACCACCCGCTGGATGGAGGGCGGTGTATGACAGGTTGTTGGTCCCGCTCGGTTTGTATGTTGCGCTCTTCTTGCTCTTGCTACTGGCAAGTCAGAGAGCTCTCGCCCAGACGGGAAGTGGAAGAATTGCGGGATCGGTGAAGGATGCAAGTGGCGCGGTTATCCCTGGCAGTAAGGTCAGCCTGGTAAACACGGCGACGGGTGTTTCTCAAGATACGACGAGCGACGGAGAGGGAGTATTCAACTTTCCCGTCGTCTTGATTGGTCAGTACCAGCTTGGAGTAACCGCAGACGGCTTCACTCCGTACACGGAGGCCGGCCAGATCAAGATCGACGTCAATACTTCGCTCACCATCGATGTGAAGCTGCAGGTTCAGCAGGCTTCTCAAACCGTCACGGTGACGGAAAGCAGTGCGGAGGTTCACACTACCGACACTCAGCTTGGCCAAACCATCGAGAGCAAACAGATAGTGGACATCCCGCTCAACGGTCGCAGCTATACAGACCTTCTTGCCGTGCAGGCAGGGGTCTCCCCAGTCACGACGAGCGGCGCGGGCAATAGCAGCTCAGGAGGTGGCTTCGGGACCGTGCCCGCGGCGGGCCAGACCAATACGGGTCAGTTCTCCATCCATGGTCAGCGTGAATCAGATAATGCCTACTATCTGAACGGGGCCAGCGTGCAGGAGACGATTGGTCAGCAGGCGGGCATCATTCCCAACCTCGATTCCATCGCTGAATTTCGAATTCTCTCGAGCAACGTGGATGCCGAGTATGGCAGCTTTACCGGTGGCATCATCAATGTCGTTACAAAGTCTGGGACAAACGCTTTTCATGGCAACGTGTTCGAGTTCTTTCGCAATACCAATCTCGATGCACGGAATTACTTCTCACCGGAGCGTGCGACCTTTCATCAGAATCAGTATGGCGGGACCTTTGGCGGTCCACTCCGCAAGGACAAGATCTTCTTCTTCGCCGACTATCAGGGGCAGCGCTACATCCAGGGTATCGAGACAGGCTTTGTCACGGTGCCTTCGATGGCGAACCGTGCCGGTGACTTCGGCTCTGCATCCGCGTTTACGGGAATCGTGAATGGACCCTATCTCGCCCAGACGCTGACTCAGCGCCTTGGCCGGGCAGTCACACAAGGCGAGCCCTATGCGCAGGTCTTTCCAGATGGGAAGATTCCTCAGAGTGCCTGGGGCGCTGCACCGCTGCGCATGCTGCAGTACATTCCTCAGCCCAATATCGGCTCCGACACTTTCTCCAGCGGCGCATACAAACGTCGCATCAACGACAACAAAGTGGCTGGCCGCGTGGACTTCAACTCGGGTCGCGTGGGCATTTCATCGATCTACTACTTCAACGATCGTTACAACCTAGATGATCCATATCCCAGCGGCCTGGGCGGTGCCACGGTGCCTGGTAACGGCTTCGCCTACGATGCAATCTCCGCGGGCATCGATCAGGTGTTGATCTTCAGCAACATCCATACCTTCGGGGCAAGCACGGTCAACGAGGCTCGTTTCGGCATCACGCGCCTCGATAACAAGATCGGCGAACCGAAGGGCGGTGTGGGTGTCACCCTTGCCGATCAAGGGATCCAGTCTGGCGGCCAAGGCATTATCCAGGGCTTCCCACAGCAGGCGGGCGTGGAAGAGCTGTACTTCAACGGCTTTTCGGTAGGGACAAATCCGTTCTCTCTTGCACAGGTGAACGACACGTATGACTTGGGAGACAGCGTCTCGCGAACCATCGGTAGGCACACCATCAAGGCCGGTGGTCGCTACATCTGGTACAAGGTGAAACAGGCTCCGAACCTCGTTGCAAACGGCACGTTCTCCTTTTTCGGTTCTGGCAATCAGACGACAGGGAATGGCTTTGCCGATTTCCTGCTCGGCACGCCGGATTTCTATTCGCAGCAGTCCTCGCCAACCTTCTATGAGTCTGCTGCCGATGGCGACCTCTTCGCACAGGACAGCTTCCGTGTTCGCCCGGATCTCACGCTGAACTACGGCATGCGCTGGGATTACGTCACACCATGGGCGGAGAAGTATCACCAGACCACCACCTTCGTGCAAGGAGTTCAGTCCACAACCTTTCCCGAAGCACCACTCGGCTACCTGGTGCCTGGAGATCCGCTTCCCGGCGGCGGCCACATTCCAGCCGGGATTGCGCCCACACCGCTCAACAATTTTTCTCCCCGCTTTGGTCTCGCCTACTCACCTTCCCTGTCGGATGGTCTTATCGGCAAGCTCACCGGTGGTCCTGGTAAGACGAGTATCCGGTTGGGCGGAGGTCGCTTCTTCACTTCGCCCCAAGGTCTTACTGTTGCCTATCCCACGGGGAATCCGCCCTATGGCCTGACCTACACCAGCCCTGAGTCGCCGGTCATGGAGACGCCATTTATCGGCGCTCTCTCAGGCACGCAATACGTCCAGCAGTTTCCAGTCCATGTGCCGTCGTACAAGGTCTCACCTACCAATCCCGACAACTCTGTTGACTGGAGCCGCTATTACCCCATCAGCGGAGCGGGCAGCGTCTACTACAAGAACAAGACCAGCTATGTGATGCAGTACAACCTCACCATCGAGCGCCAAGTCGGAACCAATTCCGTATTCAGCGTCGGCTACATCGGATCTCTGGGCCGGCATCTACTGACGGTCCACGGTGCGAACCCCGGCAACCCCGCCCTTTGCCTCAGCCTCAGTCAGCAGTCAGATGTAGCGCCGGGCTCGCCTACCTGCGGTCCGTTTCAGGAGAACCTCGTGTTCACCCGCAAGGATGGCACGGTCGTCAACGGAACGCGTGGCCCATTCCCTAACCAGATTGGCACTGATGCCTACTACGAAAACATGGGCAATTCGAAATACAACGGCCTCGAAGTCACCTTCAAGCGTACCGCTGGGCCGCTGTCCTTTCTCGCCAGCTACACCTACTCAAAGGCCTATGACCAGACGTCCAGCATTCAAGAGCAGGTCGATCCCTACAACTACCATGCACTCGACGGCATTTCGGCCTTCGACCTGAAGCATGACTTTGTTGTGAGCTACAACTACGACCTACCCTTCGATCGCTTCCTCCACCCCGGCCGGCTCACCAGCGGCTGGGCTCTCTCCGGTGTCACACGCTTTGCTTCCGGCCTTCCTGTCACCTTCGCGAGTTCCGGCGACAACTACCTGGTGCAGGTGCAGAACAATGGCGTAAATGCAACGAGCATTGACATGCCCAATTATGACGGCTCCGGATATAAGCTCAACCATAACCCCCGAAACGGCCGGCCTTACTTCAATACTGCTGCCTTCACGCCGAATGCACTGGGCACGCAAGGCAACTCCAAGCGCCGGATGTTCTATGGGCCAGGTATCGACAACTACGATATGGCTCTCCACAAGGTGACTAACTTCTCCGAATCTCGTTCGCTTGAGCTTCGACTGGAGATGTTCAACGTCGTCAACCATGCGCAGTTCTATCCAAATGGATCGGTGGACGGAAATATCGGCGATGCCTCCTTCGGTCACGTCCTGCATGCAGCCGATCCGCGGATTGGGCAGATCGCAGCGAAATTCCGTTTCTAACAACCTGGGAGGCGCTGCTAGCGCTTCCCAGCCTCCTCTCAGTTCGGCAAAAGGAGAAACGGCATGGCCGGAATCAGCACTGTTCACTTCGGACTTAGGCTCGTGATGGCCATCGGTTTGGGCTCACTCGTCGGCCTGGAACGGCAATGGCGGCAGCGCATGGCGGGAACGCGTACGAACGCCCTTGTGGCTGGCGGCGCCGCTGCCTTCATCATGTGCGGCCTGTTGCTTGGCAACGATCCGTCTGCCCGTGAACGTATCGTCTCCTACGTGGTCTCTGGAGTCGGCTTCCTCGGTGCGGGAGTGATCTTCAAAGAGGGCGGCACTGTGCGTGGGCTCAATACTGCTGCAACAATTTGGTGTGCCGCGATGGGAGCACTCTCCGGACTCGGGGCGCTGAACCTGGCGCTCGTGCTCGCATCTGCGGTTCTTCTCACAAATATGGTGCTCCGGCCCCTTGCGTATCGTCTCCACCCAGTTCTTCCCGAGGCCACACCCATCGAGACGATGTACGAGGTGAGACTTGCCTGCAAAGTGTCGGCGGCAGCGCATATTCGCGCTCTGCTGCTCTCTACGATCACCAGCCTTCCGGTTACTTTGCAGTCCATTCGAGGGGAACAGGACGAGGCAAGAGACGAAACCAACATCCGAGCGGAAATGGCAACAGTCGGCCGAAACAACGAAGCCATTGAGCAGGTAGTGATGCGCCTCTCAATCGAAGATGACGTCTCAACACTGAGTTGGTCCGTCGGGGTCCTGAAGGAGATCCGGAGGCGTGCATGCATCGGTTTCGAATGAGGCTCTCGATAGACCCGTTTTCTAACTGATCACAAACGCGGAGACATTTCTCCGACACAGGAATGAAAGCACACGCTTGATCGCGCCATGACTTCATCTGCGCAATTGTCAAGGGATCTTGTGAGGATTGCTCACAAGCCGCGCGTAAAGTGAGGAGATACGCGTTTCCCGTACCGACTCATCTGCCCGCAGCAAGCATTGCTCGCCAAGCCGGCAGCTCTGCGAGCATATTTGAGACAATCACTCCGGAGGGCCCGAGCGCTTGCTGCGCCGGGCGCAGCTTCCGCAGCTGAGATGATGAGAGCTGGCAGTGGTTCTGTAGTTCGCGCGTACGCTCTGGCAGTATTCCTCTGCCTGATTGCGGGAGCGATTGCGTGGATTCTGGATGCTCCCTCCTCGTGCTTTTTATTCGCAGTAGTTGCAGCCAGCCTGTTCGGAGGGCGTGGACCTGCGTATCTGGCGATCGTCTTCTCTTCATTTGCCTTCGAGCTCTTCTTCCTGCCTCCACGATTCCACCTTCTCCACAGCGAAGCTTCCTGGCTAAGGATGGCCGTCTTCGTTGGAGCGCTGCTGGTGACAGAGGCGCTGCTGAACGCGAAGCGACGCTCAGATTTCGCCCGCCTGGCCATCGGTGAGGAGTTTCGCTCGCTGGCCGAGACGAGCCCCGATGGCATCTTCATCGTGGACGGCACATTGCATGTGCAGTTTGCGAATCCAGCGTTGTCCACGATGTTTCGGATGTCCGGCAAGGAGATGTTTGGCCGGCCTGCGGCGGAGCTGCTGCCGGACTTCCGAACGCAGTCGTCCACCGGAGAATTCATCGCGTTCCGCTCTGATCGGAGCCAATTCTACGTCGAGGCAACCTGCGGCCGGTTTGGCAGTAAGACGACAGTCTTTCTGCGCGACGTGAGCGATCGCAAAGCCGCAGAGGCGAAGCTGAAGCAAAGCGAAAAGAGCCTTCGCCTTACACTGGAGACCATTCCCGGTCTGGTTTATACCTGCACGCCCGACGGCGCGATCGAATATGCCAATGAACAGGTCTCGAAGTATCTCGGGAAGTCGCTGCCCGAAGTGCGGGACGGGGCATGGGACGACGCCCTTCATCCCGCGGAGAGAACAGGCGTTCTCGATGAGAGATATGCATACTTTCGATCGGGGATCGCGCACACCACGGAGTATCGGCTTCGCAGGTTTGATGGGGCGTACAGATCCTACCAGACCAGCGTTCGTCCGCTGACAGACGACACCGGCCGCATTATCCGCTGGTACGGGCTACTCACCGACATTGAGGACCGGCGGCAGATGGAGGACTCTCTCCGGCGCACAGAAGCCCGGCTTGCCAAGGCCGCACAAACCGCAGCGATTTCCGAATTGGCAGCGGCAGTCGTGCACGAAATTAGTCAGCCACTGAGCGCGATGGTCGCCAACGGGCAGGCCTGCCTCCGCTGGTTGGGAAGTTCGCCCCCGAACACGATCGACGGCAAAGCCTCGGTGGAGCGAATCGTGCGCGATGGCAAAGATGCGGCAGAGATAGTACGCGGGCTTCGGTCGCTCTTCCGGCAATCCGCATTGCAGAAGACAAAGCTGGACCTGCACGTCATCGTCGCAGAGGTGGTTTCTCTCCTTCGTGGCAGAGTTCAGCGCGAGAACGTTCATCTGGAGATCGATCTTGCTTCGGACCTCCCGACCATCCATGGAGACAAGGTTCAACTACAGCAGGTTGTCATGAATCTGCTCGCTAACGCGATCGACGCCGTGCAGAGCGCTGGCCAGTCCAGGCACGTAGGCGTGCGTGCGCGACGGCAACAGCAGGTCGTGATCACGGAGGTCTTCGACAACGGCGCTGTTCCTCCCGACTTCGTATCGGCTTTCGATCCGTTCGTCACGACCAAGGCGCACGGCATGGGTATGGGGCTTTCCATCTGCCGTTCCATCATCAAAGCTCACGACGGACAGCTTTGGGGTGCGGTGAGGCCCGAAGGTGGAACGGTCTTCTCGTTTACCTTACCGTGCGTGCCGGAGGACTCCCTTGAAGCGTGAAGAGTCGATCATCTACGTGGTAGATGACGATGTCAGAGTTCGCGAGGCTATGGAAGCTCTCCTCCGGTCGTCTCACAGGAAGGTTAAGACGTTCGCGAGTGCAACGCAGTACCTGGAATTCTTACCCCCGGAGGACGTGAGCAGCTGCCTCATTCTCGATATCGATATGCCCGAGATGAGCGGGCTTGAGCTGCAACAGAAGCTACTTGGACAAGATGGCCCCCCAATCATCTTTCTCACTGGATTTGGAGATATTCCTTCAACTGTGAAAGCAATGAAAGCGGGAGCGTGCGAGTTCTTTACGAAACCTGTCGACGATACGGAACTCCTTCAGGCAATCGAGCAGGCACTTGCGGCTGCAGGCCGCTCGAGAAGTGAACGTGCCGAGCTTATCGAGATGAAGAAGCGGTACTCATTGCTGACGCCGCGAGAACGCGAGGTTCTGCCGTATGTCGTTGCAGGTCTCTTGAATAAGCAAACTGCTGGAGAGCTCGGGACTAGTGAGATCACGATTCGCATTCATCGGGGGCAGATTATGCGCAAGATGCAGGCCGACTCACTCGCCGATCTAGTGCGCATGGCCGCCAAACTGAACATCTCACTGCCGCAGACACCCTATACAAAGCGATAATAGAAAGCTTCGCCGCGCCGATCTAGTATCGCTTCATGGCAACGCACACCCAGCCGATAGAAAATCTCATTGAACGGCTTGTTCTCGTAGTCGATGACGACTCACGGGTTCGCGAGTCTCTTCGAGACCTGCTGGGCTCCGCTGGCATTGACGCGTTGTGCTTCAGTTCTGCAGAGGCTCTATTTCATTCCGGCGCTCTCGCGAGATCCGGTTGTCTGATCACCGATGTCAGAATGCCGGAGATCGATGGCTGGGAGCTCCAGAAGTTCGTCGCCGCGGCACATCCGCACGTTTTCATCATCTTTATTTCGGCTTTTCAGGATCAGCAGGCATTGGAGCGCGCGCTCGCGCTTGGCGCCTTTGCCTTTCTCTACAAACCTTTCGACGGTGAAGAACTACTCCGCACCGTTGAATCAGCGCTTTCTCAATCCGCGGAATGTTAGCTCAGCCCGCGAAGTCTTCAAGAGGATGTCATGTGGATTGTCCGGCTCGCTCTTAATCGACCTTATACGTTCGTCGTACTCGCGCTTCTGCTGTTCCTCGCGGCTCCGCTGGCGCTTCTGCGCGCTCCGGTAGATATTTTTCCCGAAATCAACATACCGGTCGTCAGTGTGATCTGGACCTTCACGGGCCTGGTGCCCTCCGAGATGGACAGGCGCATCACGTCCATTTACGAGCGCGCCCTCACAACCACAGTAGCCAATGTAGAACACATCGAGTCGCAGTCGCTCAACGGCGTTGCCGTAACAAAGATCTTCCTGCAGCCGCAGGCGAATGTCGATGGAGCCATCGCGCAGGTCACTGCAGAAGCGCAGGCAACACTCAAGCAGTTGCCTTCGGGCATCACGCCCCCGCTGGTAATCCAGTACAGCGCGTCCACCGTTCCTATCCTGCAGCTGGGCCTGAGCGGAACGGGACTGTCTGAGCAGGAACTCAACGACCTCGGAACCAATTTCATCCGGCCGCAACTGGCCACGATTCGCGGTGCTGCGGTGCCGCTGCCATATGGCGGCAAGGTCCGACAGGTGATGGTCGATATCGACTCCTCGCAACTTGAAGCGAAAGGTTTATCGCCACTCGATGTAGTGAATGCCGTGAATACGCAGAATGTCATCCTGCCTTCGGGCACCGCCAAGATTGGAACCACCGAGTACAACATCGGCCTGAACGGTACACCTACATCAGTCCAGGAGCTGAATGACCTACCGATAAAAACAGTCAACGGCGGCGCCATCTTCCTGAAGGACGTCGCCCACGTTCGCGACGGCTTCGCGGTACAGCAGAACATCGTGCGGCAGAATGGGCAGCGTGGAGCACTCCTGACGATCGAGAAGACAGGTACCGCATCAACACTTGCGATCGTTGCAGGCGTGCGTGCGGCGCTTCCCAGGATCGCCGCGACCTTGCCTCCTCAACTCAGGATGACGCCCCTGGCGGACCAGTCGGTCTTCGTCAAGGCGTCGCTCGTAGGCGTCGTGAGGGAAGGGCTCATCGCCGCTTCGTTGACCTCCATCATGATCCTTGTATTTCTGGGCAGTTGGCGAAGCACGCTGATCATCTGCGTCTCGATCCCGCTCTCCATTCTGACCTCGCTGCTCCTCTTAACTGTCCTCGGCGAAAGCATCAACGTGATGACGCTGGGCGGCCTGGCCCTCGCCGTCGGTGTACTTGTGGACGACGCGACGGTCGAGATCGAGAACATGCAGCGCAATCTGGCGATGGGCAAGAGCCTGCGGCAATCCATCCTGGACGGAGCACAGGAGATCGCTGTGCCGGCATTTGTCTCGACTGTATGTATCAGCATCGTCTTCGTGCCGATGTTTTTTCTCTCCGGTGTCTCACGTTACCTGTTCGTCCCGCTGGCTGAGGCCGTTGTCTTCGCCCTCTTTGCCTCCTACTTCTTTTCGCGCACCATCATTCCGACGCTGGTAATGTTTCTCCTGCCGAAGGAGGTCGCGCAGAAAAGCCAGGCGGAAGGCGTCGCGCAGCCGGGCTGGTTCGCTCGCCTGCATGCAAAGGTCGAGCATGCCTTTGAGTCGTTGCAGCACCGCTATACGGGTCTACTGGCGCAGTGCCTCGAGCATCGCAGGCTTTTCGCCGGAGTATTTCTTCTCTTTTGCGTTAGCAGCCTCGCACTGATTCCATTCCTCGGCCAGGACTTTTTCCCAGCTGTGGATGCTGGACAGTTCAGGCTGCATCTGCGAGCCAAGACCGGGACGCGTCTGGAGGAGACGGCACGACTGGTGGACGAGGTCGACCGGTACATTCGGTCGCAAATCCCGCCCTCAGAGATGGGCGCTATCCTGGACAATATCGGCCTGCCCACGAGCGGGATCAATCTCTCGTACAGCAATAGCGGCACGATCGGCAACGCCGACGCGGAGATCCTCGGATCGCTCCAGCCGACGCATCATCCGACTGCCGACTATGTCGCCGCACTCCGGTCCGAGCTGCCAAAGAAGTTCCCCGGCACCTCCTTCTTCTTTGAGCCCGCGGACATCGTTGCACAGACACTGAACTTTGGCATTCCTGCCCCGCTGGATATTCAGATCGTCGGCCAGAACGTTGCCGCCAACTTCGCAGTCGCTTCACAGATAGCGGAGCAGATGCGGCACGTGCCTGGAGCGGTGGATGTGCACATCCAGCAGATGGAGGATCAGCCCAGGTTGCAGTACGACGTGGATCGCGTGCGGCTTCAGCAGGTGGGTTTGACCGAACGTGATGTGGCGTCCAACATGCTGGTCTCACTTAGCTCCAGCTTCCAGACGACGCCGAACTTCTGGCTAAATCCGGCAAATGGCGTCTCCTACAACATCGCGGTGCAGACGCCGCAGTATCGTATCGATTCTCTCGATGCCATCGCTCGTATACCCGTGAATGCCCCGGGCGTACCGAACACGCAACTCGTGCGCAATTTGACGACGATGACGCCGCGCGAGGAGCCTGCGGTGGTCAGCCACTATAACGTCGCGCCGGTGATCGATATCTATGGAAGCGTGCAGGGCCGCGACCTGGGCGGCGTTGCCGCGGATGTCGCGAAAATCACGGCGCAAGCCGAGCGGCATCTGCCTCGCGGAAGCACCCTCGTCACGCGAGGCCAGGTGGCTACGATGCGCAGTTCCTTCGCCGGACTCTATGCCGGACTCGGGATAGCAATTGCACTCGTCTACCTGCTCCTGGTGGTCAACTTTCAGTCATGGACTGAGGCCTTCATCATCATCACTGCGCTGCCCGGGGCACTGGCCGGAATCTGCTGGGTGCTCTTGCTGACTCACACCACGTTGAGTGTGCCCGCTTTGATGGGAACCATCATGAGCATCGGTGTGGCTACTTCAAACAGCGTTCTCGTCATCACCTTCGCCAACGAGCACTTCGCGGAGAGCAAGGACGCCTTTCGCGCCGCCCTCGAAGCCGGCGCCACACGGCTGCGGCCGGTGCTAATGACGGCGCTGGCAATGATTATCGGCATGATTCCTATGGCGCTTGGCCTGGGAGATGGAGGGGAACAGAACGCACCGCTCGGCCGCGCTGTTATCGGCGGGTTGATGTTCGCAACGGTGGCCACATTGTTCTTCGTTCCCATCATCTTCTTCATGGTTCGTCGCGCTTCCCAACCGTCACCTACTCCGGAGGCCGTACATGCAGCATAAGGACGCCACAGTTTTGACTCAACCTGAGGGGCCTTCACCGGCACAGCTGCACGAGGATGCAATCAAGAAGAGCGTGATCAAGTGGTTTCTGATGATTCCTGCACTGCTGCTTCTCGGCGGCGCGGCGATTCTTCTGCTCCGCAGCAGAGAGAGCCGTGCGCTTGCCGTCAGCAATGCAACGAACATCGCGGAGCCTGTCAGCGTGATGTATCCGCAGCAGCGCGCCGCCAACGGAGACATCTCTCTTCCATCCACATTGCAGGCCTATGCGGACTCGCCGATCTTCGCGCGAACGAGCGGGTACTTGGCACATTGGTACGCAGACATTGGAACCCACGTGCATCAGGGCCAACTGCTGGCGGTGATCCAGTCTCCCGAAGTGGACCAGGAGCTGAACCAGGCTCGTGCCGTGCTGAGCCAAACACAAGCGAACGTCACACTGGCCGACGTCACAGCCAAGCGATATCAGGATCTGATTCATACGAACGCTGTTGCCCAACAGGAGGTAGACACCAGCAGTCAGAACCTGAGCGCGCAACAGGCCGCGCTGCAGGCCGCGGACGCAAACGTAAAGCGCCTCGAGGAGCTGCAGGCATTTGAACGCGTGGTTGCGCCGTTCGACGGAGTGATCACGCAGCGATTGATCAATGAAGGTGACCTGATCAATGCGGGCAATGGCGGGAATGGCGCACAGCTCTTCCGTATATCGAAGATCAGCACCATGCGCGTGTTCATCCCGGTGCCGGAGGTCTACGGCAGCCAGATCACTCCGGGGCTCAAGGCGGAGCTGACATTGACCGAACTTCCCAAGGACAAGTTTGAGGGCGAAGTGGTGCGCACGAGCCACTCCATTGATCCCGGATCCCACACCTTGCTCACGGAGATCGATGTTCCTAATCCCATGGGAAAGTTGCTGCCGGGGGCCTATGCGAATGTGCATCTCCACCTTGCGCAACAGTCACAGGAGCTGCTTGTTCCGACGGGAGCTGTGCTCTTCCAGGCAGGCGGACCCCAAGTGGTCCTTGTGGATGCGAACAATCAGCTTGAGCTTCGCAAAGTGACGCTCGGCAACGACCTCGGTAACAGGATCCAGATCACCGGCGGGCTCGCTGCCAACGATCGCGTAGTCGCCAGTCCACCCGACTACGTCGTGAACGGAATGCCGGCAACGATTCAGTCGCAAACCGGCGGAAACGCTGACGTCAGCTCCAAATAGGAGGCCAACATGCTTTCATCACAGAGAATCTCGACGCATCGGCGCTGGATTGCGACGGCCATGGTTACGGTACTGAGCCTCTCGCTCGCTGCCTGCACCGTCGGACCCAACTACAAGCCGCCCTCGGTCCCCGTTCCACCGTCCTTCCTCAGCTCGACGGCTTCGGAGCCAGCCGCGAGCTCCACTTCTATTGGCGCAGGCGATTGGTGGCAGGTATTCCATGACCCAGAGCTGGATACGTTGGAGCGGGAAGCCGACGCGGCGAACACCGATATCAAGGTTGCGGTCACGCGCGTGGACCAGGCGGCAGCGTTCACAGGCTACGCGCGGTCCTTTCAGTTTCCTACTATCAGCGCACAGCCCTCGGCGGATCGCACGCGCGAGGCACAGAACCGGCCGAACAACGGTGCAACAAGTGGGCGTGCCGCCAGCTACAACGATTTTCAGCTGCCGCTTGTTCTCAATTACGAGATCGATGCATGGGGCCGCGTCCGCCGCACGGTGGAAGCTGCGCGCGCAAATCAGCAGGCCAGCCAGGATGACTTTCGCTTCGTTCGCTTGACTACGGAGGCGAATGTCGCGATTGACTACTATCAGTTGCGCGAGAACGACCAGGAGCTACGTGTTCTCGACAGGACGCTCGTAGATCTTCAACAGTCTTTGGATCTGACAACGAGTCTCTTCAAGCATGGGCTCGGCAGCGAGCTGCAGGTTGCGGAGGCGAAGACGTTGCTCGATCAGACAAACGCATCCAAGCAGGCGCTCTATATCACCCGCGCACAATCGGAACATGCGATCGCCGTGCTGCTGGGACGCACGGTTGAGAGCTTCTCCATTCCTGTCCAGCCGGATACTGCGCCGCCTCCAATCATCCCGGCTGGCCTGCCTGCGGACCTGCTCGAGCGACGCCCCGATGTGCAGGAAGCCGACAGGAATGTTGCCGCGGCCACGGCGCAGATCGGTGTTGCAAAAGCCGCGTACTTGCCACAGTTGTCGCTGACCGGGCTGGCAGGTTTCGAGAGCAGCAACGCCGGCTCGATCCTCGCTTGGCAAAACGGCATCGCCTCGCTGGGCGCCTCGGCGGTTGCGCCCATATTCACTGCCGGACGCCTGCACGCGGGCGTGCAGCAGGCAAGCGCCGCCTATCAGGGATCGTTAGCGCAGTACGAGAAAACGGTGCTCACCTCATACAAGGAGGTGGAAGATCAGCTCACCGCCTTGCAGTACATGGCCACGCAGGCGCAGATGCAGGGACTTGCGGTCACAGACGCGACGCAGTCCGAGCAACTTGCAACGGAACGCTTCAAGGCTGGTCTGGTCAGCTATCTCGATGTGATCACTGCGCAGCAGGCGGTGCTCTTTAACGAGCGCACTGCAACTGAGATCGCCGGACAACGTATGCTCGCGACGGTGGTGCTGATCAAGGCGCTCGGTGGCGGGTGGACACGGTCGTAACGCCGGAGAAATCCCGAGGAATGCATGCAATATTGTCTCAAATATTCTTGCAGGGCTGCCGGCTTGGCATCAGCGCGCTGCGGGCAGATCCTCTGCTTGAGTATGCGCCGTTTCGAGCCGGCAGATCGCTAATCACAGAAACTCTTGACGCAAAGTTCGGCACGAAAAACGTGCATCTCCTCACTTACGCGCCAATCGCCTTGGCAACCGCCAAGGAATGCAACAAATGACGAGATGCGGCAGATAGATTGCGATGTTCAAGGGCTAACTTCCCAAGCGATAGCTCATTCTCAAACGGATCGCCCATCACAGAATCCTGCGAGGTCATCGCTGCCAAATTCATGCTGTAATCCCCGCGCGCGGGGCGGCGATCCCTTCAGATACAGTCCAGAGATGACCTGCCATATCTGAATCGGTCAGGTGGGGCCTTCCCCTTTGCGACCTGACAGTCACTCCAATATTCACCAGTCACGCCTTGTACCAAAGGACTGGCCGCAAGAGGCGTCTGTGTCGCAGCACCTTGCGGAATCGACTTCATGAAATGTCGCGCAGCCATCATCACGAGATTCAGGTGAAATCCCAGGCCGGCTGGAGGCTCGTCCCGCCCACTGCTCCGGGGTGCAGTGAGTTAACTGCAATTCCTCGTCTTTCCACGCGACGCGATAGCTCTTTTGCAAAGAGGGCGTTCGCCAGCTTTGACTGTCCATAGAACTGAAATGGCTTGTAAAAGCGATGGCCGTCGAGATTGTCGAACATGATCCCCTCTTTTGGGGCTTGATCGACGCTGGCACTGCTACTGACAATCACAATCCTTCCGGTACGAGTGGGGACAAGTCCAAACAGACGATTGACCAGCAGAAAGTGAGCTATGTGGTTCACAAAGAACTGAAGCTCGACGCCATATCGGATGACCAATTTCTTGGGACACATGACTCCTGCATTGGTGATGATCGCATCAAGCGTTCGGCCAAGACTTGAGACTATATCGACCTCGCTAACAACCGAGGTGATGTCTGCGAGGTCACAAGCAACGGGCGTTGCCGAACCTCCGGCGTTATGGCAGGCTTCGCGGGCGCTTTGGAGGGACCGCGCCAATCCGATGATGTGTGCGCCACGCGCCGCAAGAGCTCTAATGGTCACAAAGCCGATGCCGGAGTTGCAGCCTGTCACCAGGATAGTCTTCCCGGTGAGATCAAGATCCGCTAGCACCTCGTCCGCTGTAGTGCGAGCGCCGCATGTCTTGATGTTTTCCATATCGCGCGTCCTACGTTGGGAACTAAATGAGCGCATCCAATCCACACTGCTTTCCTCCTTATGGCTCAGTCCTTTAGCGAATGTTGTGAGCTTGACCCCGGAATGGCGCACATAAGACTCGAACAGCAATCGTGACGTTCTTGATAAATTCCTCCCGAGATTTAGAAGCTTCTTTGAAACCGCGGGCGGCCGCATGAAGAGTTCGTGCAAGTTGCCGAGATAAAATACCAGAGGGTCGATATACGGCCATCAGCAAGGGCGAGGCCCCTAAGGGCGTCTGCAAGCGTCTGTTCAAAACGCCTCTCGTGATCAGACTTGATCGATCCTGCCAAAAGACCGCTCGTCTCGATATCAGGTCCGAGGCATCGGCCCCAATCGCTCCCACATGATGCCCTAGCCCACTCATCTAGTGCCGCGACCAAACTGCTTTCGAGAAGCTTTTTCGTGTTTGCGGGAACCGCGCTGGCCGCCGCCAGTTGATTGCCGAGCGCTTGAAGGACCGCGGCCCTGAAAAGTTCTCCCGGCCCCACCGTACCGGACGAGTACCCATTTAAATACAACCACTTATTTGCCGGCGGGGACTTCCCTGCCCCGTTGGATCTACCGAATCGACCCGGTTTGGGGTACAAAGTGCTGACAGTTCGCATTTTCCATCTTTTCAATAGGAATGCTCTTCGCCGCTGTTTTCGGCCCCGTGAAACTTCTTTGGATTCGGCTCAATTACGCTCGATTACGGAATGCGCGGCGGATAATCGATCCGCTCGAAACCAACACTTCTCGCTCCAGCACGGTCCTCTCGCACGTGGATCACGCGCAGCGCCAGAAGCAGAGTGTAGAGCGATTCAGCTCATATCGCCGCGCGAAAAGAAGGCTGAGGTAAAACCATCGCTGTTGAATCGCGGGGGGAATACATGTGTGAGTCCTTCGGCAGTGGTCCGTAACTCCAAGGTTTGGCCGTAAGCCGCAAGCCTGGCTGAATATTCTGAAGGAAAGCCGTCTTCCCGACTATTCGGACTGATGGCACGAAGTTGTTTCGCGCGTTGGATCTGGAGGTGGTATGACGTTAAGCGGGGTCCAGAATGGGGCCTGAGCATGAACCTGAGCATGGAGTTGCCCGACTTCTGTTCTTATGCAGGATAGCTAGAGCCTCATCAATAAGACCTCTCAGCAACCAGCTGCGGAAACTGCCTTCACAATCAAACTGAGGAACGTTATTAGAGGCCGAGAGGAAGAAGCTCTGCACTGCATGCCCGGCATCCCCATGATTGAAAAGCACGCGATACGCAACCAGGTAAAGCACGCGGTGGTATCGCGCAAATGTTGCCTTAAATACTTCCGAACGTACTTGCGAGATATTTAGCATCTCGTCGCCATTTTCCGGGCGCGGCTCTGACTCACGATTCATCTGGCCTATTTGCTCCTTCCAGAACAAGTTAGGTGGCTATCGTAACGCGGCATTGTCGAGTTCAGTCCCGGTATGATGAACAACCAAAGTGATAGATAAGGCCGGAACCAAATCTGATCTGTAGAGCACACTCTTACATATGAGTTAGAATTTTGTGTGCATCCTCCAGCAAGGTTGGAAACGCATCTCGGGCGACGAGAGTCATTCCAAGCCTTCCATTCACGGTGAGGACCGAGACCTTTTGCAGGGCCGGCATGACAGAAGAACTTCCCGTAAAGAGAGCTTCTAATCTAAGAAGCCCGTACTCTGAACATGCTCTGTATCCAGCATAGTTAGTCACCATCAGTTCATGCAGCATGGGACCATTCAAGACCGACCAATATAGGTCTCTCGCATTGTGTTCTTCTGCGACACGGGACGACATGGCACTTAGAAGATGCCGAGCGCCGTCAGTAGTCAGAGCCGGCAGCATAGCTTCCCGCACCGCCCTTGCAATATCCCAGAACGACGCTCCATCTGGGGTTGGAACCGGCCCCTGATGTAACGAGATCAACAAGCCCGCTGCATCTGGAAGCCCTAGTGTTTTTCGCATATCAATCGGGGACATGCAGCGCACCGGACCAACCTGCCACGCGTCAGAGTATCGCTTTCCTGCCAGCGTTAACGCAGCTACCAGTGCCGCATGCACGGTAGTTTGTTCCTTCTTCGCGCGTTCTAGCAGCGCCGCGGTCTCCTCCACGGTCAGTTGCAACCGCTGTACGTGGACCTTGAACACCTCAACATCGGCCCCGTCCTCCGGAGCAACCGATCTTCCTGCTAACTTCTTTACATAGTCCGCAGGAGCCGGCAATCCAAGCAATTGCCCAATGCCGGGCAGCACCTCAAGTGGCTCTCCTATATCCTCGCCCGCGACGGCAGCTAACAAATCCTGTACTAGAAGCAGATGCGACTTTCCGTCCAGGCTGCTATGGTGTGTTGCAAACATAACGACAGCTCGATCTCGAGCATAGAAGAGAGTGGCCCGCGTCAGTGGGCCGCTGCCATCTCCAAAGGGTTTCTGAAGCTCCTTTTCCATCTCCTCCTCCAACACGAGGGAATCCCTCAGATGAGCAATTCGCAGGGGCATGGAAACTCCCGGTATCCTCTCAAAAAAAGGGCGCTTGCCGCGATGCTTTCCTATCGAAGCAGACAAAAGGGGATAGCGCGCCTCTACGGCATCCAGCGCACGCTCCCATTGCCCGATGGTTGTTGCGCCCTTTACTTCGGCGATAATTGTGTGAAAGACAGGGACACTCTGCTCAATGAGCCAAAAGAACTCTTCGAATGCGTCAAGGTCGCGAAGTTTTCTACTATTTACATACAGAGCAGGTTCAAGACGTGGGACCACAGTAGCGGACATGGAAACCTCTCGTATTCTTAAGTCTGATTCTGATTGTAAGCAGCGCATAATGCGCGTAAGGAATAACACGGATGCGCTCGATCTATTTCAGCTAAACCGTTCGAAGGCGCTATCTATCACGTAGTACAGAAGCGGCTTTAGAATATCTAATGCCTCAGCTCTATTGTTCTCGGTAGATGACGTACTTAAAGATGGTCGATGCACTTACTGGTCGCAATGCACCGTATTGGGAAGGTCATGCTGACCTGTCGGAGAACGCAACTTCGGGTATTGCGACCGAATGCATTTAGCGATGAGCGCTAAAATGGTCACCAGTCGGCATATCTTGGTGGCACACCATGCAAGACAGCCGTCCGGAACCAGCTAATGGCGAATCTAGAGCATACGTGAGGCCGTGATTACTCCAAGTGTCGATATTGAAGGTCGCTTTCTTGCTGTAATGAAAATTAATCTTCCCGAAGCAACCTCCTCTCCTCCTGCTGCCACTGCCGACCTGCCGGATGAAACTAAAAGGCTGATCTTCTCCTGCCGCATCTGATAAGCAACCAGCGCAGCAAATCCACCTTTGTAATTGACCAGGCGTCCACCGTTCAGTCGATTGGCTTTTTGATGTTCCAGATCTTCGGCAGAATTGGGAAGCCGAAAAGTGAAAGGCACTTTCCCTGTGAACCACGCGGTGATCACACTGGACGATCCAGACTGAATTTCAAGTGGAAGACTGCCGTTGAGAACACCGCGGTGTGCAGCAATCGCAGTTTCGATATAGCTGGCGGCGTTGGACTGCTTCAGAAACGCTGGTGTGAGAAACAGGCACGCAGCAACGAGAAGAATCGCGGCGGGGAACGCAACCCGATTGGACACATGCGTACGGGAGGCGATTGAAGGGCACGATTCTAAAGTTTTCATGACTCGCCCACGCAGGCATCCGGAGCGGAGTAGAGCGGCCGTGAGCGACGTAGTAGAGCGGACAGTTTTTCTTCCGCCTCAAGCTCCGTCCGGCAGACTTCGCATCCTTCCAGATGAGCGCGAAACTCTTCGAGGTCCTGACGCTCAGCTCCCTGTCGAGATAGAGCTGGATTGTCGCGCTATCGTCATCGCAACCCTTCATGCTTTGCCCCTCGCTCCGAGCGATCGGATCCCTTCAGCGTTGTGGGAAGCAACATACGAAGCTTTGCGCGTGCCCTCCCTAGACGAGACATCACGGTTCCGACAGGACACTCGAGGACGTTCGCGATCTCTTGGTAGGAAAGGTCTTCATATTCTCGCAGCAGGATAATCTCGCGAAGATCTATTGGTAGCTCCTGAATCGCCGCTCGCACCTGCTCTGCCTCCAGTTTGCTCACATAAAGATCATGTGAATCTTTGGATGGCTCAACGACACTGTTGGCGACGCCATCGCCAACCTCGAGGTCAATCATTTGAGGACCATTGCGCCACTTTCTCAGCTGGTTGAGCCAGACATTTCTCAGGATCGTGAAGAGCCAGCCCTTGGTATTGCTGCCTTCTCGAAGCCTTCTCATAGCCGGTATGGCACGGACGTATGTTTCCTGTACCAGGTCTTCTGCTTCGGCATGATTGCGGGTCAAGATCAGCGCATAACTGTACAAGCCGTCGAGATGGCCGACAACCGTCGAGTCGGCTTGGCCTGCTCCGTCTTGCTTCCATGACATATTTCTTCACTCCCTGTTGAACACCGCAGCGCTGTACTTATTCCCGGGCGGACGGGAATTGTTCGATCAAGCTCAAAAAGTGAATTGAGTTGACTGCTTTGAACAGCGAGAGGTTTGTTAAGATCATTCGTGAAGGACGCAATGCACGGCATCGTAGCGATGCCCCTCTAGCTGACGAGAGACCCTGCGGCTCCCGCCAGAAGTACTTTCATACTCTTGTAGTCTGTGGGGCCTGGTTTGTTTGCATCGTCTATCCCGCCGAATTCTGCAGCCTCATCGTCAATATTCAAACTGAGCCGTCATCCTTGTGAGGCTCTCGCCCGAAATGCCTTCAGTCTGAGCCGGAGATGCAAAGCTTTGCACATAGCCAAACCAGACTATGAAAGGAAACAGCTTTGGGTGTGACATCCCAGTCCTGTTCCCGTTGAATTTTTGTGACGGACACGGTCAAGCATGACAACCCGGGTTTGCCGAGTCTCCAGATGACGCCGAACCTAACAGACAACAGGAGGGCGCTCGGTTGCTTTCCGCGTGTGCAGTGTACGGGGCAACGGTAGATCCATGAAGTTTTTCAAGACGTTCCGTCTGGATACGGTGAACCACCTTCTCTGGCGCAATGGCGATCGCGTGTCTATCGGTCCAAAGGGATTTGACATGCTCGCTTACCTCGTCGAGCATGCTGGGCGAGTCGTGACGCAGGACGAGCTTCTTGAGGCATTGTGGCCGGAGACTCATGTCAATCCAGAAGTTCTGAGAAAGTACATTCTAGAAATTCGCAAGGCTCTGGGGGACCGGCCGGACAATCCGGAATTCATTGAAACGGTACCCAAGCGCGGATACAGGTTTGTGGCTCCGGTAATTGATGAAAGCGCAGCCGGCAAGCCAGACGTGCCCACGTCTCATGCGGCGGAAGAGGATGCAACAGAAGAGGACATTGGTCTTCCCACGGCTCCTTCTGAGCAGGCGGGTTCCTTTGTTAAACGCAGGCTTTGGAAGCTTGCCATCCTAGCGATGCTCGTGGTAGTTGCGGCGGTTGGGTTAAGCGGGTACTTCCTGCTCGCACGAAATAGGCGGAATGCTCACCCGGTGACCGATGCGTCCATTGCCGTGTTGCCCTTTGCAGATGTGAGTCCGGCCAAAGACCAAGAGTATCTTTCAGATGGACTCGCCGAACAACTGATCAACGACCTCGCCAAAGTGCCCGGTCTTAAGGTCATCGGACGGTCCTCGTCCTTTCAGTTCAAGGACAGGAGTGAGGATGCGCGCGATGTGGGACGGAAGCTCGCCGTGGCCAATGTCCTTGAGGGGACTGTTCGTCGCGAGGGCGACCACGTTCGCATCACCACGGAACTGATCAAGGCGGACGATGGTTTTCAGCTCTGGTCACAGACGTACGATCGTGAAATCAATGACATATTTGCCGTACAGGATGAGATCGCCCGGGCGGCGACGGAGGCGTTGCAGCCGAAGCTGCTGGAAGGCAACGGCCAGCCGGTTGCTTCGGCCTCGCGCAGCACCAATCCGGAGGCATACCAGGCTTACCTAGAGGCGAGATACTTCGCTGGGCGGGGAGCGAGCAAGGAAGACCTCGACAAGGCGCTCGCTTATACCGACACGGCCATCAAGCTCGATGAGAGATATGCACCAGCCTGGGCTTTCCGAGCATCGGTGCAGAACACGATGGCGACTGTTAGTCTGACCGATGTTACAGAAGGCTTTCGAAGGGCCCGCGACGATGCGGAGCGGGCGATTGTGCTCGATCCTACCTCGGCCTCAGCGTATCTGGCGCTAGCGAACACGCAAATCTTCTACGACTGGGACTGGGATTCAGCCACCACCTGCCTCACCAAAGCTGCCACCTTAGAGCCCGGCGACTCCGACGTCTTCGGACTGCGCTCGCTCCTGTCCGCCCTAATGGGCAATCTCGATGAGGCAGTCAAACTTGGTGAACAGGCTGTCTCCCTCGACCCTCTTGACAACATCCCTCGGTTGCAGCTGGGATACAGGCTGTACGTGGCGAGCCGATACGATGAAGCCCAGGCTGAACTGCAGAAAGCTTTGGACCTGAACCCGCGGGCTCCCTTTGTCCATTTCGTCCTGGGTAAAGTTCTCATCGCAGAGGCGAAGCCGCAGCAGGCCCTCGCAGAAATCGGGAAAGAATCAAGCGAGTGGGGAAAACTCACGGGTCAAGCATTGGTTTATCACGCGCTCGGCCGAGAACAGGACTCGACTGCTGAACTGGCCGAGCTTATCGCGAAGCATGACACTGATTCGGCCTTTCAGATCGCTGAGGTGTATGCATTCCGCGGGGAGCCCAACCGCGCGTTTGAATGGCTGGAGCGTGCTTACAAGCAGCGAGACTCCGGGCTGCCCGAAATCAAGACCGACCCGTTATTCAAAAGTCTGCGTCACGACTCGAGATACACCGTACTTCTCAAGAGAATGAACCTGCCGACATAAAGCAGCCGATTGTTCACGCCATTTACCCGCAGCAATGACTAATCGTCATTCGCAAAAGGTACACTCTTCCTGTCCAAGGGGTTCCCTCGTGTTCTCCGGCCACAGACAGATCAATACAGCTTTAGAGATGTCAGCCACGATGTGGTCAAGGGCGTCTCCGAGTGAGACTCGAGGCTACCTCTTCGCGGTGCTGCTTTTGCCGTCGTCTCTTCTAACTGTGTAATACGCACGAACCTATTCTGCTTCTCGGACTTTGGAATAAGGGGAGAATCGAGGTGTTTTATGCATAGGGAGACAAACTATGCGTCCGATGATTCGTATGCTCGTTCTTGCAGCCGTGTTCGTGAGCGCGACTGTCGCTTTTGCTATTGAAAGGGCGGTGGTCAACGTTCCCTTTAGCTTTAGAATCCACGACAAAACATTTCCAGGAGGCGCATTCGAGGTGGATTTTGACTCGATCTACCACACCCTGAAACTGTCCAGCACAACCGACACCAAGGTGTCCTATTGCTGGATCGCCTCTCCCGTAGATTTTAGCCCTAATATGTCAACGCTCTCGTTAAAGTTCGATGGCGGAGCCGATGACATACATGTGTTGCGCAGCATTCGGCTCGAGACGTGGAGCACACAGGTACTGACACTACGTAAAAAACACTTCGATCAACACGAAGCGTCCATCACAGGCAGCCGATAGTAGCAAGTCCCAGATCGTTGAGCAATCCAGAATATATGTGTGGCGAGGCACTTTCAATCTTGTAACTATTTTGAAATGGTAGGTCGCTCTCTCAGTGAACTCAAGGACATTTGGATACTGCCTATCGGCGATCACCTTAAGGTCCAGTCAAGAAGCCGAGGCCTTTCAATCCTCTGAACCATGTGAACTACTTGAAGCGTGGACGACGGGCTTCTTCAAATCGAACGATAATCTGGTCTCGATCTCCTGCCAGATCACGGCGACAACCACACTTTGCGTGCGATGCAGCTCGGAGCAACCGTTCCCTTCTAGCACCGATTTCGTCGAGTTAACGGACAGGCGGGGTTCACCACGTGGGGGATACGTGTTGCTAGCTCGGGATACGCGTCCCTAAATGGAGTATTCAGACGAAGAGCGGATTGAGACTCAACCCGCTCCTCCAAGGCAACCCTACGGTGTCCTGAGACTAGCCAACACGGCTCCGGATTGCGGTTGACTTAGACTCGACGACATCGGTTTCTCATCGACTCGCAGAAAGATTGGAGTGTTGGCAGGTAACTCCACGTTCGAGCCTTTAGCTAGGAAGGCATTGTAGATGTTCATAGCCGCGCCGAAGTAGCCAAAGCCGGTGGCCGTGGCCGCAGATGCCTGTGCCGCTCCGGCGCCGAGCACCCCGAAGCCTTTACGTCCTTCTCCTGCTCGTGACCACGCCGTCTTATTCACAGTCGAATCCGCAACTGACCGTGATGGCCCAATAAGAGATAGTGGCGCTCGTAACTGAGTGAAGAGTGACGTTGTTGCTTTTATGTCCCCTTCCTCGCCGACAGCAAGGCCCTGGCCGCCGGCAGCTTGGACGCCTGCCACAGTTGCATTCACATTCGTTGTTGTCCCATCGGGAGCATGTGCGGAATGAAAAGAGAACATGAGAGAACCGTTCTTCTTCATCCAGTCAGCATGTGTGGCTCTGCTAACGGTGCCTTCAAGCTTTGTACCCGCCGGATAGCGAAGGACGTGATCCGAGTTGTAATATGGCTGCGAAACCGCGGCTTCAATCGAGGCCCCATGCGCAATCATCTGTGATCTCAGGGGCGTCAAGAGACGAAGCCGAAGATAGTTATCGCCGATAAGCTGATGGACATCGGCTACTGACTGGGCGGGCATTGGTGTTTTGATCGGGTCGAGCAAAGCTGCGTCGAAGATCGTACCCTGATCGAGGTATTCGGGATGATACGGCAGGCTGGTGATCGCAGCTACGCCCAGCCGCTGTAACTTGTGTGGCTCCCGAAGAGGTTGAGCTGCATCCTTCATTTTTTGGCGAACGCCAGGACGTCGAGCCTTGGGAAGGTACTGGGCCGTCTTCAAGCCGCTGATGCCAACCGTTGTGTCGGTATGAATGGGTAGCGAAGTTCCATCGGAGAGAATCAGTTGGTCGAAGGCTACATTAGCCGTCTTGGGAGGAGTGAAATCTCCGTTCAGAAGCCGCCCCGTGCGCTTGCTTAAAGGTGCAGTAGAAACGGAAGAAAGATGCCCTTTCATCGTGGAGCCCTCCGGAATAGCAAGGATCGTTCCGACGTACACGGGTTCCACCAACCTCGCGGTAACTCGTTCGCCAGCTTTAGTTATGCGCAGTCCTTTATCGAGTCTGCACCGAAGATCATTCCCTGACCCAACAACGATCGTATTCTGTGAATGGTTAGCTTCCTGCGCGGCCGCAAGTGAGATAGAGACCGTCAGGACTGAAAACGATATAAGCATCCCCGTGATATGCGACTTCATAATTCACCTCATGTGGTTCTGACATAAGCGATCTCGGCGGGAGCTGAGCGATCGCACCTGAACTCGTTGTCTTGAAGCTAGTTGCGATCGCAATGCTATGCAGTCAGGATGTGTAGGGGCTGTGTAAGGATTTGTACAAAAGTGAGCAGTACAATAGAAGCTCACCCAGCCTCATTCTGCCGGACAGATACTTGCAAGAGAACTAACCATGGGCGGTTAGTGAAGACTGTCTAATAGCCAGAAGAAGCAAGGCTATAGACGTGACCATAGTGGGTAATCTGCTCGAGTGGGAGCGTAGATCAGCAGTAAAAAGCAGCGGTCCTTAGAGGACCGTGATTTGCGCCGCGAGTCGTTCGTCTCAAGGAATGCCGAGGATCAGGCGTGTGGCGAATATACGGATATCAGACAACTCACAGCGATGAAACATCACTCCGAGACCCTTCTACTTTAGAAGGGGGGACCTACTCAGAAAATCACGTCGAAATCGACACGCATGCGCCGGTTGTAGTTCCCAAAGAACTGGCCATATTGAGGGTCCGAAGTGTTGGAATTGAACTTCAAGTGCGTTGAAGTGGCTCGTAATGTTGTTAATTGAGATGGAGAGTCGCAAAGTGTACTTGGAGTTAACTTTAATATCTTTAGCCACACGCCCGTCTGTGGAGAAATACGTTGGAAGACGACCGCTGACCGCTTTCACGCTCTGAAGGTAAGGGAGAACGGTCATGCCCAAAGAACACTGGGGCGAGATCGTGGTATTTATATTGCTCAACGAGAAGGTGCTTTGCAAAAGACCTTCGGCGATCGCCAGCCGATGCGTGACGATGCCGGTATAGGACCGGGTGTCACCGTTCGGGGTGACCTTCTGTGAATTGAAAAAAGTCGAGGTTCGCATAACGAATGGATTGAGGTACCACGTGGAAGCTTGTGGTCAGGGTTTGCCGGGCGTCAGCGTCAAGTCCGCCTGAGTGAATGAATTGACGGAGGTGATTTTGGTTTCATTGAAGGGAAACAGCAGTGTACGGACCGGTATCTTGCTGTCTACAAACTCCAGCCCTTCGGAAAGGGAAGCGCGGTCCTGAATCAGTGGCCCACCGAAGGAGATTCTGGGTGTGGCTGATTTGAGGCCGCGCAAGTGCTCGCTGCGAATCCGAAATTCCGGCAAAGGATCATTGAGATCGTAATGCCATTTGTTGCCTCCTGGTTTCGTCTCCGCAGTCACTACTCCGGCGGTGAAGCGGCCATATTGGGCCAGGTAAGGAGAACTCAGCACATGGAGCGAATCGACGACGTCGATGGGAACTGTCAACCCGAAGCGTCCGGTGGCCGGGTCTACTGTATCCACAGAGTCGACAACAAGAGCGCTGTGCATCTCCCCGGCCCCTTCGATCTGGGTCTGGCCATTGGGGCCATGCACAACGGCAGGCACAAGCGGCAAGGCATCGGTCAGTGTTAGCGGCCGGAGTGGGCTTTCGTTTGCCTCCTGAGGCTTGATCGATTCGCCGGGCGACGAAGTCTGCTCGGTGATGTCTTCACTCGAGGCTTGTACATTCACCGTTTCATGTGCCTGCGGAATGGGTACAACCTTGATTTCGAAGATAGAGTCGGGCACAGACCGGGTATCGACAACCTGTTCTACCGGCATGTAACCGGTCTGATGGACGGATATGATAACGAGCCCCCGGCTCACTCGAGCTGAAGCACGACCATCAGCCCCGGTTTTCATACGAGCAAGAAGCTTCCCCTGTCTCATGAGAACGACATCAACATCTGGTATGGCTCCGCCACCCGCGTTTGCAATGCTCACGGTGAAAGGCGCGTCCTGGGGTCCCTGATACCCCGCAAGTGGACTCCAAGAGGTCCTACCAGTGCAAACGTGAGCAGTGCGAGTCGACGCGCCCAAGCATAGACTCGCGCGAAGTCGATCGGTTCTCTCCCCTCCCTGACAGCCCCAGACCGGAGCTTCATCGGATCGACTCATTCTCCTGAACGTGCGTTGTGGCCTTCTGTCGTAACGGCCAGGCCTAAGCAAGGGAGCCCATTTGGCCCCACACGTCTTCATAGCGTTGGGGAGAAGACAGCAATCCTGGGGTGGGCAAGAAGGCTCGCGTAAGCCACGAAAACTTTATGCGAGAGAGGATCTACCGCAAGCGTATGTGCTCCGTAGTGAGTACAGATCTCGTCTAGGACCCGATACGCATCTGGGCCATCTTGCTGGATGACCGTCAATTTGCCGGCTTTTCCAGTAGAGTATATTCGGTGAAGAGTTTGGTCGAACGCGACCGAATCAGGGCCGCCACCAATCTTCATGGATGTGATGACTCGATGCGTCTCCATGTCAAACACGACTAACTTCGCATTTCCAGAACACGCAGCGAAAAGCCTGCGCTGTCCGGAATCAATGGCCATCCCCGATGGCCCTTTGCATGGAGCAAGAGACCATTGGCCTACTACCGATCGCTTGCCAAGATCGATTGCAGCGAGCGAGTTGACGTCTTCAAGATTTTGATAGAGCAATCCAGACCTCGAGTCCAAAGCAGGGAATTCCGGCTTTCCGGGAAGAGGTATGGTTCCGACCGTCACACGTTTCTCTGGATCGATTAAAGTAGCAAGCTTCGCGTCTCCGTTCGCTACATAAATGAGTTTGGTTGACGGATCGTAGTGTATGGCATCCGCATCATCCGCGACGGGGATCCTGCCAAGTTGCTGAAGGGAGTTCGGATCGAAGACATCTACAGTGTTTTCTTCGCTTCGTGTGATGAAGGCGACATTGTGGTCCAGTAACAAAGCCACTCCGTGAACCGCCCCGCCCCCAGGCATCTCGGATACCGAACTGAGGGATAGGTGATTCAGATCTAAAGCGACCTTGAATAAGGCGCCCGACGACTCATTTGTTACAAACAACGAGCTGTCGTTTAGTGTTAGATAATCGAGAACGTTGAGCAGTCCGCCTCTCGGAAGCTCGATATATCCCTCGAATTTCATGACCTTAGATTTGCTTGGTGTGCCTGGATAAACAAGATAGATAAATACCGCTGTTAAACAGACAACGATCACAGCTGCAAGCGCTGCCGTTATTCGAATACGTCTTTTTATAAATCTGTTCATTCTGCCCCCTATTAAAGCCATCTGACCGGAATGGATAGCCTCAGCAAGCATCGCTGACCTCCGCTAAGAGGTGTTTCACGCATGGAAGAACCTGGTCGCGAGTCTCCATAAATCGGTCCACAGGGACTGCCTCATTTGCCGCCGACTTGTTGCACGGCTTGCGCGATGCTCGTGTCGGACGCTACCGAATTGAAGTCGATGTGACGATCGTCCTGATGTTTGCTAATCGTCTTGAAAAATATAAAGCGACCGTTGATGTCGATCCTGAATGAACTTGTTTTCCATATACCCCGAGAAACGCGAACCCTGGTGACATTGATGGTGCCGCCTTTATTCAGACGGCCGACCGCTCCGTAACCAAAATCCACTTGCTGGATTAGGGTTGCGGAAACTTGGGCTAGCTGCTTCTCCTCGAGATCCACGAGGATGATGCCGCTCATTGTATGAAGTGCCCGCGCCTCATACGTCTCGGGCTTGTATCGTGGATTCGGACGAAAGGCGACCTTTTCCAGACCGCCTTGATTCCCTTGATCGTCAAAGAGAAATGCCTCCGGAATCGCGCGAAGAAGATCGGTGACTTTTCTTTGATCCGCCTCGTGGTCTCTTTTGAGTGTCAGGCGCGCCTTCGGGCTCTGCGTCAAATCATGGATTCGATCGTCATCTTGCTTTCGTTCAGAAGGCGACGGCTCGTGACCGTCTACAGAAATCAAGTGATGGACCGGTCCGTCTACTGTCTCGATTTCCTTCTCCAGATATACATGTCCTCCAGTCCGACGTTCTATCCGGCTTGACCATAGGGATTTGTCTTCAAACTGATGGCGAGCGTTGTAGCAGGCATCGGCTATGAGGTCTTTCCCGGTCTGCGCCGGCAGAGCCGGCAAGGCCAACTGCAGGCAGCACACAACCGATAGGAGGCGTCTGCAACGCGGGCATAAGATCTGCAATGTCGTCATGGAGGTAGGGACTCGTTTAGCTGTTGAAGCGCGAAGGTATCACTTGTCTCGTTCGCGGCTGAATTGCAAGGAATCACTCGATTCAATTAAGAAAACAATCGATTATCTAAGGATGATCAATATCCTAAGTGCAAGAAACGACACCGTCCAGGCAATTTGGTTGAAGTTGAGCAAGATCGCACGCTTCATATTTTCCCTCCATGGTTTTCATTGTGATGGGTAGGTCTGGACGGTGCTGTCAGGAAAGCTCTGCAAAGAGTCAAGATTTGTAAGTTTTGCTGGATTGCCGATTACTAACAGACCACTTGATATGCGACGTCGGAGTTAAGATAGGTAAAGAGCCGCCCAGTGGCTCGCGGAGATACAGACCTTGCACAGCTCAAAGGGCGTGACACAGCGAGGAAAATCACGTGTCCTGATGGTGGACGATGATCGTGAGTTGTGCCATCTGGTGGCGCAATACCTGGAACCTGAGGGTTTCACTCTGTCTGCGGTTCATACCGGTGGCGAAGGGATAAACCTCGCAGTCGAGGGCAATCATGAGCTGATCGTGCTGGATGTCATGTTGCCGGACAAGAAGGGTTTTGATGTTCTACGGGAAATCCGAAATCGGGTCCGCACGCCTGTTCTGATGCTTACGGCCAAGGGGGACGAATTTGATCGCGTGCTTGGCCTGGAACTCGGCGCCGATGATTATTTGCCGAAGCCCTTCAGTCCCCGCGAATTGATCGCCCGAATTTCGGCCATACTCCGCAGATCCGGATGGCAATCTGAAAGCAATATCGCATCGCGCCCCCCGGTGATCCATTACGGGGATATCGAGCTCGATTTGGCCGCGCGCACAGTATCGAAGTCGGGTCAGCTTCTGAGGCTGACCTCTACGGAGTTCGATCTATTGCGCGCGTTTTTTGAGGCGCCAGGTCAGGTTCTGACCCGTGAGGCGCTCGTTGAGAAGGTCCTCGATCGAAAGTTCTCTCCGTTCGATCGAAGTGTCGATCTTCACATCAGTAACCTCCGCCGCAAGCTTGGTCCGCAGAACGATGGCGCCGAGAGAATCCGGAGCGTGCGTGGAACAGGCTATCTTTACGCCTGGCCTGCTCAAGATTAGTTAGCGATGTCGCCCTTAGCGACCATGGCGGGGTGTTGGGTTAAGCAAGTCGCTATTTGTCAGGATTGGTGGACTTGCAAAGCAGTAGCAGCGAAAGAATTAAACGACGCCACTCAGCGCGGTTCTCAGGGGGTCTGTGAAAAATCAGGCAGCGCTAAGGACGGTGTTAATGTTCTGGAACCCACCAGGTGGGTAGGATCTTCGGAAGATTTATCTTCTTTGCCCATGGTCCCCATTCGGGTTCGAACTCGGCGATGACGTGACCAATAGCAATAGCTCCGAATTCAGCTGCGGCGCGCTGCCCTGCATGGGTTGCGTCGTTATAGCCGTCCGGGAAAAAACCCATGCCCACAAAGCCACCAGCAGCCGCGGCAGCGAAATTACTGACAGCAACCCTATTTCTTCCGGAATCCGTCCTATCGACGAGAGTGAAAGCTAGTGCATGAGTGGTTCGCCAGAATGGGTTGGTGCTCGTCGAGCGCAAGTAGCGGGGGTCTTCGTGTGAGGCAACTTCTGTGATAAACGCCGCAGTTCGCCTGGAAGTAATCGTCGCGACCCTTGCGCCGTAGAGTCTGCCGAATCCGTCTGCTCCATCCTTCCATTCTTTCGGATATTTGCTCGGCGGGTTAAGCATTCCCAGACCTGCACCAAACGCAGGCAAGATCACCGCTGGCGGACCAAAAGATCCGTGGACGTATATTCGAAATTTGTCTTCCGCCGTAAGAGGAGTGTTGGTCAGCCTCGGAGGCAATACCGGAAATTGATTCAAGTGTCGTCCAGAGGGGCTCGCGGGCGGGGAAGATTGATTCTGCACATGGCCTTCAGGCATCGGAGCATCAGGAAGAGCGTCAGCATCAAGCTCATCTGTCGTAGGTAAGTGCGCGTCCTTTTGGTAGGATGCAGAGGAAGACGCATCGTATGGACGCTCCGTGGATGAGGATTTTTCTCTCCAATCCTGCGCGATAATGCAACGTGAGTGAGCAAAGAATATGGCGACCCCAAGCAACATGCCGGATGAGCGCCATGATCTAATACGCCAATAAGTCATGGTTCTCCACGCAGGAAAGCATTCCTGTTTTCAAGATATGGAGACCCGGGGAACTGTGCCGTCAGGAAACGTGAAGCGTCTGTAAGGATTTGTATAGATCTGGACAGGAGGCTGTTCGTAGGCAGATTTGTATCGTATACATCAGTAAGATTCGAGGATCGGAAGGAAGGCCTTTGCCTCTTGATCTCCAAGCCAGATTCCTCAGTGTGAGAGCCAGGGTGCCCATGCGCCGGCTCTTCGTGACGATCTTTCTTTGGTTTTGGCTGACTGCCTGGGGCATTCTCGCTATTGTGTTTCTCGGCAGTCGCCTGACTGGCATGAGGCAGGTCTCAGCGCCAAACATGTATGCGACCGTCGCGCCTATCCTGGCGGCGGAGGCTGTCAAGGCATATGAATCCGGCGGTCCTGACGCGTTTGCTCGCTTCTCACAAAGCAATGTGCAAAGTCACTCACATCAACTCTTCCTGCTCGACGGATTTTATAAAGACGTGCTATCGCGGCCGCTAACAAGTGACGGCCTTCGAGTTGCTCAAGCAGCAAAGAACGGCCAACTCATCGTGCTCCGAGCCCATATCGCAGCCTACAAGTTTGTCTCTTCGTCAGGGCGTCCCTACGTACTGGTGCTCTATCTGAAATCCGGCTTTCGGTCGGTAACAGATACGGTGTTGGGGGAGGGCCTCCCATATACCATCTCCCTGATTCTTCTGGTCACCCTACTCTGCTTCGCGCTTGCGTACCATATTGCGTCACCCATCCACAGCATTCAGTCGACGGCAAGAAGAGTCGCGCAAGGAGATCTCAAAGCGCGGGTGCCGGCTTCCGTGTCCAAACGCTTTGATGAATTGTCAGCTCTGGCAAGGGATTTTGATTCGATGGTGGGCCGTCTTGATATGTTGATTCAAACACAAAAAAGTCTCTTGAATTCCGTATCGCATGAGCTGCGTTCTCCTCTGGCCCGCATCAATCTCTCTCTCGCCCTTCTAAGAAAGCGTTCCACTGCAGAATCCGATGACATATTTCAACGTCTGGATCGTGACGTCGCGAGAATCGATCTTCTCATGGGGCAGCTCTTGACGCTCTCGCGCCTTGAAGCCGGTCTCTCATCTGGCGAAAGAGAAAATGTTGATTTTGCTCAGCTCGTCGAAGAAACAGCGGCTGACAGCAATTTCGAAGCACAAGCGTCAGGCAAGTCGGTGACTTTCCGTACGAAGTGTTCGGTCGTTCTCGGGAATGCCGATCCACATGCCCTTAGAAGCGCCTGTGAAAACGTCATTCGCAATGCAGTCCGCTTCACCCAGCCAGGAACCATTGTCGAGGTAGATTTGGAGATCGATAGGAGCGCTCCGGAACATCTGGCACTTCTCTCCGTTCGGGACCATGGTCCGGGGGTTCCGGAAGATTCTCTTCAGGCAATCTTTCAGCCTTTCGTCCGAATCAACACTGAAGCAACCGGGGGAAATGGTCTTGGCCTTGCCATTGCCTTTGAAGCGATTCGTTTGCATCGGGGAAGAATAAGCGCGACGAATCTTCTTCCAACGGGCCTCGAAATAAACATTCGATTGCCAGTCGCATAC
>Ga0210396_10000940_pt1 | contig 33409 bp, 30 predicted proteins | sample IncBWH17OmetaG_FD_155466 | JGI IMG/M metagenome (GOLD analysis project Ga0210396, IMG submission 155466) | Forest soil microbial communities from Barre Woods Harvard Forest LTER site, Petersham, Massachusetts, United States - Inc-BW-H-17-O ...
GGCGTTCGTAGTTCCTGCGCACCCGTCCTTAGCGTTCGTAGTGCCTGCGCACCCGTCCTTAGCGTTCGTAGTGCCTGCGCACCCGTCCTTAGCGTTCGTAGTGCCTGCGCACCCGTCCTTAGCATTCGTAGTGCCTGCGCACCCGTCGCCCTTAGCATTCGTAGTACCTGCGCACCCGTCGCCCTTAGCATTCGTAGTACCTGCTCACCCGTCTTTAGCGTTCGTAGTACCCGCGCACCCGTCGCCCTTAGCGTTCGTAGTACCTGCGCACCCGCAGGCTTCATAATAGGTCATGACAACCGCCCCTTATGTCCCGCCTCGCTGGCTGATTCGATGGAGGTGGGATTAAGGCTCAGCGAAACTCGAATGAGACAAGACGATCTTCCAGCCGTCCGCGAATTTCTGTAGGTTCATGGTTGAGTTACCGACGACCCGAACCTTTGAATTTGGGTAGGTTACTGTCCACCAAGTGACAGCGGAAGCTAGGTCTGTTCTGGTGAGCTTGATCTGCATACGCGAAGGTGTGACCTTGCCCATCGCGTTTGTATCTGGGAAACCGTTCCGGTAGGCGGCCTCCAGGCTTTGCCAGCCTTGATATTGCTCTTCTTGAAGCATTACAAGAAGCTGAGGCGACTTCCAGAAATAGGAAAGATAGCCGTTGAGGTCATGGGTGTTCCAGTCGTCTAACATTCCCAAGAGCACATCGTTTACGGCTTTTATTTCGTCCCTGTCTGGAGAAGGCGTCGTGGCTGTACCACCAGGGGAGATAGAATCATACTCCCAGCCCCGGGAAGTAGACCGAACATAGCTGGAATAGGAGCTAATGACTTTCCACCCATCATTGAACCGCTGTAGGTTTAAAGTAGTGTCGCCGAGTACATCTCCGTTAGAGTTCGGAGAAACGAGTGACCAGCTCGTTTTGGCTAGGGCCAAGTCTGGCTTAGAGAACTTCACTTGGATTCGTGAGTACTTCATCGTCCCCATCGTCTTCGAATCGAAATACCGATCCCGATAGGCGTCTCGTAAAGCCTGCCAGCCTTGAACCTGATCATCTCCGACAACCACCAGGAGCTCAGAGGAATTCCAATACAAAGACAGGTAGCCGTCTAGGTCGCGTGCGTTCCAGCGATCCCGCACGTTAGCTAGTACATCGTTGATCGCGTTGATATCTCCGGCGGTCGGACTGGCTGTATCCGACAGATGGTCGGGCATGACCGCATCATATTGCCACCCGCTGCGGTCCGTTTGTTCGGCGAACAAGGGGACCGTCAGAATTGCTAGGACCGCGGTTATACACGGGAACCTCATGAAGGATGGCCTAAATAATCGATTCCTGGACGCGAATCCAGGCATTTCTTGTAATTTTTATAATAAACAGAGGGTTTCGAGGAGAGAGCGTATTATAAAACGTGCATTGGACGTGGAGATTTTGCGCCTGTTCAGCCCGATATTAAAGCAAAAAACAACGGTCCCTGCCGAGTCGGAATCGTCCGTGGCCCCGCGAACCCGCTTCAGAGTTTTTCCGACTACAGTATATAATTCCTAGCTAGTGCCTGGAATTCTTGGACTTGTGCTTGGATCCAGTTCTTGTCGCGCCCCAAACGATCAGATAACAATTGTGCCACCTTGGGCGCCGCTTGACTGGCAGCACGCGCATTCAATAAGAGTGCGCGAGTCCGGCGCGACAAAATGTCTTCAACGGTCCGAGCCATCTCATTTTCGATGGCCCAATCCGCCTCGGCAGTCAGATAAGGAAGAGCAGGATCGAGCGGTTCGGCGAATGCCGGGTTCTGCCTGGCTCGTTTTTCGACCTCAGGGCGATCCGAGCCGTACACGGCCAAGTGCTCGGGGGCCGTGAATATAGCCGCCTCTTTACTATTGCCGTGCAGGGGTAGATCCGCGGTTCTGGAATCGCGGTGCTCAATGCCGGCTACCTGTTCGGCGTGATTGATACAATCTTCACCCATATGGCGGTACGTCGTCCATTTGCCGCCGGTGATCGTCACCAAGCCCGCTGGGGAAACGATTACCGTATGGGAGCGGGAGAGCTTAGCCGTACTCGTGCCACTCCCGTGCTTAACCAAGGGGCGAAGGCCGGAGTAGCAAGCGAGCACATCCGCTTCGGTCGGATCCTCGGCGAAATATTTACCGGCCTCGGACAAAATGAACTGGATCTCGTGCGGCTGGATTCTCGGCTCATCGATAGGTTCCGGCACGCCGAAATCGGTCGTGCCCACGAGCAGGCGGTCATGCCAAGGAATTGCGAACAGGACCCGGCCATCGGAGGTTTTCGGCACCATCAACGCGGACTTGCTGCGCAAAAACTTCGATGGGAGCACCAGGTGTGAGCCCTGGGCGACAGTAATGATCTTCGCGAGATGCGGATCGTCAAAAAGCCGGATGGTATCGGAGAAAATCCCGGTCGCATTGATAACAACTTTTGCCCGGACCTGGTGCTCGGTTCCGGATTCGGCATCTCTCAGGACGGCGCCATTGACCTTGTCGCCGGCTTTCGACAATGCGACGACCTCGACATAGTTGGCGGCATGCCCTCCCTGCTCGAACAAGGTGCGGAGGATCGATACCGCGAGGCGGGCATCATCGAATTGGCCATCCAGGTAGAGGACCCCGCCCTTCAGGCCTTGTGTCTCGACATTTGGCAGCAGCTCAATGGTCCGCTTACGGCTCAGGATTAGCGATTTGCCGAGAGAAAGTTTCCCGGCGAGCGCGTCGTAGAGCTTCATGCCGGCGCCATAGAAGGGGATTTGCCAATAGTGGTAAGCCGGGATGACGAACTGTAGCGGGTGAGCCAAGTGAGAGGCGTTACGCAACAGCAATCCGCGTTCGCGCAACGCCTCTCGCACCAACGGGATATCGCCTTGTTCCAAATAGCGGACGCCGCCGTGCACCAGTTTGGTAGCCCGGCTCGAGGTCCCTTTGGCGAAGTCATGTTTCTCTACCAAAAGGACCTTATATCCGCGGGAAGCGGCTTCTAGCGCGGTCCCGAGACCGGTCGCACCGCCACCGATGACCAGACAATCCCAGACCGTCGAGCGATCCGAGATCGCCTGAATCGTTACATCCCTGTTCACAGTTTGATTTAGCTTTAGCGTTTGGTGTTTGAAGGAGTCGTCCCTTGAACGCACGTCCCCGCCCAGGTCGGCCTCGCGAGCGAGGCAGCGCTCCAAGGTTCCGACCGAGAGCGCTCCACAGCCGTTTCCGGCGATCGCGGCGCTCCCGGCGTTCCCGGCGTTACTATTGTATCCAGCCTTTGGCTCTGCTTAACGCTTTGTTCCACTCGGACTGTAGTTTCTGCCGCTGATCGGCTGACATCTTCGGTTCGAAGGTGCGGTCGATAGCCCAGTGCGCTGCCAGTTCGTCCAGTGATTTGTAGTAACCGACCGCAAGAGCAGCGAGATAGGCCGAGCCTAGAGCCGTCGTCTCCGTTTCCATGGGGCGGACAACCGGGATGCCCAAAATGTCGGCCTGGAATTGCATCAAGAGGTCGTTCTTAGCGGCGCCACCATCGACGCGTAGTTCTGCCAGCTTGACGCCGGAATCGGCCGTCATGGCGAGCAAGATATCAGCGACTTGATAGGCGATACCCTCGACCGCAGCCCGCGCGATGTGCCCTGAGGTAGAACCCCGGCTTAGACCGACGATGGTCCCGCGTGCGTACGGATCCCAGTGCGGTGCACCTAATCCTACAAACCCAGGCACAAAATAGACACCGCCGTTATCCGGGACCGAGGCAGCCAGCTCTTCAACTTCAGGAGCAGTGCGGATGATCTTGAGACCATCACGCAGCCATTGCACCACCGCACCGGTGATAAAAACGCTGCCTTCGAGAGCGTATTCCGTCTGGCCACCTCTTCCCCAAGCGATAGTGGTCAACAGCTTGTTCTTTGACGGCACTCCTTCCGTCCCCGTGTTCATCAGCATGAAAGAACCGGTACCGTAGGTGTTCTTCGCCATGCCGGGTTTAGTGCACATCTGGCCAAACAATGCGGATTGCTGATCCCCGGCAATCCCCGCGATGGGGACTCCTGCCAGGATGCCCGTGCTTTCTCCATAGACCTCGCTGGAGCCCTTCACCTCAGGTAACATGGAACGTGGGACGTTCAGAGCCTTAAGCAGCTCGTCATCCCAGCTCCGGGTGTAGATATTGAGCAGCATCGTCCGAGAGGCGTTACTTTGGTCTGTGACGTGGACTTTACCGCCCGTCAGCTTCCAGATCAGCCAGCTGTCAATGGTGCCGAACGCCAGCTCGCCCCGGTTCGCTTTGTCTCTGGCGCCGGGAACATTATCGAGCAGCCATTGAACTTTGGTTCCCGAAAAGTAGGCATCGATCACGAGGCCAGACTTTTTGGTTATCATGGACTCGAGGCCGTCTGCTTTCATCTTGTCGCAAATGCCGGCTGTGCGCCGGTCTTGCCAGACGATGGCGTTATGAATGGGTTCACCCGTTTTGCGGTCCCAGACGACAGCGGTTTCACGCTGATTGGTAATACCGATCGCGGCGACATCTTTCGCCGAAATCCCAGCGCGTCCTAACGCGTCGGCCGCGACTCCGATTTGCGATGACCAGATCTCGTTGGGATCATGTTCGACCCAGCCGGGCTGTGGGAAAATTTGCGTAAATTCCTTCTGCGCGACTGCGACGACTTTGCCGGATTCATCTATCACCAGTGCGCGAGAACTGGTGGTGCCTTGGTCAAGAGCTAGTAAGTACTTCATAAGTGATGACTTTGTTTAAGGGTTTAGAGATTAAAAGCTGGGTGGAGGAAGCGTTCCTAGTGTGGCTTTCCAGACTACCGCTCCAAGAATTCCACCGATGATCGGGCCAACCACAGGGATCCAGGAGTAACCCCAATCTGAACTACCTTTTCCAGGAATGGGAAGGACGGCATGGGAGATGCGCGGTCCCAAGTCACGAGCGGGATTGATCGCATATCCGGTCGGACCACCCAGAGACAAGCCGATGCCCCACACGAGCATACCGACAATGAACGGTCCGAATGCTGCGCCGAGTCCAGTAGCCGGCTTCAAGTTAGGCCCGAGCATCGAGAGCACTCCGAAAAGCAGAGTGAAAGCCCCAATGATTTCAGTAACCAGGTTCCAACCGGGCGTCCGAATTGCAGGGCCGGTGCAAAAGACGGCCAACTTCAGAGCTTGGTTATCGGTTTCCGCAAAGTGGCGATTATAGGCCAACCAGACGACCACGCCGCCGACGAAAGCTCCGGCGAACTGTGCGAAGAGATAGATGGGCACAGTAGTAGCGTCCACTCCCTTAGTCCCGATAGCCGCGAGCGCCAGGGTAACGGCGGGATTAAGGTGGGCGCCGCTATAACCCCAGCTGGCGTAAACGCCGATGACAACGGCCATGGCCCAACCCGTGGCAATAACGATCCAGCCTGAGTTTTGCCCTTTGGTTTTGCTTAAGACGACGTTGGCAACGACGCCGTCTCCGAAGATGATCAGCAGCATAGTGCCGAAGAATTCGGACAGGAATATTTGCATAGTTGGAATGATGAGGGGGGTTTGCTAACGGGGGATATTGGAGCTCCCGTAGACGCAATACGGCTGGCAGACCTGGAGGGTAACTTAACGCTCCGGACCGGCGTTGCGGGGGGCGATTCTGTCGAGAATGACCCACTCTGAACACTCTGTCAACAAGAATGAACGTTCGTTCAATTGTGAACTGATTCCTCCGGGAAATGAACGTTTGTTCTTGCGTGACTTTCGTTCAACATATACGAACGGTTGTTCACATGGCACCCAGGCGGAGCCTGGGCCGTGTTAATAACGAAGTGCTCTATGTCTCCCTCCGAGCAGCAACGGGTCTTGGCCGTCCAGGTCGCCCGTCTTTACTATTATCAAGGGCTCACCACCGAAGCTGTGGCGACCGAGCTCAAACTTTCGCGGCCCAAGGTCTCGCGCTTACTAAGTTTCGCCAAACAAACCGGTCTGGTAGAAGTACGTATCCAAGATGCCTTGGCTCAGCCCCAACGGCTGGAGCAGGATATTCAACGCATTTTTGGTATTCCGTCGGTCCGGGTCGTGGCGGTGCCGCCGAACTCGTCGGAGGACGAATGGTTGCAAAGGGTGGCTACCTACAGTGCTAACCATCTTAACGGGTTAGTTCATTCGCAAATGACCATTGGGATTGCCTGGGGCACCACCCTCGATGCGATCTCTCAGCGATTGGTTCCTAAGCCCTGCAAGGATGTGGATATTGTTCAGCTCAATGGTTCGGCTAATGTCTATGCCTTTAACAATTATTATATTGGAGAAATCTTTAGCCGCTTCGCAGTGAACTATGGCGCCAGGGCGCATCTATTCCCGGTACCTACTTTCTTCGATTACCCGGAAACCAAGAAGGCCATGTTACGGGAGCGTTCGATTCAGCGCCTCTCCAAGATGATTCAGCGTGCGGATTTATTGATCTACAGCATTGGTGCGGTCGGGGCGCGTATTCCCAGCCATGTTTATGTAGGGGGCTATCTGGAAAAGAAAGATTTTCAGGAGCTACGCCGGGTAGGAGCGGTCGGCGACATCGCTACGGTTTTTTTCCGAGACGACGGTAGCTACGACAATATCCCGCTGAACGCGCGCGCCAGCGGTCCGGATCTTTCTCTTTTCCAAAAGGCGAAACACGCGCTGTGTGTCGTCTCGGGGCTTGGGAAGGTTGCCGGTTTGCGTGCCGCGTTAAAAGGCCGGCTCATGAACGAACTGATCGTAGATGAGCCCAGCGCGACCGAGTTGCTGAAGCAACCGTAGTCGTGGAGCGCGCCTTCCCGCGTCCGCGGGACGAGGCAGAAAGGGGTCGCCACCCCTGGAGCGCTGCCTCGCTTGCGAGGCCGACTCGGTCGGAGACAATGGCGTGCCGCTTTCCAGCAGGGCGTGGCGAGCGACGGTAAATCGTAGATCATCTTCAATGCTTTCTCCGCTCGATTGAGCGACGCGCTTGTGTCCCATTGTCTCCGACCGATCGGCCTCCCAAGCGAGGCAGCGCTCCAGGGTCTCCTCAATCTTTTGCAAATTCTCAGTGTACTCTGTGTCTCTGTGGTGAATTCCTTCCGTGGTGAATCCCTTCCGAGCTCGGACTTGGCTTGCCCACCATAGCTTTAGCGACGGCTGGCTGGTCTTAACGGTAGCGCTAGCTGCGCTGGCTCAGATTGTGGCGGCGTTTTGCTTGATGGTGTTGACTTGGGACGGCGCCGGCTACGTTTTTAATACGATCCAGCGAGGTCATGCAGCGGTCCCAAACAGCCGCTACAGCGATTACCCGCTTCTCGCTGTGGTTTCGCTGTTTAGCTTCCTGATCAACGACTCTCGTTTGTTGGCCTGTATTTACGGATTGGTTTTAGCGGTATTACCGGTTGGATCTCTGCTGCTCAGTTTTTATTTCTTGAGTGGTCCTCAACACAACAGACTCCGGGTTTGGCCGGTGCTTGGCATCCTGTTAAGTGTATTGCCGGGCCAAGCATTTTTGGTGGCCGAAGCCGTACCCGTAGCCCAAGTGTCGTGGGCGGTCTGGGCAATCGCAGCGGCGGATATATCAATCTCCAGCTTGGCTTGGTTGGGAATGCTGAATCTGTTTCTGTTCTTTCTGCATCCTTCGGCCGCTCTGGCCTATGCGGTGACTGGCGGATTGTTTGTAGGCAAAGCCCGGGTGGCAACCAGCCAACGTCGCAGTAACGCCTGGCTTGGTGCGATTTTTCTCGGATTGGCGGCGGTCCGGTTATGGTATGCGTTAGCTACAGCAAACAGTTACGAGAGAGGGGAAGAGAGTTTCTCTCAAAACTACCTGGCGTTTCGTGACGCGCTGCCGAGCCTCCGGATGTTGCCGGTTGTCTATTTGTTGGGATTGACCGTTCTCGGGGGTGTGACTCGACGCATACCGAAACGATACCTGATTTGGTTGGGGGGATTAATGCTCGCCGTACTTTTAGTTTACGGAGTTGCTTGGGCGGCTGACCCCAAGATGTGGGTGAGCGCGTTTACTTTCAGGCGGTTTGTGTTCGTAGGCACCTTGCCCTTGGTAGTCATGGGCGGCTTGCACTGGCGGTACGAACAGGCATCAAGGACAAATGATTCAGCGGAGCTATCCGATCATCGCCTTGGTTGGATCATGGCGGGAAGCGCCGCCGTTTTTTTCATAATTTTTGCTACCCAGTCGTTTAGCTGGCGCCAAGAACTGTCGCGTTTCGAAGCGGATCTCAAGCGTTGCGATAAGCCGGTGGCCACCATAAACGATTTACCATGGGTTGTGGATAGCCCGCTACATCACTGGGCTTCAACCCAGTTGAGCTGTGTCATTCAGGGAAAGAAAGTGAAAACCGTGTTTGCGCTCGACCCAGAGGGCGCTCGCGGAAACAAGATATTGTTGTTCCCGGGAACGTGGTTCCGGCGACGAAACAGGTGGTTTGAGTTTGAGCAAGAGTGGAGCCCCGTGGGAACTAAATGACGAGTGAGAAAAAGAGCAACACGGCGAAAAATGGACGGAGTGAACCTAGTACACAGAGTGGACGTAGGTACTACGGAGGCCGCTTGGCCTAAGGACGTCCACTCCGTCCACGCGCTCGATCACTGATTATTCGGCTGCAAACTCAGCTTGGGTGCGATGATCGCAAAGCGCTTTTGCAAATAGACTAGCAGATTGAAAACCCAGATCCGCCAACGAACTTGCAGCAACGGTCTTTCGCTGCCAGCAAGCAAAGAGTTCACCGCCGGGACGAGTTGGAGAAATTCTTGTGGGTGGAGGAATACTTCGGCGAACTCTTGAGTATACCACGAGTTAACTAACCGAAGATAAAGGTCCATGACCCGGCCGAGGTGTCGCTCATAGCGTTTGAATTCCAGCGCCCGTCGCTCGGGATGCTGCAAGACCCGGTCGAGCATATCTGCAGCTTTCTCACCGGAAAGCACCGCGATAAAAACTCCGCTGCTCCAGACCGGGTCGATGAAGCCGGCAGCATCACCGGCCAGCACCCAACGATCCCCGGTAAAACGCTTGTTCCGGAAGGAGAAATCGCCAGTCGCATAAACTTCAGTCACCCTCCTGGCGTTCGACACCTGTTCAATGACTTTAGGATTCTCTTGCAATATTTGCTGGAATGCTGCTTCCGGGCTCAACTTCATGCGCTTGAAAGTCTGAGCGTCTAACACGACGCCGATACTGGTTTTGGTGGCTGTGATCGGGATAATCCAGAACCAGCGATCTCGACCTCGAACCATTTGGGTGAGGGTTCCATCGATCCCAGGCTGCCGATCGACGCCTTCAAAATGAGCGTAGAGCGAGAACTTGCGTAACTCCGGATAATTGCGGCGAAGGTTGAAATGTGTCCCGACCAGGGCATTGCGACCGGAACAATCGATAAGGTAGCGTCCGCAAAACTCACCCGTGGCGGTGCGGATAGTAACGCCGTCCTGGGCGCAGACGAAGTCGGTGACTTTCACTCCCTGCCGGACTTCACACCCGGTTTCCGCGGCGTGATCTAACAGGATCTGATCGAACCGAGAGCGTTCGACTTGATAAGCCGTGGGATATTTGCACCGGAAGACGTTGCTGAATAGAAAGCGGTTAGTACGAGTGCCGCAAGCAGAGAGGATTTTGCCGCCATGCTTCACGATTACATCAGACCGATCGATTTTCTCTTTCACGCCCATTCGTTCGAACGTGTATAAGCTGCCAGGCAAAAGCGATTCACCGATTTTGAACCGAGGAAATTGCTCCTTCTCGAAAATGGCGACTTTCCAGCCGTGTTTAGCTAATAAAGTTCCCGCGGTGCTGCCGGCAGGGCCGCCGCCGACTATAATGACGTCGTAGAGTTCAGGCATACTAGGTTAATCAGAGCTACAGGAGACTCGATTACTTAAGTTGCAAACCTAGGCCTGGTGCAAGGCGGAAAGAGCATGAAGGCGAATAGGCGAGGCGGCGAAACTGTACCAGCACTGCCAGCCCCGGTAGGGATGAGCTCCCGCTCATCCGGGTTTTTGGGGTTCCAACGAGATGCTCCGATTAGACAAGTGCAGCAACGAGCGCGCCGCTAGCGGATGAGCGGGAGCTCATCCGTACCGAACCCAAAGCACGTGCCGACGGAGGGGGTCGAACCCACACGACCTTGCGGTCACTGGATTTTGAGTCCAGCGCGTCTGCCAATTCCGCCACGTCGGCTTAGTTGCAGGGACGAATGGTTGACCGATTTTAACAGAAACGCAAGGGATTCATCATCTGTCTCATGAAGCGCTGCGCTCTCGTCCTCGACGGGGACAGGCAATCAGTAATCAGTAAGACAGTGATCAGTATTCCGGGAACGAAAATCGGAACTGATTACTGACCTACTGGTTACCGATTACTTCGCCGGCGCGCCGGTTGCTCGACTCCCGCGTGGCCGGCGCATCTCAGCTGCAGTGCGACTCTCGATCTGTGCGATCGCCCAGGCTGCATGGTCGGCGATCAGAGAATCCGAGTCCCCGGCTAGGTCCCGCAATACCGGCAAATCCTCTTCTGTTCCTATGTTCCCGAGCGCCACGCACACGTTACGAACGAAACGGTTTCGTTTAATACGACTGATCGGCGAGTGCCGAAACAGTGAACGAAACTCGTCCTGAGAAAGCGCAGCTAAAGAACGCAGGCTCATGGATTGGACCTCCGGCGGCATGAGAAAGCGAGTCTCGCGAGTGGCCGCCGCAAATCGGTTCCAAGGGCAGGCATCCAAACAATCGTCACAGCCGTAGATCCGGTCTCCGATTGCGGCCCGGAACTCTAGCGGAATCGAGCCTTTGTTTTCGATGGTGAGATAGGAGATGCAACGGCGGGAGTCGAGTTGATAGGGAGCAGTAATAGCCCGGGTCGGACAGGCGTCGATACAGCGAGTACACGAGCCGCACCGATTTCGGGCCGGCAGATCCGGCTCGATGAATAAAGTCGTTAAAATTGTACCCAAGAAAAACCAGGTACCGAGATTCTGGTTCAAGCACATCGTGCTTTTGCCTTGCCAAGCGATACCGCTGGCAGCGGCGAAATCGCGCTCGAGGACCGGCCCGGTATCAACATACGGCTTCTGAATGCCGCCGCACCGGCTCAGATATTCGCAGATGGGCTGCATCGCGGTGAGCATTAGCTCATGATAATCTTGGCCGTAGGCATACCTGGCAATGCGTCCATGCGATCGAGGGTTGGGGCCGCCTTGAAAGTAGTTCTTTGCCAGAAAGATCAGGGTGTGGCAATCGGGCAGAACGTTGCGAGGATCCGTTCTGCGTTCCGGCGTTCGCGCCAGCCATTCCATGCCGGCGTGAGAGCCCGCTTCTAACCAGCGCAAGAACGGTTCGCTGTGTGGAGCTGTCTGTGCGGAAACGAAGCCACAAGCGTCAAAGCCAGCTTGCTCAGCCAGTTCTCGCAATTCCACTTTCATAACAGATCTAAGAACTATAGAACTTACAGAGTGCAACCGCGAATGGACACGAATTAACACGAATAAGGCATCTTGCGGGCAGATAGATACAGATCATGGTTAATCTGCTGGTTAAGTTCTTTATTCGCGTTTATTCGTGTCCATTCGCGGTTGATTTTTTATTTGATCGGACGCGCGGAATTCATCGAGTCCTGAAACAACTCGGTCGGCTACTTCTCGATGAGTCAATCCGCTTGTCTCGATCCGGAGATCAGCAGCCTGATGGTAAAGTGGAGCGCGCTCCTTTAGGAGTCTAGCCACCGATTCTTGCGGGTCCGCCTGGTTTAACATGGGGCGATGCGTGCTTTTACCGACCCGGTCGAGAATCGTGGTTTGGTCGGCGCAAAGCCAGACCACTGGTCCGAGCGCGCGTAAGAGAGGCAGGTTCCGGGGTTGGATGACAATTCCTCCGCCGGTTGCGATGACGGTTGAGCAAATGCCTCGTAACCGGACCAGCGCTTGGTACTCTGCTTCCCGGAAGAAATCTTCGCCGTGTTTCGCAAAGATTTCCGGAATGGATAAGTCGTATTTATGACGAATCATCGCGTCTGTATCGACAAACCGGAAATTCCAGCGTTTGGCCAATTCCCGGCCAACGGAGGATTTGCCAGAGCCCATGAAACCGACCAGCACCAAACTTCGACCGGCTATTACAATAGACATGGTATCATCGTAGAACGAGCTGCTTTCCCGCGGTGAACGAATCTCACGCAAAGCCGCAAAGACGCAAAGGTTAAGAGGCGGACCCAAGATGAACGTCATGGATAAGCGCACGCCCTCCGACCATCAAATCGGTCGTGTGCGAGCATCGGGGCCTCCGTTTGCGGCTTGGCCCCATCCACACAGCCCCCGCGCCTCTGTGCCGTTTTTGTTGGCGCCTTTGCGCGAGATTCCCTTCACGACCGGGAGGCAGCGCTCCGAAACAAGGCAAAAACTTCCCGAAAGCTTCTATTCAAAAGCCTTGAAGAGAACACTTCCGGGGGGCGCAGAAATCGCAGCCAAGACCATTTAACTCGCAATGCGCGTTGCTTGATCCGAGACCAATTTCCGCGGGGTTATCAAGGGGACCCTAAGCAGTCACTCGAATAACGTTCTTCGCTTTCGCGCCTTTTTCGTCCTGATACAACTCATATTCGACGGTTTCACCTTCGTTCAACGTCTTGAAGCCGTCAGCTTGAATAACTGAAAAATGAACGAAGACATCACTTCCAACTTCCGGGTCCACTATAAAGCCGAACCCCTTCTTCTCATTAAACCACTTCACTGTGCCTTTAGCCATAGACTAGACAAATATGTCAGCACCCATCGTCCGAACTCCCTGCGGAATGAATAGGTGCTGGTAGGAAAGGGTCACGAGCATAACGAGCTGAGCGAAGAAACGTCAAGTAGTAATGCAAGACATTTGTCGGCAGAGGGATACAATAAATCGAAAATGAATAAAATAGTTGACAGATGACGACTGAACACCCTCAAAGCGTGGCCGTTGTTATGGGCAGTAAGTCGGACTGGCAGACCATGCGTTATGCAGCCGAATTGGTGCAGCAGTTCGGGGTCCCAGTCATGAAAAAGGTAGTTTCTGCTCACAGGACGCCTGACCTATTGGCCGAGTTTGCCAAGACCGCAGAATCCGATGGCATTCGTGTCATCATTGCAGGCGCTGGCGGAGCTGCGCATTTGCCTGGAATGCTGGCTGCGCACACGCATTTACCAGTCTTGGCTGTTCCGGTGGAGAGCCGAGTTCTACGCGGCGTTGATTCTTTGTTATCAATCGTACAGATGCCGGCAGGCATTCCGGTGATGACATTGGCAATCGGTGAAGCAGGCGCCAAGAATGCTGCGCTAAGTGCGATCTCGATTATGGCCTTAACAAATTCCGAGCTCCGAGACCGGCTAATAGAGTTTCGCCGCCGGCAGACCGAGGATGTGCTTCGGTCGGAATTGGAATAGGTATACGGTAGGGATGAGCTCCTGCTCATCCGTTGTAACGTGGGCAACGCCTGTGCATAAGACGAATAACGGATGAGCGGGAGCTTATCCCTACCGATTTTGAATACTGAAATTGTTCCTGCAAATCATCCTTCGGCCATCGAAAGGGCGGCGCAGCTACTAGCTGCGGGTGAACTGGTTGCGGTCCCTACTGAGACCGTTTACGGGCTAGCAGGGAATGGGAGAGACGATCGAGCGGTTGCTACCATTTTTCAGGTTAAGGAGCGCCCATTTTTCGATCCGCTTATTTTGCATCTCCCGAACATTTCCTGGGTGGAACGCCTCAGCAGGCTGGATGCTGCGCAAGAGAAATTGGTGACGGCGTTGATCGAGCGATTTTGGCCTGGCCCACTAACTCTACTTCTGCCGAAGAGCGAACAGGTGTCCGATCTGGTGACCGCGTCGCTCCCAACCGTCGCGCTTCGGATGCCGGCTCATCCGGTCTTGCGAGAGATCCTGCAAAAGGGAGGGTTCCCGGTCGCGGCTCCGAGTGCGAATCGATTCGGTCGAGTTAGTCCAACCAAAGCGGAGCATGTCCTTGAAGAACTGGGCTCCAAGATCCCGTTGATCGTGGATGATGGACCCACCAAGCTCGGACTCGAATCAACTATTGTAGAGCCAAAGGGCAGCGACAGACTCGTCCTGCATCGGCCAGGGCCGATTGGAGAGGCGGACTTAGCTGAATTTGCTCGGATTGAAGCGCCTGATTTGAAAGGCTCGATCAAGGCGCCGGGACAAACTCCGAGTCACTATGCTCCCGACAAGCCCGTAAGACTGATAGAAAAAGGTCAGGTGCCGGCAGACTCGCCGGAGGCCGGGTTATTGGCGTGGGGGCAAAGCTCTCAAGGCTCCCAGTTTCGGGCGGCGTATTCTTTAAGTGAATCGGGTGATCTGGTCGAAGCAGCCAGCAGGCTTTTTTCGCTGCTTCGGGCCATGGATCGAGAGCCGGTTACGGCAATTTACGTAGAAAAAGTCCCGGAGACTGGGATTGGCAAAGCGATCATGAATCGGCTTTATCGAGCTGCCGCGGAGACGAGAGGGAAAGTAAAGGTGAAAAGTGAAAGGTGAAAGGTGGGAAGGTGTGAGGTGGGAAGTGTGAGAGGCCCTGTCCCGTAGGGACAACGTGAACGTAGCCTGGCAATTTATTGCCAGGGACTGTGCCTCAGTAGACCCGTCCGTAGGGGAACGGTGTGAGTCAGGCGCGACTCCAGATCTGCCACGCGCAAAACACTCGTCATTTCACGGAGCAACTCACTTCTGAGGCGGCGTTTTCGTCGCGATAAATATCAGACCGTACCCTACGGGACGGTTACCCGACGGCGCATTTTTTCTGGCAATAAATTGCCAGGCTACGTTCGGTTTGTCCCTGCGGGACAGACTCGTTCACCTTTCACTTTCCCCATGCTCTTGCTCGTTCTCGTTCGCTCCCGCTCGTTCTCGTTCCTTCTTATCGATAGGTGCGATAACGAGCGTGATTTCGCCTTTTGGGGGATGGGCAACAAAGTGTTCTCGAACTTCTGAAACAGCTCCCCGCCGGAATTCTTCGAAATGTTTCGTCAGTTCCCGAGCGACGCAGATCTGGCAAGTGGGCTCTAAGCTGTTAAGCGCTTCGAGTGTCTTCAAGAGGCGATAAGGGGACTCGAAATAGATAGAGCTAGACTCACGCTGTAAAGCCGCTCGCAGTTCTCGCTCCCGTTGGCCGCTCTTGTTTGGCAGAAATCCGCCGTAATAAAACCTGTCGGTTGGTAACCCGGAACCGACGAGGGCGGTGGTTACGGCGGAAGGGCCCGGAATCACCGTGAACGGAATCTGGTTTTGCTGGCACCGATTGATCAAGCGAAAGCCGGGATCAGAGATGGACGGCATACCGGCGTCCGAGACCAGGGCGATGGATTCGCCTTGCTCAAGGTACTGAACGATCTCAGCCGCACGCTTCGCTTCGTTGAATTCGTGATAACTGAGTAGCGGTTTCTCGATCGCGTAGTGGTTGAGCAAAATCCGAACCCGCCGGGTATCCTCGGCTGCGATCCGATTCACTTGGCGCAGGACCTCAAGCGCCCGCAAAGAAATGTCACTTAGATTACCAATCGGTGAACCAACGATATAAAGCACAACCGATCAAAACCCTTCTGTTAGAAAGGCGGTTACCTGTTTGGCGCAATCTTGTGCCGCAATCGGAATCGCTTGGTGTTCTTGAGTTGGGAGGTCCGATCCTACGAAGAAATTCGCCTGGCCTGAGAAGTCCTTGTTTACCAGCAGTTGTCCGGTTCCACCTCGCAGCACTTCGATGTGAATTTTGAGCGTAATTTGGAACTCGGCGGAAGCCAGAACGTCGCCAACCACGGACTTGGTTTGGGTCCGGATGACATCGGTGATAACGCCGTGGACGATCGCATCCGCTTCATCTTCACCGGTGATCGGGTAGGTGCCATCCGTTTGCATTTCTTTAATGAAAGTATCCGTTATCACGGCTTGCACTTGTGGTTCGAACGATTTGTTATCGAAGATCGGTATAGAAACGCTGTGCACGCCTTTCATGTACGTGGGCGCGACTGGGCCCAACGTATAACAACCAGAAAGGACAAATACTGAGACCAGTGCGAAGCGAACAACCCACCTCATCGAACGCCTTACTGCGAAGGAAGGTTCGGCTCGGCAGGTTTCACATCGTTGGGCGGAACCATCGGGGCCTTTTGATTGTCCTGAGTTCCGTTTGCGGGATTGTTCCCTAAGGGATTATTCCCGGAATTGCCGCTCGACGGATTGTTCGGATTGGGATTCGGATTGTTTGTATTGGCAGCGGGATTGGCCGCCGCCGCCGGAGTCGGCGTCGGTGTCGGGCTTGGCGCTGGCGGTCCAACGAAATCGGGTCGCGAAGTCGTATCTACCTGGGCTTGCAACCTGCGGCGCTCGGCTTGGGTCTGTCCGGTCTCGGGATTCTCGGTACCAATCTTCAGTGCCTCATCGCCCATCTTTGTCCGGATCTGATCCATCCGAGTTTTTGCTCGGTTAGCCTGTTGGGATTCCGGTTGCTGCTGCAGCACTTCATTGTAGTAAACGTAAGCGGCCTTGTAGTTGTGCTGCTTGTCATAGAACCGAGCGATATTGAAAGCATCGTTCGATTTGCGTCCTTGCAGAGTCTTCAAATTGTCCTGCGCCTGGGCCGCTTTGTGGCTGTTCGGAAACTTTACGAGGAAATCCTCGAATGCTTCTTGAGCACGGACCGCTGCGGTTTCGTCATATCCGGTCGCGCGACTAGCCTGCAGATAGACATAACCAATTTGATACATGGCATCGGCGGCTACCTCGCTGTTAGGGTACCGATCAACAACCTGCTGATAGGCGGTAACCGCGGAAGTAATAGAACCGGATTTCTCGAGAGCTTGACCGATTCCGAACTGGGCGAGGGGGGCAATCTTACTAAACGGCCCGTTGGTGACGATCTTCTTGAACATCTCTTCTGCCTTCGTCATGGATGGCAAAGTGGGGACGCCGTAAACATCGACTCGTTTCCCGTCCAGATAAGCCTTCGCGATCGTGTATTCGGCCTCAAGAGCGGGCTCGAAATTCTCACTACGAGGATATCTTTCAACAATGGTTTGGTAATCGTGGAAAGCTTTCTCGAGTTTGCCTTGTTTTTCGTACATCCGGCCAGAGTTGAACAGGGCGGCAGGCGCGATATCGGCTCGAGGGAAGCGATGGACAACCATTCGATAGGAAGCGCCGGCGTGTGCCCAATCGCCGCGCTCCTCATAACGCTGCCCGAGATCGAACTGGTCCTGCGCGTTCTTCTTGATCTCGATGTCTTCGGCTCCGCCCGGAAGGAAGCCTTCGCCTTCTCGATAGATGATCGGAGCGGGGCTGCGATGTGCCAGGGTGAGGATAAGAACAACCAGCGGAACGACATACCGCAGCGTCTGTTTCATAAGCGGGGAAAATAATTGCCAGGAGTAGCGAACGTCAAGCCTCAGGGATGTTGAGCGTGCAAGGATATTGAGACTTAGGCGTTTGTCGAGTGAGAACGCTAGGAATGGGAGAAAATGCCTGGGAACTCGTGGCCCGGAGTTACATCGCGGACGGGCTCTATGGGATTTATGAGACCTACGAACTGAACGGGAGCGAAGCCGCTCAGTGTCCCGCTCCCGCCTGGCCCGCGTTTGCGGGGATTTGTTCGGCCCTTGTTTAATGCGCCGAGGGCGACGGGCTTGGGCTCATCAACTGATTGTCTAAAAGCGACCGGTCGGTGCCTGGGGTGGCCAACGGATCGGCTAAAGGCGTACCTGGACTTGGGCTCGGCGATGGGCTACCCAAATGACCTAGTCCAGAGCTGTCCGGGGTCTCGGTGACTCCGTAGCTATCTTTTAGCGGCTGGGAGCTCAGATATTTCGTTTCGGTCCAAAGGTCGACCACGATCCCGGAGGCGCGGACTCGGGAAAGGCCAGCTGCGGCATCGTTTTCTAAGACAAAAACGAGCATTCCAGGAAGGAGGAAATAAGCATGTGTCTTGTCCTGGAGCTCAATGTCGCTGGAGGCGCTTTTTGCGCCGGCCAGCTTTGCGGCGTCGCCTTTGTTCGGGGTTGCGTAGGGGCCATTGACGCGGACCCAACGGTAGCCTTGCTCGGCAAGCGCTTTAAAGTCGGTGGCAGTTGCCGTCGTGACTGTCGCGGCTATTAGTAAGCATAAGAGGGTGAGAAATTTAGCGGCCAAACCCTTTTGGGTAGCCCCGACGCGGTTTGATCTTTCCTCCTTGATCATGTTCCATTGACGTCCTGCTTTGCGCGAACGTCAATCATCCCTTTCGGGCAAAGACGCTTGTATTAGAACTGCGGTCCTTTTTAAGCATAGAGCGGAGCGTGCAGGCGGAACGTTCTCTAATAGTAATCAGTAATCAGTGGGCCAGTAATCAGTCTGAATCTTCAGCATGACACTGATTACTGGCCCACTGATTACTGATTACTTGGCGCTGCGTGTCGAGAACACGGAGAAATCGAGGACGAGGACGACCACGAGTACGAGGACGATAAGTACGTCCGCATTGATCCTGATCGTTGATTGCGATTGGTAGTCTAAGGGTATAAGAGGGGATAAACTCTCTGGTTTCATGAGTACGCAGCTAGTCTCAAGGTCGCCCGCCATCGCGCGGTTGCTGAGCAAAAGCATTGATTACGCCGGCCTGTTTCCGCCTGCTGGCCTTCCCGTGTCAGAGGCGATAGAGATGTTTAAGCGGTACCTGCAAGGACGAGAGTCCTGGATCATCAACTCGATCGTTTTGCCGATCGACCGGCTGACCGAGGCAGCCGGCTTTTTTGGTGACACGCCTCTTCGTCTGACCGCTATTCCCCGAAGCACTGAAGACTCGCATCAGTGGTTAGGCCGTTTAGAAGAAGATTGCAGCCAGCTGCGATCGTTCCTGGCGGCTCATCCTCTGATTGCTATCCAAGCGCTGGAAATTCCGCTACCTAAGCCAGGCGACGCAAGTGAGATCGCAAAGCGGGTTGAGGAACTGGTGCCGCTAGTAAACGACCAGCGAGTCTTTTTGGAGCTGCCCCTCGGCGAGAGCTCTTTTCGGGACGAGCTGGCGGCAACGATAGCCGCTCTTCAACGCCATCGCTTGTCTCTCTGGGGAATAAAGTTGCGAATGGGTGGTACAGTTCCCGATGCTTTCCCGTCCACATCGATGGTTGCCGATGTGTTAGCGACGGTGCGCGACAATCAGATACCTATAAAATTTACGGCCGGACTCCATCACCCATTACGTCACTGGAACAATGATCTCGGCGTTCATATGCACGGATTTATCAACGTGCTAATGGCGGCGATGTTTGCTCACGCCTGCCGTCTTCCGCCAAAAAATATTGAGACGATTCTCGCCGATGAACGAAGCAAAGATTTCGTTTTCAGCGGAAACGTTGCTCGATGGTTAGACTTGCCCATTAGAACCGAACTAATTGAGGACTTACGCCGATTGATTCTCGGTTTTGGCAGCTGCAGCGTTGATGAACCGTTGGATGATCTTAGGACGCTAGGCTGGGTCGAGTAGGCAGATCCGCGAGGAAACAAAAAGATTCTCGCGCAAAACAGACTTCCTCCGTCGTCCCATACTTCCTCACTATGGCGGACAGGTCGCCGTTGCGTTCGTTTTCTTCTGTAAGAATCACCCTTTTCGTGGCCTTTGTGATCTTCTGTTAAGTTTGTCTGTCCGTACCCGCTTCCGCTGGCTCTTTTCTTTGCGTCTTTGCGTCTTTGCGTAAGATTTTTTTGTGTCTTCTTTCTTACCTATTCCCGCCGACCATCCGTTTCCGATACAGAATCTACCCTACGGCGTGTTTAGCGGCCACGAGAAAGGGCCCCGGGTAGGGGTAGCCATTGGCGATTACGTTGTGGACTTATCGGTCCTGTCGGAAGCTGGTTTGCTGCCGAGTTACGGCGTTTTTGCGGAGCCTTCCTTAAACGCGTTTATAGCATCCGGTCACGAGCTTTGGAGTGAAGTGAGAGCTACGCTGCAATACCTGCTTGATGAAGAAACCACGACTTTGTCCGGGAATCGCCGGTTACGCGCACGCGCTCTTATTCCGGTCCAAGAGTTGACCATGCATTTGCCGGTCGCAGTTGGAGATTACACGGACTTTTACTCATCGAAACAACACGCGATCAACGTGGGCAGCATGTTCAGGGATAAAAACAACCCATTGCCGTCTAACTGGCTTCATTTGCCGGTCGCTTACCATGGAAGAGCAAGTAGCCTGGTGGTTTCCGGCACCTCGATTCGCCGGCCGCGAGGTCAAACGAAGCGCCCGGAAGCCACGACTCCGGGATTTGGGCCAAGTCAGGAACTCGATTTCGAATTAGAGATCGGCTACTTCATCGGCCGAGCGAACGCGCTGGGCGAGCCGATATCCGTGACCGATGCGCAGCAACATCTGTTTGGCTTAGTATTGGTCAACGATTGGAGTGCTCGAGATCTGCAGCGCTGGGAGTACGTTCCACTGGGACCGTTCCTGGCTAAGAATTTCAGCACGAGCATCAGTCCGTGGGTCGTGCCAATGGCCGCGTTACAGCCGTTTCGTGTTGCCGGGCCCAAACAGGACCCTCCGCCTCTGCCTTATCTGAGCGACGGTCAAGACTGCGCGTACGATATCTCTCTCGAAGTAAGGTTGCAGACTACAGCTATGGCCGAGCCTCACATCATCAGCCGAACTAACTTCAAAGAAATGTACTGGAGCATCAACCAACAGCTGGCTCATCATACGGTCACCGGCTGCAATCTCAGACCGGGTGACCTTGTAGCCAGCGGTACATTGAGCGGCGCCGAAAAAAACAGTTACGGAAGTTTGTTGGAACTCGCCTGGGCCGGCAAAGAACCGCTTGCATTGCCAAACGGCGAACGACGCTCGTTCTTGGAAGACGGCGACACGGTGATTCTGACCGGCCATGCCCAAGGAGATGGTTATCGGATCGGGTTAGGCGAGGTGAGAGGAACGATTTTGCCGGCGGGGCGCGTCGCGAATAGCGAATAGGGAAGGTGCCAAACGGCGAATGGGCGATCAAAAGTTATCCCGAAGGGGTTAAAAGGACTGAGCCTGGGGTTTTAACCCCAGGTAGCCAATAAAAGACGGTCCGCCCTGAAGGGGCGGGAGGAAAAATCGTTCTGCATCTCGTTCCGAATCGTGCAGGCAGCTCCCTTCTACCGCCCCTTCAGGGCGGTACCTTAATTTAATTTTTGTCCTGGGGTTAAAACCCCAGGCTGAGTCCTACTATCCCTTCGGGATAAAATCCGCTGGGTGGATCCACCAAGCCCATTCGCCGCCTCTCCTAGCTCCTGGCTCCTTTCGACCCCGGTCTCTCCGCCCGTTCGCCGTCGTTATTGATGCTGGCTTGCTGCCCGGAATCGACTAACCCGCCGTTGCGGGTCACAATCTGGGCGGCAAGCACGGTGCGAATGACGCTGGCAATGGAATCGGTTGTGGCCGATGCAGCATCGCCGTTCTCCGCACCACTGTGGATGGTAACTAACTTGGCCTGGGCTAGAGCTTGCGCGATAGCCGGAGCGATATCTGGCAAAAGTTCAATTTGACGATAACGCAGATAATTCTCGCCGCCTTCACGGATCGCTTCGGTTACCTTATGGATTCCTTCAGCCTGAGCGGTAGCGACCGTTGTGATCCGGATCGCTTCGGCCTTGGCTTTTGCTTCCGCGTCGATTTGAATCGCTTCCGAGTCCGCCTTTGCTTGAGCAATTTGGGTGGCGCGTAACTCGCTTTCTTTCTGGCCCGCTAAGGCATCTTGGCGTTTCGCTTCGGCTTCCGCGATCAAAACTGCATTCGCTAACTTGGTTTGTTCGAGTTCCCGCTGTTTATCGGAGATCGATCGTTCCGCTTCCAGCTGCGCTTCTTTGGCCCGACGAGTTTGATTGGCAGCTACGATATCGGCGTTGGCGGTCGCTTCTGCCGCCGACTGGCGCCGGCGAGCTTCTGCTACCTCGCTCTGCACCACCTTAATGTTCAGAGAATTGAATACCAAACCGAGGTCGGTGAGCTCGCGCGAACACGCCTTGCGGATAATGATCGCTAGCGGGTCATCGTCTTCCTCCATACTGACGGTCGACGGTAGGGCAACTTGCGTCTCGCGGTCAGGCAGTAACGCGGTTCTTCCTCCTGATCCTCCTGACACTCCTGACTTCGCGCTGAACAGCTGATCATGGGTCAACAGGTTAACCGCTCGACGGCCGGACGACGAAAGCAGGTCGGTCAGCGTTGACATTTGTTCGTCGTCTGTCTTGGCAAAAAAACGGTTGGCGGCCGTCTTAATCAATTCGTCACTATCGCCAACGGATACGATGGCGCTGGCCAGCACCCGGACCTTGATCGGATTAGGAACACCAGAGCGATCGACATCAGCAGTTTGGTCAGTGATATCGAGATCAACGTTGATCGCCTTGCTTGATATGGTGGTGCCGTTTGTGAGTATCGGCAATTCGAAGCTCTTACCTGGACCTCGGTAGATCTTCATACTGCCGCCCCACCAGGTGACCATGCGAATGGTACCCGAGGAGACGTCTCGCAAAAATGCTCGGATGAATGCGGGAATTAAGAACGCCGCCACGATGAGAACGGCGGCAACGATTGCGACGCCGAACAGAGGGTGTTGAAGCATAGGGGTTTTCTTACTTTAGTGGGGGACAAAGTTTTGCTGCGGGACTAAATGTTAATACTTGGTCAAAATCGAGCCGCTGCTCCGGCAAACCACGCAGCGTTGTTTGCGAGTATCGACGGAACGAACAAAAAGTGTCTCGCCGGAACGGACGCGAGCGCCTGACTGTTCTTCAGGAACCAGTTGGCCTAGTAGTTGAACGACTTGGCCATCGAGATTGAGCCGGACCAATCCGTAGCCTTTTGCATCAAAATCCGTGACGGCGGTGCCGTTCTCCAGCAGGGCGTCTGTCAACGTCTTAGCCGGCAACGATGCCCATTTTTGGACACCGGTTAACAGCGGTCGGATGCAAAAAAAACAAATGATATAAGCACCTATCAGAGCTGCGCCTAACTGTAACCAACCGTGAAGGATAGGCGCGAGTAGAGTGCCCGTTGCACCGAACCCAATAATTGCACCAGCCAGATAGGCCGGCGACAACCAAGTTAGGAGTCCAGTGATTAAATTACTTACTGCCTGGTTAGGTGGGGTATTGCGCGCAGAGGGGGGATGGCCGGTTTGGTGTGCTGACGCGCGGATGTGTCCGCCGGGAGCGTGAGAGGTGTGACCGACGCCGGGACGTATTCCGATATGATGAAACCCGATTCCGCAAAAGGCGAGAACTGCCAGGGCAACTCCCCCACCGATCAAGCACGACAGATAAATATCCAATCGAACTCTCTCTTTCTAGCTAACTATAGCTAATCCCGATTTGAATTGCGTGCAAGTTACCCAGGCACGGTAGGGTTGAGCTCCTGCTCATCCGCATGTGAGTGCGTGTTCGAAAAGCACGGACGAGCAGGAGCTCGTCCCTACCGATCTTTTTATTCCTTGACGAATCCTTTGTCGGTCAACTGAAAGCGCTGGAGATCGACACCAAGCTTGCGTGGAAATTGAGTGGCCACATTCACGGCTTGTTGCATCGATGCTGCATTGTTGGTTTGACGGGCCTGCCGAGCTTGTTGCGCGCAGAGTTCCGCGACGCACTTGAGCAACTCAGAGATTTTCTGTTTGTTCTCGCTCGTTAGCTGGGCGGCTTTCCCTCGTTTCTCCAATACCTGACAAACCGCGGTCCTTACTCTCCGAATACCCGTTGGGGTATTGGATGCGTCAGCGTTATGGACGATTTCCCACGCGATAATCATGTAGCCGGCGACCGTGTCTCCGACGTTGTGTCTGGAATATCCATAGCTAGCGAATCTCGCGTCGAACCGGCTGATCATAGCATCGTAGGTCGGAGCGTTGAGGAGCGTCTGGGCATTCACGTGCGACAAATAAAAAGTGCGTACCGAATTGGTAACCGCTGGGGTGGGGTGGAACGCGAGGTTGCTAAACGATTCAATCGGCTGAATCGGCGCTCTTTTTTGTGTCGGTCCCTTCTTCGGGTTCTGGGTGTTTGAGGCTTCGGGCGTATTAGCCGGGCTAACGTGCTCAAGTTCGTGCTCGACGCTAGCCAGGTCGGTACCCATGCCCTCGAGTCCTAAGCTCCGATTAAATGATTCGACTTCTCCGCCGCTTTCCTGAGCCCATACTTGGGGAGCCGAAGCAAGACCTAGTAACGAAATCGCCGCGATGCTTGAATGAATTTTCGAGATCCGCATAAGTGATGAACTCAACCTGATTTAGAGAATCGACCGCGATTCATATCGGGGTCTAAGTTAACGGTCAATGCTGTTTGCCTGCTAATAGATGCCTAGGCAGGGCCGCAATTGCGCAAAAAGTTGACGCTCAAGTTGAAAGATGTGGACCAAATTTTGCTGTGGTTCGGCTCTCGCCAAAGAACCCTCAGAAACAAAATTCACTATCGCAACGTCTTGGGTAGCAGGATACCCGCCAATTTTCCGATCTATGACTGATCACTCATTGAAAAAGGAGCATGAAGATTTTATCCGTCGAACCATTGAACTCTCACGCCGCGCATCATTGGAGTATTGTACCGGCGGGGTCTTCGGGGCGGTGATCGTTAAGGACGGTAAGATAGTTTCCGAGGGGATGAACCGGGTGGTCGCGAGTCATGATCCTACTTGGCATGCCGAGATGGAAGCGATTCGCAGTGCGAGCATTACCCTGCAAAGCTTCAAGCTTACCCATTGTGTTTTGTACACATCGGCGGAGCCGTGCCCGATGTGTTTAGCTGCTTCTTACTGGGCCGGTATAGAACAGATATTTTACGCCGCGTCGGTAGAAGACGCCTTTGAATACGGCAATTTCGATGACCGCCCCATCTACGAACAGTTGGCTCTGCCGAAAGAGCAACGATCACTCAAACTCACCCAATTATTGCGGGATGAAGCGGTCGTCGTTTGGCGGGAGTATCAGGCTAAGCCGGATAAAATACATTATTAACCGCAGGAACGAATGGGCGAGACGGCGAAGGAGAGGCGCGAAGCGCTGGTAGGGCGAAAATCTCGGCGCGCTAGTGATTGGCCACATGGACACCGCTGGATCGCGCCGGATCTGAGCCGTGTCGCGTGGTTGGGTTCGTGCCGGAAATCGACGATAAAGAGAACCGGTCTGGAAAATGCGGATCGATCATCGGACGGGGTAGCCCCGGATCGGGCATATTCTCCGACAACCCGCCGCTCCACGAAACGGCTCAGATCCGACGCGGACATGCGGGACTAATATGGCCAGTCCTCGGCGCGCCGAGATTTTCGCCCTACCACCCCTGTCGCCCAATGACCGTTTCGTTCCCTCAGTCGACGCTCGTGCTTGCGGGCGCTGGTTTCCGCTCGTTTTCCTTCATTTCTCGCCGTTCGACGGCGACCATACAAACGTCGTCGTCGAAGTTTTCTCGCTTAGAAAAACAGCAGACCTCGTGAACAATGGCCGGGAAGAGCTTTTCCATTGGAAGAGTTGCCATACGGTTGAGACTCGAGATGAGTGAGTTTTTACCGAATTCTTTTCCGTCTGGTGAGTCGACCTCGTAGAGGCCATCGGTAAAAAGGACGAGACAGTCTTTGGGCTCGAACGGACAGGTGAAGGTAGGGTAGGTGATTTCGTCGAAAATACCGAGAGCAGGGCCAATCTTGGCGTGGTCTTGCGTGATTGGTTCTGCCCCTGGGGTTACTCGCCTGAGACGCACTGGGACCGGATGCGCGGCGTTAGCAAACTGGGCGTCTTTAGAGGACGAATCGACAATGAGATAAAATGCAGTCGCAACAAATGGTTCCTCGACCCGTTCCAAGATGGCGCGCAGCCGTAAGTTGAGACTGCTGAGAAAGCGGCCGGCGTTAGCCATTACCGGGCGGAGCTCTTCCAACAGAGCTCGAATGATCGCTGTGACCAGGGCGGCCCGTAAGCCGTGGCCCATGACGTCGCAAATGAAGATGCCCACGCGGCTCTCCGACAGCGGGAAGAAGTCAAAGAAATCGCCTCCGACAGCTGCCGCTGGACGATAATAATGAGCAAAACTAAACGGGGCACTCTCGGCAGCATCGCTACCGTTGAAGTTGGGATATTCGCGAGGTAATAAGGCCAGCTGGACTTCGCGAGCCATGCGAAGGTCTGCTTCGAGCTGTGCGTTCTTGGTGGTTAATTCGGCGCTGGTTATTCGGAGCCGATTGCGTTCTTCCTCCAGCGCATTCTCCATCCGCTTGATGGCAGTGAAATCCCTGTTAACCCCGAAGATGCCAATTACTTCGCCGGCCGCATTTCGGAGCGGCAATTTGCTAGTATAGTCCCAGGTCACCCGGCCGCTCGGGTAAACTAACCGTTCAACTTTGCCGATAAGCGGTTGGCCGGTTTCCATGATGTGCCTTTCATCCGCGTTCGCTTCCCGGGCAGTTTGCTCCGACCAAAAATCAAAATCGCTTTTGCCGATCAGGTCGGCCGGGCCGCGTACGCCCATGAATTCAGCCACGGCTCGACTCGCGCAAATGAATCGGCCTTCTTTATCCTTGAAATAAATTTGGTCTGCTGCGTGCTCGAGCAGGAAATCAAAAAACTGCTGTTTTAGAGCGACATCATCCGGACCGTGGGAGGGTAAATCTTTCACGAGCCTGACGAATGTAGCCTGCGTTGGGCGAACGGTCTAGGGAAAGGAGCCGGAATCCAGGAGCCTAGAGGCTGATCAGTTTGGCGAGCATCGGGCCAACTACGCCGTGGATTCGAAAAGTAATCAGGAATCAGCAATCGGTCTTCAGTGGTGTTGCATTCAGGAGGACCATTCACTGATTGCTTGCGTCAAAATCGGTCAGGTAACGCTTGCACCACCTCCGACCTCCTGACTCCTGGCTCCTTCTGCATCACGCTCCAAGGATCCGGTGCACGGTGCACAATTTCCTTCTGCGCGGTCCTTGCGAAAACATCCGCGCCGATTCGGGTCTTACCTTTTTTCGGTTCGCGAAGCCGGGTCAAGCCTTCCGCCCGACCCTCTTTTGTTACTTCAACATCCCACGCCTCGAAAAGGAATAGATCGGGGCGAACCATCGCTAGAGCGGCTAGGGGATCATGCGGATGGTTGGCGGTGATATTTCTTAGTTCCCACCATCGCATGATCTGGTCTTCTAGTAAGGCGCCAACGCCGTTGTCTAGTTGTGCGATCTGGTGAACATCATTCGCATCCAAAAGAACGCGCAGGGTCAGGTCAAGGCCAATAGCGGTGATCGGAATCCCGGATTCGAAAACGATCTTCGCAGCTTCAGGATCACATTTGATATTGTGTTCCGGCCGGTCGAGCCAATAGGCACCGCCCATTAGATAGAGATGTTTTATTTTGGAAAAGGTCACGGCATCTTTCTTTATAGCGCTGGCAATGTTGGTGAGAGGACCCGTAGCCAGAACTTCAAGTTCGCCGGGGAAGTGATTTGCTTTTTCTAACAGGTAATCAACCGCTCCGGGTTCGGCCGAGACTTGAGCCTGGTCCAAATCAGGAACTCCATATCCTTCATGACCGGCCCAAGAAACCTGGCGTCGAGTCAACGTCTCTTTTTCCCCGACTAAAATGTCGATATCAGGCCGTTGAATCAAATCGCAGGTCACCTTTGTAATGCGCGCTCGAAGCGGCGTGTCTCCGTAAACCGTGGTAACGCCAATCAGATTCAGTTCCGGAGATTTGGCTAGAACCGTCAGTGCCAGAATATCATCAACATCCGTGCCGATGTCAGTATCGAAGATAACAGGTCTCATAGTTAGTTAATGGGAAGAGGGGTGGTGGGGCGAGGCTCCAGAAAAACCGGCCGGTCAGCCTTTAAAGCCGGCGGCGGTGACTCCTTGAATGTAAAAACGCTGGAGCGGCAAAAGAATGAATAATGGGATTACGGTTGCGACGTTGGAGGCTGCAAAAAGCTCGTTCCATTGGGTCGTATATCGCTGCTGGAACCCGGCCAACGCGACTTGAATTACTTTAAGATTTTCGGATCGCGTGCAAATCAGGGGCCAGAGGAACGATTCCCATTGGAAAAGGAAGATGAGTAACCCAGCGCTAATAATCACCGGCTTTGAAAGAGGAAGATAGATGTTCCACAAGATTCTCAGCCAGCCGGCGCCATCCATTCTAGCGGCCTCTGCCAACTCCCGTGGAATCTGCGAGAAAAACTGTCGAAACAGAAAGATAACCACTCCGTTAGCCAATCCAGGGACGATCAAAGCGTAGTACGAATCGATCCAGCCAAACAGTTTGATAACGTTATAAAGAGGGATGGATATCGCTTCGAATGGAACCAGAAAGCTGAGGACAGTGACGAAAAAGAGAAACTGCCGGCCTGGAAACTGAAACACGGCGAACACAAACCCGGCCAATCCGTTAATAATCAGGCCTCCGAGAACGGTCATAGCGGCAACGAAAACGCTATTCAGCACCGCAACGCCAAATCCCCGCTCGGTAAAGATCGTGAAGTAAGCGGAAAAATCGAGGTGATCGAGGAAAAGGGCTTTGAGGCTGAAAGGGGAGGTATATTTAAAAATCTCCTCCAGCGGCCGTAAGGAAGAGGTGAGTGACCACCAGAGCGGTAACACAAAGAGCAGACCGACGAAGATATAGAGAAGATGGAGTGGTAACCGAACTCCAAAGATCGCGTTCTTCATTTCAATTTGCTTCCTCCTGACTAAAAAGCCGGAACTGCATAGCGACCGTAGTGATCACTAACACAAGCAAAACCATGACCAGAGCTAGAGCCCGCCCCATATCTCCGTACACAAACCCAGATTTATAGGCCTCATACATCAAGACGTTGGTCGAATAGGAGGGGCCACCGCGAGTCAGCAGAAACATCGGTACGAACAAAAGAAAATTAACGGCGGTATCGGTTATCAACACGAACAGTAGCGGCCGGCGCAGCAAGGGAAAAATGATCCGAAAGAAACGGCTGATCCGGCCGGCGCCGTCAATGCGGGCGGCTTCGTACAACTGTCGGGGAATATCTTGCAGACCGGCCCAAAGAAAGATCATCCAAAAACTTGCCCCTTTCCAGGTGGCGATAGCCACGATGCACCAGAGCGCTTGATCTTTATTGATCAGGAAAGGCTGAGAAGGAATGCCGACCAGGTTGATCAGGGAGTTAGCTAAGCCGGAGTTCGGGTCGAGCATGATCCGCCACAGGATCGAGGCGATCGGCACTGAGACACCAAGGGGAATAAAAAAGAGCAACCGATAGAAACCGATCCCGCGAAACCTTTGATTCGCCATGATGGCCAAGAGCAAGGCGATGAAGACCTGCAGCGGATTGATTACCAGGTTCAACTTGATCGTGACCCAGAGCGATTGCCAAAAGATCGGGTCACGGAACAGTTGGGTGTAGTTGTTTAAGCCGACAAAGACGTCCTTGCCGGCTTGCATAATCGACTGGCTATAGAGGCTACCTAGCAGCGTTGTGGCGATCGGCCATAAGCGGAAGACAGCCAGACAAAGGAGTGCCGGCGAAAGAAGCAGATAAGCGATCCAGGCGGAACGGCGATAGGTCATCGCTTAAATTGGGCGAAGAACACATCAAGCCGTTGGGCTGCTCCGTCGAGAGCTTCTTTCGGATCGACGCCATTGCGAATGTCTTCGTAAGTCGAAGCAAAAATGTCTTCTAGCTGAAGATAGGCAGGGGTTAAGGGACGCGGTACCGCAGTGTGCTGGGCTTCGTAATCTCCCAACAAATAAGCGTCATTCGGGAAGGTGTGAAACTTTTGGTCAGCGGAAATCTTGCTCCAGAGCGCGATCAGGGCCGGGGATTGCCCTTGACCTTCGAACCAAACTGTTGCTCCCGCATCGCTCACACAGAGAAACTGAATAAATTTCGCGGCTTCGGCCTGATGTTGAGAGTTTTTGGAAATCCCCACGTGCCAACTGCCTGTGCCGCTGGCCGGTTTTCCTTCCTTGAAATAGGGAATCGGTGCGACCTCAAAGTCGACGCCTGCTTCCTTGAACCGTCCGACATTCCATTCACCACCTACAAAGATCGCGACTTTTCCTCCGGAGAATAAACTTGGCGATTCGTCGGGGGGCACATTCTTGGGACTGATCTTCCACTTGTTGAACAAGTCGCCGTACCATTGCGCGGCTTTCAACCAGCCGGGGGAATTGAAGTAGCCCTGAGCCGTCAACCCATCCGGGCCGACTAACGTCGCGCCTAAAGAATCGCCCAGACATTGCAGTTGGTAGAGGCGGCTTACCTGGTCAAATTCGAATCCCCAGACGTCGGTCCTACCGTTCTCGGTCTTGGTCAGTTTCTTGGCCGCGTCGACAACCTGTTCCCAGGTCCAGCGGTCGTTCGCCGCGATCTGAGCCACCTGGTCGTAAGTCACGGTCTGGTCGGCCGCCAATCCTTTCGGTGGTTCGATGCCGGCATCGCGGAAGAGTTTGCGATTAATGAACATGAACTGGGTCGAAGTATTCTGCGGCGCAGCCATGAAATGGCCGTTGTACATGCCCGCCTGCCAGGAAGCCTTGATCCAGGTCTTTTCGATTTGGTCTTTGGAAAAATAATCGTCCAATGGCGCCAGATATCCGCGCACGCTATAGGAGGCAACCAGCGGCACATCGACACTGATTAGATCCACGTCTTTGTCCTGCGCTTTCATCCGCACCTCGATAGTTTCGAACAGGTCGCGAAATGGGTAAGTATCAAGTTGGATCTTTATATCCGGGTTTTGGGCTTCGAAGGCAGCCACCACTTTCTTGACATTGCCCGGCCAGGCGTTGTCGGAGAGGGTCATCCAATGGAGAACGGTGGCGGCGGAAGCGGAGCCCAAGACACAACCGGAGAGGGTAGCGATCAGGCAAAAACATCGCCAGGAGGAGAGGCGGTAGGCAAAACGGTCAGCACTTGTGTTCATGATAGAAAGGGGGGATACTGTTACCGCTAACAGTTGTTAGCGGTAACAGAGTCGGCTTCGCTTGCTTGTCAATCCGGTTTCACATAATAAATCCATCCCCTTTCCGATGCTTTAACGCTCCCTCCGGGCATTCATTCGCCAGCCCATGCACCAATCTCCCCAGCAGAAAAAAAGCTCTTTCGACCGAGTGACCCTTTATGAGGTTGCTGAAGTGGCCGGCGTTTCGCATCAAACGGTATCCCGGGTAGTAAATGCTAGTCCGTTGGTAGCTGAACGCACCCGGGCCCGAGTCCTGAAAGCGATTGCCAGGATGAACTATCGCCCCAACAGCGTAGCCCGGAACCTGGCTGCCCGGCGTTCCGCTCTAATCGGCGTCATTACGTTTTCCGTTGAATCCTACGGACCATCGCATCTGATCACGAGCCTCAGCGAGGCAGCCCGGAAACTGGGTTACCACATAGTCGTGGCTAGCGCCGAATATCCCGTCCTGGACGAGATCCGCCGTTGTGGCACCGAACTCCGCGGGCACGGAGTTGATGGAGTGATTGTGATTCTTCCTACCATCTTACGGCTTAGAGCGCTGGAGGAAGTATTCGGTGATGCACCCGTGGTCGTGCTGGGTGCTCGGCGGCAACACCGGTATACCGCCGTCGAGATCGATCACGAACTGGGTTCGCAGAAAGCCACCGAGTACCTTATCACGCAGGGTCATCGGGAGATTGCTTGCATCAGCGGGCCGCTGGATTGGGATTGTTCCAGCTCGAGGCGTTTAGGCTGGCGCAGGGCCGTGGAAGCACACAAGTTTCCGCTCGGTCCGGCTGTCGAGTGCGACTGGAGCCCAGAAGGAGGTTATGCGGCAACGCAACGGTTGCTAGATTCCAGAGCGCGTTTTACGGCGCTGGTGGCGGCAAATGATCAGATCGCGCTCGGCGCCATGGAGGCTCTCTGGGAAAAGGGGATCGATATCCCCAGCCAAGTCTCGGTGATTGGTTTCGATAATATGCCGGAATCGGAATTTTTTCGGCCTCCTCTGACTACGGTGAACCACGATTTCGATCTTCTCAGCACGACCAGCTTGCAACTGGTGACCCAAGCGATTAGCGATCCGCAAGCTCCAAGGTTGCACCACAAGATTGCTCCCGATCTGATAATCCGTCAGAGCGTAGGACCGATTGCCGGCGAGGTCGCATCCGCAAGCTCCGGACTCGTCGATGGTGTGGGTACCGGCCAAAAGAGAAACAGGAGCCTCCGAAAAAACTTTGAACAGAAGGCCGCAAAGGTCTCAAAGGAAAGCGTGTTTCGTAGGAGCTAAATCTTTATAGCCCACCGCATCCCCCCACGGCTAGCTCCATAGGAGCGGCATCCAAGGTGAATGGGAACGCGCAAATATTGTCGATATATGCCGCGCCTACGGGGCACATTCCCTTTGTGACCTTTCCGCTCTTCTGTTCAATTTAGAAATCTGGCTCTGCAGCAGACTCTTCTACTGCACGCGATACCCGCGCAAAACAGCGGAGAGCCCACAAATTCTGACGTAAGCGTCTTGTAATCTGTGTAATCTGCGAAATCTGCGGATTTTTAATCTTCGGGATGTGGTCTTAAATAGATTGGCTACAGAATCAGCTTCTTCCGGACCTGACTAAGCGCAAGCCAACCAAGCGCAAAAGTAAACGCAATCAGTGCAACTACATGAAAGATGAGTTCCGCCGCATTCCATTCACCCCAGCTGCTCATCTGTAGCAAGCGAACTCCGTGATAGAACGGCGAGAATTGGACGGCGAGACCCAACCAGGAATTATTGCTGAGAGGGAAGAAAACTCCGGATAGATAATAGATCGGGGCGATCAGAAAAGAGTAGACGCTTTGGAATTGGTTAATATTTCTAACCCAAGCGGATGATAGGAGTCCGATGGCGCCGCAAGGCAGGGCCATGAGCGCGCCGATGAATGGAAAGAAAAAAGCGCCGAATGGGTTAGGTACCAGTCCAATCACAAGTAGAACCAAAGCCACACCGGTAGCCATAAGGCCGGCCCGAATCGCCAGCCAGATAAACTCTCCGACTACAATGTCCAGCACACCAATGGATGTAGTCAGCATCGCTTTGAAGACCGACTCGAACGTCATCCGAATATAGAATCCGTAGCTGCATTCGAAGAATGCTGTGAAAAGGGCGGTGGTTGCGACCATCCCCGGCGCAAGGAACTGAGCGTAACTGTGCCCACCAATCTGTCCAATGAACGGCGAGAGTCCCACACCAAGTGAGGCCAGGACCAGGGCCGGATCCGCTAAAGTCGGAGAAATATTCGCAATGAAGTCTTTTCGGTAAACAACCCAATTTCGAACCGACACATGCCAAGCGAGTCGAAGAGTGGTCGAGAAAGGCATATCCAGGAGTTCAGGAGGAAATATGGTGGAGCGTTGCCTCGCTTGCGAGGCCGTGATGAGCAACGGAAAGCCGTAAGGTACATCCCATCGTTATCCGCGCTCTATCATTAAGACTGGCTTGTTCAAAT
>Ga0210396_10000943_pt1 | contig 33287 bp, 28 predicted proteins | sample IncBWH17OmetaG_FD_155466 | JGI IMG/M metagenome (GOLD analysis project Ga0210396, IMG submission 155466) | Forest soil microbial communities from Barre Woods Harvard Forest LTER site, Petersham, Massachusetts, United States - Inc-BW-H-17-O ...
CAGTTGTCGGCCACCTGCCCCTCGACGTAGATCGCAAATGCAACGAGAAAAAGCCCCAAGATCCGCCGCACCATCCGCGCGTAGCCGGCGGCCAGCCCGTCCGCTTGCACGTGGCGACCGAACGAAAGACGCATCGCGAAGCCGACTGCGAACAGGAACGACGGCATGATGGTGTCGGCATAGCTGCAGTACGTGTGATGGTGCAGCAGTACGGGCGGCACCCAGGCGTCGTAGGCGGCCAAGAAGTTGACCAGGAACATGCCGGCTATGGTGTAGCCGCGGAACTGATCGAGCGACGCAAGACGCGGTTTGGCCGGGGGCGTAGTCGACATTCCGCCAGTTTGCTGGCACGGGCTCCGCGGGACAAGGAGAGGCGCCGGTGCTGGTGGGGATCTGTTTTTCCCTTATGTGAAAACGGATCCCCACCACAAGCAGACCGGACCGCGGGCACCGGGCGATCCAATTTTGGTCCCTGCGGAATCGCGCTCCCGCCGCGCTCGATCGAACCTGCCAATTCGCCGGGATTGGCTCGGTGAAACAACGTGTCCCGTCCCGCTAAATCGGGAAGGCTTTTCACCACAAAGGCACCAAGACACAAAGAAATTACTGACTTAAGTTCAGTTTTCCTGAGTGTCTTCGTGACTCGTGGTGAAATCGGCGTCTTTATCCGCGGGGCAGGTTGTGCTTGCCGTCGCTTCGCATTCCAATTCGATCCCGTCCCGTTTCGCTCCGCACGAATTCCGCTTGTTTTCCCGGTGAAACAACGTGTCCCGTCCCGCTTCCCCCGTCCGCGGCTGGCACAGCCTGCCCCACGGGAGACGAATCCCGTCCCGATGTTTGTGTCCCGTCCCGACCCCCAAGCGATCCCGGCCTGCCGGGGATCTTGCTCTCCCCTATGTGAAAAAGGATCCCCATCACCGGCGGGGATCCATTTTTCGTTCCCGCCGGGGATCTCATCCCCACCGGCCAGGCAGTGTCCGATCCGCTCTGACGCGCGACGTTGTCGTGTCCCGAGCGACACCTGCATCAGCTTCCGTCGAGGACTTTTGTACTGCCGGCTCGTCCTGATGCCGGCTCGATGCGTAACACCCGAACAGTCCGCCTCTCCGCGTGAAACGTCAGCCCCGTTTGTTCAGTGATACGTTTCAGCGCAAGTTCTGGCGATTGCGCTTCTTCCCGGTGAACGAATCGGTTCCACCACAGAACCCGTTTTGGTTTTGTCGAAACGTCGTTGATCACGCGCCGGCCGATGTAATTCCCCAGGTCTCTCAAGAATTCGTCCAATCCTCCAGTCGGGCCGTCTTCATTCCGACCTGGGCCGTTGGGACGTGCATCCGCGTAAATAGCAATCAAGTCTGGCGATTCGTCCTCGGGCTTCAGGGCAGGCTCTCGCTTCATGGCAAAATCTCCCTTTGCCACGAGGACGTCTTGAGGTTCCTCGACGAAATTGAGCGCTACATCCAGCTTGGCTTCTTTCCACAAAATCTGTTCGAGCTCTGCCACCAGTTTTTCTGGCGACGCTCCGACGCGAATGACAAAGTCACCTTCGACGGGCGCGTTTAACAACTTCGGCGGTCCGGTGATCTCGGCAGCACCGAGTCCACAATGCTGCAAAAGGTCGACCACCGACCACGCGGATTTCCCTGGCATGCCGCCCACTCTGCTCTGCCATTGGTTGAGGAAACGCCCGTTGTAAAAGGAGAGAAAGAGCGCGGGCTGCAAGTTGGCGGCCGGCCTGCCTGGCATTCCCGAATCCGTCCAGCGTGAACGTCCCGCGGGAAAGGGCTCGGTGACGCGCTTGATGTTTTTTCGTGCATCAAGTCCGTAGGCACGCATCAAATCCGTGTCAAAGTTTTCCTTTTCTTTCATCGTCCCTACGGGAGGCAACGAGCGGTTGTCACCCGGCTCTGTAAATCCGGGGCGGACGAGATCATCGAGAAGGTTGCCTCGGTCGATGCTTTCGAGCCGAGTCACGATGAACGGGTCGTCGTAATGGAAGAGGTAGCCTCCCGGTTTCACCGTCAGCAATTTCACCTTGGCTCCAACCGGAATTCCTTTGAAGAGAAATTCTCCCCGAGCACCGGTTTGGGTCTCCAGTGCGACGACCGTCTCTGCGTCTTTTTGTCCGGTCAGATAACAGAGAATCCGCCGACCGCTGACCGGCATCAATGAGTGGGTGACGATCTGGCCCGTGATTTCCGCTGCCGGAGCTAAGCGGATCGCCACTTCATGAGCCTGATCGCTAGCGACGACTTGTCCAGCGAGGGATCCGTCCTGTGCGAGCGCCAGCACGCGGCACCGTTTGCCCCGAACGTCGAGGGAGGCGACTCCCTGAGTGTCGGTTTTTCCCTCAAACCGCTCGAGAGACTTCCATCTGTCGGGCATCACGCAAGCGATGACGGTTGCGCCCAGAGCTGCTCGACCGGCGGCATCGACGACGCGCACGGCAAGCGGCTTGTGGTTCTGCGCCTTGTTGGTGTCTGACGCCTCGCAGGCGGCACGAGGCGTGACCTCATGCGACGCCAATACAACGAACGCGGACAGCATCCAGCTCAGCCACTTTTCGTGTGATCGCATGGACTCGTCGCTCCTGCTCTCATTATTTTCCCAGTCAAATCCCGTCCCATACTCTGTCCCGTCCCTAGGGCAAGGGCGACCGGGTCAGCGGTCGGATCATTCGCGCGGACTAACTCGAACCGCGCGGTAACAGACTGCGAGCGCAACGGGATCGACTTGCCGAAAAGTCGCTCTCTCCATTCAGCCATAAAATTGCGTTTCATCCAAGGTCAGTTTCACAGCAATCGCGACGCGGCTGGATGGCCCGGACAACTTTGTTGAAGGCAGTAACACTCAGCATCAATCATGGGTGCGAGTTGTGTTAATGGGTGCGGCTTATTCTGCTGCCGCTTCATCAACTTTTGCCCAGCCAATAAACAGTGTTTGAGCGGCCCACGCTCTCGTAGTGCGGCGCGCGCTTCCGATGTCGCGACAGCTTGCGCCAAGGAAAAAGGCCGCGTAGGCAATTGGCCAATCGCGAGTGAATGCCCCGCCCGGCTGAAGTGACATGACCGATAAAGCCACCGTTCCGGCGATTCCGACGGCCAGCAATCCGAGCAGACTTGGCCAACGGAGTAGCTGGCTCAAGAAAGTGGGAGGGTTTGTTCTCGCGTTTTTAAGTTTTCGGGCAATAGCACCTGCGATAGCTAATTGACGGTCCATGTTATTCTCCCCACTCCGCTTCCCGTCCGGCTTGTCGGTCATTCTTTGCCCTTCCGCGACTCATCCTTCTCCGCTCGTTCGATCGCCTCTTTGGGCACCTTCACGAGCTTCCGCATTGCCTTGTCGAATTCGGGATCTGCGTAAACGGAAGCGGTTTTTTCTCGGCCGCCGATATAATCGAGCCCGGCTGGCAACGATCCCACCACCGTTCGGCTTGCCTCCGGAGGTCCGCCGTGAAACTTCCCGCACTTCTTGCCGTTTTTAGTGTCCTCATGATGTCCGCCGCGCGCGCCGACGACGCGGCTTGGGTTTCGCTCTACAACGGCAAGGATCTCAAGAACTGGGTCAACGTCAACTGCGCGCCCGAAACGTGGACCGCGCAGGGCGAAGTGATCCATTGCACGGGCCATCCGACCGGAGCGCTCCGCACGCCGCGGCAGTACGAAAACTTCATTCTCGAACTCGATTGGCGGTTCCTGAAGCCGGCGGGGAATTCGGGCGTCTTCATTTGGGGTTCGCCCATTGCCGCGCCGGGGGCGCCCTTTCTGCGGGCCATCGAAGTTCAGGTGCTCGACAATGCCTTCAACATCCCTGGCAAGAACGAGTGGTACACCACCCACGGCGACGTGTTTCCCATCTGGGGCGACACGATGAAACCGATCCATAAAGGCAACGGCATGCGCTGCTTCCCGACCGAAGAACGCAGCAAGTCGTCCCCGGAGTGGAATCACTACCGCATTGTCGGCAACAACGGGACGCTGCGGCTATCGGTCAACGGCAAGGAAGTCTCGGGCGGCGACGACGTCGTCTGGCGCAAAGGCTATCTGGCGCTCGAGAGCGAAGGCGCGGCGGTCGAGTTTCGCAACATTCGCATCCAGGAACTGCCCCCGACCGGTGCCACGGCCGAGAACTCGGCGCCGGTCGAGGAAGGCTGGAAATCGATCTACAACGGCCTCAATTTGCGCGGGTGGCGCGGCGGCCGCGCGCGGGAGGGCTGGTCGAGCAACGATTGGCGAATCGCGTGCAAAGGGGGGGCCAGGCCTCTGTTCACGTCGAGTTTTTATTCGAGCTTCGAGTTGATCCTCGACGTGGGTCCCGGCGCAAATTCGTCGCCCTCCGCCGGCCCGCACGTCCTGTTGAGCGCCGCGAACGCGAAAACTTCGCTGGGGCTGGCCGCCCGACCCAAGGAGTGGACGCGCAATCGGATCGTCGTCGGTCGCCGGTCGGTTCAGCTCACGGCGATGGGGACTTCATCGACCGCGAACTCCGCGCTTCCCACTTCCGGCCCGTGGTCGATCGGCCTCGACGGCGGGGGAGCGGCGGTCGAATTCGGCAATATCTACGTGCGCAAACTGCAGGACGCGAATCGCTGACACGCCTCGGCGAGTCGCCGGCGGGTGCTTACTTGAACGCCGACGCGACCTCGACCAGCGTCCGCGTCAGTGCGCCGGTGCCGCCGCCTTCGCGGTGCGCCTTCGATGAGGCAGCGAAGGCCGGGCCGGCGATGTCGAGGTGCACCCAGGGCCGCTTGTCGACGAATTTCTCCAGGAACTTGGCGGCCGTGATCGCCCCGCCCCAGCGCGTGCCCGTGTTCTTGACGTCGGCCACGTCGCTCTTGAGTTGCTCGGCGTAGTGGTCAAACATCGGCAGTTGCCAGACCTCTTCGCCCGACCGCTTGGCCGCGCTCAGCACGTCGTCGCACCACGCCTGGTCGTTCGTGAAAGCTCCCGCCACGTCTTCGCCCAGCGCCACCACGCAGGAGCCCGTGAGCGTCGCCAGGTCGATCAGCCGGTCGGCTCCTTCGTCGACCGCATACCGCAGCACATCGGAGAGGACGAGGCGGCCTTCGGCGTCCGTGTTGTTGACCTCGACCGTGATGCCGGCCCGCGAGCGGAGCACGTCGCCCAGCTTGTACGAGTTGCCGTTGACCATGTTTTCTACGAGGCCCATGTAGCCGCTGACATTGACGGGCAGTTTGAGCCGGGCGACGGCGATCAGCGCGCCGAGCACGGTGGCCGCGCCCGCCATGTCGCACTTCATCGTGAGCATGTTGTCGTTGGTCTTCAGTGACAGGCCGCCGCTGTCGAAGGTGACCCCCTTGCCGACGAAGGCGATCCGCCGGCTGTCGTTCGGCGCGCCGTCGTACTCGAGAACGACAAGTCGCGGCGGGCGGTCGCTCGCTTGGCCGACGGCCAGCATGCAGCCCATCCGTTCCTGCTTGAGCCAGTTCTTGTCGAAGACGCCGCAGCCCAGGCCAAAGTCCGCCGCCAACTCTTTCGCACGCTGGGCGAAGCTTTCCGGATACAAGTCGCCGGCCGGTTGGTTGACGAGCTCGCGGACCACGTTGACCGATTCGCCGAGAATGTGTCCACAATTGGCGGCCCCCGTGAGGTCGGCCGTTTTGGCGCCCGAGCCGACGACCAGCGACACGTCGCCGAACGGAAAGCGAGAGGCCTCGGTCTTGAACAACCCCTGACCGACGCCGCCAACTGTCGCGGCAAACGTCGCCGTTTGCGCGAGGCCGCTCGTCGAGAGTTTCGAGCCGCTGGGTGCTTCAAGGGCGATGGCCAACTCGCCGCACTTCTTTTCGGAGATGTGCCGGACGGCGGTTAATAGTGCCCGCTCGTACCGCGGCAGCGTCAGCTCCTCGGGCTTTCCCAACCCGACCAACAGCACGCGTTTGGCGGCAAGCGGGCTCGCATCGCGAACGGCGACCAGCTCGGCGAGCTTGCCGGTCAGATCGCCCAGCTCGCGAAGGCGGGTCAAGCGACCTCCCAGGGCGTCGTCGAGGGATTTCAGATTGCCCGCGAAGTTGGGTGGTTCGGTCACGCCGACGATCAGCCAGTCGCCGCCGGTCGATTGCCAGGGAGTGGTGACAAGATGAGGGCTCATCGGCGATTCTCCAGTTCTGCGAGGTGACGGCGCAGTCGGCGTCGACGGCTGCGAGTCTGCGTTGGGCGCGGTTTGAATTTGGGCCCAGGCAACCTTATGATTTCAACGCGCCCCAGATTGCACAAGTTGTCGGTCGGCAACCGCTGTTTTCACCCAAGTTGGCAGGCGATTCCCACTGTTTTTCGAGAGTCGGATCCCCGCATCCCAAATCTGAATAGCGTTTAAAAACCTCACCATGCCCAGCGTCAAATTCGTCAACGAAAAGAAAACGATCGAGGTCCCCGAAGGCGCCAACTTGCGGAAAGAGGCCCTCAACGCGGGTATCGAGCTGTATCCGGGCGTGCACCGGATTTTCAACTGTCACGGGCTGCGGCAGTGTGCCAGTTGCCGCGTGATGATTAAAAAGGGCCAGGAAAACGTTAGCCCCCAGGGCCTGTTTGAAAAGCTACGGCTGATTGCCGGACCGATCACCTATTTCGCGCGGATCGGACACGAGAACGATTTGCGTCTGGCGTGCGCCACGAAGGTGTTGGGCGACATTGAAGTCGAAACCCAGCCGGGCGCGAACTGGCACGGGGAACGCTTCTGGGGCTAGCCGCTCGGCCGCCCGACGGGCTTGCTGCCACCTAGTCGTCGCAACAAACGGGGGCGGTTGCCGCTTGACCGCGGGCCTACAATTCTTTACTCGCCGATCCTTCGGGCACTGAACGCTTCGGCACCGCTTTTTGCGCGTCTTCGCGCGGGGAACCAATCACGAATGAGCGACCGACCCAAAACCCTCGGCCAACTGCGGGCCAGCGGTTACAAACCGACTGAGGTCAAGCGCGAGATGCGCCGCAACCTGCTGGCCAAGCTCCGGAAGGGGGAGACCCTGTTCCCCGGGATTCTCGGCTACGACGAGACGGTCATTCCGCAGGTGGTGAATGCCGTTTTGTCCGGGCACGACCTTTTGTTTCTGGGACTTCGCGGCCAGGGAAAGACCCGCATGCTGCGGATGCTGGTCGACCTCTTGGACGATACGGTGCCGATCGTCGCCGGTTCTGAGATCAACGACGATCCGCTGGCCCCGCTCTCCAAGTACGCGCGCGATCTCGTTGCCGACAAAGGGGACGCCTGTCCCGTCGAATGGATCGGCCGCGATCGCCGCTATCAGGAAAAACTGGCGACTCCCGACGTCACCATTGCCGACCTGATCGGCGAACTCGACCTGATCAAGCACGCCGAGGGCCGCCACCTCTCGAGCGAAGACGTGATGCACTTCGGTCTGATCCCCCGCACCAACCGCGGCATCTTCTGCATGAACGAGCTGCCCGACCTGAGCCCGAAGATTCAGGTCGGCCTGTTCAACGTGCTGGAAGAGCGGGACGTGCAAATCCGCGGATTCACCGTGCGGCTGGCCCTCGACGTCTGCATGGTCTTCAGCGCCAATCCGGAGGACTACACCAACCGCGGCCGCATCGTCACGCCGCTCAAAGACCGCATCGGCTCGGTCGTGCGGACGCACTATCCGCTCACCCGCGAGCTGGGCATCCAGATCACTGACGCGAATGCCTGGTCGGCCCGCGACGACGGTCCGCGGGTGGTAGTGCCGTTGTTCTTGAAGGAGATCGTCGAAGAGACGTCGCGGTTGGCGCGGAAGAGCCCGCACGTGAACCAAGCCTCGGGTGTCAGCGTGCGGATGTCGATCGCCAACTCAGAGAACCTGGTCTCGAATGCCGAACGCCGCGCCCTCGCCTTGGGAGAGCCGGAGGCCGTGGCCCGCGTGAGCGATCTGGTCGGCCTGGCGGGCAGCTCACGCGGCAAGATCGAGCTGCAGATGACGGAGGAGACGGGCGAGGAGGACAAACTGTTGGGTCGCATCATCGAGGAAGCGGTCAAAACAGTTTTCGATCAGCACTTCGACCCGAAGCAGTTTCGCAACATCGTCGAGTATTTCGAGTCGGGCAATACGATCGAAGTGGGTGACCGGGTGCCGGCTGCGCAGCTCCTCAAGCGAATCGAGGGCGTCCGCGAATTCCGCAAGCAGGTCGAACGGGCCGCCGGTGAGCTCGACTCGCAGCTCGCCGGAACGCCGCTGCGGCCGCAGTTGGAGGCCAGCGTCGCCGAGTTCATCCTCGACGGGCTCTACACGCACAATCGCCTCAACAAGAAGCAGAAGAGCAGCGGGGCGACCTACGGGCAGTAACACCATCAGGGAATTCGGGTGCCACGGCTGAGACGCTTCGGCTCAGCCGTGCTCTTACCGGATCCTGGTGACGCTTGGCGAACCGTGAAGAGCACGGTTGAGCAAGCTCAACCGTGGCACCCGAACTCCGCTCGTCAGAACTGCCCGCGGATTTTCTTGTTGAGCCGCCGCATGCCGTTCATCCACCGATCCGTATCGTTGGCGCGGTAGACGTAGAACTCCTTGACCTCCGGATGCGGCAGGACCATGAACCGCTCTTCGCGGATGGCCTTCACGCATTCCTCGGCCACGTGCTCGGGGCTGACCGCTGTCAGTTTGAGATAATTGACGTGTGGATTGTCGACGGTGAGCATGTTCGTCGTCACACCCATCGGGCACAGGCACGAGACGCGAATGCCCGCCTCGTAATGCTGGATCGACAACCATTCCGCAAACGCCACCGCCGCGTGCTTGGTGACCGAATAGGGTGCCGATCCCATCTCGGTGAGCAGGCCGGCTGCTGAAGCCGTGTTGAGCAGATAGCCGCGGCCACGCTCGATCATTCCGGGCAACACGGCGCGGGCCGCGTAAACGTGGGACATCACGTGGACGTCCCAGTTGAGTTGCCAATCGGCGTCCGGCGCCTCGGCCCCGCCCTTGGTTGCCAGACCGGCGTTCGAGACGAACAGGTCGATCGGGCCGAAGGCGGCTTCGGTGCGCCGCACCAGCTCGACGATCTGCGATTCGACCGCCACGTCGCAAGCGACGGCGAGTCCCTTCACCTCGGTCGCGACGGCTTGTGCGCCCGCTTCACTCAGATCGGCGACGACGATGCCGCGCGCCCCATCCGCAGCGAACCGCTGGCAGAGCGCCCGGCCGATACCCGACGCGCCCCCCGTCACGACGGCCACGCATCCCTTCAGTTCCATCTTTGGGAGACTCCTTTGTGGACGAGATCGAGAATCCTAGTCCCGGCCTGCACGTCGCTCACGCTCCGCCCCGATAGCCGCCGGTGCCCGAGCCGCGGAAGTCGCGGGTTGATTCGGTGCTGGGGCTGCGGCCGACCAGGCTGCCCATTTCCTTGCCGTTACGCTGAAACCACTCGTACAGAATCGACACGTCCGAGCCGATGCAAAAGTGCTTCACGCCCATGTCGAGATATTCTTTGGCCTGCTCCGGGTGCCCGATCTCGGCCCGCGGATGCAGCCCCTTCTTGAGGGCCGTCTCGATCACGTAGCGCTCGGCCTCTTTCACCTTCGGATGTTTGAACTGTCCGGGCAGGCCGATGCTCATTGAATAGTCGGCAGGGCCGAACTGCACCATGTCGATGCCCTTCACCGACAGTGCCGCGTCGAGATCCTCGACCAGCGACGCCTTCTCCACCATGATGGCGATCACCGTCTCGTCGAGTGCCTGAACGAAGGCCGGCGCACCCGCTTCGAGCACGAAGCCCACGTCCCGCCGCATGCCCACGCCGTGCAGGCCACGGCTGTGCGGCGATTCCGATCGCACCGCTTTCACGCAGGCTTCGACGTCCGCCACCGTCCGCGGGTCGGCAAACAGCACATTTTGAATCCCCGAGCCGATCGAGCGGATCGTGAGGTACGTCCGCGGCTCCTGCTCGATCTTCATCATCCCCGACATGTGATCGAACAGGTCGACGGCCCGGCCGATGTTCTCGAGGGCATACAGGTCGTAGGGCGCGTATTCGCCCACGAATTCGACGTAGTCGAACATCCGCGAATGGCCGACCAGCTCCACGATGGACGGCCACGAAATGTGCAAATGGGTGCCGAGCGTCGGCTGCCCGGCGTTCAACAGCTCTCGAAGACGATTGCGACGCATACGTTCTCTTTTTGGTCCGGACCGGCGCCCCAGCGGCAAACGGCCGCCCGACCGCCTGGGAAGCCTCATTGTGAGGCGGCCTCCCCAAGCACGCAACCGCCAGGAAGCCGTGCTGGCGGCTGTCCGGTAGAGGCCACCATCTTGTGAGGAGCCTGTCGGGCGTGCGAAGATGGTTTTCGACGACCAACGACCCGTAGTCCGGGCCCTCGCCGCTCCCACCAATTCCCGCCCGATACTCGCCGCACGACGCACACCTTCGCCGCTCCCTGAGAAATCGATTCTATGCGGATGCCCAAGCTCGCTCTTTGTTTTGCCTGCATTTTTGCCGACGCCGTTATTGGGACTGTTCCGACCGCCTTGCGCGCCGCGGACGCGCCCCAACGGCTGCCGGGGACGGCTTCGCTCGTTCTCGACCGTCCGCTCGACGTGGTGATGGTCGATGGCATCAACCGATTCGCGGAACGGGCTCTCGCCGAGTCGGTCGGGCAGCGGGCCCAGTTCTGGCATCGCGATTTTTCCAGCCCGCAGGCTTACGAAAAGAGCGTCGCCCCGAACCGCGAGCGGCTGCGCACGATTCTGGGCGTCGTGGATGAGCGAGTGAAGCCCGATGCGTTCGAGTTGATCACCACGACGGCCGCTCCCTCGAAGCTGGCAACCGGCGGCTCGTATTCCGTGCACGCGGTTCGTTGGCGTGTGTTGCCCGGAGTCACGGCGGAAGGCCTGCTGCTAGAGCCGGATGCTCCTCCCGTCGCGCGTGTGATCGCCCTGCCCGACGCCGATTGGACGCCTGAGGCATTTGCCGGTTTGTCCGGAGGCGTTGCGATGGTTTCTCAGCTCCCCCGCCGTCTGGCCGAAGGCGGAGTGGAAGTCGTCGTGCTGACGCTGATCAATCGCGACGATACCTGGTCGGGCAATCCGGCCATTCATTTCACGAATCAGCCTCACCGTGAGTTCATTTATCGCATGGCCTTCGAGTTGGGCCGACACATCATTGGCTACGAAGTCCAAAAGGTCCTGGCGGCCGTCGATCTGTTCGAGCGAATGAATAAGTCCGACGGGCGCGGGCACAACCTGCCGATCGGCGTCGTCGGGGTCGGCGAGGGGGGGCTGCTCGCGCTGTACTCGGCGGCGCTCGACCCGCGAATCAAATCGACCTGGGTGAGCGGTTACTTCGGCCCGCGCGAGGCAATCTGGCGGGAGCCGATTTATCGCAACGTCTGGTCGCTCTTGAGCGAGTTCGGCGACGCGGAGGTCGCCTCGCTGGTGTTGCCGCGGTCGCTGACGATCGAGGCCGCTTCGATCCCGCAGATTCAAGGACCGCCCCCGCCACATCAGGGCCGCAGCGGCGCCGCCCCGGGAGAGATTCACACTGTTCCGATCGACGCCGCGAAGCACGAGTTCGCGCGTCTCTCAGAATTGGTGCCGTCACTATCTCGTCGGTCGTTCCTGACGGTCAGCATCTGCGGAGGGCTGCCTGGCGATTATCCGGCACTGGCAAGCTTTTTCTTTGGTCTTAAGGTGGAGACTTCCCCGCAGAGCAGCACCGCGCTCCACGACCTCAGACCCTTGCCCAACGCCAGCGAGCGACAGCACCGGCAATTCGACGAGTTGGTCGATTTCACGCAACGAATCTTGGAAGACAGCGCCCATGTTCGCGACCGGCTGTGGGAAGCGGCGGACGTCAAGAGCCTCGGAGTCTGGAACAACGAAGTGGAGCACTCTCGCGACTTCGTTTGGAAGACCCTCATTGGCAAGCTGCCCGAGCCGGTGATGCCGCCCAATGTGCGGACGCGCCAAATCCTCGACGAGCCGGCGTTCACCGGCTATGAGGTGATGATCGACGTTTATCCCGACGTCGTTGCTGGTGGCATCCTCTTGCTGCCCAAGGGAATGCAGCCGTGGGAAAAGCGGCCCGTGGTCGTTTGCCAGCACGGTCTCGAAGGCGTGCCCATAGATACGATCAGCAAGACGTCCGCCGGCTATCCCTATTACAAGGCCTTCACCGCGGAGCTGGCCCGGCGGGGCTTCATCACTTATGCGCCGCAGAACCCGTATCGCGGCGGCGACCGCTTCCGCGTGATCCAGCGGAAGAGTAACCCACTCGGCCGCTCGCTCTTCAGCTATATCATCCCGCAACACCAGCGAACGGTTGCCTGGCTGGCCACGCTGCCGAACGTCGACCCAGCGCGGATCGCGTTTTACGGCCTGTCGTACGGCGGCAAGACGGCCGTTCGCGTGCCGACCATGCTGCCGGAGTATTGCCTGTCGATCTGCTCGGGCGACTTCAACGAGTGGGTGCGCAAAAATGCGACCAACCGTGACAAGTACAGCTACGTCTTCACGCCCGAATACGAAATGTGCGAGTGGAACATGGGACATGTCGCCAACTACGCCGAGTTGGCCTATCTGATGGCCCCGCGCCCCTTCATGGTCGAACGGGGCCATAGCGACGGCGTTTCCACCGACGAGTGGGTCGCCTGGGAATACTCCAAGGTCCGTCGCTTCTATGACCAACTGGGCCTGGGCGACCGTACTGAAATTGAATTCTTCAACGGACCTCACACGATCCACGGCCAAGGCACGTTCAAGTTCCTCAGCAAACACCTCAATTGGGCGCTCGTCGAGCCTGCTCCCGACACACCGGAAACAGCGCCCTACAACGCGTGCCTCCAGACCTCGGCCAGTCCGCGCGCAGACTGCTCCAGCGAAAATCGACTCACGACCTGCGCTCGCGCCGCGGCACCGAGTTGCTGGCAGCCCGTGATGTCGTTGGACAGTCGCACGATCTCGTCGGCCAGCTGCTGCGGCTCGTCCGGCGAGACGAGGACGGCCGATTCGCCGTCAACGAGCATTTCTTCCGTGCCGCCGACTCGCGTGGTGATGATGGGAGCGCCGGCAGCGGCCGCTTCGAGCAACACGCGACCGAACGGCTCCTGTCGCGCGCAATGGACGACGAGGTCCAGCTGGGGCAGCAGGCGCTCGATGTCGGAGCGGTACCCGAGTCGGTGAAAGCGGTGCTTGAGGCCGGCCATCGCGAACTCGAAATTGAGGCCCTCGTCGTAGAGGGCGCTTTCGGTTTTTTCCGAATAGCGCTCACCGATCAGCAGGAAATGGGCCTTGGGCAGGCGCGGTCCCGCGAGAGCGGCCGCCTTGGCAAACATATCCTGTGCCTTGCGCAGGCAGATTTGACCGATGGTCGCCACCAGATACGCGTCCGACGGCAATTGCAGTTCATCCCTGAGAGAGGGATCGGCCGCATTGTGCACGAAGCGGCTCGCATCCACTCCGGAGTAAACAACCTGCGTGCGGGTCGCGTCGAGGCCCTGCGACTGGTGGAAGTCGCGGACGGCCTTCGAGACGGCGACGAGCCCGCGATTCCCATTGAGTTGCTCGACGGCCCGTCGCGACAGGGTGATGATGTCCCGCAGGTGGGCAGTCGTTGGCACGCCCAGATTGGGGGCCAACTGCCCGGTGAGCCGGCCCATCGACAGGCTGTTGCCGTGCACCAGGTCGGGCTTCACGCGGGCCGTCGCGGCGCGGATTTCCTCGAGCAGCGTCGGCGGGCTGCGGCGTTCGCCGTCGTCGTGGGCAGCAAACGATAGGACCGGAACGCCCAGCGCACTCAGCTCGGCGGACAGTGGTCCCACCGCCGGAGCCAGGGCCACGAATTCGAGATCGCTCCCCACAAAGTGAGGCAGGACGGCCAGCATCGAGCGCTCGCCGCCGTTGAGAGTGCCGAACTCGAAGACCAGCAAGATCCGCGGGATTTGTTGCTCCTGCGCTCTATGATTCGCGGTGCCAGGTCCGGCGACGCCGCAGACTTGATAATGGTCAGTAACGGGCCAGATCGCCGGTACCGGTCTTGAGATCGAGGGCCGTCACCAGCCGCTGGGCCTCGGACACCATCATTCGCAGCTCGCTCGCCAGCGCGAGGAACTGCCAGCCCTCGGCCACGCGTTTCTTGACGGCTTCGACCGATTGCACGTGCAGCCCGACCGGCGTGCCGACTTTTTTGCCGGCGGCGAGCACGCGCTGCAGCATGGCTTCGAGCGCCTCCGGGGAAGGGTCTTTCCCGTCCGCATTCCGCATCTGGGCGGTGAGATCGTTCGGGCCGACGAAGATCGCGTCGACCCCTTTCAGGCTGTAGATGGCTTCGGCGTTCTCGACGCCGCGGGGCGATTCGGTCTGCAGCACGACGAGAATTTCGTCGTTGGCCCGTTTGTAGTAATCGCCCGAAGTGGCGGCGAAGTTGATGGCGTGCAGCGATCCGCCGATCGACCGGTTGCCGACGGGCGGATACTTGGCCGCGGCGATGGCTACTTTCGCCTCCTCAACGGTGTCGACCATCGGAACCACAATGCCCCAGGCGCCGGCGTCGAGCACCCGCTTGATGTGGTCATGATCGCCTCGCGGCACGCGGGCCAGAGGCACACAGCCGGCGTCGGCGATTGCTCCAAACAGGACGGCGGCCTCGCTCCAATCGATGGGCGAATGCTCGAGATCGACCGTCAGCCAGGCAAACCCGATACGCGCCATCAGCCGCGTCGCGTGAATATGCCCGAAGGAAAGCCATGTGCCGACCTGCGGTTTTCCCTCCCGGAGCGCGGCTTTAACCGAGTTTTTTTTCATCGCGTAATCCCAGGCACTGGGGCCGGCCGAGTCGAACGGACGGCCAGGGTGCGCTTACAATATCGATCGTCGAGATCGACGTCCAACGGCCTCCGAGCCCGGCCTCCGGGCTGCCCGCGTGTCCCTGTCGCTAACGGAAGTTCGCTTCCCTGCAATGGATCAATTTCAGACCGTCGCCAAAGTCGGCGATATTCCGCCCGGTGAAGGACGCGCCTTTCCGGTCGACGGCACAGTGGTGGCCGTCTTCAACGTCGACGGCGAATACACGGCCATCAACGACGTCTGCCCGCACATGGGGGCCTCGCTGGCCGAGGGCTATGTCGAGGGGGTATCCGTGACCTGTCCTTGGCATGCCTGGCGGTTCTCAGTGAAGGACGGCTCGTGGCTCGATAATCCCCGCTCGAAGATTGGCAATCCGTGCTACGCCGTGCGCGTGGTGGGCGATGAGATCCAGGTGCAGGTCTCCAGTCCGGCCCCACCGCCGGCCCCTCCCGCGCCGTAAAGGTCAGACTGCGCAGAACTGCGGCTTAATCGGCAGCGCCCCGAGTCCTGCTGCCGTCAAACCGGCGATGAAGGCCCGCTTGCCGCCGTGTGACGGATGGCGTACAGCGGCGAAGCCGTTCAGCCCGAGTCGATGGAGAGCCAATTCGGCCGTGCGGCCGACGGCGATCACCGAGTGCGGCGCAAGAAGGTCCAGCAACTGTCGCAGGTAGGCCTGTCCCACGACGAGCTCCGCGGCCGTCGGCGCGCGGTTCACCTGGGTGGCGGCGCGGGGGTGAAACGGAACGGCGTTCCAGAATGCCGGGACATGGTCGCAATTGTGCAAATGCTGCCAGACGATGCCGGCCGTACTCTCGGCAGTTAAGCCGCCGACTTTCACGGCGGATTGCAGCGATCGCAGAAAGGGATGCAACCCGGCCCTTAAAAGCCGCTCGTCGGTAAAGGGGATTCCCGTGCGGGCACAGCCTCGCTCGCCAGGCGCCTCGCCGACGAGCAGGTGACCGGAGTAAGGCCACGCCAGCAGGGCGGCGAGATAGGTTTCGAGATTCTGCCGGCGGTGCCGCGAGCGGTACGGATTCCGCAGCGTTTGCGTGCTCGGGAATTCCGCCAGCGCGGAGACAAAACGGCGGATCCGGCGCACGTCGACTGACCGAGTGGCGGGCTTCGAAGTTAAAATCCGGTCGCGGGTGAGAACGTCCATCACGATTTGCGTGTCACTGTTTCCCGGAATCGCTGGCGTGCCTGACACCGATGCTAGCAGCCCGACGGCGATCTGCTAGAATCCGCGTCCGATTCGGAGCCTGGTCCAACTCCTGGGCGGCCGACGACAGACAACGAACCACGAACTGTGATCGTAAACGGCAATGACTTCCGCGGAACCCGACGCGACGATTCGACCGGCCCAGCCGGACGACACTGCGAAGATCGCAGCGTTGATCGCCCCCTTCGTCGACGCGGGAAGGCTCCTGCCCCGCACCGTCGAAGAGGTCCGGGACCTGGTCGCGACCGGGTTTGTGGCCGTGCGGAACGAGGCGGTGGTGGGCTTTGCCGCGCTCGAGATCTACTCCAAGAAGCTGGCCGAAATTCGCAGCTTGGCAGTGAGCGAGGACCAGCAGCGACTCGGGCTCGGCTCGCGACTGGTAAAAGCCTGCGTCGACCTGGCCGCCGCCCGGAATATTCTCGAGGTGATGGTCGTCACCTCGTCGGAGACTTTTTTTCGCGACTGTGGCTTCGACTTCACGCTGCCCGGCGAGAAAAAGGCCCTCTTCATTCAACCGTCTACTTCGCAGGCGCGGGCGGACTTGCACTAGGCTTGGCATCGGCGGGCTTCTTGGCTTCGTCGGCCTTTTTGGCGTCCTCCGGTTTCTTGGCTTCCGCCGGCTTGCCCGGGAGCAGCGTGGCCGTCTTGATCGAGTCGAGGCGGGGGAACGCCGCGCTCAGGTACGCGTCCCCCTCCTTTTGGATGCGGTCCTGGCTGTTACTCGGCTCTTCGCCGTAGACGGAATAAAGCGAGTCAATCGCATCCATTCCCGACAAGACAACGCCGAAGGGCGTGAAGCCCTGAGGGTCCAGATTCTGGTTGTCGACGCAGTTGATGAAGACTTGCGTCGTGCGGGAGTTGGGCATCCCGGTCTTGGCGAACGTCACGTAGCCCCGCGTGTTCGACTTGCGATCCGGATCGCGGCGGTTGAACGTGTCGTCGGGGATGGTGTTTTCACGCCACTTGGCGCTCTCGGCCGGATCGCCGTTGAGGCCGAATTGCACCACGAAACCGACCACGCGGAAGAACTTGTTCCGATCGTAGAACCCCCGTTTGACCAAATCGTAAAAACGGTCGGCCCCGTAGGGGGACCAGGAGCGGTGCACTTCGATGATCACCGGGCCCTTGGTCGTGTCGAGCTTCACCCAGTATTCCGGCGGACACTTGTCGGGGAGGGAGCCGCTCGTCGTGTCGGCCGACGGAATCGCCGGATCGTGCATCTTGTCGCTGCTCTCGCAGCCAATCATCAGGCTCACGACGGCAACGAGAGACACCCACTTCGAGACTCGCGACACTTTCGTTCCTCCACCAACACGGCCGATGAATCAAGCGCGGTAAGCTGGAACGAGACTGCGAAATCCGATCAAAGACGCGGTGATCGCAGACTCGCGGCCAGACGCCGCCCTGATTCGTTTATAGAATTCCCCAATCGCGCTCGCCAGTGAATTGCCGTTTGGCGGCCGACCCGCAGAGGGTTCTTTCCGCGGCCGAACGGACAGCGACCAGCCGGCGCGTGTGGGGCTGCGTTGGGGCGGGAAACGCTCATGGTTTTTGGCCGGCTGCTACAATGCGGCCGGAGGCAAGGATGGCGGTTTACTTCGTCTACATGACGACTCGGGACGAGGCGGAGGCTTTGGTTATCGGCCGCACACTGGTCGAGGAGCGGCTGGCCGCCTGCATCAACGTTCTGCCCGCCATGAAGTCGGTTTACTGGTGGGAGGGGGAGCTGGAACAGTCGTCCGAGGCGGTGCTGATCGCCAAGACCCAGCAAGGCCTCGTTCCCCAATTGATCGAACGCGTGAAGCTGCTGCACGGCTATACGTGCCCGTGCATCGTGGCCTGGCCTGTCGAGACCGGCCATCAGCCCTACCTCGATTGGATCGCGAAGGAAACTCGCTGACGATGGTGCCGATCTTCGCCCACAAGCATGTCGTGCTCCCGGAAGAGATCGATACGCTGGGGCACGTCAACAACTTGAACTATCTCAAGTGGATGATCGCCGCGGCTGTCGGGCATTCGACGGCCAACGGCTGGCCGCCGGAACGCTATCGCGAGGTTCAATCGGCCTTCATCGTGCGGTCGCACCACATCGATTACCTGCAGCCGGCCTTCGTGGACGAAGAGGTGGTGGTTCAGACGTGGGTGGCCAGCTTCAACAAAGTCACGTGCGTCCGCAGATACAAAGCCACGCGGCCGAAAGACGGCGTCGTGCTGGCGACGGGCGAAACGGGCTGGGCCTTTCTCGGGCTCAATCCCTATCAGCCGCGGCGGATTCCACCCGAGCTGCTCTCGGCGTTCGTGCTCGTTCCACCGACGGAGGAACCGTGAATGTGCGGACGATTCACGCTGCGCACGCCGGCGGCCGACCTGGTCGAGATCTTTGATGTCATCCGCAACTTCGAGCTGACGCCTCGCTACAACATCGCTCCCACACAGGACGTGCTGGCGATTCGCGAAACGGAGGGCCGGCGCGAAATGGTCGAAATGCGTTGGGGACTGTTGCTCTCGTCGTCGGAGGCCAAGAGCGGTCCGCCGCTGATCAACGCTCGCTCGGAGACGGCCGCTACCCGGCCCGCTTTTCGTCATGCGTTTCGGTCGCGCCGCTGCCTGATCCCTGCGGACGGCTTTTACGAGTGGCAGCCGACCGACGAGGGGGGCAAGCAGCCCTTCCTGATCACGCTGCGGGACGAACGGCCCTTCGCCTTCGCCGGGCTGTGGGAGCGTTGCCGCGGACCGGACGACGCGACGATCGAATCGTGCACGATTCTGACAACGGAGGCGAACGACCGGCTGCGGGAACTGCACGACCGCATGCCCGTGATCCTGCCCCGGGACCACTATGGTCCGTGGCTCGATCCGCACATCGAGGACGTGCGGGCTTTGCAGACCCTGCTGACGTCCTACCCCGGCGCCGAGATGAAATTTCGCCCGGTCAGCCGACGGGTGAACAGTGCCCGCAACGACGACGCGGCGTGCATCCAGCCGGCCGAAAGCCCGAAGACCCTGTTCTGAACAGCGCCGGGGGCAGCCGCCTCGGAGTGCGGCCTAAGCGAACTCTAGCGGATTTCGGCTCGGTCCGAGGTTCAGCTCAGGAGGGACGGGCAGCGTCGGGACCAGCGGCACGTAACGGGCGGCCGCCGGGGCGGGTTCCATATCGGCCAGCTCGACGTCGCGGCAGCGCATCTCGGCCAGCACAACCGGATGCCACGAGGCGGGTCGCCGGTCGGGAGAGACGTAGTTCAAGCGGGCCCAGCGGCGGAGGCGCAGCTCGGAGGCCAAATCGAGGCGCGAGACTTCCATAGTTGCTCCTTTCCAGCGACGGACTGAACAGCCGCACGGCGCGTATCTTCCATCGGCGTTTTTTGCAGGTTGGCGACAGGCCGACCGTGTGTCGAAGGGCGTTGCCTACCACCACTGCATTCCCGAGTGCCAGCAAAACGTGTGTTGCCGAATTGACGCCCATACTGGGCTGGGCCTCATCGGTCGAGTACGATGAATGTGCCTCTTGTGAGGCGCCATCCCCCGCCAGGCCTCCCCCCGAATCCCTCGAACGAGCGCTCGTTCGCACCGCCATGAACTCACGATTCCTCCGACCGGCCATTCTGCTGCGCGGCTTGTGCGCAATTGCCGCCCTGGGTCCTGGCCCAGTCTGGGCTGGTGCGCCGCCGGCTCAGGCCAGCGTGCCCGCCGTGATCGAATTCAACCGGGACGTTCGGCCCATCCTGTCGGACCGGTGTTACGCCTGCCATGGCCCCGACAAGAACAAGCGCAAGGCCGACCTGCGGCTCGACACCCGCGACGGCTTGCTTGGCACAACCGGCAAACCCGGCGTCGTTGTGGCCGGCAAGCCCGACGACAGCGAGCTCTGGCGGCGGATCAGCTCCAACTCAGCCGACGAACGCATGCCACCCCCTGCCTTCGCCAAGGGGCTCTCCGACGTCGATCGGCAGGTGCTTCGGCGCTGGATTGCGCAGGGTGCGAAATGGGAGGGGCACTGGGCCTTTTTGCCGATCGGCCGCCCGCAGCCGCCCGCCGGCGATTTGAAGCTCAAGCTCAAAAACCCGATCGATCAGTTCATCCTACAGGCGCTGGGCGAACATCATCTCACCCCCTCGCCGCAGGCCGACCCGATCACGCTGATGCGACGGCTGCGATTCGACCTCACCGGCTTGCCGCCGTCGGTTGCCGAGGTGGATGCGTTTGCGGCCGACCCGAGCGATCAGGCGTACGAACGGGTTGTCGATCGCCTGCTGGCTTCGCCCGAGTTCGGCGAGCGGATGTCGATGTGGTGGCTCGACCTGGTTCGTTATGCCGACAGCGTGGGCTATCACGGCGATCAGCCGATGAGCGTCTATCCATTCCGCGATTACGTGATCAAGTCGTTCAACGAGAACAAGCCGTTCGACCGCTTCACCATCGAGCAACTGGCCGGCGACCTGCTCCCCGCGCCGACGGTCGAAGACAAGGTGGCCTCCGGCTACAACCGCCTGGGCATGATGAGCGCCGAAGGGGGGGTGCAGCCCAAGGAGTATCTCTCCAAATATATCGCCGAGCGGGTCCGCAACGTCAGCGGTGCGTGGCTCGGCGTGACCTTCGGCTGTTGCGAGTGTCACAATCACAAGTACGACCCCTTCACGCAGCGCGACTTCTATTCGCTGGAGGCGTTTTTCGCCGACATCGAAGAGCGCGGACTCTACTCGGGGGCCGACCACGACGGGAGCTGGGGTCCGCGCATCAAGTTGCCGACGCCGGCCCAAGAGCGCGAGCGACAACGCCTGGCGAGCGCGATCGCGGCTCAACGAAAGATCATCGAAACTACAGCGTCCAGCGATGCGGCCCCGCGGGCCAAGCACGAAGCGGCGGTCGCTGAGGCGCGGAATAGGCTGGCAGCGCTGGACGCCGAGTCAAAGCAGCTCGAGTCGCACATTCCCAGCACGCTGATGACGGTTGCGGTTACGCCGCGGACGATTCGCGTTTTGGGGCGCGGCAATTGGATGGACGAAACGGGGGCCGTTGTTCAACCGGCGTTTCCGGAAGTCCTCGCGCATCCCAAGCCGCGCGAAGAGCGGCTGACGCGGTTGGATTTGGCCCGCTGGTTGACCTCGCAGGAAAATCCGCTCACCGCGCGGGTCTTCGTCAACCGGATGTGGAAGCTGTTTCTCGGCGCCGGCCTGTCCCGCAAGCTCGACGATCAGGGGTCGCAGGGCGATTGGCCCAGCCATCCGCACCTGCTCGACTGGCTGGCCGGCCAGTTCGTCGACTCGGGCTGGGACGTCAAATACACGATCAAGCTGATCGTCATGTCGGGGACGTACCGGCAATCGTCGGCGCTGCGTGCCGATCTCGCCGAGGTCGATCCCGACAATCGCTGGCTCGGCCGCCAGGGACGTTTTCGTCTCGATGCCGAAATGGTTCGCGACAGCGCGCTCAAACTGGCCGGCTTGCTGTCGGAGAAGGTCGGCGGACCCAGCGTGAAGCCGTACCAGCCGCGGGGCTACTGGGCTTATCTCAACTTTCCGCCGCGCGAGTGGCAGAACGGCACGGGGAACGAGCTCTATCGTCGCTCGCTCTACACGCACTGGCAGAGGCAATATCTGCATCCGGCCATGCTCGCCTTCGACGCCCCCGGCCGCGAAGAGTGCACGGCCGATCGCCCGCGCTCGAACACGCCGTTGCAGTCACTCGTGCTGATGAACGATCCGGAATTCGTCGAGGCGGCCCGCACCTTTGCGGAACTCTCGCTTATCAAAGGTGGAAAGACGACCGACGAACGTTTGAATTGGGCCTTCCGCCGCGCCGTCTCGCGGTGGCCGGCTGACGCCGAGCGGACCGTGCTCGTCCGGCTGCTGGATGCCCACGCGGCCGAATATGCGAAGGATAAAGAGGCCGTGGACCGCCTGCTGGCGATCGGCGCGCATCCCGTCGCGTCGGGCGTCGACCGCAGCGCTCTGGCCGCCTGGACCAGCGTCTGCCGCACCCTGCTCAACCTGCACGAGGCGATTACCCGGAATTAAAGGGACCGGGCCAAATCGGCCCGAGCCTGGGACACAGCCCGATGTTTTTTCCGCCTCAAATTGGACGCCGCGCCTTTGTGGCCAACGCCGGTCTGAGCCTTGGCTCGATGGCGCTCGGCGCGTTGCTGGGAGCGCCGAAAGCAGCGGCCGGAGCGCAAACGATCAAGTCGGCCCGCTGGTCGGGTAGTCTGGCCAATCCGCATTTCGTCCCGAAAGCCAAGCGGATCATCTGGCTCTACATGGCCGGCGGGATGAGCCATCTCGACACGTTCGATCACAAGCCGCTCCTGGAAAAGCTCGCCGACCAGCCAATGCCCGCCTCGGTCACCAAGGGGCAACAGATCGCCCAGCTGCAAGGGGCCAAGCTGCGGGTCTTTCCGCCGCAGCACCGCTTTCGCAAGTGGGGCGATTCGGGACAGTCGATCAGCGTAATCTGGCCGCAGCTGGCCTCGAAGTGCGCCGACGACATGTGCATCGTCCGCTCGCTGTTCACCGATGCCATCAACCACGACCCGGCTCACACCTTCATGAACACCGGCTCAATGGTCGCCGGCCGGCCGGCTATGGGCTCGTGGCTCTGGTATGGACTGGGGAACGACGCCCAGTCGCTCCCCGGCTTCGTCGTCATGGTGTCGACGGGCAACTACGGGCAGAAGCAGCCTATCGCCGCTCGGCAGTGGCACTCGGGCTTTTTGCCCAGCCGTTTTCAGGGCGTCGAATTCCACAGCGCGGGCGATCCCGTGCTTTATGTGCGTAGTCCCGACGGCATCACGGCCGAGCGGCAGCGCGATTTCGTCGACGCGGTCGAGACGCTCAACACGCTCCGCAACGCCGCCGCGCCCGATCCGGAAATCGCGACGCGCATCAGCCAGTACGAGATGGCCTTCCAGATGCAGACGAGCATTCCCGAGCTGATGGACGTCCACAACGAGCCCAAGCACATCCTCGATTTGTATGGCACGCGGGGCTGCGACGGCTCGTTCGCCTCCAACTGTCTGCTGGCCCGTCGCCTAGCCGAGCGGGGTGTCCGCTTCATTCAGCTCTATCACCGCGACTGGGACCATCACGGCGTGTTAAAAGAACACATCAAGGGAACGGCGGCCGAAGTCGATCGGGGGGCCGCCGCGTTGCTCATCGATCTCAAGCAGCGGGGCATGCTCGACGACACGATCGTCGTCTTCGGCTCCGAGTTCGGCCGCACGCCCATGGCTCAAGGCAGCGGGCGAGACCATCACCTGGCCGGCTTTACGATGTGGTTTGCCGGTGGCGGCTTCAAACCGGGCTTCGCCTACGGGGCGACCGACGAATTCGGCTACCACGCGGCCGAAAACCGCACCTCGGTCCACGACATTCACGCTACGCTGCTGGCGCAAATGGGCATCGACCACATGCACTTCACGATTAAAAGCCAGGGACTCGACGCGAAGCTAACGGGCGTCGAGCCGTGCCGCGTGGTGAAAGAAATCTTGAGCTGAGGCGTGGGCTCGCTGTGTGGTCCCGCATCCTGCGCGGTCTGGAGGGCGATCCCGGTCGAGCCGGACCGGCGGCCTCTCTGCTCGGTCGCGTGGCCGCGGCCAGCCTGCTCATCCTGATGACGGCCACGTGGCAGCTCTGGTCGGTAACAACCTTCCCACGAGTGCCGCTCGTTGGAGCGTTGCTCCGGCTGCCTGGCTGGGTCGAATGGACGGCCCTTGCCGCATTCGCTGCGGCGCAGCTGGTTGCGTTGATCTGGGGATTCGACCGCCGCGCCGGGCGGCGAGGGGTCGCGATCTCCGTGCTGGCGTTGGGAGTGCTCGTGCTCGCCGACCAGCATCGGCTGCAGCCCTGGGTGTATCAGCTCCTTGTGCTCGAGATTGTGCTGGCCGGGTTGCCCGCGGCTGAGGCCATCGCCGTAACGCGACTGCTGGTGGCCAGCATCTATTTCTACTCGGCCTTATCCAAGCTCGACCGATCGTTCTTCGAATCGGGCGGCGGCCAGATTGTCGACGGGCTGCTCGAATCGCTGCGACTGACCGGCTCGGTGACTGACGGCAATCGCGCGGTACTGGCCGGCATCGTGGCGTTGGGCGAATTGCTGGTGGCCCTCGGCCTGTGTTGGCGACGGGCTCGCAGGTACGCCTGGCTTGCGTCGATCGCCTTGCATGCGCTGCTCCTGTTGGCTTTGGGACCTTTGGGTGCAGGCAACAAGCCGGGCGTCTTGCTGTGGAATCTCTATTTCATTGCACAGAACGTGATTCTCTTCGGCTGGGCGGGCGAATTGTCTGTCGGCGAGCAGGCAACGGCAACGGCGTCGCAACAGGGTCACGAGGGAATCGCGCGATGGGCGATTCGTGGGTTGGCGCTATTCGTTCTCCTGTTCCCGCTGACGGAGCCGTTGGGCATTTGCGACGTGTGGCCGGCGTGGGCTGTGTACGCGACCGGTCCGGAACGGGCGCGGGTGTTCGTGGCGGCCGCCGATCGCGGCAAACTGCCGGAGGCTGCTCGTGACTATCTCCAGCCGCCCCGCTTTGAGGACGACCTTTGCCTGCTACGGATTGATCGCTGGTCGCTCGATGCGAGCGGCTCTCCGCTTTATCCGCAGAATCGCTTTCGGCTCGGCGTGGCGCTGGCGCTCGACGCAACGGCCGCGATCGGCGACGGCCTCGTGGTGGAACTGGACGGGCCGGCCGACCGATTCACAGGAAAGACGACTTCGCGGAGACTCCAGAGCCGGGTCGCCATCGCTGTTGAATTGGAACGCGATTGGCTCAACGGGTTTCCCCGCGAACACTAAGAGTGATTCATTCACAAGCCAGGGTCTCGGTGCAGCGAGGCCATTCTCGGCAGCCAAGCGGGCTGTTAAATTTGAACTGTGGCCGTTGCCGCCAGCGCGCGTGACCCAGTTTCAGCCGTTTCGAGTCAGGTGCACCGATGAAAATGTTCTGTGCGGGTGAGTGGGTCGATCGGCCGGAAAAAATCGACGTGACGAATCCGTACGACGGTTCGGTCGTCGACACCGTGCCCAAGGCGACGGCTGCCGACGTCGATCGCGCCGTCGCGACGCTGGTCCACGGCGCTCAGAAGATGCGGGCCATGTCCGCCTACGATCGCTCGCTGCTCTTGCGCCGCGCGGCCGAGATCATGAAGCGCCGCGAGGACGAACTGGCTCGCACGATCAGTCGCGAGGAGGGAAAGATCCTGGCCGAGGGGCGGCTCGAAGCCAGTCGCTCCCGCGAGACGATCGAGGTCTCCGCGGAAGAGGCCCGGCGGATTGTCGGCGAAATGGTGCCGTTGGACGCAGCTCCTGGTGCGGCCGGGCGAATCGGTTTCACGCTTCGCGTACCGTGCGGGATCGTCGCCGCGATTACGCCGTTCAATTTTCCGCTCAACCTCGTGTGCCACAAGGTGGGCCCGGCACTGGCAGCCGGCAACGCGGTGATTATCAAGCCGGCCAGCGATACGCCGCTCTCGGCCCTCAAGCTGGTGGAGATTCTGCTCGAAGCCGGCACTCCTCCCGAGGCGATCGCCTGCCTGACGGGCGGTGGCGCTGCCATCGGCGACGCGCTCTCCACCGATCCTCGCATTCGCAAGATCAGCTTTACGGGCAGTTACGAGGTCGGCGAACACATCTGCAAGATGGCCGGCGTCAAACGCGTCACAATGGAGTTGGGCAGCAACAGTCCGGTGATCATCATGGACGACGCTGACCTCGAGCGCGCCGCCGAGGCCATTACTTCGGCCGGTTTTGCCAACGCCGGACAGGTCTGCATCTCGGCCCAGCGGATCCTCACCGCGAAGAAAATCGGCCCGGAGTTTCTGGACATCCTGAAGCCCAAGGTCGAAGCGATCAAAGTCGGCGATCCGCTGGCCGAGGGAGTCAAGATGGGGCCGCTTGTTCGCGAAGCCGATGCGGCCCGCGTGCAGTCGTGGATCGAAGAAGCGGTCGCCGGCGGCGCCAAGCTCGTCACGGGCGGTGGCCGCAAGGGGGCGCTGCACGAACCGACCATCCTGGACGATGTCGATCCGGAGATGAAGGTCAGCCGCGACGAGCTGTTCGGACCGGCCGTCGCGCTGACGCCGTTTCACGACATCGACGAAGCGATTCGCCTGGCCAACGACACGCGTTACGGCTTGTCGGCGGCCATTTTCACCCGCGATCTCGATCGGGCAATGAAGTTCGCCCGCGAGGTCGACAGCGGCAACCTGCACGTCAACTGGTCGAGCCAATGGCGGGCCGACCTGATGCCCTACGGCGGCGTCAAAGACAGCGGCCTGGGCAAGGAAGGTCCGAAATACGCCATCCGGGAGATGACCGAGGAAAAAATGGTCGTCCTGCATCTCAAATGACGGCCGCGCTCATACCCACGCCCACGCGTCGCACCGTTTCCTTCCGCCCCGTCGCGCTTCCTCGAAGAGATTGACGTGGAGTTCCCTTTCCCGCCTTTGGTCCCCGTGCAGGTCAGCACGGCACTCCTCGTCATCCCGGCGATCGCCATTTTCTTTGTGTGGCTGACGCGGCTGGCCTTCCCCCCGTCGAAATCGGCCATTCTGCGGATCTGCTCGCTCGTGGCGGTCGCCGTTTCGATCTTTGTCTGCGTGATCGCCCTCTCCGATGCGGCGTTGGAGGCGTCCGATGGCAGCCACTACCCAACCGCCCTGCTCGTCGCCTGGATTGTCATCGTCATCGCGGCGATCGGGGCTGCGGCCATCAAATTTCGACGGTCCGACGACCGGCCGTTGCGGCTGACGGTGATTGTCGTCGGGCTGGGGGCTTTCGTGCTCGCCTTTCTCGGTTCGCAAACCGCGACCGGGCGATCGGCCGCGCTACTGGCACGCTGTAAAAAACACGTGCAGGGCATCGGCGATGCCTTCCGTGACGTGGGCAAGACCCGCGGCCAATATCCCGACGCCGTCGAACAGCTTCCTAACCGGCCGCCGCAAAGCTGGCGAGTGAACTTGTTGGCGATCATTTCGCGACGCGGATCGATGGGCTACGACTTCAACCAGTCCTGGGACTCCGCCGCCAATCTGCCGCTCGCCCAAACCGAAATCGAAAGCTATTCCTGCCCGGCGGTGGGAATCCCCCGCGACGAGCAGAATCGATGGCTCTCGCCGTTTGCCCTGGTGACCGGGCCGGAAACAATCTTTCCCAACGGGAAATCGCTGCCACTCAAAGATGTGACTGACGGCCTCACGAACACGCTGCTGGCCGTCGAGGCAGTCGGACTCGGCATTGTCTGGAGCGAGCCGCGCGACTTCGACGTGTCAAAGGGAAAGATCGGCTTCGATCTCCCCGGCTCGGCACCCGGTCGGTCGCCCGCGTTGTTGTCGTCCTACCATCCGCACTGCGCCAACGCGGTGATGGGAGACGGCAGCGTGGTGTTGCTCAGCGACAAGATCGACCCCCGCGTGCTCAAGGCGCGGACGACGGCCGCCGGCCACGACTCGGTCGAGGGGTTCCGCGCCCCCTAGCCTGATGCGGCGGCTTCTGCGAGCAGCATCGGTCCTCGAAATTCGCCGGTCTGGCGGGCCTGGTAGACGAGGTCGCTGCCCACGTCGAGCGCCGTGAGATACATGCCCCCGTAGGCAAACGTATCGATGCAAACCCAACGGTCGCCGACCCAGACTTCGCCGGTCTTTTGCGCCGTGTGACCGCAGACCACCCGCTGTCCGCTCGGCAGAGGCAATTCCTGGCGGGTGAGCTTGGCCCAGCGGAGCCATTCGGGAGTTTGCTCGATGAGCGCACGGCCGGGCTCGAGGTTGGCGTGGACGAAGACCGTCGACGGGGTCTCGAAGTAGTCGAGGCCCGAGCGCAAGAACGTGAGGTGCTCTGGCGGAATCTCGCCGGTGTCTTCGGCATGCTCACCGTACGACATCAGCGTCTCGAGGCCGCCAAAGCCGAGCCAGGGATCCTGCAGCTCCTCGATAGCCAGCGAATCGAGAAACATTTCTTCGTGATTGCCGAGCAGAAAGGCGAGTCGACAGCGCTGTTTCAAATCGATCAAGCGGTCGATCACCTGGCGGGTGCCCGGTCCGCGATCGATCACGTCGCCCAGCACCACGACCGTATCCGCGGGCTTGATCGCCAAGTGGGCCAGCAGCGTCTCGAAGGCGATGTGGCAGCCGTGAATATCGCCAATCGCCAACAGCCGCCCCTCGGACGGGTGGGCGACGGAATCCTCGGCTGCCATCAACGGGCCCTTTAGAATTTCCGCCGTTAGAACCTTCGTCGAGTGATCTGCCCCTGCACGCGCCCGGGCAGACCGACGATCCGCAGAAATCCCTCGGCATCGGACTGGTTGTACGAGCCGCCGGCCTCCATGCTGGCGACCGCCTCATCGTAGAGGCTCACGGGGCTCTTGCGGCCGGCGAGCGTGATGTTGCCCTTGTAGAGGTCGAGCGTGGCCTCGCCGGTGACGGTCTTCTGTGCCTGGCGGATGAAGGCCATGAGGGCGTCCATCTTCGCGCCGTACCAGAAGCCGTAGTAGACCATCTCGGCCACTTCGGGGGACAGGCGATCGCGGAGGTGCATGAGGTCGCGGTCCATGGTCAGCTGCTCGACGGCCCGGTGGGCGTCATAGAGCAGCGTCATGCCCGGCGCCTCGTACACGCCGCGGCTCTTCATGCCCACGAACCGGTTCTCGACGACATCGATCCGTCCCACGCCGTTGCGGCCGCCGATCTGGTTGAGCTCGGTCACCATCTCGAACGGCGAACGCTTACGGCCGTTGAGCGACACGGGAACGCCTTCCTCGAAGCCGATGCTGACCGTTTCAACCGCGTCGGGGGCTTTCTTCGGCGAGACGGTCATGCCGAACTCGACGATCTCGCAGCCGTTGACGTTGGGGTCTTCGAGCTTGCCCGCCTCGTAACTGATATGCAAGCAGTTCTCGTCGGAGCTGTAGGGTTTGGAGACGCTGGCTTTGACGGGGATTTTCTTGGCGTTGCAGAAGGCGATCATTTCCGAGCGGCCGGGGAACTTCTGGCGGAATTTCTCGATTCGCCAAGGGGCGATGATTTTCACCGCCGGGTCGAGGGCCTCGGCCGCGAGTTGGAAGCGGCACTGGTCGTTTCCTTTGCCGGTGGCGCCGTGGGCGTAAGCGTCGGCCCCGACGTCGCGGGCCGCCTGCAGGCAGGCCTTGGCAATCAACGGCCGGGCGATCGAGGTACCCAGCAGATAAACGGCCTCGTACTTGGCTTGCCACTGCAGCACGGGAAAGGCGAAATCGCGGCAGAGTTCCTCGCGAGCGTCGATGATGCGGGCGGAGGCGGCGCCGGTGTCGCGGGCCTTTTTCAGAATGGCCTCGCGATCTTCACAGGGCTGTCCCAGGTCGACGTAGACGCAGTGGACCTGGTAGCCCTCGTCCATCAGCCAGCCCAGAATGACAGACGTATCGAGTCCGCCGGAGTACGCCAGAACGCAGCTTGCCATGCTTCAAAATCCTCGATCCAGCCGTTCCTTTTGAACCGCGAGCTGCACAACAACGACGCAGCGCAGCGACGCAAGAGCAACGACACCAAGTGCGACCGCCGGTTCAGGGCCGAACGGCGACCGTTCCGGATTATCCCGCCCGAGTTGGCGCTGCACCAGTCCGCGACCCGCAGCGCACGTCTCGGCAAAGGGACGAGCGGCGGGACGCAACTCAGACGGCGGGAGCGCTGTCGAGTTCTTTCACGCCGAAGGCTCGCGCGAGCGCGTTGTACCGTGAGAGCGTGAAGCTCTTGCTCACCGACGCGTTCGGCACGATGCCGTCGAATCCGTGATAGGCGCCGGCAACGACCACGAGATCGGTGCGCACACCGGCGTCCACCAGCCGCCTGGCGTATTCGATGTCCTCATCCACGAACAGATCGATGGATCCCGTCCCGATCCACGCGGGCGGGAGCCCGGCCAGATTATCCAATCGAGCTGGGACGGCACCGGCCGGAACGCGAGAGCCGCCGGGCTCGGTCCCGAGGAATGCCTTCCAGCCGTGCCGGTTGAGTTCGGCCGTCCAAATGAACGTACCGATGTGGGCCGGGGGCTGCCGCGAACTGCCCGTGCGGTCATCCAACATCGGATAAACGAGCGATTGGAAAAGAACAGGGACTTCGCCCCGATCGCGGGCCGCGATTGCCAGGATGGCCGCATGTCCGCCTCCGGCGCTTTCACCCGCCAACGCGATCCGTGCGGTATCGACGCCGAGCGATTCCGCTTGCGCATGCAGCCACTTGAGCGCCGCGTAGTTATCTTCCAGCGAGCCGGGGAACGGGGTCTCCGGCGCCAGCCGGTATTCCACGGTGACAATGACGCAGTCCAGAGCCTGGGCCATCAATTGGAGCCTGGGGACGTCGTTCGCCGCCGTGCCGAGCAGAAAACCGCCGCCATGAGTATGCAGCACGGCAGGCCGATGTTCCCCGGGCTTGGCATTGACGACGAACACCTTCACGTCAGGCGCTCCCTGACGCCCGGGCACCATCCGCTCGGCGACCGACGGCGTGGGAAACCGTCGGAGCGTCGAAAATGGCATCTTGCGAAAGGAGGCGAGTTGAGCCGGCGAAATCTCCTTCGGCAGCTTGAACGCCGGCATCCCTTTCAGCGGGGCGCGCAGCTCCGGAGCCACCAATTGCATCGGATCGATCGCCCGGCCGACTGCCTTTTGTTGGACTGCCTTTTGTTGGTCATTCCCGACAGCGATAGACGCCCCCAACAGGGCAATTGCGGCCGCCCCGGGCGCCGAGAGTACGAAATCCCGACGGGAAATTGCGCGTAGTTCAGTCATGAGTCGTCCTCGTGGTCGTGGTCTCTGCGAGTAGGCTAACGCGTCCTCTGTCTTGCGGACAACTCAGTCCGCGGTGTCAATTCTGCGACCAAATCTCCGAAATCGAGCTTGCTCTGTGATTACGTGTGTAGTAACGTGGCCAATGCTGTGAGTACATTTGTGGTCACGGAAGCCGGCGCGCAACCTGAATCTGGATTTACCGACAGCATTTCCGGACGCCGACTCGTGAAAGATCAAGACGCGGGCCAGGAGAACGACCATGGTTGACGTCTCCGAATGGGCGAGCGTTGCCGGCGCGACGGTGTGGTACGCCTCCTGGCACGCGGCGGTTCTGGCGGGCATCCTGCTCTTGAGCATGCGGGCACTTCGGCGGGTCGTGTCCGCCGGTCCCCGCAGTCTGTTGTGGCTCGTGATCTTCGCGCGGCTCGCTATGCCTGCAGCACCGGCGTTCCCATTCAGTTTCGAGTCCGCCTTTGGCCGCTGGAATTCCGCTTCCCTCGCCTTTAGTGACGTCATTGGCGCGGTCGCTTTACGCGGGCTTGAGAGACCAAGCCAGAGCCGGGCTCTGCGCCCCCGGGCTCAATTCGATCGCCCGGAAGTCGAATCGAGTCGGTCTTCCGGGGCGAGCGACTCTTTGGATGTCACGTTTTGGCTCGGACGGTTTTGCCTGATTGGCTGGCTCGGCGGAGTCGTCGTTTTGAGCGCCCGCCATGGATGGGCGTCGATTCGGCTCAAGCGTTTCGTCGCGGGCTGCCCGCCTGTCGAGGAGCCTCACCTGCGGCAATTGGCCGAGGAATGCCGGCGGCAATGCGGCCTGATTTTCGCGCCGGTCATCCGACGAGCTCCGGCCGGAATTGGTGCGGGCATCGTGGGATTGATTCGGCCGGCGCTGTTGGTCTCGGATCGGACGCTGTGTCGCGATCCGGGCGAGCTGCGGCTCATTCTGCTGCACGAGATGCGCCATGCCCGTGTGGGGGACTGCTGGTTCGCTTCGGGCATCCGCCTGCTCTGCACCATCCATTGGTTCAATCCGTTGGTCTGGCTGAGCGCCCGCGCCTGGCAGGCGGAGCGTGAACTCGCCTGCGATGCCTGGGTTTTAAGACAGGCAGGCGCGAACGGACGATTGCGATATGGACGCACTCTGCTTGCGGTCGTCGAAGAGACGAGCGGGACGCGCTCAAGTCTCTTTTCCATTGCCATGGCATCGCCGGTAGGTTTGATCGAGCGTCGGCTGCGGCAAATCAACCGCCCATCACCCGACTCCATTTGGAGGCGCGCTCTGGGGGTCGTCCTGGCGGCGATATTGGCGGCGACCGGGTTGACCGACTCCGTCCGCTCGCAAAGCGTTGCGAGCCAGATTTCAAACGCCAGCGCATCGGTGCGAAACGAAAACTCGACCGTCGCCGCGAATGCTCGCGTGGAAGGGCCGCAACTGTTCAACGTCGTCGTCGCGGCACAGACGTACCTCGTCCAAGGCAAGATCGCTCAGAACATCGTGCTGACAGATTGGAAGCTGGTGACCTGGGAAGAGTTGCACCGTCTGCTTCGCGAGGGGGCGAAGAGTGGGCCGACCACCATCGAGGTCTACTTCACGAATCGCTTCGCGTTCCCGAATCCCAAATTTGGAGATCTGGCAAAGCGGTTTTATGAATTCCATCAGGCACAGGGAGCGCGCGTGATTCTCGAAGTTATGGGCCCCCATGCCTCAAAACGTTACGACGCGATTCGCAACGCGGACGATTTGAGGACAGATCGTCTTCCGCGCCGGGAGGGGACGCTGCTTCGGCCTGACGGACGCCCCGCCGCCGGTGCGGCTGTCTTGCTCTGCGAAAAAAGCCAGTCTCCGTGCGCCATTGATCTCGACAATGGCAGCCTGAGCAATCCGGCCGAGGAGTTTTGGGCGCAGACTGACGCGCAGGGACACTTCGCCCTGTTTTCAAAGGATGAGCACTCTGCCGTCGTCGCGCTGCATCCCTCGGGCATGGCCATCGCGACGGGAGAGGAGCTTCGGTACAAACACCCGCTGAAACTCGAACCTTGGGCGCGGATCAATCTCAAAGGCTACGCAGAAGCCCAACTGACCGCCTCTCGGACCGCACCCGGCAAGGACGCAATTCCGCTCGAATTCTATTTCGGCAGGCACCGGGAAACCCGAGTCCCGCCGGGCCGCGTCTCGCTGCAGCGGTTTCTCAACGACCGCTTGTTCGACACTCGGAACCTCGACGTCGCTCCAGGTGCGACGATCGACGTTGATGTGCACCCCCCCCACTCCCAAGAACGCGCCCGTCCCGTCGACTGAAGCTCGTCAAGAAGGCATCGCGTCCCCCGGCGAACACGACGGACCTTGAGGGGGACCTAGATCGTGGCAATCACCTCGATCAGCATGCGGTTGGGCAACAGCAAGAAGCAGACTTGCCGGCCCCCAAATGCCACGGCGGGTTTGGGATGCGAGACGATTACGGACCCCTTGTCCACCAGCGTTCGCACTGCGGCCCGCAGATTGTGCGAGAGAAAAGCCTGGT
>Ga0210396_10000944_pt1 | contig 33282 bp, 29 predicted proteins | sample IncBWH17OmetaG_FD_155466 | JGI IMG/M metagenome (GOLD analysis project Ga0210396, IMG submission 155466) | Forest soil microbial communities from Barre Woods Harvard Forest LTER site, Petersham, Massachusetts, United States - Inc-BW-H-17-O ...
TCGCAACCCCTTGATTGCCTGAGCGACAAGAAGGTCGCCACCACCGGTTGCACCGTTCGTGCTGTAACCGGGGCGGATCCTCACAATCGAGAGGTTCAATCTTCGCTCTGAGATCCATCCACGCCCTCAATGCCTTGCGTCATGTGGTGACCCCAGGCTTTTCGCGATCTTCAACATCTCCGGAGCCTTTCGTCAGCGAGATGCATCCTTACTTCGGTGAGGTTACCTTGCGATGAAACCGTAATCCGATCAGCCAGTGTCGGAGTTCGGAGTAGAGCACAGGCCGGACATTGGATTCTGGCTGCAACCATTCTCGCTTCCAGCATGGCTTTCATTGACAGCACGGCTGTAAATGTCGCTCTGCCCGCGCTCCAGGCATCCCTCCGGGCAACGGTTGTAGATGTGCAATGGGTAGTCGAGTCATACGGATTGGTTCTGGGAGCTTTAATTCTCGTCGGTGGTTCTCTCGGCGATCTTTTCGGACGCCGCCTCATCTTCATACTCGGAACCGCTGTCTTCACGCTGGCTTCGGCTGGTTGCGGAGGGGCATTAAACATTCATCAGTTGATCATGGCGCGAAGCATTCAGGGCGCGGGAGCTGCGCTGCTCGTTCCGGGCAGCCTTGCCATCATCGGTACATCATTCAACGAGGCAAGCCGCGGAAAGGCGATCGGCACGTGGTCCGGTTTCACCACGATCGCCACCGCTGTCGGGCCGGTGCTTGGCGGTTGGCTGGTTGAGCATGCTTCCTGGCGCTGGGTATTCTTCATCAATCTCCCGATTGCAGCGGCCGTGATCGCCATTTCGCTTCGCCATATTCCAGAGAGCCGCAGCGCCACTAAAGGCCGCATCGATTGGGTTGGAGCTTTTTTGGTCACGCTTGGACTAGGAGGTGTGGTGCACGGATTCCTCAAATCGGAGATTTTGGGTTGGACACATCCTCTGGTGCTGGGGAGTCTGATGGTTGGTTTCGCCTCGCTGATTGGGTTTCTGTTCGTCGAATCTAGCGTGACTTCGCCGATGGTTCCGCTGTCATTGTTTGCGTCCTCCAGCTTTAGTGGCACGAACTTGCTCACACTGTTTCTCTATGCCGCGGTTGGAGTTTTCTTCTTCTTGTTTCCGCTGAACCTGATACAGGTCCAGCAATACTCCGCAACCGCTACGGGCGCTGCCATCCTGCCCTTGATTTTGCTGATGTTCTTTCTTTCCCGCTGGTCTGGCGGACTGGTCGCACACTACGGCGCCAGAAGTCCCCTGATCGTTGGCCCGCTGATCGCCGCATTAGGGTTCGTTTTGTTCGCCGCGCCCTCCGTTAGAGATAGTTACTGGAAGGCATTTTTCCCAGCCATGCTAGTGTTGGGGTTCGGGATGGCGCTTACCGTAGCTCCGCTCACCACCGTCGTGATGAATTCGGTAGAGCAGGGCCGAGTGGGAACCGCTTCTGGCATCAATAACGCAGTGGCCCGTGTGGCTGGCGTGCTCGCGATTGCGGTCCTTAGCATTGTCATGGTGAACGCTTTTGGCTCTCGACTAAATCGAGGCCTCACTGCTCTTGTTCTGCCGCCAGCGATCTTGCAGCAGGTTCAAGCGGATGTGATCAAACTCGCAGGTTTGCCGGTACCGACTGGCCTCGATCCCGGCACAACCGCCGCCGTTCGTCAATTGATTGCCCAGGCGTTTGTCTCTGGATTCCGAATTGTCATGCTGATTTGCGCGGGGCTGTCTGTGGCAAGCGCTGTAGTCGCGGGGTTAATGATTCCGAAGCGCACGTGAAGACCTCTTATTGCCCGCCGTCACTTGTGATCGTTCCGGGTTTGCCTGTCGTCGTAAGGGCAGAATTCCAACAGACACATGAATAAATGGATCGAGGTGGACACGAGTAAAATCTAGGTTGGGAGCGGGCGGCAACTTTACATACTGGAGATCAACATGTCGATTCGACCGGTGAAGCGTCTCATTCAATCGAAGCCAACGCTCGAAGGTGCAGGCGTGCATCTGCGGCGTGCCTTCGGCTTCGGAAACACGAAGGAATTCGACCCGTTCCTTTTGCTGGATGACTTCCGCAATGACGTCCCGGAGGATTATCTCGCTGGCTTTCCCTGGCATCCTCACCGCGGCATCGAGACCATTACCTACGTTTTGGCGGGAACCGTGGAGCACGGCGACAGCATGGGGAACCAAGGCGCCATCGCCGCTGGTGACGTGCAATGGATGACGGCGGGCAGCGGAATCATCCACCAGGAGATGCCCAAGGGCGACCAGTCTGGCCGGATGCACGGTTTTCAGTTGTGGGCTAACCTTCCGTCGTCGCTCAAAATGACGACGCCGCGTTATCAGGAGGTGAAGGCGCTCGATATTCCTGAGGTCAAGGATGACGATGGCACGCACGTGCGAGTCGTCTGCGGGAACTTCTGGGGAAAGACTGGCCCGGTGGACGGCATTGCCGCCGACCCCATCTACCTCGATCTATCGGTTTCTCCCGGTAAGAGAAAAACCCTGCCGGTGGAAACGACTCGCCATGCGTTCGCATACGTTTTCGGTGGAGGGGGAAAGTTCTGCAACGCATCGGGGCCGCTCTCGGTGCCGACCGAAGCGATAAAATGGGCGGACACGACGCCTCCTGTGGAAGCGGATAACCGCTCACTCGTGCTATTTGATCGCGGCGACGAAGTTACCGTGCAAGCCGGGGAGGACGGAATCCGGTTCCTGCTGGTCTCGGGAAAGCCGCTCGAAGAGCCCGTCGCATGGTACGGCCCGATCGTGATGAACACGCAGGCGCAGCTACAGCAGGCATTCGCAGAACTCCAGGAGGGAACGTTCCTGAAAGATAAGGGGAGTAAGTAGGTCACAGCCAGCCGAGGTCGTATTCTAGACTCCACGATGGAGCACAGTTGATCAATCCCACCAGTCGCTCCCTCCGTTCTCATCGATTGCTGCTGTGCAGCTTCATCCCGTTAGGGCTGATCGCAATCGCTGTGCTGGCCGTGATCCTCCACTTGAACGTCGGTGGTTGGAAGACCCGCATTCGAGCGAGGTTGTTCCGCATCGAGAACTGGCCGGTGGTGGTGTCGCCGCCGGCAAACTTTCAGCCGCAGGTTCCTCCTGGATTCAAGGTTTCGGTTTTTGCCAGAGGCTTTACCCAACCAAGGTGGTTGGCGGTCGCTTCCAACGGTGACGTGTTCGTGGCGGACTCTGCAGTCGGAGAAGTAGTTGTGTTGCACGATCCGCAAACCCGGGGTAGTGTTCAATCGCACGAGATATTTGCCGACCGCTTGAACCTGCCTTTCGGAATCGTCTTTCGTGATGACTACGTTTACGTCGCCAATACCAACGAAGTCCTGCGTTTTCGCTATGATCCCAAAACGTCGAAGCGGCTCGGCGACGCGGAACACATACTCAACCTCCCAGGCATGGGCTACAACCAGCATTGGACGCGCTCGCTGGCCTTCAGTCCAGATGGCCAGAAGTTATTTATTTCGGTGGGATCGAAGGACAATATCTCGATAGAGTCCGATCCTCGACGGGCTGCGATTTTAATTGCCGATCCTGATGGGAAAAACATGCGAGTGTTCTCCAGCGGATTGCGAAATGCCGTCGGAATCGGTTTCAACCCCGAGTCCGGTGACTTGTGGGCCGCAGTTAATGAAAGGGACGATCTTGGCGATGACGTTCCATCCGATTTTTTCACCCGTGTGGCTGATGGTGGTTTTTATGGTTTTCCTTATTCCTACACTGGCAGTCACGTGGACGATCGGGTGGCGCCTAGACCGGACTTGGCCGCGAAGGCGATCATTCCTGACTTGCTCCTCGGCGCACACGTTGCGCCGCTGCAGTTTGCATTCTACGAAGGGCAGCAATTTCCTTCCTCGTATTCGCACGGCGTTTTCATTGCGGAACATGGTTCTTGGAACCGACGCATCAGGAGCGGATATCAGGTTGTTTTTATCCCCTTCCGCAATGGCCTCCCAGCCGGAGATCCAGCACCTTATCTTCTCCGGATTTGTGCCACATCCCGCCGGCAGGAATGTCTATGGGCGATTGGTGGGCGCGGCAGTGGCACCGGACGGTTCCGTACTGATTTCGGATGACGGCGGAAATCTGATTTGGCGAGTTTCCTACCAACCCGAGCCATAAACTAACTCGATAACACCCCTGAACGGCGATGAGTCAAGCCGGTGCATTACCATGGTTGGAGAAGCCATGCCCATTCTTCACGTCGTAGGAGCCAGGCCTTCATGAAAGCCGGGCCCGTGGTGCCGGCTCTCGTGGGACGGTTACGCAAGTGAGGGTATTGTGCAAGCTCTGCCGGAGTATTTTGCTTTCGTGAATTGATTCTTGAAGGTCGCCCAGTCGCAGATGAGCAGATTGTCACCAAAGCTGAAGTTTAGTCTTGCGGTTACGGGCTCCCTCTTAGTCGGATGGCGTCCGTTGTTGGGAACCCTCGCACTCGCGCTCCGCCGCGATGAATATACGCACATTCTCCTGATTGTTCCGATCAGCGCGGCCCTGATCTATACGGAATGGCCTTCACTCGGAGCCGATCGTCAACCAAGCAATCGCAGCAGTGTAGCTTTGTTGGTGGCAGCGGTATTATTGGGACTGCTCGGCAAGTTGACGGCGCAATCCGGTGCGCAACTGACGTGGGGCATGCTCGCGCTGGTGACTTGGTGGCTGGGCGCGTTCATTGGGTGCTTCGGAACCCGGACTGTTCGGTCATTGCTGTTTCCCCTCTGCTTTCTGTTCTGGCTGGTTCCACTTCCAGAGTTCGCGTTGAATAAGATTGTGGCTCTGTGGCAACACGGATCCGCCCTCTCAGCCAGTTTCCTGTTTTCAGCCTTGGGCATTCCGGTTACTCAAGATGGCGTCATGCTGTCGATACCCGGATTGAGCCTGGAAGTGGCCCAGGAGTGCAGCAGTCTTCGCTCCAGTCTTATGTTGATCGTCACTAGCATGGTGCTGGCACATTTGTTTCTGCGGTCCTTTTGGCGGAAAGCTACTGTTGTGCTGGTCGCGATTCCTCTTTCGATTTTCAAGAATGGGATTCGAATCTTCACCATCTCCATGCTCGGGACCCACGTCGATCCCGGATTCTTGCACGGCAACTTCCACCGGCATGGCGGCATTGTCTTTTATCTGTTGGCGCTGTTTGCTCTGCTGCTCCTGCTTTGGATATTGAACCGCACTCAAGGCGAATCATCCGGAGATCAGAGCCGTGGGCAAAAGCCAGTGCGGGTGAGACAAGAGGTCGGTTGAAGTATTTGCAGCCGCGCGTCACTGCCGGGGAGCAACCGTAGGGAATTCGACGGCGCGGATTCTGCCGTCGGGGTCGCGCGTGAGCGTTGGCGCGTATAGTCCCCGGAACTCACGGCGCCACCAAAGGCCCGTCTTGCTTTTTTCAGTCGCGGTCGTGAACCAGTATTGCCAGAGAACCGCACGCACCTGGCGAGGCGGCTCTTGGGGAAAAGGATTCCCCGCGAAAAGCGCAAGCACATCAGGGTCGGTCGAAAGCAATCGTACCTCGGTGTTAATTACGATGGGATACTCGCGCCAGGATCCGAGAGAAGCGAACCACAGGTTCCAGTCAAAACGTGGCTGATAGGGTGCGTAAATGCCCGGCGGCTGGCTCGGGTCTTGCGGTTTATAGCGAAACGGATATGGCTGCCAGTTTTGTCCGTCCTGCGATCCTTGGAACTCGATCTCGTAGCGACCGCGAGTCATGACGGCAAAAAGGCCATATCGATTGGCGATGCGAAACGGTTCCAGCGCCTCGACCGGCGTAGTTGGCAGTTTCAAGGTGGGGAATACGATCCAGACCAATTCCACTGCGGTCGCGTAAAAGACCCAACCGAGCATAATGGCGACCAGCGAGCGCTTCAGCACGGCCAGTTGCTGCCGGAAGAGGTCCCGCCAATTTTCTTCTCCGCCATCCTCGAATCGACTCGCTTTCGTGGGTTGATTGGCTACATCTCGCCACGTGGAGGAGGAATCCGCTTCTGTTGGGCTCGCCGTGGCGGGTCGTGTCACGTCGGCACGATCCATGGCTGTGTGATCCAGTGGGGGCTTTTTCCATCGCTGCGGTAGACAGTGCAGCAGCACGCGGTCATCCAATAGCAGGAAGCCCAACGCAAGGACCAGGTAGTTCAAAAACGTATAGTTGGCCGTGAGGATAATGCCAATCTGCCATGCGGTTGCGATGAAGAAGCAAACGATCCGCCAGCGCCGCGGCAGAAACAGCATCCAGACTAAACCCAGTTCGAGCGCAAGCGTGCAGTATGCCGTCGAAGCATGAAACCAGTGCGGAAGATGCTGTACGTACCAACCCACCCAGGTGGGTAGCGGGCCGTTCTGGTAATACTCGTCCATGGCGGTCATTTGACGCCACTGCGGCTCGCCGCTTGCGATCTTAACCATGCCGGACTCAAAGTAGATGCGGAACCACTCCCACTGCAGGAGGAACAGGCTGGCGCGAGACGGTGGCCACTTTGCACCCAATCCCGGGCGAAAACCCGGCGGAGCGAAGAAAAGTGCGATGAAGCCGGCTTCCAGCAGCATGCCGTCCGACTGGTAGCCAGAGAAATCTCCCGCCGCACTCACGAATGAAAGAAAACATACGAGACAAATTCCCAGCGTTCCGCGGGGCCACACATTCAAGGCGAGCAGCAGCGATGCCACGACGCCTGCCCAACAGAGAGCCATCAGCATCTGCGGTCCGCTCGAAAACCACAACAGAGTCGGTGCAAACCAAAAGCGGGCGTGGCCAAACGAATGCTCTACTGCTTGCAGATAGTCGCTTGCCGGCAAGATGCCTTCGCGGCCAATCAGCCCGCGGATCTGGAAGATCAGGGAGAAGAAGGCCGAGAAATATATAAGGCCCATCGCGCGTAGAAAGAGCCAGCGTGGAATCAGGCGATCCGACGCGCCATGCTCCGAGTCCAACAACCAGCGGACGGCGGATGCAGGAGCCCAGTCCATGAACGTTCGGCATTATACATAGCGCGGCCTAGCCGCAACCAAAACACTTCGTCTGAGCTCTCAGCCATCAGCAGTCAGCACTCAGCTTGAACTGCTCTCACCCTTGCAATCGCTGCAATAAAAATCTTCTGGAAGGCCCAGCGCTACTTACAAGCTCAAAGGCGTTCCCCGTCTGCATATCATTGTAGGTTCGGTCAAAAACTCACAACCATACGGAGGGGAACGCCATGCACGAGTTTATCGCGAAACACCAGGACAAGATCGCAGGAACCCTATCTGGATTCGACCGCTTGGTATTTCGCGGACACCTGCGCTCCATTGGCCATCCCCAGGGAATGATGAACTATCTCTGGACGAACCAGATCTTACTCAAGAACTTTGGCGCCCATGTGGAGAAGGTCACTGAGCACCTGAAGGAAGCTTCCTTGGCCCAAGCCAAGGCTTCTGCACGTCCGGTGAAATATCTGAACTCCAGCCAGACGGATAAAGAGACCATCGCCCGCGACATCCTAGCCCACGATGGCGTGCGCAGCGGACTGGTGTGCGTGCTCAGCTGCGTCGAACCCTGCTGGACATTCCAGATCCATCGCAATCGCGAGAACAAAAGGCTCGAGCTCCAACTACGCCCCGGCAAATGTCTGTTTCTCTATCACTATCAAATCCACCCCATCTTCGGCTTCCTCAATGCCCGTATCCAAACCTGGTTCCCCTTCTCGATTCAGATCTGCCTCAACGGCCGGGAATGGCTGGCCCGACAGATGCAAGCCGCTGCTCTCGATTACCTGCAGCAGGACAACTGCTTTCCCTGGATTTCGGACTGGAGCAAAGCTCAGCGCCTGATGGATAGTCAACTCAAAACCCCATGGCCCAAACTGCTCAACGGCATCGCCCGACAGCTCAACCCCATTCATACCGAGATCTTCCCTAAACACCCCATCTCCTACTACTGGTCCACTTACCAGCACGAGTGGGCTCTCGATGTGGTCTTCCACCACGCGGCCGATCTGCGGCGCTTCTATCCACGCTGGGTCAACCATGCTATGACCACCTCCTCCAGCCCCGATGTCATGCGTTTTCTGGGTAAGCCCATCACCCTGAGCGGCCAGCTACGCCAGGACTTCTCCGGAGAAGTAGTCAGTGACTTCAAACGCCGGGCCGAGGGAGTACGCGTCAAGCATAGCGTCAACGGCAACTCCGTGAAACTTTACGACAAGGCCTATACTTCCAAAGGCAGCGTCCTGCGCGCCGAGGCCACCTTCCATAACGGCGACGACTTCCGCGTTTACCGGCGCAAGGAGGGCGACCGCAAAGGGCCCCGCGCCTGGCGTCCACTACGCCGGGGCATCGCCGACCTGCACCGCCGAGCCCAGCTTTCCCACAAAGCCGCAGCGCGCTATCTCGACGCCTTCGCTACCGTCGACGACTCCACGACTCTCGACCAACTGCTCCAGCGGCTAGAACAACCCCGGCAATGGCGCGGCCGCCGAGTGCGTGCCCTCCGTCCCTTAGCCGACGACCGGGCACTGCTGTCCGCCATTAATCACGGCGAGTTCACCATCAACGGCTTCCGCAATCGCGACCTCCGTGCCCTCTTCTTTCCCCAGACCAACCACGACAAAAAGGAGATCCGCCGTCGCTCTGCCTGGATCAGCCGCAAACTCCGCCTGCTGCGGGCTCACGCCCTCATCACCAAGATCACCGGCACACACCGCTACCGACTAACCTCCACCGGTCGCAAAACCATCGTCGCTATCCTCAGTGCTCTACGATCCACGGTTGCCCAACTCACGCCTGTAACAGCACAACTAACCGCTCTCGCTGCCTAGACATCATGAAAAATCTTTGCAAACGGAAAAGATTTTCGACGTTAGTAATACAGAAAGGGAATCTCGATTGATCTGGATTTAAAACGGAGACCGGGGAATGTGTGGTTTTTGTCAGTTCTTGCGGGTCGTACAAAGCTTGAATCCGTCGCGCGAAACTATTCTCCGCCCCTCGACAGGGCTACAACCGTGTCCGTCTGATCCCGCGCTCCGTTGTCCAACACTTTAATCGTGAAGTTTACGGTGATTTTCGCTTGCGTCTCGACTGGCTGCCCGTTCTGCAGGTAAGGCTTGAATTGCCAGCGGCGCGCAGCTTCGCGCGCCGCGGATGCCAGGATCGCCGGGCCATTGAGCACGCGCAAATCGCGGATCATGCCGTCAGCGCCTATCAGCGCCTGGAGCAGCACGGAACCTTGGACCTTCATCTGTCGACCGAGCAAAGGATAAGGCGACTCAGGTGCCTGCGGTGGGATCTGCGCTTTCGCGAGGGACATCTGAACCCGCTCCGCTGCAACCGTGGCCGGGCCACGCTCGGCGACCGTTGAACCCGCCGCGGTAGAATTTGAGGCGGGAGCCATTTCAATCTTCAGCGCCTTGCTGCCGAGTTGAACGGTGTTGCGCGTTTCGCCTGCGATGACTTCGACTTCGAGCGGCGGAATTACGGCCGGAGCGGAGGTCCGGTTGGTTGCGATTACGGGCCGAACCGTTGTTGCGGGTGCGGCGGCAGCCTTGGCAGAAGTAATGTGCGTTTTCGGTGGGGCTGCCGGTGGGGCTGCGGGAGTTGGCGTCTGAAACACTTTGTTCGGGATCCACTCAGGAGTCGTCTCTTCGGCAACCGAGGCGTCAGAGTCGCCGAACCAGAAATCGCGATCCTTCACCACCAGAACAACCAGCGCAACCAGCAGAAGAGCGAGAGCCAGGGACAGGCGGCTGCGATCCCGATTGTAAGCTGGGCTAGCTTTCGCTCCAGGTTGCCGTCTTGTGGTTTGCTCCAGCATTTTTCTGCTTCTTCTTACTTTAGCTAGCGTGCACTCCTAAGATGATACGTTTCAGAACAGAGGGCAATGGCACGAGGGGGGATGGGCATAGCACGATCGGGCCATATGACTCTTAAGGTTGGATTTAGAGGGTATTCGGGCCACGAGCTGCCTTCACGGCCTTGCCCTCGGGTGGGCTTACCGTGGGTCGCTAAACGTCGTATTCTCCGTCACTTTTCAACACTTTCGTGGAAAACGTTGTGGAAAAGGGGGGAAGTATCTTTCTAACTGTCTCAGCGAGAGACGCTTCTACACCTTGCACTGAGTTGGTTGCTGGCACTTTAGTGTAAGTTGAAAGGCTCGCTCGCGAGTCAGAACACGACGGGGACGAATTGAAAATCAGGCTCGACAAGTTACTTTTGGAGCGCGGACTGGCAAGTTCGCGCGAGCGGGCGCAGGCGCTGATCCTGGCAGGAAAAGTTCTGGTCGCTGGGCAAAAAATAGAAAAAGCCGGCACCGGAGTGGACGCGGCGGCTGATATTCGCCTTCTCGGCGAAGACTTGAAATACGTGGGACGCGGCGGCCTCAAGCTCGAAAAGGCGCTTGAACATTGGCACATCGAGGTTGCAGATAAAATCTGTCTTGACGTCGGAGCCTCGACGGGCGGCTTCACGGATTGCTTGCTCCAACATGGAGCCGCGAGTGTGATTGCCATCGACACCGGTCACGGTCAGATTGATTTCCGTTTGCGCCAGGACTCACGCGTGCGCTTATTGGAGAAGACGAACGCACGCTACTTGACCCGCAAGCAAGTCGGCGGAGTGGTCGACTTTATCGCGATGGATGTTTCCTTCATCTCTGCAACCCTGGTTCTCCCCGCCGTCATCGCGGCGGCATTTCCCGCTTCTCCGGAGGAACGTCGGGACCGGCAAATGATTGTGCTGGTAAAGCCGCAATTCGAGGCGGGCCGTGAACGAGTAGGGAAGGGCGGCATCGTGCGCGACCAGGTCACACAGATGGCTGCAGTGGAGAAGGTGCGCCTCGCGCTGGCGGCGCAGGGCTGCGCACGTACTGACGTGATCGAGTCGCCGATCCAAGGTGCGCAAGGCAATCGGGAATTCCTGCTATTTGCCGTTTTCTGACCTTTTTCTCTCGTCGCGAAGCGCTGCAGGCAAACCTTTTCCGGCGATTTCGGTACAATTCAAAGTTCACCATGGATATTGGGAAGGCTCCATTTGCAAACGGCAAAGCTGCAGCCATCGTTTCCAAGCCGGACAAGCCGGAACTGGCAGGCATTGTGCCCGGGCTGGTTGAGTGGTTTCGTCAGCGTCAATACCGCATGGTGGTGGACGCGGAGACTGCGCCGTACGCGGTCGGTATCGAGGTCCTGACTCGCGATGAAATGGCCTCGCGACCGATGAGCCTGGTGGTCGTACTCGGTGGGGACGGAACCTTGCTTTCCGCGGCTCGCTCTATGGCCAAGGTGGGAATCCCCGTGCTGGGTGTGAATTTGGGTTCTCTCGGATTCTTGACCGAAGTTCCCTTAGAGGAACTCTACCCAACTCTGCAGGGCATTGAAGAAGGTTGCTGTAATGTGGAAGCCCGCTCCATGGTGCATTGCGACGTGTTTCGCAAAGATTTGCTGGTCGCCAGCTATGATGCGCTCAACGATATCGTTGTGGGAAAGGGGACCATTTCCCGCCTCAACCACTGCGACGTCTACATTGACGGGGCGTTCGTTTCCGTCTACAAAGCTGACAGTCTGATCGTCTCCAGTCCTACGGGCTCGACGGCTTACTCGTTGGCGGCCGGGGGACCAATCCTGATGCCGTCGGTGGATGCGTTCGTGGTGACGCCGGTTGCAGCTCACTCGCTGACGCTTCGCCCTCTAGTCGTGCCCGACACATCGAAGATCGATATCGTAGTCAACACCGGTCAGGATGAGGCCTATTTGAGCATCGACGGTCAGGTTGGCATGCCGATGTACGACGGAGACCGAGTCGCTTGCCGTAAGTCCGAGCATCAGGTCAAGTTGCTGCGGATTAAGGGAACATTCTTCGACGTGCTGCGCGCCAAGCTGAAGTGGGGACAGAGGTGAAGGATAGTTGGTGCGTTCGCGTTCCCTGTGCCCGTAATCCCGAAAATTAAGAGATAACAATGAAATCCGCAATCCTGTTGTTGAGTTGTGCGCTGTCAAGCAATCTGCTGGCTCAGATCAAACCGAATGCCGATCTCATTATCACCAATGCCAAGGTTTGGACCGTGGACAAGGCGAATCCGACCGCCCAGGCGGTAGCTGTTCTAGGCGATCGCATGATTGCGGTGGGTTCGAACGCCGACGTGGAAGCTTTGCGCAGCCCGGCCACAAGAGTGATCGATGCGGGCGGCAAGTTGCTTTTGCCCGGCTTTAACGATGCCCACGTGCACTTCGTTAGCGGTGGCATGCAACTCGACTCTGTGCAACTCAACGACGCGGTCAGCGCGGATGAATTTGCCCGCCGAATTGGCGAACAAGCGAAGAGAACGTCCAAAGGAGAATGGATTCAGGGAGGCGATTGGGACGAAACGAAATGGAGCTCGTCGGCTCTGCCTACGAGGCAGCTGATTGACCCGGTGACCCCGAATAATCCGGTGTTCGTCAGTCGCTACGACGGCCACTCGGCGCTGGCGAACTCCGCCGCCCTGCGGTTGGCGGGGGTCACGTCTCAAACTCCTGACCCTCCTGGCGGCGCGATCGTCCGCGATGCGCAGGGCAACCCTACGGGTGATCTGAAGGACGCGGCAATGGACCTCGTGTCCAAGGTAATTCCTCCTGTGACTCATGAGCAGCGCCTTCGCGCCATGAGGCGTGCTTTAGAGCACGCGGCCCACGTGGGTGTGACCAGCTTTCAGGACATGAACGATGAGAATGACAGCTTTGACGATATTCGCGCTTACGGCGAATTGTTACAGACCGGGGAACTGACGGCGCGGGTTTACGTTGCCCCGGGGATCGCTGATTGGCAGGAACTGGCTAAGGTCGGAATTCGACACGCTTTCGGGTCTTCGTTTTTGCGCACCGGTGCGCTGAAGGGATTTGCCGACGGCTCCCTGGGCTCCCGCACAGCATATTTTTTTCAGCCGTTCAGCGACGATCCTAGTAATTTAGGGTTGCTTGGTAAGCAGATGCAACCGCTTTCGCAGATGCGGAACCGGATGACGCAGGCGGATTCCGCCGGTCTGCAAATCTGCACCCATGCTATTGGTGATCGCGCGATTTCGACGGTGCTCGATTTGTACGCGGATTTGGTCAAATCTAATCCTGGAATTGACCGCAGGCTCCGTATCGAACACGCGCAGCATATGGCGGAGAAGGATTTCGCCCGCTTCGCGCAATTGAACGTGATTGCGTCGGTCCAGCCCTATCACGCCATCGACGACGGGCGCTGGGCTGAGGCCTACATCGGCCACGAACGCGCCAGCCGAACCTACGCTTTCCGCACATTCTTGAATAACGGCGCACATCTGGCCTTCGGCACCGACTGGGATGTGGCGCCGCTCAATCCGATATTAACGGTGTATGCCGCGGTGACCCGGGCGACTCTGGATGGAAAGAATCCCCAGGGTTGGTTTCCCGAACAGAAGCTCACCGTGGCGGAAGCCATCGAGGCGTACACCATGGGTTCGGCATACGCTGAATTTCAGGAACAGGAAAAAGGTTCTATCACGCCCGGCAAACTGGCAGATATGGTTCTGCTAAGTGACGACATCTTCTCGATCGATCCGGCAAAGATTCGCGACGTGAAGGTTCTGAAGACGATGGTCGGCGGAAAGGTTGTCTGGGATCAGGACCGGAAGAAGCAGTATTCCACGGCGAACTAAGTTTCACCACGAACCAGGTCTGCGATGGTTTCGCGTCTTCGGATCACCTTGGCTGATTTTCCATCCACTAACACCTCCGCGGGACGCCGGCGAGTGTTGTAGTTGGAAGCGAGCACCATTCCGTAAGCGCCAGTGTCGAGCAGCGCCAGCAGATCTCCTTCGTGCGTGATGGGCAATTCACGGTCACGGGCAAAGAAGTCTCCGGTCTCGCAGATCGGCCCAACGACATCCACGATCTCGTACGGAACTTCTTTCGTGGATGCGTCGGACAACCGAACGGCGACGATTTCGTGATGGGCGCCATAGAGGGAAGGCCGCAACAAATCATTCATGGCCGCATCGACTACCAAAAACTTCTTGTTGCCGTTGGTCTTCCGGTATAGCAGGCTCGTGATCAGCGCCCCAGCCGGTCCGACGATGGAGCGGCCAGGTTCGAGCAGAAGGTGTACCTTCAAGCCTTTGAGCGGCGTCAGCAACGCATCTGCATAGGAAGCAACCTGTTCGGCAAAGCCGGGCAGGCTGTGATTCTCGTAAGAGATACCAAGACCGCCGCCGGCATCCACGTAGTTGATGGTATGACCGTCCGCCCGCAGAGCCCTTGTCAGTTCAGCAACCCGTTCCATGGTTGCTGCGAACGGCTTCACGTCGGTGATCTGTGAACCTATGTGGACGCTGACGCCGGCAATTTCGACAAACTTCTTTTCCGCCGCTCGCGCGTACAACTGGCGAGCTTGCACAATCGGTATGCCGAATTTGTGTTGATGCAAACCGGTGGAAATATACGGATGGGTTTCGGCGGAGACGTCGGGATTTACGCGCAGTGCAATGCGGGCTGTCTTCTTCGTTCGAACGGCGCATTCCGCGAGCGCAGACAACTCCGATTCGCTTTCTATGTTGAACAGTAAGACCTGGGCCCTCAGTGCCAATTGCATCTCATCCGAAGTTTTTCCGACACCCGAGAAGACGACTTTTTTCGCGGCTCTCCGGTTGATGCGCAACACTCTCTCCAGCTCTCCGCCGGAGACTACATCGAAGCCGCAGCCCATCCCGGCCAGGAGACGCAGAATGCTGAGGTTCGAATTCGCTTTTACCGAGTAGCAGACGGTGTGTGGAACTTTGCCAAAGGCTCGTTCGAAGGCGCGCATGCGCTGACGAATTGCCGACGCTGAGTAAACGTATAAGGGCGTGCCGAAGTGCTCCGCCAAATCCGCGAGAGGTACTTGGTCGCAATGAAGAATTGACCCCGGAGAGCGCTCCGAAACATCACCGTTCCGGGCACGGCGGTAGGAAAAAGCTGGCGGAGGGCCTTGGCCTCGGTTTCCAGCGCGCATCACTTGCGCTTCCCGGGAGTGCCTTTGACCCGAATCGCGACCACGGTCTGATCGTCGAACGCTTCCTCTCCAGACGCGTGTTCCGCCACCGCTTTGAAGAGCAACTTCACGACCTCGTCGGCCGAAGCATTGGGATTCGCCGCGACAATCTCGCCAACCCGCTCGCGCCCAAAGAGTTCTTCCGCTTTGTTGCTGGCATCCAGGATGCCATCGCTGAAGAATACGAACATGTCTCCGGGTTTAGCTCGGAAACTGAGCTCGTCATAGTCAGCCTCATCGAACAGTCCCAGGGGCAAGCCGGTGGCTTCGATGATCTCAATCGTCCCATCGTGGTAGTAAATTGGGCGCGGCAATCCGGAGTTGGCTACCTGCAAAGTACGATTTCGGTCGTCCCATACGGCGTAGATCAGCGACACAAACTGGCCGTCGATACGACGTTCGCCCAGCGAAAAGTTGACCGCGGACAGCATTTCTGCAGGCCCGGGCTCGATGGGCGCATGGGAACGCAAAATTCCGCTGACCAATGCAGCGTAAATCGCCGCCGGAGCACCTTTGCCGCTGACGTCGCCAACCACTATGGCCGTGCGCGACATGGAATAGCTGACGAAATCGTAAAGGTCGCCCCCAATCGCGCGCGCTGGAACGAACTTCGCGGCGATATCAAGATGCGAGAGCTTGGGCAGCGTCGGTGGTAGAAGCCGGAACTGCAACTGGCGGGCCATCGCCAGGTCGCGTTCGAGGCGCTTTTCTTGGCGGGCAATCTGCTCGTACAGTTGCGCGTTTTCAATGGCAATCGCAACTTGCGCGGCCAGAGTCGTCACAGTTCGTTTGTGATCGTCCGTGAAAAAGCCGCGCCGCGTGTGCTCAAGGTCCAGCACTCCGATCACCTTGTCCTTGTACACGAGCGGCACCGCCAGTTCCGAGCGGGTCTCCGGATTGGCTTTGACATACCGCGGGTCCTTATTTACATCAGGGACCAATACCGCCTCTTTGTGTTGCGCAGCGTAGCCGACCACGCCTCTGCCTAATGGAATTTCGTGTTTGAGCTGAATATTTTCCTGGAAGCGCTGCGAAAAACGATGCTGCAGTTTCTCTCCGGTGGCATCGAGCAACAGAATGCTGAAAATCTGATAATCGATCAGCCGGCTGAGCAGTTCCGCGATTCGCTTCAGCAACTCGTCTACGTTGAGAATGGATGTCAGCTCGCGCGCGATTTCATTCAGCAACACCAAAGTCCGCGCCTGGCGCGTGGTACGCGTGTACAAGCGGGCATTCTCGATGCCAACGGCCATCCGCGAAGCTATCAGCGTCAGCAACCGCTTGTGCTCTTCGGTGAAGTGGTTGGGCTGCGGCGACTCGATATCAATAACTCCGATGAGCCGGTTCTTGATGATCAGCGGAACCGCCAACTCCGAACGCACATTGGGGGCAGCGGAAATGTACCGGGGATCCGTAGAGACATCATCGACCAGAACTGCTTCCCGCCGTTGCGCTGCGATTCCGGTGACGCCCTCGCCGACTTTGATGCGCATGCGCTCGGCAATTTCCCGCGCATATCCCACCTGAAATCGGAAGTATAGTTCCTGGGTCTTCTCGTTCAGCAGCAGGATGCCGAAGATTTCGTAATCGATGACCTTGCGTACGAGTTCGGCGACGCGGCGCAGCGTGGTGTCCAAGTCGAGAGTGGTGTTGACCACGTCCGCCACTTCGAGCAGAAGTGGATCGACCTTGGATTGAAAATCAGCTTTGATTGCAACCATTTCCACTTTCCTATGATATCAGTCGCAATTTGCGTGCTCTGGCCGCTGCCTTGAAGGTGGAGACAATGCCGTCGGGCAATGTGCGATCAGCCTTCTCTTGGGACTACGCAGATGTCCGGCAAGTTGCGGTATTTTTCCGCGTAGTCCAGCCCGTATCCGACGACGAACTCGTCGGGAATGCTGAAGCCCACATAATCAGCCTTAATCGGTTGCTTTCGACGCGATGGCTTGTCCAGTAACGCGGCAATGCGGAGGGCCTTCGGCTGGTGGCCCAGGACAATCCTTTTTAGGTAATTTAGCGTGAGTCCGGTGTCCAGAATGTCTTCGACCAGGATCACATTTCGATCTTTCATCGATTGGTCCACATCCTTGGTCAGCTGCACTTCTCCGGTAGAATCCCATCCAAATCGCAACTCATGAGCTGGGCTGGGGCGGTTTCCGTAGCTGGAGACTCCAATGAAATCGAAAGTAGCGTCGAGTTGGATTTGTCGTGCCAGGTCGCTGAGGAAAATGGTGGCACCTTTGAGGACGCCCACCAGGATCACGGCTTCCCCCGCGAAGTCGCGCGTGATCTCAGCGCCCATGGCGGCCACACGATGCGCGATTTGCTCACGTGAGATTAGAACCTTCAGTTCAGTCACGGCGAACTATATTAAACTAGCGTTTAGCATTTGGCACTTAGCATTTAGCCGTCGAATGTTCTTGACGGATTCGACGAGGCGCTTGAAGGACCAAGTGCTAATTGCCAAGTGCTAAATGCTTGGAGTTGCCCAATACTATGAAGCTCAACGGAATCAAACTCACATGGTTAGGCCACGCAACGTTTCGGGTTGAAACGCCTGGTGGCAAGACAGTCTTCATCGATCCCTGGGTCATGGGAAACCCCATGTGTCCGGAGAAGGAAAAGAGCGTCAAGAAAGTCGACGTGTTGCTCTGCACCCATGGCCATTTTGATCACATCGGAGACGCGGTCGAAATCGCCAAGAAGCACAGTCCCGAGGTGGTCGGTATTCCTGAGTTGTGCGGATGGCTGGACAAAAAAGGCGTGAAGCACACCGCATCCATGAACAAGGGCGGCACGCAAACCGTTGGCGACATCAAGGTGACGATGGTTCACGCCGACCATTCCTGTGGCATTCAAGACGGGGATGAGATTGTTTACGGTGGTGAAGCATGCGGGTACGTCGTCGAGTTCGGCAATGGAGTAAAGATTTATCACGCGGGCGACACCAACGTCTTCGGCGATATGCAGATCATCCGTGAGCTTTATGCGCCAGAGATCGCTTTGATTCCGATTGGCGATCACTTCACAATGGGGCCGCGCGAAGCTGCCTACGCCTGCAAGCTGCTGAGGCCGAAAACGGTCATCCCCATGCACTTCGGAACATTCCCAGTGCTGACGGGAAGGCCGAGCGAGTTGCACAAGCTTGCTTCCGAAGTAGAAGTCAGAGAAATGAAGCCCGGCGAAACAATTTCGTGATCTCATGGAGGACGGGCGTCCCCGCCCGTCCGACCGCGGTGGTGCAGGAAAAGGAGGCGAATTGCCGAAGTCGAAAGCAACAAAGCCAGACTGGCAGATGTCCGGAATCACCGCCGGGCCTGTCGAAGACTACCTCTATTCCATGCTTCCTCCGCGTGACGAAGTGCTCACGAAGATGGAGGAGGAAGCCGCCAAGCGAAAGATCCCAATCGTGGGTCCGGCAGTCGGCCGCATCCTGCATCAACTGGCTCTGATGACTGGTGCGAAAACGGTTTTCGAGATGGGCTCCGCCATCGGGTACTCGACCATCTGGTGGGCACGCGCCGTAGGTGAAGGTGGAGTTGTGTTCTACACCGATGGAGATCGGAAGAACGCCGATGAAGCGCGAGGATATTTCGAGAAAGCGGGCGTCGCATCGCGAATCAACATGACTACCGGCGACGCCCTGGAAGTTCTCTCCGAACACAAGCAGGAGTTTGACATTATCTTCAACGACGTCGATAAAGAAGATTATCCGCGAGTATTCCGGCTGGCTTTGCCGCGTCTGCGGAGAGGCGGGCTGTTGGTCACGGACAACGTCCTGTGGAGCGGAAAGGTCGCCCAGAAAACGCCGCCGGATGCTTCGACCAAAGCCATTCTTGAGTTCAACCGGTTGCTCTACAACTCTCCAGATCTGTTTACGACAATCCTACCAATTCGCGACGGCGTGGCCGTGGCTGTCAAGCGTTAGACGAGAGCGGTCTAGATAGTGAAAATGATCTGCAGGCGGAGCGGGTTGATCGAGAGTTGGCAGCTTGCAAGTTTGCAGCGAAGATACCTCGTACAGTTATGGATGTTTGGGAAGCCATTGAAAGGGCCGAACCCATTCTGCCCGGGCGGGCTGCCGCCGAAGGACGACGTGATCCGAGGTGGCAGGCGATCATCGCGATCGAGGACTTTATCCAAGAGGAACCCGATGCTGTCTGGTCATTCATCCTGCGTTGGGGCAACAGCGCCGATGAGGACCTTCGCAGCGCAATCGCAACGTGCTTGCTTGAGCATTGGTTAGAGCACCACTTTAGGCGATTCTTTCCGCGCGTCGAGGAAGCAGTGCGAACGAATTCGATGCTCGCAGACACATTCTTGAAGCGCTGGAAGTTTGGGCAGGCGAAAGAGCAGGACAACGCCAAACGCTTCGACGGCCTCCGAGCTGAATGTAGAAAACCGAGATCCCAAACATAGTTGTGAGAGCGAAGTCACATCGACTTCACCGGAATCGTCATTAGATCTTCCACCAAGCCCACTTCCTTCTGGAGAAACGGTTCCGCGTAGGTCACGCCTCCCAGGAGGCCATAGAAGCGTGCCACAGCTTCGATGCGAGCGCGAATTTCGGCCTGAGCGGGAAACAGATCCTTACCCGCTTCCTGATCGCTAAACTGCGACTTGTACGCCATCAGTGCTTGAAAGCGCGCTTCGAACAGTTCGGTGATGTCGACGACGAACGTAGGACGCACGTCGTAATAAAGCGTCGCATAAAGAATTTTGAACGGCCGGTGCGGCTTCGTAGCGCCGGCATCCTGCCGGGTGTCCTGCGGGCGTCCCGCCTTCCGCCCTGCGGCCGCTTCGGCCGCATCCGCACTAATGTCCAGCTTTGCTAGCCCCGCCAGAAAGCAGGCTTCGTATCCCAGTGTCGAAGCGGTGTAGTGGTCCGGATGGCGTCCTTTCCAGTAGGGAAGGATTACAACTCGCGGCCGCTGCTCACGGATTACGCGCGCGACTTTCAGCTTGTTCTCCCATGTGTTTTCGACCCGCCCATCCGGGATATCGAGAGCCTGCCTCCACGAAACGCGTAGTATCTTCGCCGCCTCCGCCGCTTCTTGCGCACGGTCCTCGGCGGTGCCCCTCGTTCCCATCTCTCCCTGAGTGAGGTCTAGGATGCCAGTGCGCCGTCCGCGCTGCGCCATTTTCAACATCGTGCCGCCGCAAGTCTGTTCGACGTCATCGCGATGAGCAGCGATGGCCAGGACATCTACCGGCGCATTGTCAGTGGAAAGAGTTGACATATCAGTCGAGGCTTCCTTGTTCCAGCACCACGCTTTCACGAACCATCAGACGATGAGCAGCCATCTCTTTCAACCTCGGCAGAACGCGGTTCACGTGCTCATCCGTATCCACGAAGATGATGATCACGGGCAGCTTTCCCCCGGCGTCTACCAGGTGACTGGTTTGAACCCGGTGTCGACCAAGAAACCCGGCCACGGCGTGGATTGCGGTTGCGGCATAAACGTTTTCCCCTCGCAGGTAGTTAAGGATTTCCACATGTAACGGCCGGTGATGCCACTGGTCGGCTTCGTTGAGATAGATCGTGACCTGAACAGCCATCGCGTCTGGCATTTTACAGCACCCGGGCCAGAGCCATGCCGGCTAGCGCTCCCCCCAGGCATAGCAAGTTGTTGGTGAGTAGGTTCGTGAGCATCAGTAGCCACTGTCCTTGTTCGAAGTACGCCATTGTCTCAAATGCGTAGCTAGAGAAGGTGGTAAACGAGCCGCAGAAGCCGACCACTACCAGCAAGCGCCAGCGAGGATCGGCTAGGACCCGTTCGGTGGTCCAGATAACGAAAAAACCGACGATCAGGCTGCCTGCAATGTTGATGAATAGCGTGCCGTAGGGGAAAACAGGACCCAATTCTTTGGCTGCGAACCGGCTTAAGAGATAACGGGCATTTGCGCCGACGATTGCGCCGATGGAAATGATGAGCAGATCAATCACGATGGAGCTCTCCCTACAAAGTTTGTAGGAGTCATCAGCCAGAGCTTACTTGAATCCAGGCGGTTATGGCGAACTCCATCGCCGCAGTCATCATACCAAAATCTGCTTGGTAGCGCCGCCGTCCCGGCGGCGCTACTTCTTTCGTTCCACTAGGAATCGGGCCAGCGCTTTCAGCGTATTCGCTCGCGCGTCGAAGCTATCCAGCGAGCCTAACCCGGTTTCGACTAGCGCATCGGCTTTCTTCACTGACTCGTCGACGCCGAAGAGTGCGGGATACGTTGCTTTTTCCGCTGCTGTGTCCTTGCCAGCGGTCTTTCCCAATTGCTCTGAAGTCTGAGTGACGTCGAGTACGTCATCCACGATCTGAAATGCCAGCCCGATCGATTTCCCGAAAGTCCTTAGGTTCTCGACCGCACCGTCGTCGCCTCCAGCATAAAGACCACCGCTGACCACGCTGGCCGTGATCAGCGCGGCAGTCTTGGAGCGATGGATGTATTCCAGTATCTTCAAATCTGGTTTAGTGTGCTCGGCTTCGAGATCAACAACCTGGCCGCTGATCATGCCGTCCACGGTACCAGTGGCGCGAGCAATCTCTTCGATGATGCGCACGCGGGCTTCCGCCGAACATCGCAGCCGCGCCAGTGTTTCATACGCCCGAGTTTGCAGCGCGTCGCCGGCCAAAATTGCGATTGCCTCGCCAAAAACTTTGTGGCAAGTGGGACGGCCGCGTCGTAAGTCATCGTTGTCCAGCGCCGGAAGGTCGTCGTGGATCAAGGAATAGGTATGGAGCATCTCCAGCGCAGCGCCCAGGTCTTCGATTCCAGCGGGAAGGGAACCGGCGACCATCCGCCCGGCTTCCATACACAGAATCGGACGCAACCGCTTGCCACCGGCGAAAACGCTGTGGCGCATGGCGCGATGAATGGAAACCGGACGCTGTGTGGCCGGGGGCAACAGGCGCTGCAGAGCCGCATCGGTCAGCTCTCGGCCTGCCTCCAGGGTGTCTTTGAGCATGACGGTGAGTATAGCAAGTGCGCTTTGGTCTTTGCGGTCACCACCATGGTTGCGAAATAAAAAGGACGCCCACAGGCGTCCTTGATTGTTAGCGTGTATTTCTATGCGGCTGCGGAATTCGTGATGGAGGCATTTCGCAACGCAGTGCGAACGATGCCCCGGGTATCGGATGGAGGACAAACGTCGGCAGCGCCGGCGTTCACCGCCGCCGTCCACATGTCTTCGTCGGCCAATCGATGCGTGCAGACAATGCAGGCTTTCGGAAACTCGCGCGACAGATGTTCCACATCGGAAATCGAAGCGGTCTCCATGTCCAGAATCGCAATACCCGCACGGTGTTTGGCGATGCTGGTGCGTAATTCCCCCAGGGACTGGACCTGGCGGACCGAATTGAAAGTGTTGGCAAGGGCGGAAACGAGAGACTGCGCTACCCTCGAATCGCTCTGGAGGAGTACCACATTGAGCTGCATTACTTCCCTCTGGCTTCTACCGCTAGGCACGGCGACCGGGCTGTTTGGGCGTTGCACGGGAGTGAACGCGTCACAGACGTTAATACTGATTGAGCGGTGTAGCGACCGATGCGGTCTGTTACCTCTTCGAGGCCACACTTTCGATCAAGGGCTCAAACGACTCAGCCTGGAGCTTCCCGTTTTGCTTCAGCAGGATTTCCACTTTGCCCTCGGCCTGCTCCAATTCTTTCCGGCAAGTGGCTGAAAGTTGCATGCCTTCCTCAAAAAGCATCAGAGATTTTTCCAGGGGTACTTCTCCCTTTTCAAGTTCCTGAACGATCTTCTCCAGACGCTGGAGGCAATCTTCAAATTTTGCCAAGGGGATTCTGCTCCTGGCCCTATTTTAATCCACTCGAGGGCGAAATGTGTCCAGTAGAAGGCACACTTTAAAGAAGATTTAACAAATGGTCACACCGAAGTGGGACGCGAAGTCCCCAAAGCTTCCAGAACATCCACCGCCAAGGCGTAGCGACCTAGCGGGGCGCTGATCTGCGCTCCCTGAGCCATTTCGCGTACCGCGATCAACATCTCGCGCGCGATCGCGACGCCCTCCGCGCGCGCGGCCTCCGGGGTTTTGGCGGCTGCCATGCGCTGGAGGATGGAATCCGGGACGGAGACTCGCAGTTCGTTCTTCATGAATTCCGCATTGCGCACGCTCACCAGCGGCCAGATTCCGGCAACCACTGGAATTCGGCAATGCTCGATGCGGCGCAGGAAACTTTCCAGCAAGCGGAGATCGAAGACGGGTTGGGTCACGACATACTCGGCACCCGCCTGCACTTTGTACTCGAAGCGCCGGATCTCTTCATCCATGTCGCTCAGCCCCGGGTTGGCGCCGACGCCGATCACGAAGCTCGTACCCGTTCCGATCGGGTTACCACCAATGTCGAGGCCACGATTCAGGTTGTGAACGATGTTGACCAATCCGATGGCATCCACGTCGAACACAGCAGTGGCGTCGGGATAGCTGCCCATCTTCGGCGGATCGCCAGTGATGCAGATCAGGTTGCGGATGCCCGTGGCCGCTGCCCCCAGCAAATCCGATTGAATGCCGAGCACGTTGCGATCGCGGCAGGTGTAGTGCAGGATAGCCTCGATACCCACTTCCTGCTGGATGAGCAACGACAGTGCCTGATTGCTCATGCGAGCCGAGGCCCGCGGACTATCCGGGACGTTGATTCCATCCACGCCCACCGACTTGACGAAGCGCGCACCTTCGATTTCCTTGCGAATGTCCGTTCCTTTGGGTGGAACGATCTCGACCATCGTCAGGAATTCTCCCGCAGCGAGCTTGGCGCCAAGTCGGGATCGCTGCTCGATGGCTACGGCGGCAGTTGCGGCAGGCTTGGCCTGACCCGTAGCGGGCGCCGAGCTTACCTTCGCCCGCGCATCGCCCACTCGCAGAGCGGATTTCATCACCCGGATGTGGTCCGGAGTGGTACCGCAACAGCCGCCCACAATGCGTACACCCGCAGCCACGAACTTGCGGGCATAACTGGCCATGTATTCCGGGGAACAAAGATAAATGTTCCGGCCCTCGACGGAACGTGGCATACCGGCATTGGGCTGCGCCGCTAGGGGCAGGGAAGTGGCAGCTCGCATACGCTCAACTGCGTCGAGCATCGCTACCGGGCCCACACTGCAATTACAGCCGATGACGTCCACGCCCCACTCTTCCAGCCGCGGAGTGAACGTCTCCGGGGTTGAACCGTCGAGGCAATTTCCATCCTCGTCGATGGTGACGTGCGCTACCACCGGAATCTTCGGATTGACATCACGCGCTGCGAGTATGGCTTGATGAAGTTCTTCCAGGTAGCCGAATGTTTCCAGCACCAGCAGATCCACTCCGCCTTCGACCAGAGCCGCGATTTGCTCGCGGAAGGCGGTACGGCCTTCCTCAAAGGATGTTTTACCCAGCGGTTCAATGCGCACGCCGAGTGGCCCGACCGATCCGGCAACCCAGACGTCGAAACTCTTGGCTGCTTCGCGCGCCAGCCGCGCTCCCGCAAAGTTGATTTCGCGTACCTGGCTAGCCATGCTGTGCCGTGCCAAGCGGAATGAATTTCCACCGAAAGTATTGGTTTCAATAATCTCCGCACCTGCTTGCAGATACTCGTGGTGGATGCCCCGAATCAGGTCAGGCTGCGAGACGTTCAACTCGTCATAGCAGCGATTGATGAAGATTCCCTTGGCATAGAGCAGGGTTCCCATCGCGCCGTCGCACAGGACGGCGGACTGTTTTATCCGGGCCAGTAGATCAGTAGCCATTCTCTCCAGAATACAAGAGGACGGTTGCTTTTGCATATTGGCGACTGACAGGTCGGACCCTGCGCCAAATTCTCTGAAGGCGCTCTGTTATAATCCGATTTCTTGCATCTAAATCTCTGTCCCTCATGCTCTTCGGAGTCCCAGGTTTGAAGAGAATCTTAATCAGCATCGTTGTGCTCATAGCTGCCAGTGTGACCATTATTTCCTGCGGAAGTTATAACAGCTCTTCCACCTCTTCCACCTCTTCCAGTTCTTCCAGCACGACTCCAAGAAAGCCTAGCGGAATCAAATTCCGGGTCTTCATTTCGAATCCCCTCTTCCCGCAAGGAAATGGTACCGGAGCCGTGACGAATACGCAGGTGCTGAACATTGTGGATGCAACGTTAGACAAGCTTTCTCTTACTTTTTTCGTTCCAATGACCGGCATCAGCTTGCAGCCCTCGCTCATGACGCTTGCCCCCAATGGGAAGTCCACCGCGGTTTTCAGCCCCAATGGCAACACGGTGGTAATCGTCGACAACGCGACTGAGGCCATAGCAGTCCCCACCGGATCCACCACGCCCTTGCCTGCCATCACCCTGCCCGGCTTGACCGAGAGCCTCGTGGTCAGTAATTTCGCGACCACCGCCTATGCCGCCGTACCCACAGCCCCGATCGCGGGACAGTCTCCGGGAGCCGTCGTGGTGATGAGTCTGCAAACCGGATCCGTATCCGCAACCATCCCCGTGCCGGGCGCGCACTTTATCGTGCTCAGCCCGGACGGTAACCACCTCCTGGTGTTTAGCGACAACTCCGACACGGTGACCGTGATTGCGACACCCTTGATCGGTACCGCCACCGATCCCCGGAGTTCCATTACCGGCTTCGATCGTCCGGTGTGGGGTATTTTCACCAGCAGCGCCACGGCCTACATCTTGAATTGCGGTGCCCAATGCGGCGGGACAGCGGCGGGAGTCAGCATCGCCGACGTGGGCGCCACTACCGCTACGAGCACCATTCCGGTAAGCGCTGCCACTTTTGGTTTGGTGAGTGGTTCCACTCTGTATGTGGCGGGAACTCCGCCCGGAACTAACACTTGTACCGGGAGCGTAACGGCGGCCACTACATGCGGCAGGCTGAGCGCCATTGATACCAACTCGATGACCGTTACTGCCTCGGCCATCATTAGCGATGGCTACCACGCTCGCATGCAGATAAGCCAGAACGGGCAGCTTTTCATCGGTTCCTACGGCTGCGCCAACATCAATATTGTCGGTGGCGAGGTTCGCGGCTGTTTATCCATCTTCAACACAAATACTGGCGGCGTCGTGATTCCGCCAAGCAACGGCAATGTAACCGGCCTGCAGCAAATCACCGGCCGCGATACGGTTTATGTTATCCAGAACGCGGAACTGGGCATCTACGACACGACAACGGACAAGTTGCAAGTGACCCCCGGCAACGGTAACAATAACGATGGCCAGATTGATCTCGTTGGCCAGCCGTTCGACGTGAAGCTGGTAAATTGAGAGAGCTTCACGCTGTGATTTCCAATGCGCACTTGCTTCCCTCTACTCGTTGCCCTTTCTATTCTGCCGGCGTCGGCAAGCGCCCAGACCCCGGTCGGTACTACAACCGTATTTCATAGCGATCACCAGCCCATTACTGTCGAGCGCTTCGATCCTAAGAGCGGAAGCTCTCACCTCGCGGTATTGCTGGCGCACGGCGGAGGAGGGCCGCAAGGGGACTGGAGAAAGACCGGAATTCTCGAAGCCCTGACCACGGCCGGCTACTCTGTCTTCGTTCCTCATTTTTTCGATGGGCCCGGGCAATGGAGTCCTTCGGTTAAGCCACAGATGTTCCTTGCCTATATCCGGACATTGAACGATGCCACTCGTTACATCGCGGCGCAACCGGAAATCCGGAATAAGGGAATCGGGGTCGTCGGCTTCTCGCTGGGAGGCTATCTGGCGCTTGCTCTGGCGGAAGAGGAGCGCAGCCATCCTCCGCCGTTACGTTCGCCGGAAATCAAGGCTGTGGTCGAGTTCTTTGGTGGAATGCCCGGCTTCGCGGAAGAGCGTTTTACCACGATGCCGCCGGTATTAATCTTGCACGGTGAAGACGATGACGTTGTTCCGGTCAGCAACGCCTACGATTTGCAAAGATTGCTCAAGAACAAAGCTGTCCCGTACGAAATCAAAATTTACCCTCATCAGGGACACAGCTTCAGCGGCGACGCAGTGGAGGATTCCAAGAAGCAGACAGTTTCGTTCTTGTCCGCTCACCTGCACTAGCACGACTCGCGAGCCTGAAACCGTTCTACCTTTCCGGCTCCAGCACCAACTCATGCGCCCGCGCCTTGTCCACCGCCGGTCCTGAAAACGGCCAGGCGAAAGGGAAGCCATTGTACCAGGCGTTCCACTGGTCCAAGTAATACGGGCTGAGCAGATTGCCCGCTTCGCCCGTCACCAGATTCAGAGTAGACTGATCGAGATTTGCGAGATCAACCGTCATTCGTTCCGACGGTCCGTGACTGCGCGAGACTGCCTTTACCGTGTATTCGCTTCCCGATTGGGGCTGCAATCCCGGTCCCGTCCAGCGCCGCAAAACGGGAATCCTGCCATACACGGGGTGTTGAATCTCGACGGGATGAAAGTTCCCCCACTTCCAGGAGTTCAGGTCCTGCGGCGCATCCGAACCGTGTGCCGGATTGGAATCGATGGCAGCCTCAACCGCTGCGGTTAGAAGGTCGTCGTAGTTCGCGTAGGTCTCTGGCAGCCAGCGTTTCGGCTGATGCTGGACAACGTTCTCCAGCCAAACCGAACTCATCATCCATCGATAGCTCTTCCAACTAAGAGTCGTTTCGAGTTCTTGAGGATCCTTCGGTGCTGCGCCCAGCTTGGGTTCGAGCAATAGACGGGTTAATTCCTGGCGCGCCTCGACGGCGATGGTGGGAGCTGGCGAGTTCTCAATCATCCTTCCGTCCCACTGGCGCAGGATCTCTGCCGCTGCCTTTGCCCGCATCGAGGGATTCTTTGCATGGTCAACCGCATACACAAACCGCTCCCCGAAAAAGCGATCCAGCTCGGAATAAATGTCGGTTTCAAGCGCCAGCATGTCAGCCGCAGAAAACTTCTTGCCCGACTCCAGCACGCGATAAATGCGAGCTGACCGCCACGGAGCTTCCCATTCCGCGCTGAGCGAATATCGAAACCCATCTGGCGTGATCCGGCTGTTTGCCGTTGCGATGATTCCGGTGGGCAGATTGAATATGCTGGGCAGCTTGTCGAACGGAATGTAGCCTATCCATTCATGAGCATTGTCGCTGCCGTTCTCCGGCAAACTGCCATCCCCCGCGGCGCGGATAGGAATCTTTCCAGTAGCTTGATAGCCGATGTTGCCATCGACGTCGGCATACACAACGTTTTGGCCGGGTGCATCCAGCTCTGAGAAAGCGCGCCTGAACTCCTCCCACTTCTGCGCCGAATCGACCGCGAAGAAGGGACTGCGCATGCCATCGTACAAAGTCCAACGCAACGCCAGTTTGCGCGCCTCGCCCGGGACCATGTCGGTAACGATTGGTCCATGGCGCGTCAACACCACGTCTACAATTACATCCGGTTTTTCCTTCGGGTGAATTACCTCGCGACGATGCTCAGGCTGCTTCCATCCTTCCGGCGTCAGATATTGACCGTCCGAGTTGAAAGTCTCAACGTACACGTCCTCGACCGTCGGCCCGAGATTGGTGAATCCCCAGGCAATTCGCTGGTTGTGCCCGACAATCACATAGGGATATCCCGGGAGCGTAACTCCAGCCACATCGAAGTTGCGGGATGCGCAACGAAGATGAGCTTCATACCAAAGGTTCGGCATCTGATTGTGCAGATGCATATCATTCGACAGCAGCGGCTTGCCCGAAACCGTATGCGCCCCGGAGACCACCCAATTATTCGACCCCAGAACTAAGGCCCGCTCGTCCAAAAACATTTCTGGGAGGGAAGGCAACGCAGGAACATCCGGTCGCGGCGTCAAGCCGGTAACTGAGCTGTCCGCGCCCGAATCATCGTCTTCATCCTCATCATCGTTCTGATCATCGCCTTTGATCTCTTGATCGAGCGTGGGCCGCGATACCGTCGGCGGCCGATCGTGCCAGGAAGAGTTCACATACAGATCCGCGGTCAGCTCCGGGCCCAGCTTGGCCAAAATCTTCTCGCGCATCAGCGCATGGCGCGGACTCGGGCTCAAATCCTCCACCATTTGGACCCCGATGAGGGTCGAGTCTTCCGGTGTCCAGGGCCGAGGCGAATATCCCAGAATGCGAAATTCTAGCGGCAAGCGATCACGATGCGCTTCCAGGTATGCATTCACGCCCCGCGCGTAAGCTTCGAAACGAGAGCGATCCTCGGTGGGCAAAGTTTCCACCGTTTTTTGAGCAACGACTTTCAGCCCGAGAATTCTCTGTTGCCGATCGTGGTCCAGATAATCGCTGCCGAAAACTTCCGATAGCTCTCCCGCCGCGAACCTTCGCATTCCGTCCATCTGGAACAACCGGTCTTGCGCCGTCACGTAGCCCTGAGCGAAAAAGAGATCATTGAAGTTTGCTGCATCAATCGTGGGCGCTCCGTGTCCATCGCGAATAACCTTCACTGTCGCCGTAAGGCCCGTCAGTCGAAGCCTGCCGTCCAGTTGCGCTAAAGCCGACCGTGCCATCGAATAAAACCAGCCGCAGAGGCCAAGCACGGCCAACAATATCAGGCTCAGAACGAAAGCAACGACACGCAAAATTCGCAGACGTGGGCGAGGATAAGCCAGACTAGTGACGGTCGCCATAAGGGACACTCGATTCTAGGGCTTGACTGCGCCGCAAGACAAACGGTAAGCAGAGGCGTCATTCTGAGTTCGGCTTCAGCCGGACCAAGGATCCCACAGTGGAATTGAACTGATTCCCAGCGAAAAAGTTGGCTCATTTTGCAAAGGTCAGTATTATTCAGGAGACCGCCAAGTTTTGCCGAAACTCCATGCTGCAAAAGCGCATTGACGACCAGCCCAGCATCTCCCCCGAGATGGTCCATGAAGCGCAGCAGATTCTGCATCGGCATCTCAAGCGTGTTGGCCTGAAACATACGGCGCAGCGCGACACCATCCTGCGAACCTTCCTTGAAACACGCGAGCACCTCTCTACTAACGAACTGCACCGGCTGGTGCAGAAGAAAGATGCCGGCATCGGTTTCACCACGGTTTACCGGACCCTGAAACTGCTGGCCGAATGCGGGCTGGCCAGCGAAGTCGCTTTTCATGATGGCATCGCCCGCTACGAGCATCAGTACAACCGCCGCAGCCACCATCATATGGTCTGCACCGGCTGCGGCAGTTCGGTAGAATTTTTCTCGCCCGAGGTTGATGGTCTGGAACAGGAGATCGGAAACCGATATCACTACGCAACCACCCGCCACACCTTTCAGATTTATGGAGTCTGCGAGGACTGCCGCAAGAAGAACACTTCGCGCCGCTTGGCCTAAGAAAAACCATGCCCATCACCTGTCCACAATGTCACACCGAAATGCCCGACAATGTTGCCTTTTGCCCGGGTTGCGGTCGTAGGATGTGGGTTCCCGGTCAGGATGCAAAGAGGCCCGCAGCCAGCCCGCCTGTGATCCGCTCGCCTGCCGTGCCTCCCGTAACCGTGACTGCCGCGAGCGTTCCCAGTCAGTTCAAGGACAATCTTGTCGCCGCGTTGGCTTACATCACGTTCATCCCCGCCGTTGTCTTGGTTCTCATGGAGCCCTTTAAACGCAATCGGTTCATTCGATTTCACTCCTTCCAATCCATCTTCCTGACGGTCGCCACAATCGTGATCGCAATCGCCTTGCGAATCCTGTATTCCATACTTACTCTCGTCCCGGTTGTGGGGTACTTGATGGCATGGCTGGCCGTGGCCGTAGCGGTTCTGGGCTGGGGAATTCTCTGGCTGGTGCTGCTGGTCAAGGCCCTGCAGGGTCAAAGCTTCCGGCTGCCGGTGATCGGAAGCCTCGCCGAAAAAGCCTAGAGGGCTGCTTCAGCGCGGCCGGCGCCGCCCGGCGCCGCCGGCGCGATTTCGTTTGCCTTGGGGATGCATTTCTGCTAACGTGCGCCCGTCCTGCGGATGTGGGTCAAAAGCAATGCTTGAGGGGGGACGTCATGGCTTTTTGCACGGTGTGTGGTGCTCAAACACCAGATGGCTCCACGATTTGTCCGGCGTGTAGCCGCTCGGCAGTTCCAGCGGTGCGGCCTGCCGCAGCCACTGCGGGCGGGCTCACCGACAACGTGGCCGGGATGCTGGCTTACGTGACCATCATTCCCGCGATCGTGTTCCTCGTAATGGAGCCTTACAACCGGAGCCGATTTATCCGCTTCCACGCCTTCCAATGCATCTTTTTCCATATTGCGTGGACCGCTTTGTGGATGGTGCTGAGTATCATCGCTCACATTCCTTTGTTCGGTTGGCTGACCATCCTCATATGGCCGCTGGTCGGATTAGCGGGCTTCGTGATCTGGCTCCTTCTCCTGCTCAAGGCCAATCAGGGCCAGATGTGGAAACTGCCGATCATCGGGGATCTGGCTGAGAAACAAGCCGGCGCCTAGTCTGCTGTAGTTTTGCGAAAACCTCTCATGCCTCCCGCCCGAGGGAGAGCATCTTCCTGTTCACTATTGGAGCAACTCCGCACGGAGCTGCTATCGAGGCATTTTTCGCTTGACATGAGCGTTGCGCTACATCAGTATTAACACGTTTTAATAAGCCATTTCTCCCGCTTTGCGATCCCGGCCAGAGGCTTCTCTCGGAGCGCAGTGGCACGGGTTCATGATCGGGTTGCAGGGATTTTGTGGTAAGCGGTAGGTTTTCGGTGTTCCACTTGCGTCAAGTATCAGGGAGTTTCATATGAAGTCCCGTCTCCTGTGGTTCTGTATCTTTGCATTCTGCGTTCCCGTAGCGCTCTTTGCGCAGGATACTGCGTCCATTACCGGCACCGTGACCGACCCCACCGGCGCAGCCATTCCTGGCGCTCAAGTGACCCTGACCAGTGTGGAGCACGGCATCAACCGCGCTGCTACGAGCAACTCGACCGGCGATTACCTATTTGCCGCATTGCCGATCGGGTCCTATAACCTCACCGTCGTCGCCTCCGGCTTCAAGAGGTTTCAGGCTGCGGGCATTGTCGTGCGTGTAGCGCAGAAATCCCGTGTCGATGTTGCGATGCAGGTCGGCGCCGCCAGCACTGAGGTGACCGTTCAGGGAACCGCTGTGACCCAGGTGGAAACTCAATCCTCTGATCTTGGAGGCACGGTCACTGGCAAGGAGATTAGCCAACTCGAGCTGAACGGCCGAAATTTTACCCAACTCATCACCCTGGTGCCCGGAGTCAGCAATCAGACGGGGCAAGATGAAGCGGGAGTAGGAGTTTCAGGGAACGTTTCCTTCAGCGTGAATGGCGGACGCACCGAATATAACAATTGGGAAATGGACGGCGGCGATGCCATGGACAACGGCAGTAATTCCACGCTAAACGTCTACCCCAGCATTGACGCCATTGCGGAGGTCAAGGTGCTGACTTCCAACTACGGTGCCCAATACGGCCGCAATGGCTCCGGCACGGTGGAGGTCGAGACCAAGTCGGGCACCAGCCAGTTCCACGGCGACGTATACGAATTCGTGCGCAACGACGCCTTCAACGCCACGCCTGAGTTTCAGACTGCCCCTCCCGCCTACAAGAAGAATGACTTCGGTTTTACCATTGGCGGCCCGGTGTACATTCCTGGACACTACAATACCAGCAAGCAGAAAACGTTCTTCTTCTGGTCGGAAGAGTGGCGCCGCGAGGTCGTGCCGGCGACAGGTTTTTTCAGCGTGACCACGGTTCCTACGTTGCCCGAGCGGGGCGGTAATTTTAGCGATGTATGTCCGGCGGCAGGTTCGCCGGTTGACGCTACGAACTATCCAAACTGTCCGGTCAATCCCCAATCGGGTGGCTATTTCCCGGGCAACCAAGTTCCGATCACCGATCCCACGACGGTGAAGAGCCTTCTGGCGATGATTCCGAATCCGAATTCCGGTCCGAGCACTTGGTTTGCGACCCCGTCCCTGCCTACGAACTGGCGAGAAGAACTCTTCCGCGTCGATCAGAACATCAACGACAAAGTGCGTGCCACTTTTCGCTACATACACGACTCCTGGGACCAGGACTACCCCGTCCCCTTGTGGACGAGTGGAACCAGTTTTCCCACCATTCAAACCAACTTCAACGGCCCCGGCGTCAGCATGGTGGCGCGGGTCACGGCTACAGTTTCGCCCACTCTGCTAAATGAATTCGTAGCCAGCTATACCACGGACCACATCACCACGAGCTTGATTGGGCCTTGGCAGCGTCCCCCGGGATTTCCCCCGATTGGAATCTATGACAACGGTTTTGGCGGCAAGGTGCCCGGCATTAGTCTGGCAGGCGGCCAGTATAACTTTGCCGAAGATCCGGGATACGTTCCCAACGGTCCGCTGAATTCCAATCCGACTTTCACGTTCCGCGACAA